>Ga0182735_1001888_pt1 | contig 13386 bp, 16 predicted proteins | sample eDN5th30CKraftMG_FD_128524 | JGI IMG/M metagenome (GOLD analysis project Ga0182735, IMG submission 128524) | Enriched Miracle-Growth compost microbial communities from Emeryville, California, USA - eDNA 5th pass 30_C Kraft MG (version 2) (version 2) ... | reverse complement strand
GGGCGCCTCGTCCTCGACTTCGGCGGGTTCCGGGTCGGCAGCCGCCTCCTCGGGGGCTTCCTCGGCCGTCACGCCCGCGGCGTCGACTTCTTCCGCTTCCTCCGGTGCCGCGGCCGTCGCGCGAGCGAGTACCTGCGCCTCTGTCGAGTCGGTGTGCTCGCCGTCATCCGGCTCATCTCGCTGGGGGACTGGACCGCTGTCGCCCCCGGCTACATCGACGACGCCCTCTGCGTCGGCGGGGGTGCCTTCGCCGCCGCCGCCGTGCTGACCGAGCTCGAGCGCATCCGTGGGTGCCGCCACGTCCTTCTTCGGCTCGCGACGGACCGGGAACGTCATGTCCAGGTCCTCGGACGTGGGCAAGGTGTGCTTGTCCAGCATCTGCTCGAACATGCTCATGATGAGTCCTCTGTGTGTGCGTGGCGTGTGACGTCGCGGGGGAGGGGCTACTCCACCAGCGAGGATGCGTGATCGTCGAGCCCGGCAAGTTCGCCCGTCTCGTCGTCAAGCAGGTAGTTGTCGCCGCGTGTGAGCCCGAGCAGCGAGTCGAAGCCGCTGGCGGTGACCGTCTCCAGGTTCGCGACGTTCGTCGACAAAGCGCGGATCTCGTCGATCAGCTGGTTCAGGCGTTGCTGCTCCAGCGTCGGCAGATCGTAGTGACCGTTCTCGCGGGCGATCTTCTCCTCGACAGCTTTCTCGTAGTACTCCGAGTCGCCCATGCCGTGGCGCTTGCGCCAGTACTCCGCCTGCATCGCCGTGTCTGGGTGCAGGCGGATGGTCTTACGAACGCGATCAGGCCCTTGGGCCTGCGCATCGTTGCTCATGTCAGCACCTTTCACCGCGAGAACGCTTGAATATGAGCATAATCTTATCAGTCGACCAGCCAATTTGACCGGGGAGGCGCTGCTGCACACTCGCCGGGCGATGGTGGCAGGCGGTGTTCACGGCAGAGCCGTGTCGGGGATGAGGTGGGACCCCGCGCGGTAGACCGCGCCACCATCTTCAGACCATCGAGCCCGCAGGAGCGATCATGACCACCAACCCTGGCAGTGACCCCGCAGCCGTCGAGCGCCTCCGCTTCGCTCGGAACGCCCGCCGTGCCGCGGACCTGGCATACCAGGCCCGCGTCGAGACCGCACTCACCCGCGCCACGCGAATGCTGGGTAGGGCAGGGCTCGTCCGTAGCCGCCGCGGTGCCGGTCTCACCGAGGACCGCTGGGTCTCGCTCAGCCGGTCCGCACACCACGCGCGCTCACCGTACGAGTTCCAGGCATTCGCCCGTGCGCTGCACGTTTCGGCTCGCTGGCTCGCCATCGGCGCCGGCCACCACTTCGACCCGCCTGCAGGGTGGGCGACGTTCGGCACCAACGGCTATGGGCTCGGTGTGCAGCTCGAGTTCTCCGCTGAGCTGGGGGATGACCTCATGCCGCTGTGGGAGCGCGCCGTCGAGGGCGTGGTCGCGTGACCGGCGGCGCCGCTCGCGTGCTCATGACTGGCAGTCGCGACTGGACCAACGAGCAGACGACGCTGGATGCCCTGAACGCTGCCCTCGCACTGCTGGGCGCGACGCCGAGTCTGTCCGTGCTCGTCCACGGTGACGCCGTGGGCGCTGACAGACTCGTCGCCCACATCGCTGAACGCATCGGCATGACGGGGGAGGCACACCCCGCCAAGTGGGATCAGCATGCTAACGCCTGCCCCGAGTGGGACAAGCCGCACCGCACCTGCAAGCTCGCCGGCCACCGTCGCAACGCCGAGATGATCATGCTCGGCGCCGACGTCTGCCTCGCCTTCCCGACCCACGGCTACCACCTGGCGCCGGGGGAGGACCGCACACGCACCTCCCGAGGAACGTGGAACTGCGCCGAGAAGGCGAAGGAGGCAGGGCTCCCGACGCTCGTCGTCTGGGGCCAGCACCTCTTCCCGTTCGGCGCTGCCGGCGCGCAGCTGCTCGCGGCCGACGCTGACCGCAAGGGTCTGCGTCTCGGCGCAGCCGGGGAGCTGCCCCTGATGGAAGCCTGGCTCCCGTTCTGATCCGACCAATGAAGAGCGCCCCACACCGGAGTGCGGGGCGCTCTGTGGTCAGCGAGAGGCTCAGCGCAGCAGCTGCAGGATGCCCTGGTTCGCCTGGTTCGCCTGCGCGAGCATGGCGGTGCCGGCCTGCAACAGGATGTTCGCGGCGGTGTACTTGACCATCTCGGCGGCCATGTCGGTGTCGCGGATGCGGCTCTCGGCGGCCGCGAGGTTCTCCGACGAGACGTTCAGGCTGTTGATGGTCGACTCGAAGCGGTTCTGAACCGCACCGAGACCGGCGCGCGCGGTCGAGACTGCCGTGATCTGCAGGTCGATCTCCGCGATGGCGGCAAGGGCGTTCGCTGCGGAGTCCACCGTGAGGTCGGCGATGGCGTCCGCGACATCTCCGACGTTGGCCGTCGACAGGTCGACCTTGATCTGGTCCTCGGTGTCCACCGAGCCAGCGCCGACCTGGAACGTCAGCTCTGCGTTACTGCCGTCAAGCAGCTTGATGCCGTTGAAGTTCGTCGACGCCGAGACGCGCGTCAGCTCCTCAGCAAGGGCCGTGATCTCGGTCTGGATCGCGGTGCGCGAGTCGGCATTGTTCGAGTCGTTGCCTGCCTGAACCGCGAGGTCGCGGACACGCTGAAGGATCGCGTGCACCTCGGTGAGCGCGCCTTCCGCGGTCTGGATGACCGAGATGCCGTCCTGGGCGTTGCGGGCCGCCACGTTCAGGCCGTTGACCTGCGAACGCAGACCCTCGGAGATCGCGAGACCGGCGGCGTCATCGGCGGCACGGTTGATGCGGAGACCGCTGGAGAGCTTCTCCAGAGACTTCGACAGGTCGTTCTGCGTGCTCGACAGGTTGCGGTAGGCGTTGAGCGCCGACACGTTCGTATTGATCTGCATTCCCATGGGGGACCTCCGTGGTGTATCGAGGCCGTCTCCGGCCCGAGCCCCTTCCGTGGGGCTCCCCGTCCTCTATCGACGGTCGTCCCACCGCTGTAAGCCCCGCTCGCACTCATTAGAGTGGTCGAGTGGATCCGATTACGCTCATTTTCGTGCTCATTCTGAGCCTCATCGTCAACTACGTCGTCATTCGGCTCGCCGTGACGCACGCACTCAAGACTCACTCGCGCTGGGCCGCCGACGGCAGCCTGGACCGCGAACTCGAACGAGCCTCGAAGCTCAAGGCGGACCGCGACTACGTCGCCTCCTTCCAGAAGCCCGCCCAGGACCGATAACCCCCCACGTCCCCCTCTCTGTCCGGCGCCAGCCGCGGCGGAACCACCCCCCCAAGGAGAACCATGAAGAAGCGTTTCCGCCTCCGGGCTGGCGCGACTGCACTCGTAGGAGTGCTGGCCGCGTCTCTGTTCGGCGCGGCCGTCCCCGCCACGGCCGCCATCTGGGAAGACGACGAGTACGCCAGCATCAGTGGCACCGTCACAACTCCCGACCCTGACGACCTCCGCGACGGCCGCGTCGTCGTCACCGTGTACGAGGCCGATCTCGACGTCATCGTCGACTTCGCCAGGGTCCAGCGCGACGGCACCTACACCCTGCGCGGCCTCGAGCCGGGGGAGTACAAGGTCGAGTTCGACGCCATGGACATGAATGCCGTCGACCAGTGGTGGAAGGGTCACTCCAGCTGGAGGACCGCCACCATCCTCAAGCTCGGTGTCGGTGAGCAGCGCACGGGCATCGACGCGACCCTCGCCAAGGCCGGCTCGATCACGGGTCGGATCTACGCCAGCGTGTCGGGCAAGACCAACCCGATCAGCAGCGTGGTGATCGAGGTCTGGGACGCGGCTAAGCGCAACCTGATCGCCCGCACCAACCCCAACAGCGACGGCACGTACCGCGTCATCGGTCTGACGACCGGTTCGTACAAGCTGAACGTGATCCCCACGGGGACTGGCGCCAAGGTCACCGCTCAGTGGTACTCGAACAAGCTCGACTGGGCTTCGGCCACGAAGATCGGTGTCACCACCGGCAAGGCGACCACGAGCACGAACGTCACGCTCAAGACCGGCGCGACGCTGTCGGGCAAGATGACCGGCAAGGTCAAGAAGGGCGTGAAGATCTTCACCTACCGCAAGGAGGCTGGCGACTGGACTGCCGGCCCCACCGCGGTGAGCAACGCCGACGGCACGTACAAGGTCGCCGGTCTGCAGCCGGGTACTTACGCGCTGCTGTACTCGTCCGCGAAGGTGAAGAAGGCGTGGAAAGACAAGCCCGACATCTTCACCGCCACCACGGTGAAGATCACCGCGTTCAAGTCGCACACCGGTTTCAACGTGAACATGGACAAGGCGGCGCCGCTGGTCACGCCGAAGTCGGCGACGCCGACGATCTCCGGCAAGGCGAAGGTCGGCCAGAAGCTCGTCGTCAAGCGCGGCTCGTGGATGCAGATGCGCTTCTCGTACCGCTGGTACGCCAACGGCAAGGCGATCAAGGGTGCCACCGAGCAGTACTTCAAGATCACGAAGGCCCAGAAGGGCAAGAAGATCACCGTGAAGGTCACTGGCAAGCGTGACGGCTACAAGACCACCACGCGGACCTCGAAGGCCACCGCGACGGTCAAGTAGGCGCTTCACACCCGAAGGGGTCGGGCGGGCATCAGCTCGCTCGGCCCCTTTCGCGTACCCCGCGGGGGAGTGGGCTCGAAAGCTCCGACGCGGTGAAACCGCGTCCGGGAAAGACAGTGGAAGGACACAACCTACGTCCCCCGCCAGCCAAGCCGCCAGAAGAGCAACGGAGACGTCCGAGCTCGGTGTGAAGCAGCTGGCGGGGCTCCCTCCTCGCAACGACCCCGCGCCTCTGGCTGCGGGGTTTCTCTCTTCGATGAGGCTTCCTGCAGCACCGCCGACGGGGGAGTGGTGGCGGTAAAGGCGGTCCGACTGTCGCTCGGAGCCGATAAGTTCTGGTCATGCCAACGCTCCTGATCGCCGACCCGGACTTCCATAACCCGATCCCGGCGAACCTCATCAGCAACGACCCGCGCGTCCAGGTGACGGACGTGACTCTCTCGCGCGGCCACAGCGAAGGCGCGGCGCGCACCCTCGTCGCGTATGTCGATCTGGCGTGGACCGCCACTACGCTTGCGCGACCCCGATCGGGGGAGTACCTGCTGGACGTGTTCGTCACCTACCAGTACGCGATCGACCCCCGGGAGTATCCCACCCTCCATGGTGTGGTCTTCCCGTGGGACAAGCTGCCCGACCGCCAGGACGTCCCCGCGAACACCTCGGGCGCCGACGAGCCCGTCAAGAAGATCGAGGTCCGGCTCGTGCTCAGCGAGATCCCGTGACCCTCGTAGGGCTCACGTCGCCGGCGTCCGCTCGACGGTGATCGTGTACCGACCTGCGTGCGATCGGGCATAGTGCGTCACTCGGTAGCCGCCGTACTTGATCCTCATCCGCATCTGCAGCTGCAGCTGCAGCTGCTCGAGCTTCGGGTGGTTCTCGTGGCCCGACGCCTGGAACGGTTCGCCCGGGCGCACCTGACCGTCGTCGTAGACCTCGGTGACTTCCCACACGCGGTCACGCTCGACGAACTCGAGATGCTTGAGGTCTGACATGGCCCCGAGGGTAGCGCCACCGGCCCGCGTCGTGGCCCTATAGACACGCCGCCGCGACGCGCTGGGGGAAGCCTACGTCTCGTATAAGCGTGCGCATATTGTCATAACGGTCATTATCGGCGTTTCTGGGTGCGTTTCTGTGTGCAGTTTTGCCCTATCCAGGGCACGCGTTTCGGAGTATCCTTTCTGCATGCGCACCGTCACCTCCGATTCGCGTCCCGGCCTTCGCGCACACGCGGAGTCGATCCAGTTGCCGTTCGACGAACTCGTCTCGCGCATGCGGGACATCCTCGGTGTGCGCCTGGTCGCGTACATCGGAGGCGTCAAGGCTGCCCGTCAGGTCACTCTCTGGGCCGACGGCGCCGGCAAGCCTGGTGAAGACGACCAGCAGCGTCTGCGCCACGCTTTCCAAGCCGCGGCGCTGCTGCGTGAGCGGTACGACCCGATCACGATCCAGTCGTGGTTCAAGGGCATGAACCCGATGCTGAATGACGAGGCGCCCGCTATGGTGCTCCGCGATGGTGACCCGATCACAGCACCGCGTGAGGTCATCGCGGCGGCCAAGGCATTCGCCTACATCGGATGAGCCTCGAGGATCTCTACGCGAGTGCCGCGAGGCTCGCCGCCCAGATCGCCGCTGAATCGGCTTCGATTACCGTCAGCCACGTGCTTGGCGCGCCTGAGCCGCCCATCGAGCTCGAGATCAGCGGTGACCCCGGTGCGGTCTGGCGCGTCGGCTACGCGCCGAATCCCTGGGCCTGGACGCCGTGGGTGTACGCCAACGAAGACACGAGGTTGTTCCCGGGCCGCTGGGATGACCAGCAGGGTCAGTTTCGGACGATCTACACCGCCGACAGCCTGCTTGGCTGCTTCCTGGAGATGCTGGCCGTGGAGCGCCCTCAGCCGAAGCTCACGGCCCTGCTCGAAGAGATCGAGGACGACGACGGAAGCATCGGGCGCCATCCCGAAGCCGCAGACGGCGAGGTCGGGTACGCGTGGCTGGACGGCCGCATGTACGGGCGCGCGATGCAGCGCGGTCGCTACTGCGAAGTGACGCACTCGACGACGGTTTCGACCCTCGCTCTTCGATACCCGCTCGCGGTGCACGGCATCTCGCCGAAGGACTTCGACGTGTCGATGCTGAAGACCGTCAAGACGCGCCCGCTGACGCGATCAATCGCGAGGTGGCTCTACGACCTGTACGACAACGACGGCCCGCGCGTCGACGGCGTTGCCTTCAGCTCCCGCCACGGCGACGACATGAAGATGTGGGCCGTGTTCGAGCGTCCTGATGACACAGGGGTCAGTCCACTGATCGCGCCGACCAGCGACCCGGTGCCGGTCGCCCCGGATCTTCCCGAGCTCGTCGAGGCATTCCGGCTACTGGGCCTGCGCTGGCGCGAGGTGTGATCCTTCCGGGGTCACCAGCTCGCTGACGGAAGGGCCGGGCGGTGGCGAGTCCGGATCAGGGTTCCTCGCCAGCCACCACCCTGTGCGACCGACCTCAGATACCCGGATCGACAGCCTTCACGGCACGTTCGCTCATGTTGAAGCTCACGTTCCGCTGCTCCCGGGTGGGCGACCCGTTCGTACGGAAACCTGCGAGCAGCGCGGCCGCGATGAAGGCCCCGTTGGTGACGTACTGACCTGCGGCGCGCTCGTACGTGTGCTTGATGTTGTAGCTCGTACGCCGGTGGTTGATCGAGTTGATCTCGACCATGTTGTCGACGATCCACTCTCGCGCTGCGGCGATGTCGCCGGCGTTGCCGAGCAGGTCTCGCCGCATCTCGTAGAGTCCCTGAGCGCGATCCTCCCGCGACATGGCGCGAACTTCACGTTCCCAGAGCTTCAGGCCCCACACGCCGTCGAGGCCCGTGTGTGTCAGGTTCGGCCAGCGCTGCATCAGCACGGCCAGGTCCAGGGTGTCCTCATCTGCGTTCAGCAGCTCGGCCCAGTTCTTGAATCCCACGCTGCGCGCCGCGAGATGCTGCGCCTGCTGCAGTGTGATGACGGTGTCACCCGCCTCGCGGCGCTTCTTCAGCTCCTGCTTGGCGACGGTCTTGAAATGACGAACAGCGTCCATCGTTACTCTCTTCCGGTTCGGATTGGTTGCTCGCATTGACCACCGAACCGTCTCGTAACGAGGGTGTTCGGATCATTCATTCAGAGGACTGGCGATGCCTTCGCGCGAGCCGCGTGCACGTCCTTCGGTGCGCTCCCATTCTAGCGGAAATCCAGACCCCCGAGTGATCAGGGCTTTTCTTGCCCGCTTCCGGCCCGCTCGAACATTTGTTCTACCCTGGCAGAGTGGGACAGAACAAGCGCTACGACCTCACCGGCGCCGACGTCGCGCGCGCCGCTGAGCGCCTCGAGCGAGCTTCACGACCCGTGGGTCTCGACTTCGAGCTCGTGCGCCGCACGGGGCGCCGTACGGACGCTGAGACGCCCATTCCGGTTGCTGCGTGGGTGCCTCATCTGGTGAGTCACGTCGACATGCAACTCGTCGAGGCCGAAGCGATCGCTTGGACCGCCGATGCAGTGCTCGTCCGGTGGACGCCGGCGGGGGCTCCGGGTCCGTCCCACGCGTGGGTCTGGGCCAACTCCGTACGCAGACGTTGACGGCGCACCGAGCCGCGTTGCTACTGTGCCCGTATGTGGATCCGGGCTATCAGCAGTGTTCTCCCGAAGGACGTAAACGACCGAGTCGAAGAGGTCATCGGAGGTAAGTCCTCGATCGACACCGTCGAGTGGGTGAACCTTGAGACCGGGGCGCTCCTCGTGCTCTGTGCGAACGGCACCTGGCGCGATGGTGCGGACGCCGAGTTCCACGTCGTCTCGATCTCACCTTCAGGGAGCGTCGCGGACGTGACCATTGGGTTGCTGGGTTTAGCGATCCGAATGGATACCGACCTTGGCGCGCTCGATCGCTACCGCGAACCGCGGGACCGCGCAGCGCTACACATCGAGTCGATCCTCGGTGTCGAACATCACACTGTGCCTGACGCACCGACCGCAAAAGCGACGAACGTCACCCCGATGGACGAGCTGCGCCAGAAGCGCCCGCCCCAGTTGGACTAAGCGCAGACGCTCGCGTCGACCTGCACGGCGTTCGCGAAGTCCGTGGCGATCTCCTGGGCGACCGCGATCGACGTGACACCCTCGGGGTCGCTCACCATGTCGACGAACCGCTCGTAGACGTCGCGGCTCGGACTTTCGACCGCCGCGAGGCGCTTCATCGCCTTCAGCTGCTTCTTGGTCACCTTCGTCGACGAACCGACGTCTTTGCCGACCTTGCCGAACGCCTCGATCGCGTCGCACAGCTCCTTGCTCACGATGTGGCCCGGGATCGCCGCGCCACCAGATGCGACCGCCTCGGCGGCCGCGATCGCTTCCTGGGTGCTCATCGGCTCCTCGGGAGCGACGCTGGTCTTCGCGACCTGTGCACCCAGCAGCATCGGGACCGTGACCGCCGTCGCTGCGGCGAGCACCACGGCACCAGCGGCCGCGGTCGAGATCAGCACCAAGCGTCGGCGCTTCGGATTCGCCGCTCGCACGGGGACGCTCTCCCCTGCGGGCTGAGCCGGCGTACGCGGTGGGAGCCCTCCGAAGAAGATCGGTCGCTCAGGGTCGCGTTCGTCCATGCGCGGTCTCCTCGTGGTCTCTGACTCCCCCTATCGTACTCGTTTCTGCTCATTTTCGTGCAGTTTCGGGGCCGCCGGTGGCCGCCCGGGTGCCGGTTGTGAACACCCGAATCCCCTGAAAGGTCGTGCGCCATGACGTCGCCCTCCCCTGCCGCTTCTGCCGTCGACAGGTCGATCCCGAAGCAGCTGCTCGACATCGCCACCCAGGCGATCCGCCGAGGCTCCGCGCGCGTCGCGCTCGTCCATGAGTCCCCCGGCTACGACTTCCCCGCCCCAATCGGCTGGGTGCTCTGGGTTCGCGGCCCCGAGCTGCATCTTCCCGCTGTCGACCAGCACCCGCCGCACCTGATCTGCGCCCAGATCGGCGACGACCCGTCCGAATACGAACTGCCCCACTGGCTCGCCGAGCGCGACGAGCAGCCTGTGATCGAGAACCTCGTGACGCTGTTCGAGACTGCGGTGCGCAACGGCTGGGATGCCGTCTACGAGCGCGACATCATCGGCCACCACGCGATGCTCCGCGCTGCCGAGCGCCTTGGCCTCGCGCCGGTCGGGATGCGCCACTCGCTCGAGGTCACCGCAACCCGCTGGGGGTACACGGGAGACGAGCCTTCGACTGCCGGCGGATCCCTTTCGCAGCGCGAAGGCACACCCGAAGACACCGTCGCGTTCTGGTCCAAGACCGGCGATTCGATCGAGGTCACGCCTGCCGACGCCGAGGGGCTGATGAAGGCTGCGGCACCGTGGTCGGTGCCTGTGGCCTACTTCGACACCGAGACGGATGAGTGGGTGAAGTAGTCGCCCCGCGCCCGCTCGAGGCGGTACTCCCCCGCACCCGCAAGCAGAAGGTCCTCCATGCTCGGACGGGGTACGGAGGTGTGGCGATGAGGTGGGAAAGGCGTCACGGCAATGGGAAACCCCCGCGAGCTCTTCGGAGCCGCGGGGGTTTCTGCTTTCGTGATCCGGGTCAGCCGGCTGCGGGTTCGGCTGCCATGAGCACCTGGGCCTTGCCGTCAGCGGTGCGGAGGGCAACGAGCGCCATCTCGGACGCGGTGGATTCGGCGAGCGTCTCACGCATGCCCTCAGGGGCGCTGTCCTCCAGCGAGCCGTAGACCAGCACCTTGCTGTCGGCACCGGTGGGACCGGCGAGCACCGCGACGTCGCGATCGCAGACGGTGAGCACCGCGTAGGTGCCGCCCTCTGCCAGCACGGGGAGGCTCTTCTGCGCCCACTCCTGCAGACACTCGTCATGCACCGCCGTGACGACCGGAACGTTCGCGCCAGCCTGCTGCTCCTCGGGGAGCACCTGGCCGCGCACGTCGCGCAGATCCCCCTGGAACACGCGAGCCACCTCGTCGAACACGTCAACGACCTCGGTGAAGTCCGCGTCCGCCGGCGCCGGTTCGACCGGCTTGTTCTGCGCGACCTGCAGAGGCTGGTTCTCAGGGAGCGCGATCTCCGAGTCGGGAACGCGCTCCGGACCGAACACGTTGACCGCGGTCACCGTACCCAGCCCCGCCAGCACAAGCAAGCCGAGCCCCAGGCCGACGCCCTTCCATGCCTTCATCGTTGGAACCTCACTTGTTCTTCCGCACGGTGATCGTCTTGTTGGAGCTGACCTCGCTGACCGGCGATGTGGTCCACGGGGTGTCGCACGAGTACTTGGCGTTGCCGTAGACGACCTTCTCGGAGGTGGTGTCGATCTTCCAGTAGCCATACCAGCCCCATTCGTGGCTGTACTTGTCGCCGAGCCAGTCGGTGGCGGTGTAGGTCGTCCAGCCGAGCTTCGATCCCTGCGGGCAGTAGTCCTTGTAGTCCGCGACAATCGTCTTCTCGCTGCCGTCCAGCGGCGAGCTCCACGTCCAGTCGGTGCCGCGCTCCTTGTCCTTCAGGTTGAACCCGTCCCATACGGGCTTGGCGGGCTTCTCCATCGGTGTCGTCCAGCGGTCGGCCTGCGTGGCGGCCGTCGAGCTCTTGATGCCGGTGACGTCGGACTTGCAGTAGGACTCGACCCGAACGCTGTAGCGGAAGCCCTGGCGGCTGTAGTCCGGCGCCCAGGTGTACTTCACCATGCCGTCGGTCCACGCCGTGGTGTGCTTGACCGTCTGATCGACCGTGCCGTCGGAGCGGCCCCAGCGGTTCTCGAGCAGACGCCCCTGCAGCGTGGTGCCACCCGGGCAGTTCGCCGAGTACGACCAGGTGATGGTGCCGCCCTGGTAGATCCCGCCCGCGCCGGTGCGCTTGTAGGTGATGTCCTCCGCCTTCGGGTTCGTCGGCCAGGCGGTCGTGATCGACTTCGTGGACGAGGTCTGCGAGATCCCGTTCACCGTGGCCGTCACCGAGTAGCTGGTCTTGTTGCCGAAGTTGGTTCCAGCGGTGTAGACGAGCTCCTTGCCGAGTTCCGTCGTCGCGGCGGGCGACTCGTTCTGCGTGCCCGCCTCGGCGGTCTTGGCGATCTGGAAGCTCGTGCTGAGGCTGCTCACCTTGTTCCAGTCGAGCTGGTGACGGTTGTTCGTCGTGCCCTGAGTGACGGTGAGTACCGGCTTGGGGAGCGACTGCGTGTACGCGGTCGACTTGCTGGCCGTGGCGGTGGTGACGCCGTTGCAGGTCACCGTCGATTCCACAGCGCCCTTGGCTCCGTTCTTGACGTTGGAGATGTCCACGGACTGCACCGTCGCCGGCTGCACCTTCGAGTTCGACGGTGCGGACACGTTCGACTGACCGGTCGGGGTGGCAGGCACCCACTTGAGGTTGATCGTGCTCGCCGTGCCGTTGTAGCAGCGGCCACCCGAGTACAGGATCGTTGCGCCCTCGCGAGCACCCTCGTATGCGGTACCCGTCGTGGTGGAACGAGCCACGGAGACGGTCAGCGCCTCCGGGACATAGAACGACGCGTTCGCCGACGTCGCGGTGGGGGAGATGGCGCCGGTCTTGGTGGCAACGCATCGCGTCTGAACCTCGAACACGGTCCGGCCATACGCCGGAGTCGTCACGGATGCCGATCGCGTCGTCGACCACGCGGTCAGCGACGACCAGGAGACGGTCGTGCTGGTGCCGGTCTGCTGGTAGTGCCGCTCAGCGTACTGCGGCGTCGCGTTCGCCTCACACGCCACGGCTGCCCAGCTGGCTCCGGTGGCCGAACCGGTGACGGTTGCCGCTGCGGGCGTAGCCATCGGCGTGGTGATCGAGCCGGTCGCTTTGGGGCTGCGGACGTCGTCGACAACGGCGATGACCGAGTAGTCGACCTTCAGGCCCAGGTTGGCACCAGCCTCGAACGTCGACTGGTAGGTCAGGGAAGACGTGGTGCCGAGGAGCGACTCGCTGGCACCGTCGGGAGTGCGGCGCACCTCGAACGTTGTCGGCAGACTCGACACGGCGATCCACGAGAGGTCGTGGTTCTCCTTCACCGCGTTCTGCGCGACGGTGAGGATGGTCGGCGGAACGGGCTGGGTATGGAGCGCGGTCTGCTTCTCAGTGACACCGCCTTCGAGGCACTGCACGGCGACCTCAACAGTTCCGGTGGCGCCGTTGGGGACGTTCGTCAGGTGGATGCTCTTGGCCTCACCGGTGAGCACCGCCTCGAGCACCGCGTTGACCGGGACTGCCGCGGAGGGGCTCTGCTGCGTGTAGGAGACCTCGACCTTGCTCGGCCCGTCCACGCACACGCCGCCGTTGAAGGTGACCTTGATGCCCTCGCGGACACCGGCGTAGGTGGCCCCGGTGGTGGTGGAACGCGTGACACCGGAGATGGTCACCGGACCGGGCACCGGGTCGTCGCTGGGTGCGGGAACGTAGCGCTGATCGCCCTCTGCGGCTGCGACGTTGGTGATCTCGGTGAAGCCGGTGGCGACCGCCTTCTTCGTGACGGCGGCAGCGTCCTCGCTGAGCGTCTTGAGTGTGAGGGTGACCTTGTGGGGACGCGTGTCGTCCCAGTCGATCTTCTTGACGTCCTCCGGACGCGTGGCCGAAGCCAGCGACGCTGCGCCCGCGTCGTCGAACTCGATCGCGCGACCGCCGAGGTTCGCGTAGGTGAAGGTCGGGGTGTCGATGTCGTAGAGCAGTTCGCGGCTGTCCTCAGCGGAGCCTGCGGCAAGTAGCGGCGTGGTCGAGGCGCACTCCCCCGCCACCGTGTCGACGTCGACCTGGAGAGTCGTC
>Ga0182735_1001887_pt1 | contig 13389 bp, 11 predicted proteins | sample eDN5th30CKraftMG_FD_128524 | JGI IMG/M metagenome (GOLD analysis project Ga0182735, IMG submission 128524) | Enriched Miracle-Growth compost microbial communities from Emeryville, California, USA - eDNA 5th pass 30_C Kraft MG (version 2) (version 2) ... | reverse complement strand
GACCGCATCGCGGCGGTCATCCCGATGGGCCGCCCCGCGTCCGCGGAGGAGGTCGCGAACCTCGCGGTCTTCCTCCTCTCGGAGGAGGCGAGCTTCATCACGGGCGTCGGCTACCGCATCGACGGCGGCATGGGCGCGGCGGCGCGGCTGGTGCGATAGCGCACCGCGGTCAGTCGTCGGCCTCGTCGTCCAGGTCGTCGGCGGGGACGCCCCCGAGCATCGCGTCGTCGTAGTCGCGGAGGTGGTCGGAGTTCTCGACGAGACGGTGGAGGAGGTCGCGCAGCGTCTCGACCTCCTCGGGCGTCAGGCCGTCGAGCAGGACCTCCTCGCGCTCGGCGGCGACGGGACGGATCTCGTCGAACGTCGCGACGCCCCTGTCGGTGAGATAGAGGCGGCGCGCCCGTCCCGACGACTCCGAGACGATGAGCCCCTTCTCGACGAGGCTCGCGCACGCGCGGGACACGATCGCCTTGTTGATGCCCAGGTCCACCGCCGCCTTCGCCGCCGTCGCGCCCGGCCAGATGCTGAGCTCGCCGAGGATCCGCCACTCGTTGATGCCGACCCCGTAGCGGAGGCGGTAGATGCGGGAGCCGCCCCACAGGAGGTAGCTGTTCAGCAGCGTGATGAGCGCGGGGAGGTGGCGATCGCGACTGAAGCGGTTCTCCAGCGGCTCGCGGACGACGCGCACCGTCTCGGTCATGGATGCCTCCCGTTTACCTATCAACACTAGGGCAGCGCCCAGGGATGACACGGGCGCGCCACGACGGAGCCCGGGCGGCGCGTCTCAGGCCACGGTCGCCGCCGTCTCGACGGGCGCGTGGCCGTGGCCCCGCGCCATCATCCACGACGGGAACCCCGCGATCTTCGCGTCGATCACGAGCGGACGGTCGCGCGGGCCGTCGAGCCATGCTCGCACGCCGTCGACCTCCGCGACATCCCTGATCGTGAGGGCGTCGCAGCCGTAGCCGCGGGCGATCGCCGCGATGTCCGTCTCCGGGAAGCGCACGATGTCGAACCTGTCGGTCTCGCCGGCGAAGATGTTGACCTCCGCGCCGTAGGCGTCGTCGTTGAAGACGACGACGACCATGCCCATGCCGAGCCGCACGGCGGTGTCGAGCTCCACGAGCGTCATCAGGAACGCGCCGTCGCCCGTGCCGACCACCGGCAGCCGGTCCGGCTGCGCGATCCCCGCGCCCATGACGGCCGACAGCCCCAGGCCGATCGACTGGAACGACAGCGGGATGCAGTAGCCGCGCTGATCCGGGACCCGCAGGTGGGCGCCGGCGTAGCAGTTGACGTTGCCGCCGTCCGTCGCGACGACCCGCTCCAGGGGGAGGATCGCGTCGAGCGCGTTGACGAGCTCCCGCGGGTCGACGAGACCCGGCTCGCGGCGCGGCTCGAACGGCTGGTCCTTCCAGTACCGCGCCGCCTGCACGCGGGCGTGCACGGCGGGCGTGCGATATCCGACGCGGCCGGGGCGGCGCTCCTCCAGGGCGTCGGCGGCCGACGCCGCGACGACGGCGGCGTCGCCCAGGATCGCGAGGTCGACGGGGCGGTACCGGCCGATCGCCTCCTCGCGGTCGTCGACCTGCACGACGGTCGCGGTGGGCAGGAGCGCGCCGCCGCGGGTCGTCCACTGGTTGAGGGCCGCGCCGAACGCGACGAGCACGTCGGCGTCCGCGATGAGCTCGGCGGCGGGATCCGTCGCGAAGCCGCCCATGATGTCGAGCGCCCACTCGTCGCCGACGAACAGGCCGCGGCCGGCGGCGGAGGTGACCAGCAGCGCTCCCGCGGCGGCCGCGAGCCGGCGCAGCTCGGGGCCCGCGTCCCAGGCGCCGCGCCCGCCGACGACGACGGGTCGCTCTGCCGCGCCCAGGAGCGACACGAGCCGGTCGACCGCCTCGGGCGAGGCCCCCGGCGCGAGACGCATGGGCGCGGCGGGGATCCGCGTCTCGTCGAAGTCGATCAGCTCGTCCTGGATGTCGACGGGCAGCGACAGGACGACGGTCCTCCGGTCGAGGAGGGCGGTGTGGAACGCGCGCGCCGCGTCGGCGACGGCGGAGGTCGCCGAGTGGATGCGCGCCGGCGTGGCGCCGATCGCCGCGACGGCGGCGTCCTGGTCGATGTAGAAGTTCGAGGTGACGTCGCCGGCCGCGGTGTCGCCCGTGAGCACGAGCATCCGCGTGTGGCACTTCGCCGCCTCCGCGATGCCCGTCAGAGCGTTCGTGAGGCCGCAGCCCTGGTGCACGCTGAGGACCCCCACGCGCCCGGTCGCGCGGCTGTAGGCGTCCGCCATGCAGGCCGCGCCCATCTCGTGTCGCGACGCCGTGAACGGCACGCCCGCGTCCACGAGCGCGTTCGTCACGTGGAAGTTGCCGCTGCCGACCACGCCGAAGACGTGCGCCGCGCCGAGCCGGGCGATCGTGCGCCCGATCGCATCGGCGACTCTGATCCGTTCCGTCATCGTCGAACCCTCCTCGCGGCGTCCTCGCCGCGGACCCATCATGCGGACGCTGCGGACCGGATGTCCACTTATCATCGGAGGCATCCGTGGTAAGCATCGCTAATGATCGGAGCGACGTGGACCTCAACCTGCTGCGCGTCTTCCTCGCGATCTACGAGGAGCGCAGCCTCGCCGCCGCCTCCCGGCGCCTGAGCGTGACGCCGTCCGCCGTGAGCCAGGCGCTCGCGCGTCTGCGCCGCCAGCTGGGGGACCGGCTGTTCACGACGGAGCGCCGCGACGTGCTGCCGACGCGGGTCGCGGAGGCGCTCTACCCCGACTTCCGCGACGCGGTGTCGGGCATCGACCGGGCCCTGCGAGGCACGCGCGCGTTCGACCCGGCGCGCTCCGACCGTCGTTTCCGCGTCGCCCTGTCGGAGCTCGGCGAGATCGGATACCTCCCGCCGATCCTCGCGGCCGTGCGCGCCGCGGCGCCGGCCGCCACCGTCGAGGCCGTGCCTCTCGACCCGGCGGGCGTCGGCGACCTCCTCGCGACGGGCGCGGTCGACCTCGCGATCAGCTCGTCGCCGATCCGCGGCGGCTTCGCGCACACGACCCTGAAGTCGTGGCGCTACGTCGTGCTGAGCGCGCGGGACCGCACCCCCGCGACGCTCGACCTCGACGAGTACCTCGCCGCCGAGCACGTCGTGGTGGCCGGCGACTCCGGCTATCCGCGGGTGGTCGCGGCGCTGGAGCGCCTGGGCCGCACGCTCGTGCCGCTGGCCGTCGTGCACCACTTCGCCGCCGTGCCGCACCTGCTGGCCGAGGTCGGCGGCCTCGCGACCGTGTCGGACCGCCTGGCCGCCGGCTGGGCGCGCGACGGCGCGCTGCGCGTGCGGTCGCTGCCGCTGGAGATGGACCCGCCCGAGGTCCGCCTCTACCAGCGGCCGCCGAGCCCCCACTCGGCGGCCGTGGACTGGTTCGCGCGTCTGGTGCACCGCGCCGTGCGCGACGCCCCCGACGCCGTGGTCACCCTCTGACCCCGCGCGAAATTCGGAGAAAGCGCCCGAACTCGGAGCATCCCGGCAGATCCCTCCGAACCTCGCACGATTCTCCGAAGCTCAGCCGGCGGGCGCGAGCTCGGCGGCGGGGCGGACGCCGCGCTTGGCGAGCTGGATCTGCTCGTACACCCGGTGGCGCAGCTCGATGAACCGGGGCATGCCGCGGGTCTCGAGCTGGTCGCGCTCCTCGGGGAGGTCGATCCGCAGGTCCTCCTGCACGACGGTGGGCGAGGACGACAGCATGATGACGCGCTGCGCGAGGTAGACGGACTCGTCGATGTCGTGCGTCACGAACAGGACCGTGACCCCGAGGCGCTTCCACACGGCGCGCACGAGGTCCTCGAGGTCGGCGCGGGTCTGCGCGTCCACCGCCGCGAACGGCTCGTCCATGAGCAGCACCTCGGGCTGGTACGCGATGGCGCGGGCGATCGCGACGCGCTGCTGCATGCCGCCGGACAGCTGCCACGGGTACGACCGGGGCACGTGCGCGAGCCCCACGGCCGACAGTGCCTCGTCGACGATCGGGCCGCGCTCGGCCCTCGGCATCCCCGCGTTCCTCAGGGGCAGCTCGACGTTCTCGCGCACCCGCATCCACGGGAACAGCGACCGGCCGTACTCCTGGAAGACGACGGCCATCTTCTTCGGGGGGCCGGAGACGGGGCGTCCGTCCAGCAGCACCTCGCCGGACGTCGGCGCCATGAGGCCCGCGATGCACTTGAGGAGCGTCGTCTTGCCCGATCCGGAGGGCCCCACGAGGCACGCGAACTCGCCGCGGGCGAGGTCGAACGTGAGGTTCCGGACCGCCTCGACGTCGCCGTTGTCGCTCGAGTAGACCTTCTGGACGCCGCGCACCGGCAGCAGCGGCCCGCCCGTCTCGACGGGATCAGCGTGTGCCACCGTTCTCCACCTCTCTCAGTCCGTGGTACCAGCGCAGCACCACGTGTTCGACCCGCTGGAACACGAGCGCCAGCAGGAGTCCGATGATGCCCAGCAGCACGATTCCGCTCCACATCTGCGGGATCTTGAACGTGCTCTGGAACACGACGATCTGGTAGCCGAGGCCCGAGACGGCCGCGAACATCTCCGAGATCACGACGAGGATCAGGCCCACCGACAGCGACTGGCGCACGCCCGTCATGATGCGGGGAGCCGCGGCGGGGAGGATCAGGTACCGCACGCGGGCGAGCCCGCCGATGCCGTAGCTGCGCGCCGTCTCCCGGAGCACGGGGTCGGTCGCGCGCACCCCGTCGATCGTGTTGAGGAGGATCGGCCACATGCAGCCGATCACGATGACGGCGACCTTCATGACGTCGCCGATCCCCATCAGCAGCATGAGCACCGGGATGAGCACGGGGGGCGGGATCGCCCGGAAGAACTCGAGGAGGGGCTCGAGGAGGTCGCGGAGGAACCGGCTCATGCCGATCACGAGCCCCAGCAGGATGCCGACGACGATGGCGCCGACGAGGCCCAGCCCGAGGCGCGTGAGCGAGGGGACGACGTCCTCCAGGAACGCCGGGCCGATCCACGTCTGGAAGAACGTCTGGACGAGCTTGACGGGCTCCGGCGTGAACCCGTTCGTCCCGGAGCGGGTCGCGAGGAACCAGACGGCGATCAGGACGACCGGCAGCGCGAGCGCGTAGAAGAGCGTCGCGCCGAGCCTCTTGAGTCTCATACGACCTCCGATCGGATCGAGGAGTGCCAGGACAGGAGCCGCGTCTCGACGAGGCGGAGCGCGAAGTTGACGAGGAGGCCGAGGACGCCGGTGGCGAGCGCCAGCGCGTAGACGGTCGGCACGCGCGCCCCGTTCTGCGCGAGCACGATCTGCGATCCGATGCCGGGCACGCCGATGACGAGCTCCGCCGTGATCGCGAGGACGAGCGCGATCGTCGCCGACAGCCGCAGCCCCGTCACGATGTAGGGGAGGGCGGAGGGCCACACGACGTAGCGGATCCGCGCCCAGCGGCCCAGCCCGTACGTGCGGGCGGTGCTCTCGGCGACCGGGTCGACGTCCGAGACCCCGTAGAGCACCTGGATCAGCATCTGCCAGAAGCCGGCGTAGACGATCAGGAGGATCGCCGACTCCGGCTTGATCCCGAAGACGAGGACCGCGAGGGGCACGAGCGCGACCGACGGGATGGGGCGGAGGAACTCGATCGTCGACGCCGTGAACCGCTTGAGGAATCGGCTGAGCCCGATGAGGAAGCCGAGGACGGTGCCGGAGACCGCGACGATGGCGAGGCCGACCGCCCACGAGGTCATCGTCTGCCGGACGGCGGTCCAGAAGGTCGCCGTCGTCAGCTGGCGGAAGAGCTCGCCGAAGACGACGGTGGGCGGCGGGAGGTACTGGGGGTTCACGAGGCCCGTGCGCGACGCGATCTCCCACAGCAGCAGGAAGCCGACGATGCCGGCGGCGCCGAGGAGGACGCGCCGCCAGCGGAGGGCGGTGCTCCGCCGCCGGCGGTGCGGGGCGCGGGCGCGCGAGGGGAGCGCGGCGGCGGCGTTCTCCTGGGCGGCGACGGTGGCGGTCACGAGGCCGCTCCCGTGAGCTCGGGCACGGCCTCCGCGAGCATGTCGCGCGTCGCCCGCCCGATGAAGGCCATGGCTCGGGCGCTGCCGGGGAGGAGCGCCATGCCGAGGAAGCCGTGCAGCTGGCCGGGGAACCGGCGGAACGAGACGGGGACGCCCGCGGTCACGAGGGCGGCGGCGTACGCCTCGCCCTCGTCGCGGAGCACGTCGTGCTCCGCCGTCACGACGACCGCCGGCGCCAGCCCCGCATGATCCCGCGCGTGGAGCGGCGCGGCGTCCGGATGACGGCGGGTCGCGGCATCCGGCGCGTACTGGTCCCAGAACCAGCGCATGGTGGCCGCGTCCAGGAGCAGCTGGTTCTCCGCGTCGACGTAGCTCGGACGGGTGAGGTCGGCGTCGACGACGGGGTAGACGAGGATCTGCGCGGCGAGCGGGAGGCCGGCGTCGCGCGCCCGGAGGGCGACGGCGGCCGCGAGGTTGCCGCCCGCGCTGTCGCCGGCGACGGCGAGCCGGCGTCCGGGCCGCGCGTCGTGCACGTGCCGGAGCGCGGCCCACGCGTCCTCGACCGCCGTCGGGTAGACGTGCTCGGGGGCGAGGCGGTACTCGACCATGACGACCTCGCAGCCGGTCGCGTCGGCGAGGCGGCGGCCCGTCGCGTCGAACCCGTCGATGTCGCCGGTGACCCAGCCCCCGCCGTGGTAGAAGAGGACCGTCGCGGTCGTGTCCCCGTGCGGCGTGAGCGTGCGCAGCAGGATCGAACCGCCGTCGACCGGGACCTCCGTCTCCGACACGCTCGCCATCGCGGGCCCGGGCGGGTCGCCGTCCTGGCGTCTGCGCATGCCGGCGCGTGCCGCCTCGGGCCCGCTCAGGTACGGCTTGGGCGCGTCCAGGGCGCCCAGCTCGTCGAGGTGTCTCCGGGTGTGCTCGTCGAGTGCCACCGTGACTCTGCCTTCCTCGTTGGGGGACGACCGGCTCGCGGGCGGAGCGCCGGCGGCGGACGCCGGCGCCCCGCGATCCGCTGGCGTCAGGGCTTCCAGATCAGGGCGTCCAGATCCGGCTCGTCCGTGATCAGGCCGACCTTCGTCGCCGCCGTGACCATCGGCTCGAGGGTGCCGGGCGTCAGGGTGGCGACGTCGTAGTTGTTGAGGCGGATGACGTCGGCGAGCGCCGGGTCGATGCCCGCGAAGTCCGGGATGATCGCGCGCAGCTCGTCCTCGTGCTCGACGGAGTAGGTCAGCGACTTGTCGATCGCGGCCTGGATCCGCGCGTAGAGGTCGGGGTCGGCATCCACGGCGGAGCTGCTGGCGAACCACACGCCCAGCATCCAGGGGGTGGGCGAGACGTCGTAGAGCGTGTTGGCGAGCGTCACCTCGCCGGCCTCGCGCGCGAGCGTGCCGAACGGCTCGCCCGCGACGAAGGCCTGGATCTGGCCGCTCTGCAGGGCGGGCAGCTGGTCGGGGAAGCCGAGCTGGACCCACTGGACCTCGTCCGGGTCGCCGCCCGCCTTCAGCACGGAGTACTTCCCGAGCATCTCCGCGAAGCCGCCGGCGGCGTTGACCGCGACGGTCTTGCCCTCGAGGTCCTTGGCGGACTTCAGCCCGAGCGCGGGGTCGGTGATGATGTCGTTCGAGCCGAGGTCGGGGTCGGAGAGCGAGCCCGACGCGCCCGCGATGAGCGTGAGGTCGTTGCCGCCCTCGATCGCCTGGAAGATCGACAGCGTCGCGCTGTAGCCGATCTGGTACTCGCCGGCGATCACGGCGGCGACCACGGTGGAGCCGCCGGCGGCGGGGTTGCCGAACTCGGCGTCGAGGCCCTCCTCCTCGAAGAAGCCCTGCTGGTCGCCGAGCACGAGCACGGCGGCGTCCGTGACGGGGATCGATCCGATCTTGACGGGCGTCAGCCCGTCCTCGCCGGCGGCCGGCGTGGACGCGTCCGCCCCGCTGCACGCGGCGAGCGAGATCGCCGAGACGACGAGGGCCGACACCACCGCGGCGCGGCGGATTGCTGCTGTGTTCACACTGCCTCCATTGCCAGTAGTTGCGTTCGTGCGGCCGTTCTCTGCTGCGAGGACCGCCGCGATCCGAGCCTATGATTACATATCAACATTCGACTGTCGAGAATCGGCGGATGACATGACGACGACGTCTGCGAGCGCTCCCGAGCGGGTTCCGCCGCTCGGGTCGGCGACGTCCGCGCGCGCCGCGCTCGTGCGCGGAGAGCTCACGAGCCGCGCCCTCGTGGAGGCGTGCCTGCGCCGCATCGCGGACCTCGACCCGGTCGTGAACGCCGTCGTGACGCTCGACGCGGACGGCGCCCTCCGCGCGGCGGACGCGGCCGACGCGGCGCGGGCGCGGGGCGCCCCGCCCCGCCCCCTGCACGGCATCCCGTTCACCGTGAAGGACGCGATCGCGACCGCGGGGATGCGCACGACGGCGGGCGCGGAGGAGCTGCGCGACCACGTGCCGGCGCAGGACGCCGTCGCCGTCGCGCGCATCCGCGCGGCCGGCGGCATCCTCCTCGGGAAGACGAACCTCCCGCCGTGGTCGGGCGACATCCAGACCTCGAACGCGCTGTTCGGCACGACCCGCAACCCGTGGGACCCGGCCCGGACGGCGGGCGGCTCCTCGGGCGGATCGGCCGCCGCCGTCGCCTGCGGCATGACCGGGTTCGACCTCGGCAGCGACCTCGGCGGATCCCTCCGCACCCCGGCGCACTTCTGCGGCGTCCTGTCCCACCGCCCGAGCCGGGGGATCGTGTCGCAGCACGGCCACCTCGCGCGTCCGGACCGGGCGGGCGGCGGCGCCGGCCCCGCGGGCTTCGCCGTCGGCCTCGGGGACGCGGAGCTCAACGTGCTGGGCCCGGTGGCGCGCAGCGTCGCGGACCTGCGGCTCGTGCTGGGGGTGATCGCGGGGCCGGACCCGGGCGCCGAGGCGTGGAGCGTCCGCCTGCCGCCGCCGCGGCACGCCGATCCTCGCGCGTACCGCGTGTGCCTGTGGCTCGACGACGAGGCCGCGCGCTACGACCCCGGGGTCCGGGAGGCGATCGAGGACGCGGCCGCCGCGCTCGCGGCGTCCGGCGTCCGCGTCGTGCGGGACCGCCCCGCCGTGGACGCGGCCGAGAGCCGTGCCGTGTGCGCCGAGCTGATCGCCGCCGCGGTGCGTCCGGCCGGGGCCGACCACGCGCGGTGGCTCGAGAACGTCGCGCGGGCGGATCGGCTCCGCGCGGGGTGGCGGTCGTGGTTCGCGCGATACGACGCCGTGCTGTGCCCCGTGGCCGGGGTGGCGGCGTTCCCGCACGACCTCGAGGGAGACCTGGGCGACCGCGCGATCGAGGTCGCGGGCGAGCGCGTCTCGCACCGCGCCCTCGCGCACACGTGGAACGCGCCCGCCGGGGTCGCGGGCCTCCCCTCGACCGTGGTGCCGGTGGGCCGCACCGCGGCGGGGCTCCCGGTGGGCGCGCAGGTGGTGGGGCCGCCCTCGGAGGACCTGACCGCCCTGGCCGTGGCGGAGCTCCTGGAGACCGCCACCGGGGGCTTCGTCCCCCCGCCCCTCGCCTGACCCGAGGTCAGGAGACGGCGATCGAGCGCTCGTCCCATCCGGTCGCTCCGTCGGGGACCGTGCCCCGGCGGGTGCCGGTCTGCACCTCGCCGGTCGCGCTGATCGCGCGGCAGCGCACGCGGTGGTCGCCCGCGGTCGCCGACCACGGGAGGCTCCACTGCACCCACGTGTCGTCGGAGACGGCGGGCGCGAGCCGCGCGGGCTGCCACGGGCCGTCGTCGACCTGCACCTCGACGCCCGAGACGCCCACGTGCTGCTGCCAGGCGACGCCGGCGAGGACCGTGTCGCCCGCGGACACGGACTGGCCGCGGCGCGGCACGTCGATGCGCGACGACAGCTTGACCGGCCCGCGCTCCGCCCAGCCGCGGTCGGTCCAGTACGCGGACGCGTCGGCGTAGCGCGTGACCTCGAGGTCCGTGATCCACTTCGTCGCCGACACGTACCCGTACAGCCCGGGCACCACCATCCGCACGGGGAAGCCGTGCTCCTGAGGCAGCGGCTCGCCGTTCATGCCGACCGCGAGGATCGCGTTCCGGTCGTCCGTCAGCGCCTCCAGCGGGGTGGATGCCGTGAACCCGTCCACCGACCGCGACAGCACCATGTCGGCGTCCGTGGATACCCCGACGCGGGCGAGGAGATGCCGCACCGGATACCCGAGCCAGACGGCGTTGCCGATGAGGTCGCCGCCGACCTCGTTCGACACGCACATGAGGGTCGTGACGCTCTCCTCCAGGGGCAGGGCGAGGAGCTCGTCCCACGTGAGGGTCAGCTCGTCCTCCACGAGGCCGTGGATGCGGAGGCGCCAGTCCGCCGGGTCGACGCTCGGCACGATGAGCGCCGTGTCGATGCGGTAGAAGTCGCGGTTGGGCGTGATCACGGGCGTCATGCCGGGCACGTCGACCTGCGCCCCCGCGGGGATCGGCGGCGCGGGCACGGCGGGTGCCGGCAGGCGCAGGGCCTGCCGCACGGCGCTGACCGCGGTGGATCCCGCCCGCAGCACGGACCCGCCGACGAGCGCGAGCACCCCGACCGCGGCCGCCCCGGCGGACCAGAGCAGGAACCGCCGCCGGTCGACCCCGGCCGCCTCGTCCGGAGCCGCGCCGGTCGCGGCCACCTCCGGAGCCGCGCCGGTCGCGCCAGGGGTGCCGGGCGCCCCGTCCGGGAGGTCCGCGGGGATGCGCCGCACGAGGAGGCCCAGCGCGAGCACCGCGACGGCGGTCGCGATCGTCGCGGGCAGCCATCCCAGCATCCCGGCGTCGGGGCGGGTTGCCGCGAACGCGATCCCGGCGATCCCGACGACCGCGGTCGCGACGCGCCCCCACGGCGGGCGCCGCGCCTCCAGCAGTCCGAGGAGGGCTCCCGCCGCGAGCAGCACGACGCCGATCGCGAGGATCAGGGCGAGCTTGTCCGAGGTCCCGAAGATCGCGATCGCGGCGTCCTTCGCCCATGCCGGCGCGGCGTCGATCAGCCCGTCGCCGACCGCCGCGACGGGGCTCGACGCGGGCGCGAGGAGGCCGGCGGCGAGCTCGCCCGCGCCGATCCCGAGGACGGCGGCGGCGAGGCCCGCTCCCGCCGCCCGCCCGCCCCGTGCCATGACGCGATCGTACGTCCGCGCGGACGCCGGGCGGCGGAAACATGACGGCAACATGCCCCGGCCTATGGTGTTCGCATGGGCGACCTGTTCGACGGCTACGGCTCCACACTCGCGCCGCGGAAGACGTCACAGGGCCTTCCGGCGTTCGACGAGATGTTCGGCCGCCCCGCCCACCCCGGGGCGGTCGTGGAGTCGCGCGGCGCCTACCGCGAGCTGTACCAGGCGCTCGCCCGCATGACGCAGGAGGAGCTGCGCGGCCGCACGGAGTCGCTCGCGAGCTCGTACCTCGCGCAGGGCGTCACGTTCGACTTCGCGGGCGAGGAGCGGCCCTTCCCCCTCGACGCCGTGCCGCGCGTCATCGACTTCGCGGAGTGGTCGCTGATCGAGCGGGGCGTGAAGCAGCGGGTGCGCGCGCTGGAGGCGTTCCTCGACGACGTGTACGGCCTGCAGAACTGCGTGCGCGACGGCGTCGTCCCGGCGCAGCTGATCGCCTCGTCGCAGCACTTCTCGCGGCAGGCGTATGGGATCCGCAGCGCCAACGGCGTCCGCATCCAGGTGTCGGGGATCGACCTCATCCGCGACGAGCACGGCACGATGCGGGTGCTGGAGGACAACGTCCGCGTCCCCTCCGGCGTCTCCTACGTCATCTCGAACCGCCGGGTGATGGCGCAGACCCTGCCGGAGCTGTTCGTGTCGATGCAGGTGCGACCCGTCGGCGACTACCCGAACAAGCTCCTCGCGGCGCTGCGCGCCTCCGCCCCGCCCGGCGTCGACGAGCCCAACGTGGTCGTGCTGACCCCCGGCGTCTACAACTCCGCGTACTTCGAGCACACGCTCCTCGCCCGGCTCATGGGGGTGGAGCTCGTGGAGGGCCGCGACCTCCTGTGCGCGGGCGGCAAGGTCTTCATGCGCACGACACGCGGGCCCAAGCGCGTCGACGTCATCTACCGCCGCGTCGACGACGAGTTCCTGGATCCGCTGCAGTTCCGCGCCGACTCCATGCTCGGCGCGCCCGGCCTCATGCTCGCGGCGCGGCTCGGCAACGTCACGATCGCGAACGCGGTCGGCAACGGCGTGGCCGACGACAAGCTCCTCTACACGTACACGCCGGACCTCATCCGCTACTACCTGTCGGAGGAGCCGGTGATCCCGATCGTCGACACGTGGCGCCTGGAGGATCCGGGCGCCCTGGAGGAGGTGCTCGACCGCCTCGACGAGCTCGTCGTGAAGCCCGTCGACGGATCGGGCGGCAAGGGCCTCGTCGTGGGGCCCGACGCGTCGCCGGCCGAGCTGGAGAAGCTCCGCAGGCGCCTGCTCGCGGACCCGCGCGGATGGATCGCGCAGCCCGTCGTCATGCTCTCCACGATCCCCACGCTCGTGGAGGACGGGATGCGCCCGCGCCACGCCGACCTGCGGCCGTTCGCGGTGAACGACGGCGACGACGTCTGGGTGCTCCCCGGCGGCCTCACGCGCGTCGCGCTGCCGGAGGGCCAGCTCGTCGTGAACTCCAGCCAGGGCGGCGGCTCGAAGGACACGTGGGTCATCGGCGGATCGGCCCCCGCCCACGTCGAGTACGGCCAGGGGCAGGGGCTCGCGGGGCTCGTGGCCGACCAGGCGTCCACCATCACGGCCGCGATCCCGATCGTGTACGCCGACCCGCCGGCCGGCGGCGCGCAGCCCGCCGTGGCGCACTCGCCGCAGGACCGCCCCCGCTCGCGCGTCGAGCAGCAGGAGCAGCAGCAGCAGTCCGCGCGGCAGGAGCCGTCGTGCTGAGCCGCATCGCCGAGAGCCTCTTCTGGATCGGCCGGTACATCGAGCGCAGCGACGGCACGGCGCGGATCCTCGACGTGCACCTGCAGCTCCTCCTCGAGGACCCGTGGATCGACGAGGACACCGCGTGCCGCTCCCTCCTCGCGGTCATGGGGTCGCCGGCGCCCGACGGCGTCGACGCGGTGCGGCGCGAGGACGTGCTCGCGCAGCTCGCGGTCGACCGCCTGAACCCCGCGAGCATCGCGTACTCGCTCACGGCGGCGCGGGAGAACGCCCGGCGGGCGCGCGAGATCGTGTCCACCGAGCTGTGGGAGTGCCTCAACACGACGAGCGCGCGGATGCCGCGGCGCCTGCAGACCGACAAGGTGCACGAGTTCTTCCAGTGGGTGCGCGAGCGCGCGGCGCTCGCGGTCGGCGTCGTGGACTCCTCCACGAGCCGCG
>Ga0182735_1001886_pt1 | contig 13392 bp, 9 predicted proteins | sample eDN5th30CKraftMG_FD_128524 | JGI IMG/M metagenome (GOLD analysis project Ga0182735, IMG submission 128524) | Enriched Miracle-Growth compost microbial communities from Emeryville, California, USA - eDNA 5th pass 30_C Kraft MG (version 2) (version 2) ... | reverse complement strand
CGCGCGCCGGCGTCGAAATTGGCGTGGCGTCCACGAAGGCCTTCACCACCCAACTGACGGCGCTGTTCCTGCTGACGCTGGCCCTGGCGCAGACGCGCGGCCACCTGACCGACGAGCAAGAGGTCGAGCACCTGAAAGCGTTGCGCCACCTGCCGGTCGCCATCGGCGCGGTGCTGGCGTTGGAGCCGCAGATCATGGCCTGGGCCGACCGCTTCGGCAGCAAGGAGAATGCGCTGTTCCTGGGCCGTGGCATGCATTACCCCATTGCGCTCGAAGGCGCGCTGAAGCTGAAGGAAATCAGCTACATCCACGCCGAGGCCTATCCGGCCGGTGAACTCAAGCACGGCCCGCTGGCCCTGGTCACCGAGCACATGCCCGTGGTGACCATCGCGCCGAAAGATTCGCTGCTGGAAAAACTCAAGTCCAACATGCAGGAAGTGCGCGCGCGCGGCGGCGAGCTGTATGTGTTCGCCGATGCCGACAGCCGCATCGCCAGCGGCGACGGCATGCACGTCATCCGCATGCCCGAGCACTACGGCATGCTGTCGCCCATCCTGCACACGATTCCGTTACAACTGTTGTCGTACCACACGGCATGCGCGCGGGGCACCGACGTGGACAAGCCGCGCAACCTGGCCAAGAGCGTGACGGTGGAGTAGGGGGCGCAGGCGTGCTTCACCTTCGCCAGGGGATGAAGCTTGCTGGTTTATGCCCTGATCCTTGCAAGTTTGCGGATTTACGCGTGAGCAGGCTTAATCGCCAAGAAATCCGCACGGTTGTGCGGATTTCTTGCCAATCCGCTTGAGCTCAAGCATAATCCTCACACTTGTGAGGATTATCTATGAAAATTCCCCTTGAAAGCCCGGGCGATATCGGCCGGGTAGTTCGAGCCAGCCGCAAGGCCCAGAAGGTACGCCAGGACGATGCTGCCGGCAGTATCGGTGTCAGCGAAAACTTCCTGGGCAAGATCGAGCGCGGAAGCGATTCCGTTCAATGGGGAAAGCTCTTCCAGGTTCTCGAGGGCCTGGGGGTGCGCGTCATCCTGGATGTGCCCGAAAGTGTCGCCAACTATTTGGCGGCCTCTGACCAGGGGCGCAACAAGCAATGAAGGGCCGGTCTCTACTTGCCTCTATCAATCAGGCAGAGGTTGGCACGCTGCAAGAGGTTGGCGGTCTGTGGTCCTTCCGGTACGCCCCTGCGTGGCTGGACAACCCCCGGCGCTTCTCGCTCAGCCCTTATCTGCCGCTGGCCCCCGAAGCTCTGGTAGACGGCGCATCGCGGCGTCCTGTGCAGTGGTATTTCGATAACTTGCTGCCGGAAGAAGGTCAGCGCGTCCTGCTCGCCAAGGATGCCAAACTGGAAGGCGCGGACGCCTTTGGCCTGCTGGCCTGGTACGGGGCTGAGTCCGCGGGTTCGTTGACCTTGTTGGCCCCGGAGAACGCTCCGCAAGAGCCGGAACCGCTGCGGGAATTGCCGGATGATGTCCTGGATTCGCGCATTCGGAACTTGCCTAAAGCGCCCCTCACACACGGCGCTGTCAAGCGCATGTCACTGGCAGGCGCCCAGCATAAGCTGGCTGTGGTGCTTCGAGATGGTGTTTTATTTGAACCCGCCGGTTCGACGCCCTCGACCCATATTCTGAAACCCGACCATCCAGACGCTGATTACCCGCATTCGGTGGTCAATGAATGGTTCGTCATGCGTTTGGCCAAGCGCCTTGGACTTATCGTTCCCGAGGTGTATCGACGCTATGTGCCCGCGCCTGTTTACCTGATCGATCGGTTTGACCGGACCGCTGATCCGCAGGGCGCGTGGCAGCGTCGGCACGCGATCGACGCTTGTCAGCTGCTTGGGCTCGACCGGACCTTCAAATACGCGCAAGGCAGCATGGAGAGCCTGTCGGCCCTGGCCCGGGCTTGTCGAAGCCCCGCCCTGGCACGGCCCCGGCTCTTTGGCTGGCTTGTATTCAATGTGCTCGTCGGAAACGCCGACGCACATCTGAAGAACCTGAGTTTCCTGGTTTCTCATGAGGGGATCGAGCTGGCTCCGTTCTATGACCTGCTCAGTGTTGCCGCCTACGAGACCCCGGCATTCGAAAAGAAGGGCTGGCCGGCCGACACGCAGCTGGCATGGCCGATTCTGGGGGCGCGAAACTTTTCTCAGGTGGATCGACAGCTATTGGTGGAAGCCGGCGCCGCACTGAATATCGCCAAGAGCACCGCCAACAGGCTTTTGCAAAGCCTGACCAGCCGGGTGATACCGGAAGCCGAGATGCTCTATGAGGAGATCGAGGCTGAAAACGCGCAAATTCTGGATGCGCGCCCTGATCTGGCCGCCACCATGGCAGGGGAATCTCGATGCCTGAAAACCATTATTCATTCTGTCATCAAAGAGATGGCAAGAAAGACGGCGTAGCTGCCGGCTGCCAGCGGTTTAAACGAAGCGCTGCTGTTCTCGCTGCCCTCGAAATCTCTGACGGATCATCTATTTGGCCCACCGCGCGCGGTGGGCTTTTTTGCTTATGCTTTTTCAGCTTGATTAAAGAAAAATAAGAAATACGCCTTTTAATATTAATTACAAATTCATCGGCCGGTTATGTTGCGGTTTATGTAATGGATGTAATTCTTTTCGGACGATTTCCGGAGTTTGTTGCGTCCACTCTGACTTACTTCTACAGCAATAAAAATTTTTAGAAAAAAATTTGCTGCACGTCCCATCTACCATTCGCTGGTTCGCCGCTCACCGCAGTCAATCGGGTGTCGAGTTGTAATTATTTTCAGCAATATGTCTGCCCAAACGAGGCAAACGTACTTCGATTTTTCTATCGAATTACCTGCCTCCGGGCGTCGCCTTCTAGTGTCCGCGACACGATGAAAACAGTGAGGTTCCCCGTGGTAAAGAGAATTGCAGTGTGTGGCCTTGGATATGTCGGCCTGCCCGTAGCCGTGGCATTTTCCAAGCGCTTTGATGTCATCGGCTTTGATGTAGACAAGCGGCGCATCGCACGGCTGAAAGAGGGGCATGACTGGACGGGCGAGATCGAACGCGACGTATTGCTTGCGTCCTCCATGAGGTTCACCGACCAGGTGACGGAACTGCAGGGCTGCGATTTTTTCGTCGTGGCCGTGCCGACTCCCGTTGACGAAAGAAATAATCCGGATTTCTCCCTGCTGGTCCGCGCTTGCCAATCGATCGGTCCCGTGCTGCGTCCGGGCTGCATCGTTGTTTTCGAGTCCACCGTTCACCCGGGCGCGACCGAGGAAATCTGCGGGCCGGAACTGGAGAAAGCATCGGGTCTGCGTTGCGGCGTTGATTTCAAACTGGGCTACAGCCCCGAACGGATTAATCCGGGAGACCGCCAGCACCCGCTCGAAAAGATCGTCAAGATCGTGTCCGGCCAGGATGAAGCGTCGCTCGAAATCATCGCGGGCGTCTACGAAAAAATCATCGACGCGGGTGTGCACCGCGCTTCCTCCATCAAAGTGGCCGAGGCTGCGAAGGTGCTTGAGAATACACAGCGCGATATCAATATCGCGCTGATGAACGAGATGTCGAAAATCTGCGACCTTGTCGGCATCCGCACCTCGGAGGTCTTGAGCGCCGCCGGAACCAAGTGGAACTTCCTCAACTTCACGCCCGGCCTGGTGGGCGGCCACTGCATCGGGGTCGATCCGTACTACTTGACGTCCAAGGCACAGGAGCTCGGGTATCACCCAGAGGTCATCCTGTCGGGCCGCCGGATCAACGACGGCATGGCCAGCCACGTTGCCGCGCGCGTGGTCCAGACCCTGGCCCGCAACGGCCGCCTCAACGCGTCGACCCGGGTCGGCATCCTGGGAATGACGTTCAAAGAGAACGTGCCGGACATCCGCAATTCGAAAGTGGTCGATCTGTATAACGCCCTGGGCGATTACGGCATTACCCCGGTCGCGTGCGATCCGATGGTCGACGCGGACCAGATGGAGCATGAGTACGGCATCAAGCTGGTAAAGCGCGACGAATTCCGGGACATGGATGTGCTGATTCTCGCGGTTCCGCACCGCGAGACCATGGACTCCATCTGGGACGACATGCCGAACCTGGTCAAGAGCGGGGGAATGGTGTGCGACTTGAAGTCCGTGCTTGACAGCAAGCGGCTTCAGTCCGACCTCGTGTACTGGACTCTCTGAGTTCAGGTTCGCCAACCACCACTAAGAAGAGGCCCCGCATGGCTGCTTTTACCGTCGCTCCGATTGGAACCTGCCGTATCCACACGCCGCTGCGCGATGCCGTAGGGCGCTACCCCATCAAGCTTCAGCTCGGGCGCAACTACGGTTTCGTGCATACCAGCGCCGAGGCGCTTCAGCAGGCGCGATTCATGTTCGGCGAGCGCGAGATTCCCGCCGATGTTCAACGCTTGATCTTTCGGCCGTCGAATGGCGAGCAGGCCCGCCAAGGCACGCACAAGCCGGCCGACTTGTACATGGTTGAACTGTCTTCGCGCAAGCTGCTGACCATCGACGGCTATCCCATACAGTCCAACTACGTGGTGCGGTATTTCAGCGAGTTCTTCGCCGACCGCGCGCGCACCCGGATGTTCTGGTCGCTGGCCAGCGCCGACCGGTTTGCCGAGCGGCGCGCACTGCTGGAACAGGATCCGGTCTTCAAGAGCCTCTCGCAGGATGACGGGGACTTACTGTCCCGTATCGTCAAGCGCGATCTGACGGATGACGAGATCGAGAACGAGATGCACCAGCTCGTCGGTTTGCTCGGCAAGGAAAAGGTGGTTTTCGTCACTCACGTCAACGCCTTGACACCGGACAATACGCCGATCGAACAGCGAGGGCAGCTGATTGCCGCGGTGAGTGCCATTGCGCAGCGAATCGACGTGCCTTGCTACGATCCGACGCCGCTGATGAACAAGATCGGGCAAGCCGACGCGATGGAAAACGGCGGGCTGGACCTGACCCACTACACGCCGGTTTTCGCGGAGCGTCTGTGCACAGAATGGTTCAAGAACTACATGCGTCCGAAGATGGACACGTCGACGTCGCAGCCGGCCGTGCCTAAGCTCGGAGCCGACGACAGCGCCGAGAGCATCGAAAAAGCCTGGGACGCGGGTGATCTGCGCGCGGCGTCGCGGCGGGTGCGCGATGTGCTGCGCCGTTATCCCGGTTTGCCCGACCACGTGCTGCTGTTTGCGCGAATTCAAGAGGAACTGGGCGATTATGAAGGATCGCTCGCGCTGTTGAGCGGCGCGGATGGCGCGCTGGCGTCTGGCAGCAAAGCCGAGCAGATTCTGATGCGGAACCAGTTCAAACTGGGGCGCCATGATGTGGCGTACTCGCTGGCGGCCGGCCTTCTGGGTGACGAGATAGAAACCCCGGAAATCGTAAGGATCGCGGCGGTGTCCGCGGGCCAGTTGGGGTACGTCGACGAGGCCCTGGTCAACTGGAAGCAACTGTTCCGCATTTCTTCTCCCGAAGATGCGGGGGCCGTAGAAGCGGCCGACACAGTGCTTTCCATGCTGCAGGCAAGCGATGACATGCAGGCCGCCATCCGCTGGGTCCACGAGGTCCGTGCGGCCATCCCTTCGTATGGCCGGGGTTTCGCGCTGCTGTGGCGCGACCGGCTGATGGCCGCAGACCGTGCGGGGTTGCGCGCCCTGGCGGCCGAGTCGCCCGCGCTTGACGATCCCGACACCCTGGAGCTCGTCAAGGAAGCTTCATGGCGGGGTTGCATTGTGGCCGCGGCGACATTGGCGGTTTCCTGCGGCCTGGTTGACAGCGGACAAGAAGACATTCGTGCGTGGCTGCTCGCGCAGTCGTCAGCCTGGGCCGAAGAAGGCGCCCGCGCAATGGAGGCAGGGCGCCTGCGCGACGCCGCCGAAAGAATCTGCGCACATCGCCTGCTCAATCCCAACGCCCTGGCCGGAGTGCGCGCGCAGAGAGCACTCGCACGCGCGATGCGTCTGGATGCGCGGGCCGCGCTTTTGGCGGGCAACTACAAAGAAGTGATCGACCTGACGGATATCGCAATCGATACCCACGTCGATTTTCCCGAGCTCGACACAATGCGGGGCCGGGCCGCCGACGCGCTTGGCGACAAGAAAACCGCGATGCAGCATCTCGAGCGGGCTGCCACCAGCGAATCCGCTCCTCTCAGCACGCAGTTGTACTTTGCGCGAGTGGCGTTCAATGGCGGCTGGTTTGGCGAAGCCATAGACGCCTACAAGATGGTTCTCGCCCATACGTCGGCCGATCAGAGCGCAAAAGACGAAGCGCAGCGTCAGCTCGGCAGGCTTGGACCGCGCGCGATACGCGGCGCCCGGGAGATACTGTCCGCCGGCGATCATCAGGCAGCCTGGAATCTGCTGGAGCGCGTCGCGAAGTCGTGGCCGCAGATGGCGGAGATCGACCACGAAAAACGGCGCGTTCTCGCTGTCCTGTATGCCGAAGCGCGCGCGCTGGATCCTTCCAGCACCACCGAACGGCTGGCTCTCGGCGAAAGGATCCTGAAACTTGTTTCCGACGATCCCGTCGGCCTGCGCCTGGCCGCCGTCGGGGCCATGCGCCTGCATCGCTTCGAGCAGGCCTTGCCCTATTGGCGATTGCTCAAAGAGCGTTCCGACAATCCCGAGCAGTTCGACCACTACATCCAGCGCTGCCTTGCGTGGATCGAGAAGGCCAACCGCAGGAAGGCGGCATGAACCCGGCGCTGATGACCGGGCGGGATCACGTTGCGTCCGATCTCCAACGGGTTCACGCCCAGTTGGAGGAGATTGTCACGGCATCCGGACGGGTTCAGATCGCGCAGGAAAACCTGGCGCGCGCGCAAGCGCTGGCGCGCGATTACATGGAAGACTCAAAAGTCCGCTTTCTTCTGCTTCGGCTGAAAGAATCGGCAGGCTTGAACGAGGGCCTGTCCGAGCAGTGGTCGACGCTACTGCAGGAGTGCCCGGACGACCTCCAGATTGTGCGCTATTGCGCGACCCGTCTTGTGAAAGAACGGCACCTGGATGAAGCCTTGTCCCTGGTCGAACGCCATCTTCCGGCGTCGACGAAGAGCGCGGCCAAGCTGTTCGCCAGGGCCAAGTTGCTTGGCGACATCCGTGCGCATGAACAGTCGGACGAGCTGTTTCGTCGGCTGATTTCGCAGCACGCGGATCGTAATATGCGTGTCGAGTTCGCCAAGCGCCTGCGCAAGCGCGGCTTGCTGGCGGACGCGTTCGAGACCATCATGCCCGTTGCGGACCAGCTCGCTCCTGGCAGCAAGGCGGCGGAACTTGCCAGCGAGCTGGCGAGCGACTACGCCTTCTACCAGGACTTCGAACCGGAAGAAGAGTTGGCTGGAAAGGACATCAGGATCGTGTCGATGAAGCATGCGATTCTGCACTTCCGAGACCGGCAGATTGTCGACCAGCCGCCGGAACGGCCCGTCTCGGTCGCGCTGGTGACGGGCAGCCTGGGGCCCGGTGGCGCCGAACGACAGCTGACGCGGCTTGCCGGCGAGCTGACTCGTATGGCGGAATCGCCCGATCACCGGCCGGCCGATGTGCTCATGAGGCCCGAGAAAGTCGAAGTGCTGGTCAAGCAGCACACCGAGCCTTCCGGAAACGGCAAAAAGCAGGGCCTGGATTTTTTCCTGCCGGTCCTGGCCGAGGCCCAGATTCCGGTCACGGAAATCAACAGGCTGCCCGCCGTTTCGGTATCGCATCAATCCGTTTCCGATGAAACTCTGGCGCGTTTGCTGGAGCAGTTGCCGCCGCCCGTTCACTATGGCGTCACGCGTCTTGCGCCGGTCTTGCGGGACAATCCGTTTGACGTGGTGAGCTTGTGGCAGGATGGCACGTGCCTGTTCGGAGCGCTGGCGGCGTTGCTCGCCGGTGCGCCGACCATTCATCTTGTGTTTCGCGGGTTGCCGCCGAATATCCGCAAGGATCGTTTTCGCGAAGAATACCCCGAGCTGTACCAGGCCCTGGCGCAAGTGCCGGGGGTATATTTCGTCAGCAACAGCGTCAAGGCAGCGCAAGCCTATGCGGAATGGCTGAGCATCCCGATCGTGCGCTTTCACGTGTTGTACAACGGCGTGCCGGACCTCGCGATCGACGCTTCGCCGGAGGATAAAAAAAAATGGCTGGCGTTCCGAAAAAGCACGGCCGACGCCACGGAAACGGTAGGCGGCGTGTTCCGCCTTGAGCCGGACAAACGGCCGCAACTCTGGATCAAGCTGGCGGCGCAGTATCTGAAGCGGCGGCCGAAAGCGCGCTTCGTCATCGTGGGTGACGGGCGCCTGCACGAGAACATCGTGGCGCTGGCGCGCGAGTTGCGCGTGACAGACCGGCTGCTGCTCGTGGGCCTGTCGAATCATGTGGGCTACTGGTACTCGCAAATGGACGCCAGCGTTCTGCTTTCGCGGTACGAGGGTCTGCCGAATGTGCTGATAGAAGCACAGCTTCTGGGTGTGCCGGTAGTTTCGACGCCGGCCGGCGGCGCGGGGGAGTGCTTCGTGGAGAATGTGACGGGCCACCTGCTTGCGGATGTCGAGCACCCGGACTTGAACGAGGCCTGCGAAAAAGTCGCATCGATTGTGGATCAGGTGCGCACGAACGAAGCACTGCGAGAACACAGCCGCCACCGGGCGCAGAAGCTGTTTTCGCTGGACGCGATGTTGGCGAAATTCCTGAGCCTGTGCGTGCCCGTCATGCCCATGTCGGAGAACGATGAGCGGATGGATATGCCGATGCGCCGGATGCTTGCCTGATCACCGCTTATCTTTTCCAGATACTGAGAAAAAATCACGCTATGCATACGAACGTCCCGGCTTCGGGCCCGCGGCGCCACGCGGCCCTGACCATGGTATTGCTTGCCGCAATTTCACTAACAGGATGCCAGCTGCCGCGTTCCGGCCCGATGCTGAGCGAGATGACGGGGGCCAACGACGACAAGGACATCTTGGTGATGCCTGTTTCGCGCGAACTCGTGCAGGCGAGCAAGGTGCCCGATGTCGCCGATTTTCCCGCGTACTATCGCGATTTGACGCAGGCTGGATTCGACCGCCTGGTTCCAGGCGACGGCATAAACGTGAAAGTCTGGGAGCGCGATGGGCTGGGAGTGTTCGCCGTTGACCCTTCCGGCGTGAGCGACCTTGGAAATCAGCAGATAGACCGGACCGGGAACCTCTATTTTCCCATTCTCGGAAAGTTCCATGCCGCAGGCCTGACGCTGGCGCAGCTGCATGACGCCATCTCTGCACGCTTGAGCAAACTCGTCCTCGGTTCCGACGTCAGTGTGACGCGCGTCGCCGATACGCGAGGGCAAATGGTGACTGTCCAGGGCAATCTGACCCGGCCCGGCATGTATCCCATTACGCAGACGTCCCAGCGCTTGAGCAGTGCGCTGGCGCAGGCGGCGCCGGTGCAGACCAACCCCGAGCAGCTCGTCATCAGCCTGCGCCGCAATAGCCATGTTGCTTCGGTTCGGCTGTCGGATATCTACCGCAACCAGAAGAACGACATTCTATTGCGGCCGGGGGATGTCATTACCGCCTATGACGCACGAGAGTATCTGACCGTACTGGGCGCGGCCGGCGTTCAGGGGCGCGTAGCCATCAGCAAGCGCAACTACAGTGTGCTGGATGCCCTGGCCGATTCCAAGGGGCTGGACGACAAGACGGCCGACCCGCGTTCCGTGTTCCTGTTCACGCCCGCGAAGGCCGGTGTGAACGGAAAGCCGGACAGCGTGCCGGTTGTCTACCAGTTCGACCTCACTCGTCCGGAGCAGGTGGCGTTGGCGCGCGAATTTTCTGTACACGAGGGCCAGGCGATCTACATATCGGACGCGCCGTTCACCCAGGTGCAGAAAGTCTTGTCGGCCTTCCGGGTCACCATGAGCGCGGGCTTCAGCGCCACGCGGGCCATCGATAGTGATTCGGGCGCCAGTTCGACCAACGTAACCCAGTAGCGTGTCGATGAGCAACGAGGACCGGATCAAGAGTTGGCGTACGCGCCGCAGCGGCGGCAATTACGCGGTGGGATCCGGCGTCGCGGCCTGGCGTCTGGATCCGGCCGCGCTGTTTGAGGAAAAGGCCGCGCCGGAAGTCCTGCTCAAGCCCTTGCTTGCGCGTCTGCAGGGCGAGCCGCATGATTCCGTGGCTGCGCGCAGGGCGGTGTACGAGGCTATACAGGCAGAGCTGGATGCGGAGATAGCGCGCAGCGGGGTCGATGAGACGCTTGCCGATTTCTCCCGCCGACGCCTTCGTATCATCGTGCGGCTGCTTGAACAGGATATTCGGGCAGGGGTCGACGTGTTCGCGCCCGGATACATGCCGGCCAGGCTGGTGGCGGACGACGAGCGTCTGGCCGCAGCGCATGCCAGGCGCGTGCAGCGGCGCAAACAAGACGAGGCGCGCGACGCGCGCCGCCATGCGTCGCGCAACGACATTGCGCTGGAAATCGAACTGCCTCCTGACGAGGCTTACGATCTCGCGATATTTCGGAGCCGTTTGCATGTGTTGCATGAACAGCATCATTCGCGCAGCGCCAGCAGGGGCCCGGCGACCGGGCGCACGCTGCTGGCGATGTTCGTCTATCAGCTGCGCGTGATACATGGCGAAAGCCGGATTGCCTTGCTATGGGCACTGGCCGGCCCCGTCGTGCTGCTTACGCTGATTTCGTCGCTGTATATCCTGATGGGCACGCATTACATCCTTGGCATGGACGTGCGCTCATTTTCGCTGTCGGGAGCAACGGTATGGATCATGTTCCGCCAGATTATTTTCAGAAGCAGCTCCGCATATGTATCGGCTCGCGGGCTGCTGAACTTCCAGGGCGTCACCCCCTTGATGTGCGCACTGGTGCAGGCGCTTATCTACCTGCTGGTGTATCTCGTGGCTTTCGCTGTGCTGATCTTCGCCGGCCACGCGCTGGATTTCATCACGCTGCCGCAAAGCTGGGCGGGAACCATTCTTTACGTCGTGCTAATGGGAGGCTGTGGCGCCGCGATGGGCGTGCTGTTCGGCGCGATTGCGACGTTCTGGCATTTTTATCTCAGGCTGGCGCCGGTGATCGAGCGATTTCTCCAGATATTCTCGGGTGTCTTCTTCGTGTCGGAACAGCTGCCGGAACAATTGCGCATCTGGATACTCTGGTCTCCGTTCGCGCATGGCATGCAGCTCTTGCGATCTGCCTACTTCAGTGCTTACACGTCGCAGGATGCAAGCTTGGGGTATTTCCTGACGTCGCTGGTTTTCCTGATGGTGCTTGCATTGGCGGCCGAGCGCCTTGCCCGCCCCAATATTCAGCCGATGTGAGAGAAGACGATGATCCATCTCAATGGCGTAACTGACGATCCCTATGCCTTCGGAAGCAGGCAACCGCTGCTCGCCAATGCCAATCTCGACATTCCCGTCGGGCGGTACGCTCTGCTTTCTTCCGCGCCGGAACTGCATCGCCAGATTGTCGACGTGCTGTGCTGCCTGCGTCCGCCGCGCCAGGGCTTCGTCAAGCATGACGGCAAGGTTTCCTGGGCCATAGGCCGGCAGGGCTTCATCCGTGGCAAGGCAACCGGCCTGAGCATGATCGAGTTCGTAAGCGATATGTACGAAGTCGACCCGGACGTCACGTATGAATTGGTCGCGGATCTTGTCAGCGACCCCAAGTGCCTGGCCAAGCCCATGGAACATTGGCCGATCTATGCGCGCCAGGAATTCTCTTTCGCCTTGGCGCTGGCGCCGGCTTTTGACGTGTACGTGATTGAAGGGGCCATTCCTTTCGAGCCCTGTCGTTTCACCCGGCTATGGCAGGCATTGTTCGAAGAGCGGCTGGTTGGCCGGACTCTCATTTTATCCAGTTATCGCCACAATCAGATGGCGGACTATTGCTTCAAAGGCTTGATTTATGAACGAAGCGTTCTCAACATCGAAGACGACCTCGACCAATGCATCCGCAGGTTCCCGCCGAGACGATCAAGGAGCGAAACCGGAGCAGGCGACGACGTCTTCGGAGGCGGCTTCGAAGACGGCCTCGGCCTCTGAAGTCGGCTCCGAGATCGAGCGCCGCCGCCGTGAACGGCAGGCATCGACGCGCGAGCGCCGTCGTCACCGCTGGGTTAATGCGCTGATCGTCCTGACGCCGGTCGCGCTCGCCCTCGTTTACGTGTTCTGTATCGCGACGCCCCGCTACGAAGCAGAGTCACGATTTTTCGTCCAGTCCGGATCCGGCCAGCAGGGAGGAGGCGGGGCGGCGAGCCTTATCACGACAGGAAGCATGGGCGGCGCGCTTGGCGGTTTCGTGGACGGATGGGCGGTCAATGACTTTCTGAAATCGCGGGACTGCATGCGGCAGCTCGATGAGAAAGTCGGCCTGCGCCAGTATCTGACCCGCGCCGGAATCGACCCGCTCAATCACCTTTCCGCGGATTCCAGCGAAGACGAACTTTATCGCGCCTACCAGGCGTCGGTCGACGTCTCTTTCAATGCGCTGGAACAGATAGACGTACTGCGCGTGAGCGCGTTCTCTTCGGAAGATGCCGAGATCCTGTCGAAGGCGCTTATCGGCCTGGCGGAGAACTTCGTGAGTTCCATGAACGAAAAAGGCGTTGCCGACAAACTGAAGGTGAGCGAAGAATCAGTCAGGCTCGCAGAGAAAAAGGCCCTTGCCGCCCGGGAGGACCTGACGTCGTGGCGAACCGCCCACGGCAATATCGATCCGACCGCCACGGTGGCGATGCTGCTGAATCTGTCCAGCCAGCTCGAGGCAGAGCTCAGTACCGCGCAGATCAATCTGGACAAGATCCGCGCGCTTGGCAATAACGACCATTTCATGCTGAGGCCCGCCGAGTTGCAGGTCGTGGCGCTGAAGAAACGGATTACGGCGTTGCGGCATCGCTTGAGCGGCGAAGGCAATACGGAAGCGAAGCAGCTCAAAGAGTATGAGGCGCTGAGGAATGCCCAGGCCTTCGCGGATTCGAATCTGACCCTGGCGCAGCAGTCGTATCAGCAGGCTTTGACGGACGCCCTGCGCCTGCAGCGTTATTTGTCCATTATCGCGCAGCCGGTTCCCACCGACCGGCCCAGCAGCCCGCGCACGGTGATTCTGCTGTTGCAAGCCCTGGCGATAGGCTTTGCGCTGATGTTCATCACGCGCGTGACGATTGCTTTGTTGAGGGGGCTGCGCCATGGTTAACGCCGCAACTGAAAGTCATCGCCGCGAGGCTGACGCCGCTGCTGGCCTGCGCGATGTCATCAAGAAGATCCATGCGTCGGCGGATCCCGTGCCTGAAATGGCCGCGCTCGGGCCGGCGCTGGCGCAGGTGGCGGACGGCTGGCGTGATGTTCGCCGGTTGGTGGTTTCTCCGTTCGTGCGAGAGGGCAGGCTCGTTCCCGCGATTGCGGCGCTCGAGACGCTCGTCGCTG
>Ga0182735_1001885_pt1 | contig 13393 bp, 14 predicted proteins | sample eDN5th30CKraftMG_FD_128524 | JGI IMG/M metagenome (GOLD analysis project Ga0182735, IMG submission 128524) | Enriched Miracle-Growth compost microbial communities from Emeryville, California, USA - eDNA 5th pass 30_C Kraft MG (version 2) (version 2) ... | reverse complement strand
TTTCCCCGCATTCTTCCGACGTTCGTCGTGCTGACCGGGACTTTAGTCCGGTGCGGCATTGTCAATCCCGCAATCCCGCAGCGGCCCCAAGGCCGGGCGCCGACCAACCATGGGCCTGGCTGGACCGGGAACCGGCAGGCGGAAGTCTTCAGCAGGCTGATCGTGTTTTCAAAGACTGCGAAGCCGGCGTCAACGCGTACGCGATGAGGGCAGTCCGACCCGCGGCGAACAACGTCATGCATCTGGGCGGCAACTGTTGCGTGCCGGCTACAGCGCGTTGCGGTTAGCAGATGTAAAATACGCTCATCGCAACTACATCCGCGGGGATCGACCAATGTTGAAACAACTGCTCGCAACAGCCGGTATCTGTCTGCTCGCCATGAGCGCTCAGGCGGCGGATTTGACCAGCCCGATGACGTCTCCGGAGGCAAGCTCCGCAATGCCGTTCCAGTGGTCGGGCGCTTACGCAGGCGCGGACATCGGGTACGGCCTGCTCGACGGAGACTTCAGTGCACTTGGTTCGACCGTCAGTCAGGACTTCAACGGGGCGACGCTCGGAGGCTTCGTTGGCTACAACTGGCAGTTCTCGAACGGCTTCGTCACCGGTATCGAGGGCGATGTTTCCTACAACTGGAACGACGAAGCTTTTTCCGATGTCGAGGCGGGCACCGAGTGGGCGGGGTCCGTTCGCGGGCGGCTCGGCTTTGCTTTTGACCGTGCGCTTGTGTATGGCGCTGCCGGCTGGACGGCAACACGCGGCTTCGCCAAGGATGTGCCGTCGGGTGAAGAGGTAAGCAAGACGTTCAGCGGGTGGACGATTGGCGCAGGCCTTGAATACGCTGTCACCGACACGGTCTTCCTGCGCGGCGAATACCGCTACAATGATTTCGGCGACAAGGATATTGACGTCGGGCCCGGGATCCTCAACGTCGATCTCAATCAGAGCGTCGTAAAGGTCGGCCTCGGCGTGAAATTCTAAATCGCCCGGCATTGCATTGAAGAGGACCCCGCTTCGGCGGGGTCTTTGTGTGCGCCTGTGTCTTCCTCATCGCAGCCGGCCCGCTTTCGGATTTCACCGGCTGGGCCCGGTCGAACCAGCGCTGCCGAAGCGCGCCCGGTAAAGCGAGAGCGCAAGGCTTTTCACCTTTGACCTGCGACGGCAACCTGGGCAGCCGGCGGTGCATTCACCACCGGCTTGCCGCAGCCGTCAGGTGGGCATTCCGTGTGAAGGCCCACGGCCGGCAAGCCGTGGGCCAGCTAAGTTGAGAGGCGCTGGAAGCGCCTCATTCTCACGTTCTGCGAACTATTCTCGCACAAGCAAGGCCGCCTCTTCATCGTCGCGTTGCCGACCACCGAGGGCGGCAGCCGCGGAGGCGACAAAGGCGCCGACAAGCAAGGACAGGGCACCAAGCAATGCGACTGTGGCGGCAGACTTTCTCGCCTCGTCGGCGGCCTTCAGAGCTGCGTTTTTCGCATCTTCAATCTGTTGCAGGACGCTATCGACGCGCGCGCGCGCTTCCTCCTGGGACAGGCCGGCGCGCGACGAAACGATCGACGCGAGGTAGGTGCGATCTGCTTCCGGGATATCCCCGCTGGCGGCCCCCTGTAACAGGATCCGCGACACCTCGCTCGTGGCGGCTGCGTCGTCCGACTGTGCCCTTGAGGCGGGGTCCTGCGGGCGAAGAAGCAGGTCGGTAAAGTAGCCCGTCGCAACATCGAGAGGTTTACCGTCGTCGGCTGTCGCGGCTGTCGCAGCCGTTGCCGCTCCAAGGGTTGCCGTCGTTGCTACGGACGACGCGGCCTGGACGCCGCTTCCGACGAGCGACGAAAAGGCCGATCCCGCAAGCCCGGCGACAACGAGGGTTGCAAGCGCCCAGCTCAGAAAACCATGCGCGGTATCCCGGAAGAAAACCTCATCGGTGTGGATGCCTGCCCATTTCGTGCGCAGCCGCCCGGTGAAATAGCCCCCCAATGCGGAGGACAGCCACTGTACGATGACGAACCAGATGGCCGCGGTCACGCTGACTGTCGTGAAGGATGCGCTTTCACCCGACCAGGGCGAGACCATGGTAAGGCCGACGCCGGAACCAAGAAGCAGGAGGATCAAGCTTGCCGCAGCGGCTGCAGTTGCCCCGCCGATGATCGGCGCCCATGCCAAAGCGGGTACGGGGGATTCGATCTCGACATCGGAAGCGCCAGTCGTGAAAATCGCCATGTCGGCCTCCTAGCGCATGAACAGGACAAGCAGGATAACGATCGGCAGAGGAATACCCAGGAGCCAAAGAAGAATACCGCGACCCATTTGTGCAATCTCCCTAAAGTTTGAGCGCGTCTGTTCGCGCGCTGGGCCAACGTCTCCTCTGTCGTATTGTTCCAGCGACCAGGCATAAATGGCGCCCTGCGCCATCACACGCTACCCTGAAGGGAGAGCCCGAGCGCGCCCACGCGCCGATCCCCGCTTCGTCGCGCTTCGATGAAGCATCCGGCCGCAACGTCGTGGAATTCACCAACGGCGCAGCCTTCATGGTGCCCGCCCGATCGATTGAGGGGCTGGAGAAGGCCACGGTCGAGCAATTGGCTGAGGTCGAGCGTCTCGTCGAGACCGGCCTGCACTGGGAAAGCCCGGACGCGAATTTTACCATCGCCGGATTGATGAACGGCATCTTCGGCACGTCGAAAGTCATGGACGCACAACGCCGGGGCGGTCAATCCCGATCAGCCGCCAAGATCGAGGCAAGCCGTGCGAACGGTGCCAAGGCAGGACGGCCCCGAAAAATCAGCTAGGGCCGATATGCCTGGAGTGTTCGGCCTGGCTTGAGGCGAGCGCGAACACTGGCTACCAGGATTACTCCGCCCTATTGGCCGGGGACGGGAACTCCCCCGGAGAAGAACGAGGTTTCTATCCCGATCTATCGTCGTCAACAAAGCTTGCCGAACCCGCTCGTGGGCTTGGCCCGTCTGTTGCGGCGCGTTCTTCGGGTCTCGACCATAAGCGCTAGCTGCAGGTTTGCCAACTCAACGTTCAAAGAGAGGACATTTCCGGTGTCGTGCCGTTACATGCTGCCGCCAAGTCGACGCACCGCTTGTGCGCATTCGCTCCGCCCCCGTTCTGGACGACGATAAGCTGGGGTTAGACGAGCAACCATGCTGCCCAAAGCAGCGCGCCTGTACCGATCGCAACAGTCACGAAGGTGCCGATCACAGGTTTCATGGTGCCGCCCTCGGTTGGTCGCTTGCATCTTGGGTTGCTTTCGCTCGCATGTCGAGCCCGAAAAAGGCGCCTCGAGGACAGCATTCGGTCCCGGACCCTAAGAGAGTTTGATGCCTCACGCACACGGCATTTGACCTAAATGAGGGCCTGCACGAAGTCTCCCCGTACTCCCGCGCAAAACCCTCCATCCAACGTGATGCCGCGTGCTCAGGGAGGAGACACATGTTACGCGGGGCGCGAGCGTCGTGTATCGGGCCGGACAGGTTTCGCGGTTGTCGCGGGCCTTGCGTACGAGTTTCGTGAACCACGATCTTTGCAGAAGCATTTGACGGCCGGCTCGATACGCACATCAACGACAGGAGCGCGCGACGCGTTGCTGGGAAAAGGCCGCTCGTTGAAGGCGCTTTGCGCTCTATCCCGGGCTAGCGGCGTTCGCAAACCGGCCGCGTCATAAAGATGGGAACATCGCTGCGATCGGCTAACTGCCGACCGCGTCAAGGGCTTTTTCCTCCGCGACGGCCTCGACGCACTTTGCCTTCTCGGCGAGCGTGTCGCTCATCTCGCGAAGCGTCGTCTCATCGAGCTTTTCTATACCGACGAAGCTGTTCTGCGCCTTCGAGGTAAGGATCAGTTCGTCAAGTTTTGCCTGTAGTGCCTTCCCGTCCCGGTTTTGGGAATTCTGAAGGACGAAGACCATCAGGAAGGTGACGATGGTCGTCGACGTGTTGATGACGAGTTGCCAGGTCTCTGAAAAGCCGAACATCGGTCCGCAGATCGCCCAGAGAAGAACCAAGGCAACCGCAACTACGAACGTGGCAGGCTTGCCGGACCGGTCCGCCACTGCGCTTGCAAACTGCGAGAAGAAACTGGACGACGTCGTGGATTTCATAGAGCTCTCCTTTGGTCTGCGCCGTTGAACGCCCGGCCATGCGTTTCGGTTCCAGCGGGAGGCCCGCGCCGTGCCAAGGCGGACACGTCTTAAGGCCTTGCCTTCCCCCCGACGGGAGCGCTCGGGGCGTCCCGTTCCTCATGGCCACCTTACCGATGACCGAAAGGAGCGGTGCGGGCAGCGCGCGCAGAAATTTGCGGCGCCCCGCCGCACTCTTTACGGGGGCAACGACCGAGTGCCATGTTGGCCACCAGAAGCTCAAACACCGCATGAAGAAACCTCGATAAAGGCTTCGACCAACGTCGTTATTCAAGGCGCCTCAGAAGGGCCCCAACATCAGTGGAGCTTCAGGACGGAGTGAAAGGGCACAATGGCAAGGACGGCTCCGTCCGAGCTTGAGATCTCGAATGCCTGATCGTCTATCGTTTCTCCGGTGAGAACCTTCTCTGCAAGAATTTCGCGAGCGGCAAGACGGGCGTCATCGACAGCGCACTCCAGACTGTCGAACTCGGTGCCTTCAGTGTCGGCCTCGATCTTCTCGCTGGCGCGGATGTGGAAATAAAAGCGGGGCATCGGTTCTCCTCATTTGGGCGTAACGCGATGGAAGTTGCGTTGTTCCTTAAATGCAGGCAGGGCACGTTGCCGTGCTTGGTGCACATAGCCCGGACGCCGCTTGTGCGGGCAAGGCAAAGCGGGTGCGCCGTTTGCATCGTATCGCCGCCCAGGTCGCAGCGCTGTCGCACCCGCTCCGGCCAGTCCATGTGCACCGCGGCAGACGCGCGCGATGAGGCGGCGGGGTGGGCGCAGCAGGCCAGAGGCCGAAGCCTGTTGGGTCAAGGCTCCCGCCCGGTCTTGTTCTTCGTCGATCACCACCGGTTTTGGTGCCGCCGGTTGGCCGCTCCGCGGGATATGCGAGGACAGACAGGCACGCCCTCCATCTGCTGAAACGGCACCGACCATGAGCAGTGGCTTTCGGGACTTTCCTCGTGTCTGTTCTCATCGGCTTGCCGCGCTAATGCATCGAGCGGGCTTGAGAGGGGAAACGATCATCGCCAGGTCATCGGCTATTTCGATGACGCCGCCGCTCCGCGGCAATCCTCCACCCTCCCTGCGCCCGACGCTCGTCTCATCGCGCCGACCGACCGGCCGGAGCAACAGTGCCCTGCCCGCCTCTGCGCTTAACCTGGTGCTGCCTTCCTCGCGCGTTGCCTGGCCGGGCCGTCGGCAGTGGTGAGATTGTGCGCGGTGTTTATAAGACCGACGTGGGAGAAGGCTTGTGGGAAGTTCCCGACAAGGCGTTGCGAGACGACATCGTATTCCTCTGCCAGCAAGCCCAGGTCGTTGCGAAGGCCAAGCAAGCGGTCGAAGAGCGCGCGTGCATCCTGCTCCCGCCCTGACAACACGTAAGCGTCTGCGAGCCAATAGCTGCACGCCAGGAACGCTCCCTCGGCGCCTCCGACCCCATCGTCGGTTTCACGCACCGAGTACCGTCTTACGAAACCATCCTGGAGAAGTTCCTTCTCGATCGCGTCGATCGTCCCCGCAATGCGGGGGTCGTCGTGCGGGAGAAAGCCAAGCTGCGGCATGAGAAGGAGGCTGGCGTCGAGCGCATCGCCGCCATAGTACTGGACGAAGGCGCCCCGGCGTTTGTCGAAGCCGTTTTTGCAAATGTCCTCATGGATCTGATCGCGGGTCTTGCACCATTGAGACACGGGCCCGTCCAGGCCGAATTTTCTTGCACTCGTGATCGCACGGTCGAATGCAACCCATGCCATCAGGCGAGAGTGTGTGAAGTACCGCGGCGGGCCTCGCACCTCCCAGATTCCTCTATCCGGTTGTTGCCATGTCTTTTCCAAATGGCCGAGCAAGACCTTCTGCAAGCGCCAGGCGTCGTCCTGCGTCTGTAGCTCGGCATCGCGGGCGGCGTGCAGCGTGTCGATAAGCTCGCCATAAATGTCGATCTGAACCTGGCCGGCCGCGTCGTTGCCCACTCTTACGGGGCGGCTTCCTTCGTATCCTTCGAGCCATGGTATCTCAAACTCGGGGAGCCATCGCTCACCAGCGATACCGTACATGATCTGGAGTTGCTCGGGAGAGCCGGCAATGGCCCGAAGCAGCCATTGTCGCCAGTCCTCCGCTTCCTGCCGGTACCCCGAATTCAGCAAGGCATAGAGTGTGAGGGCTGAATCGCGTAGCCAGCAATAGCGGTAGTCCCAGTTACGCGCCCCGCCGATCGCCTCGGGAAGCGACGTCGTGGGGGCTGCGACGATCCCTCCCGTCGGAGAGTAGGTCAGCATCTTCAGCGTAACGAGCGATCGCACGACGGGTTCGCGCCAGACGTCCGGCAGCTGATCGAGCTTTGCTTTCTTTACCCATTCGCGCCACCAGATCGCGGTCTGCTCCAGCAGATCCAGCCTGTCAGAAACGAAGCGCGGCTGTTCGTTCGAGGGATGATAGGACATTGTGAGCGGCACTGTATCGCCCGCCTGCACGTCAAAGCGTGCGAACGTTTTCAGCCCACGGCCTTCGAGCGGCAAGTCGGTGCTGAGCTCTACTGCATGCGGCCCGACAATTGCGCTTATGCCATAGTCCTTTCTTCGCACCCATGGCACGGCCTGGCCGTTTTCGAAACGCATCGTCAGTTCCATTTCCAATTCGACCTTGCCGGCGACGCCCGTTATGAGGCGAACGACGTCGACGAACCGTCCGTCGTTATGAACCGGCATGAAATCGGTGAGCGTGACGATGCCAGTCGCAGTCTCAAAGCGGGTCTCCAGAATTGCGGTATCGGGCAAATAGCGGCGCGTCGTCTTCAGGATTTCCGCGACAGGGGCAATTTTCCAGCGACCGTTCTCCGGCGTTCCAAGCAGCGCGGCAAAGCAAGCTGGAGAATCGAAGCGGGGAAGGCAGAGCCAGTCGACAGATCCATCCTTGCCGACGAGCGCTGCCGAAAGCGTATTGCCGATGAGGCCGTAGTCTTCAATTCGCAGGCTCATCGATCAGCCACCTTGTGCGAATGACGGGTAGGTGGTCATGCCGCCGTCGACAAAAAGCGTCGTTCCGGTCACATAGCGGGCGAGACTGGAGGCCACCACGACAGCCATATTGGCAACATCATCGGGTTCGCCAATACGCCCCAAGGGGATTTTCGTGAGCAGATCGCGATATCCGTCTGGGTCCTCCCAGACAGCACGATTGATCGGTGTGCGGATGGCGCCTGGCGCAATGCAAAGCACACGCACGCCAAAGGGCGCGGCTTCCTGGGCCAGCGACTTCGACATCATCGACAGGCCCGCCTTGCTCGCCGTGTAGGCGCTATATCCGCTCCAGGCGATCAATTCGTGAACGCTGGATACGTTGACAATGACCCCTGCCCCCTGGCGGGTCATGCGCTTCAGCGCTTGGCGAGCGCACAAGAAGGCGCCCTTCAGGTTGACGTCGACGACGTTACCCCATCCTGCAGGATCGGCCTCCCATCCGACGGCACGGGCGCCATCGATGCCTGCATTGTTCACGAGAATATCGAGCCCACCCCATTCGTCGTCGATGGCCGAGAATATCGCCTCGACGTTGGCGTCGTCGCGCACGTCGCCCTCCAAGGACAAGGCGCGCCCACCGTCTCGCGTAATCTTGTCAACGATCGCGTCCGTGCGTTGCGGGTTGTCGAGAAAATTGATCGCGACATGAGCGCCTTCCTTGGCAAAGGCCATGACGATCGCCTCGCCAATGCCGGAATTTCCGCCCGTCACGAGAACGCGTTTGTTGGCCAGATCTGTTTCCACGTATCACCCTTGCATGCGCATGCCTCTTCCTTGCGCAACGTGCGAAACGCATTTCAGTTCCTGCTGCGTTTGCGCGACCAGACGGATGCTGTGACGCGTGGCGCGCTTCGGCCCGTCGCCGATCTTGTCTTCGCTTCCGGGCTGGACGTATAAAAATATGATGCTCTATGGCGCCGCGACGCGTTTGGCTTTCGCCCGATACCGCGCGTCAAACACCTCTGCCGCTTCAAGCGCGCGGGTTGATCGCACGGCAGACCCGCTTACCGTTGACGACCCACTTGGTGGTCAATCCCTGGGCTGAAAATAGATCTCGGTGGCCTGGAACGCGCCGTTGACACGCGTGCATTGCACAACGACATCGATCGACGCGTGCAAAAGATCCAGGATCTCCGCGCGCTCGATATCGTGACCGGCGCCGGATTCCTTTACAAGCAGAGCCAACTGCTCGAAGGCCAGAGAGACGGATTGCGCGTGGACCGTCGTAATCGAGCCCGGATGGCCCGAATTCACGTTCCTGATGTAGTAGAACGCCGTCCCGTCGCGCAGCTCCTGCAGGAATATGCGGTCAGGGCGCATCCGCAGGCACGATTCCAGGAGCTCCTTCGGCCCTGCCCGGGACAAGCCCTGGCGGTCTTTCGCGTAAAACAATCGCACGGTGTTCGGCTGTGGTATGACGAGTTCAGGCGTATCCTCGATTGTAATGATGCGCTCGTCATAAGGGATATGCTTGACGAGCGCCTTGGAGAGCGTGGTCTTCCCCGAGCCGGTCGCCCCGGAAATTATGATGTTTTTTCGTGCGATGACCGCCTCGCGCAAGAACGCCTTGGTCTGACCGGCGCGGTAGAGGTCACGCAACGCGCCGTCGCGGCCCGGCGTCTTTGTCTGAGCAGTTCGCGTGTTCGCAAAGAACATCCTGTCTTCGAGATCGTCGAGTGTAAGATCGACAGACGACGGTTTGCGGATTGTGAGACTTACCGTGCCCTTCACCGTGGCCGGTGGAATGACGATCTGGATGCGCTCCGCGCCTGGGAGCGTTGCCGACAGGACAGGTTGCCGTTCATCGATGGATTGATGCGAGAAACTGGCGACGGCCCGCGCAAGGTGCATGAGTCTGTCGAAGGAAAGCTCTGGAAGATCATGGGTCCGCCACCCTCCGGGTCCCTCCGTCAGCACCTGCGCAGGCCGATTGACGATCACCTCATAAAGCGCCGGATCCTGCAGGAACGCCGAAAGCGGTCTGAGTAGTTCGCGAACGACCGCAGCATCCTGTGCCTCCGTCATCGCCGTCATTCCTTTCCTATCAGCTTTAAGGCCGGCGCGAAATCCCCGAGCACCGCCCGGCCGAGAATTATATTGCGCGGCTCGGTGACCCGCAGGCGATAGACGCCGGAAAAATCGAGGTCACGGGCGACGAAGATCGAGACGAGATCGCCTTGGCGCTTGTTGAGCGTCGGCGGGATGGAAATGGATTGCTCGACGGCGATCGCCGCGGCCTGCTGACCGGCGCCGGTCGTGTTCTGCGCATCGACATCGCTGTCCTGCAGCCGGCCGCCCGCGTAGCTGGTCACATCACCAACGATGGAAAGAAGCAGGGCGCTACCGAACCGCTCCCACCAATGGGTGTCGATGTAGCCGTCGACGCCGGACCGGCCGAGCGCGTCGGCGGCCGGAGAGGCGAGCGTGACGATCACGCCTTTGGGGGTTTTGGCGCGGTTCCAAAGAACGAACAGACGCTTTTGCCCACGCTGCAGCCCGCCGCGATACTCGCCGACGACCTGCGTGCCTTTTTCCATTAGAACGACCCTGCCGTTGTCAGACAGGACATCGCGATTTATCACGCAACGCGCAAAGCCCGGCTGGTCGGACGCCAGGGCCGTCTCCAGGACACACGGGATCGATGTCCCCATGGCGACGATGAAATTGCGATTGCCGAGCGTGCCGGCGCGCGAGCCTTCGAGCCTGGTCGGCCGCAACAGGTCGTTGAAGCGATTGCCGTTGCCGTTCAGTTGGTCTGGTCCCATGGAATTGTCATCGAGCGGCACGAAATTGGTGTCTTCCGCCGTTTCGCGATTGTCGCCTTCTCCTGGCTGAGCAGCGTTGTTCTGCCCTGCGCTGAAGGCCATTACCGGCGCACGTCGGGCAGAATCGAGAAGGTCGTCCTTCTCCTCGCCGACGCGATCAAGCTCCGGCGTCGGCAGATGCACCTGAGGGAGGGCTTCCTGCGGCTCGACTTTTTCCCTGGCGGCCTCAAATGGCGTGGTCTGGCGGATGACGACCCGCTCGGGCCGTTCGTTCTCGTCCCTCGCCTTCTTGCCGGTCGCCGACCAAAGCGCAAACGCAATGAACGCCACGACGGCGAATGCCACCGCGCCCCGCTTCAAGATCGGGTTCTGGTCAATCCGACGACCCGTTGCGATCTCGGCGCGTTCGCCGGGGATGGGACTTTCCTCTTGCGAAGCCATGGTCCTTGCCTTCATCATCGGGCCGAAGCATCCTCGTTGATCACGCGTTCGACGGAGGGCGATGTCGTGTTGGTGTCCGGATTGATCCCGACGCGATCGTAGGCTTCGTTGAACACGCAAAGCACGTCCCTGCCGCGCCGCAAAATGAACTTGCGGCCGATCGCATGGATCATCACAAGATTGCCGTCGACGGATTTGGGGACGAGGGTTTCAGAGCCGTCCGCATTTTCCATGTAGATCGCCGGCATTTCCTGATTGCCGAGAAAGGCGAAGGTGGTGATCTTGCCGTTGTCGTAGACGCTTTGCGGTTCAAGCTGCTGTGAGCCCTGCGCCGAATATCGCCAGTTGCGCGGCCCATAGGCTTCATGGAGCGCAAGGACATCGTCAGCGTGCTTCGCCTGGGTGGCGAGCGCGCGTTGCGCGCCCTGCCACCGACGACGTTCCGCTTCATCGGCGGGATAGCGATACTTTACATAGAAATAGGTGTTCTGGCCGAGCGCAACGGAGCCGTCGCGAACGGTGAGCTCCATCTGGTAACTGCGCGTCGATCCGTCCCGGCGGCTCGTCACGACGGAGATGTTGGTCACCGGCTGGATCTCGCGCGGTTTCAGGAACAGGATGTTGCCGGCCGGCGCGACCTCCCAGGCGACGCTGTTGCCGAGCGCGACATGGGCGATCTCCTCATCTGCCGAAAACTCGATCTGCACGGAGGAGCGCAGTGTGCCGACGATCCTCGTGATGTTGTAGGGCTGATAGGTCACGAACCGGACACGACTGTCCTGCGAGGCGCCGCGCGGAACTTCGAGGGCATGGGCCTGCGGGGCTACCCCTGCAAGAAGGACTGAGAGAAAAATGGTCTTTCGTATCAATTGATTGCCTCCGGATCGGCGCGGTAGTCGCTAACCGCAAACCCCAGTGGGTTTACCAGCCGGTCGGTCGCGGACATGGGGGCATTGGCGTACGAATAGGTCAGTGTCGCCACCCAGTGTGAGGAGCGCGCTTCCTCGCCGCGCGTTATCGTGCGCATGTAGCGCACCGACACGACGTTTTCGTTGATCAGCGAGATCGAAACGATGGTGATCCTGGCAGTCGCCGCACGCCCGTAGACGTTCTGCGGCGATTGCGGATTGCTGCCGCGGTAGATGTCGGAGAACCGGGCTTGCTCGGCTTGGGTCGACAAAAGAGCGATGGTGCGGAAATTCTCCTCAGCCTCGCTCCAGACGTAGCCTTCCCGCGCCCGGACATATTTCGCCGCAAAATACTTCGTCACGGCCTCGTCGTATGTGCCGGCCGTCGAGGTGAGCGCCGAGACCACATCGACAATGCCCGTGGCGTTGTCGACGCGCACGACAAAGGGCTCGACGGTCTTCAGCGGTGTCAGGCCGGCAACGGCGAAGACGGCGACGCCGGCGATGACCGCGGAAACACTTGCGATCGACCAGGCGATCCGGCTCGACCGTTCGATCTGCATCGCGCGATCCTGGTCAAAGCGCCGCGCCCTGTCGAAATATGCCTTGAGGCTTTCTGTCGGTATCATGGGCTTACACCGTGCAACGCCGGCGTGATCCGCCGATATCGAGATGCGCGAGGGCAGCTGGCGTTCGGTCTTCTTCGCCATAGGGTGTCGCCTCGTACGTGAACCGAGCGCCGGGGCGCTCGCGCCGCAGATCGAGGTCGCCCTCCCACGCCCACATTGCGCGGTTCAGCGGGCGACGCGCGTAGCCGTCGCATTTGGGAAGTTTAGGGGTTGGCGAGGCGCACCCTGCGAGCATGGCGAGGGCAGCAAGGACGACAGCGATCGCGGTCGGTTTGGCAAGCCTCTTTACGTTGTTCGACAAGGCAATCATCCGCTGACCTCCTTGGCGCCGCGTGCGCGACCATCAACGGCGCCGCTGCGTCGTCTGCCGGAGCCCGTGTGACGCGTTCCTCGTGCGGAAATTCCTCTAGGGCCACCCGGCATCACGGCGTAGCCGAAGGCCAGCGAGGCGCCGCCCGACGCAAGGGCCGATGCGATATGGGGCAGTTGCCAGAAGACGTAGAGCGCGGCAATGCCCGTGGCGCATAGCGCGCTCGGGCGCATGAGGACGTCGCTATAGGCATTGATCGCGGTGAACGTGGAATCTAGGCACGAAATCAGCAGAGCGCCGACCGCCACGACGAGGACCTGAAGGATGACGAAGTTCGCCAACTGGCCGATCCAGGCCTCGGTAAAGCGGCGGGTGGTCTGGAACATGGCAAGCGCGACGAAGATCGGCCCGATTGCCAGAATGATGGCGAGCGCCAAGCGCGCGTAGAGCGAGACCACATATCCGATGCCGGCGACCAGAAAGCTGACAACAATGACCATCATGCCCGCAAGACCGGTGGTGATGTCGCCCAGCCAGGAGGCCCGGGACCAGATTTCGGTGGCCGATTTCTGTCCTCTATCGAGCAGGCTGTCGAATGTACTCGCGCTCGGGGTGGAGCCTGTGTTCAATGCCTGCGCGATCTCATGCGGGAGGACATTGAAGAAGACGTCGGAGACGTAGGTCTGATATTCGCCGGCATTTTTCACGAGCGTGACGATGATCGCCAGCTTGATCGCCCGGGTCGCAAATTCCAGGATCGGGTCCTGGATCGTTCCGCGCAGGACGAGATATCCATAAAACACCACGTAGAGTGTGACGGCGGCCGTCAACGGTCCCGTGACCCATTCAGCGATGTTGGACGTTCCTTCGGAAACGAAGGTCTCCAGTGGCGTCTTGAACTGCCCGTCGATAAATTCGAAGACCTGGTACATCGCTAACCGCCTCTGCGCGCTCTGCGCGCGATCCCAAGCCACACTTCGTGGTTGCCTGCTGCGGCGCTTTGGCAGGTCATCGTCTCGCCGCGCTCAACTGCATCGTTTCGACGTGTCGACAGGGTGCGGGACCGCAACGCATGGTCGCCGACTTGCTGGCCGGCGGAGCCGGGTTGCGCCGCCCTCGTCAAGCAGGCGCCGGACACGACAGGCCCGGCAATGTGAAGACGCAGCCTCATTGCAGTGCCGCCTTCATCGCATCCATGCGAT
>Ga0182735_1001884_pt1 | contig 13398 bp, 11 predicted proteins | sample eDN5th30CKraftMG_FD_128524 | JGI IMG/M metagenome (GOLD analysis project Ga0182735, IMG submission 128524) | Enriched Miracle-Growth compost microbial communities from Emeryville, California, USA - eDNA 5th pass 30_C Kraft MG (version 2) (version 2) ... | reverse complement strand
TTCGACCCGTCGGCCTACGACCCGGCCGATCTCAGCAACGCCGCCATCGACGAACTGAAAAAACGCGGCCGCGTGCAGCCCGGCGACTGGATCATCCTGACCAAGGGCGATTTCTACCGCGACAGCGGCGGCACCAACGGGATGAAGATCCTGATGGTGGAGTAATTCCGCCGCCGGAAGGTGTCAGGCACCCGTCGGGGTGCCCGGACGCCAGGTACCTGCCCGATGCCCGGCGTATCGCCTACCCGAAGAACCAGTAGCACACCCCGATCGAGGCCAGCACGCCGGCCAGGTCGGCCGCCAGCGCGCAGCCCACGGCGTGGCGGGCGCGCAGGATGCCCACCGACCCGAAGTACACCGCCAGCACGTAGAACGTGGTTTCGGTGCTGCCCTGCATGATCGCGGCCAGCAGCGCCGGGAAACTGTCGACGCCGAAATGGGTCATGGTTTCCAGCATCATGGCGCGCGCCGCGCTGCCGGAGAAGGGCTTGACCAGCGCGGTGGGCAGCGCGTCGACGAAGCGCGTGTCCCAGCCGGCCGCATGCGCCAGCCAGCGGATGCCGTCCAGCACGATGTCCAGCGCGCCCGAGGCGCGCAGCACGCCCACGGCGCACAGCATGGCCACCAGGTAGGGCAGGAGGCTCTTGGCGACGTCGAAGCCGTCCTTGGCGCCCGCGATGAAGGTCTCGTACACCGGCACCCGCTTCCAGGCGCCCACCAGCAGGAAGGCCAGCAGCACGCCGAACAGCATCAGGTTGCCCAGCAGCGACGACAGGCTGGCGATGGCCGCGGCCGACATGCCGGCCAGCAAGGCCATGAAGCCGCCCAGCAGCAGCGCGGCGCCACCCAGCCATGCCAGCGCCACCGGGTCGTACAGCTTCAGGCGCTGGCAGGCCGCCACCGCCAGCAGGCCGGTCAGCGAGGACGCGCTGGTGGCCAGCAGGATGGGCAGGAAGACCAACGTCGGGTCGTCGGCGCCTTGCTGCGCGCGGAACATGAACAGCGTGACGGGCAGCAGCGTCAGCGACGATGCGTTCAGCACCAGGAACAGGATCTGCGCGTTGCTGGCGGTCTCGGGCGACGGGTTCAGCGTCTGCAGCTCGCGCATGGCGCGCAGCCCGATGGGCGTGGCGGCGTTGTCCAGGCCCAGTCCGTTGGCCGCGAAATTCAGGGTGATCAGGCCGATGGCGGGATGGCCGCGCGGCACGTCGGGCATCAGGCGCGCGAACAGCGGGCCCAGCAGCGCGGCCAGCTTTTCGACCAGGCCGGCCGCCTCGGCGATGCGCAGGAAGCCCAGCCACAGCGTCAGCGTGCCGAACAGCAGCACCATGACTTCGACCGAGACGCGCGCCATGTCGAACAGGCTGGCGACGATCTGGCGGAAGACCTCGGCGTCGCCGATGGCCAGCCAGCGGTACAGGCCGGCTGCGGCGCCGGCAAGAAAGAAACTCAACCAGAGCTTATTGAGCATGACGGAGGACAATGCGGCGGAAAAATGGCCGGTCGTGGCGACGCCCATTGTCGCAGACTTGGTCCTATAGGGATGTCGGCCGTGCGGCAATTCTGTTAACTTGGCCCGGTACGTGCACTTCATAAAAGGTTGAACATGGACTTCAACGCCTGGCGCCGCCGCCGCATTTCCGATCCCGCCTACCGCTGGGCCCGCGGCGCCATGCCCGGCCTGTCCGACACCGAACGCGAGGCCATCGAGGCCGGCGATGTCTGGTGGGACGCCGACCTGTTCACCGGCGACCCCGACTGGAACAAGCTGCTGGCCGTCCCGCAGGCCACCCTGACCCCGGCCGAGCAACAGTTCCTGGACGGCCCGGTGGCGCAGCTGTGCGCCATGCTCGACGAATGGGACATCACCTGGAACCGCGGCGACCTGCCCGAGCCCGTCTGGCGCTTCCTGCGCGAACAGCGTTTCTTCGGCATGATCATCCCGCAGGCATACGGCGGGCTGGGCTTCTCGCCCTACGCGCATTCCGAAGTGGTGCGCCGCATCTCGGCGCATTCCATCACCGCGGGCGTCACGGTCATGGTGCCGAATTCCCTGGGGCCGGGCGAATTGCTGTTGCAGTTCGGCACGCCCGAGCAGCGCGACTACTGGCTGCCGCGGCTGGCCGACGGCACCGACGTGCCGTGCTTCGGCCTGACCAGCCCCGAAGCCGGCTCGGACGCGGCCTCGATGACCGACACCGGCGTGGTCTGCCGCCAGGTGGTCGACGGCCAGGAAGTCCTGGGCATCCGCCTGAACTGGCACAAGCGCTACATCACGCTGGGGCCGGTGGCCACGGTGCTGGGCCTGGCCTTCAAGCTGCAGGACCCCGACGGCCTGCTGGGCGGGCCGGCCGACATCGGCATCTCGGTGGCGCTGGTGCCCACCGACACGCCGGGCGTCACCATCGGCCGGCGCCACCTGCCGTCCATGCAGGTGTTCCAGAACGGCCCCAACCAGGGCAAGGACGTCTTCGTGCCGCTCGATGCCCTGATCGGCGGGCCGGCCAAGGCGGGCCACGGCTGGCAGATGCTGATGAGCGCGCTGGCGGCCGGCCGCGGCATTTCGCTGCCGTCGCTGTCGGCGGCGGCCGCCGTGTACAGCGCCCACGTCACCGGCATGTACGCCCGCGTGCGCCAGCAGTTCGGCATCGCGGTGGGCCGCTTCGAGGGCGTGCAGGAAAAGCTGGGCCGCCTGGCGGGCAATGCCTACCTGGTCGAGGCCGCGCGCCGGCTGACCTGCGCGGCGCTGAACCAGGGCCACAAGCCGGCCGTGGTGTCGGCCATCATGAAATACCATGCCACCGAACGCATGCGCGAATCGGTCAACGACGCCATGGACGTGCACGGCGGCAAGGCCGTCATCGACGGCCCGGCCAACTACCTGGGGTCGCTGTACCGGGCCCTGCCCATCGCCATCACGGTCGAGGGCGCCAATATCCTGACGCGCTGCCTGATCATCTTCGGCCAGGGCGCCATCCGCGCCCACCCCTACCTGATGCGCGAAGTGCTGGCGCTGGGCGACGACGACGAGGCCCGCGGCGCCCAGGCGTTCCACGAGGTGTTCTGGAAACACATGGGGCATGCCGCAAAGAACACCTTGCGCGCCTGGGGCCGCGCCTGGACGGGCGGCCTGCTGGCGCGCGCGCCGTCCACCGGCCCCACCGCGCGGCACTATCGCCGCCTGGGGCGCTATGCGTCGGCGTTTGCGCTGCTGGCCGACGCCGCCATGGGATCGCTGGGCGGGGCGCTGAAGCGCCGCGAGATGCTCTCGGCGCGGTTGGGCGACATCCTGGCCGAACTGTACCTGCTGTCGGCGGTGCTCAAACGCTGGGAAGACGAAGGGCGCCGCCATGCCGACCTGCCGCTGGTGCAGTGGTGCATGGACGACGGCTGCGCGCGCATCGAGACCCGCATCGACCAGGTGCTGGCCAACCTGCCGTCGCGGCCGCTGGCCTGGGCGCTACGCGCGGTGGTGCTGCCGGTGCGGCTGAACCGCGGGCCCAGCGACGCCCTGACGCGCGACTGCGCCGACCTGCTGCTGGCCCCGTCGCCCACGCGCGACCGGCTGGCGGCCGACCTGCAGCGCGGCGACGGCGACGACGTCCTGGCACAGCTGGAACGCGCCTTCGCGCTGGTCAGCGCGGTGCAGCCCCTGCACGATCGCCTGCGCCGCGAAGGCGTGCGCGACTGGCGCGACGCCCACCGCGGCGGCGCCCTCAGCGACGAGCAGGCCCGCCAGATCGAAGCCGCCGAAGCGGCCATCGCGCAGGTGGTGGCCGTGGACGATTTCGCGCCGGGCGACTTCGCGCGCAAGCGGGATTGATTCCGGTTTGTGGCGGGCGGGCCTGTACCGAAGGTGTCGGCACCCTGCGGGATGTCTGACACCAACGTGTGCAGCGACTGTCTCGCCAACCCGGCGGGCCCATGCCCTTGGCTTAGTCGTCCCGGTTGGGATCCATGCCGGGGAACAGCACTTCCGTGAAACCGAATGTCGAGAAGTCCTCGATGCGGGACGGATACAGGCGGCCGATCAGATGGTCGCATTCGTGCTGCACCACCCGGGCATGGAAGCCCTCGGCCTCGCGCTCGATGCGTTGCCCGTGGGGATCGTGGCCGCTGTAGCGGATGTGCCGGTAGCGCGGCACCAGCCCGCGCAGGCCCGGCACCGACAGGCAGCCTTCCCAGCCGTCCTCGCGCTCGTCCGACAGGGGCGTGATGACCGGGTTGCACAGCACCGTCTGCGGCACCGGCGGGGCGTCGAGGTAGCGCTCGTTGTGCTCGAAACCGAAAATGACCAGTTGCAGGTCGACGCCGATCTGCGGCGCCGCCAGGCCTACGCCCTGGGCGTGCGCCATGGTGTCGAACATGTCGGCCACCAGCGCGTGTAGTTCCGGCGTATCGAAGCGCTGGACCGGCTGGGCCACCCGCAGCAGGCGCGGGTCGCCCATCTTCAGGATGGTGCGGATCATGGCGGCGGCTTAGTCGGCCCGGCCCTTGTGCTGGATGAACTCGATCTTGTAGCCGTCGGGGTCTTCGACGAAGGCGATGACCGTGGTGCCGTGCTTCATGGGGCCGGCTTCGCGCGTGACCTTGCCGCCTTTCTGCTTGACCTTTTCACAGGCGTCGTACGCGTCGTCCACTTCCAGGGCAATGTGGCCGTAGCCCGTGCCCAGGTCGTAGCGATCGGTGTCCCAGTTGTGGGTGAGCTCGATCACGGCGCCTTCGCTTTCGTCCTGGTAGCCGACGAAGGCCAGGGTGAATTTGCCGTCGGGGTAGTCTTTGCGGCGCAGCACCCGCATGCCCAGGACGTTGGTGTAGAAATCGATGGACTTGTCCAGGTTGCCGACGCGCAGCATGGTGTGCAGGAGACGCATGGGGGAATTCCTTTTGCTAGATGAAACCGGGCTCGCCGAGCCAGGCTGACATCGTAGCAAACCCCGTGGTCTCCCGCCGTGCGCGCCCTAGTTGGCCGTGGCGCCCGAGGCCTGCACCGCCTGGGCCCACGAGGCGATCTCCTGCTGGATGAAGCGGCCGAATTCGTCCGTGCCCATGCCGGCCGCCTCGGCGCCTTCTTCCATCAGGCGCTGGCGCACTTCCGGGGCGGCCAGCGCCTTGGCGAATGCCTGGTTCAGGATATCGATCGTGGCGGCCGGGGTGCCGGCCGGCGCCACGATGCCGTGCCACGAAATGGCCTGGAATCCCGGCAGGCCGGATTCGGCCATGGTGGGCAGGTCGGGCAGGGCGGGCGAGCGGCGCGGCGAAGTCACCGCCAAGGCGCGCAGCGTGCCGGCCTTGATGTGCGGCAGGGCGCCGGGAATGGTGGTGAACAGGAACTGCACCTGCCCGCCGATCAGGTCGGCCAGCGCGGGGCTGCCGCCCTTGTAGGGCACGTGCACGAAATCCAGGCCGGCGCGCTGCTTGAACATCTCGCCCGCCAGGTGGCCGGGCGTGCCGGCGCCGGCCGATGCCATGTTGAAGCCGTTGCCGTCCGCCTTGATCTCGGCGATCAGCCCTTGCACGTCGGTGGCCTTGACCTGCTTGTTGACCACCAGCACGTTGGGCACCGTGGCCAGCAGCGTGACCGGGGTGAAGTCTTTCACGGCGTCGTATTGCAGCTTCTTGTACAGCGACGGGTTGATGCCATGGGTGCTGGCGGTGGCCAGCAGCAGCGTGTAGCCGTCGGGCGCGGACGTGGCCACCGTCTTGGCGGCGATCGATCCGTTGGCGCCGCCCTTGTTGTCGACGATGATGCTCTGGCCCAGCATCTTGGCCACTTCCGTCGCGACGGTGCGCGCCAGGATGTCGGACGTGCCGCCGGCCGAGTGCGGCACGACCAGCGTGATGGGGCGTTCGGGAAAGGCCTGGGCGGCCGCCGGCATGGCACAGGCGCAGGCCGCCAGCGCCGCCCCGCAGGCGGCCTGGATCAGGGATCGTTTCATCGGGATGTCTCCGTGGTGTTGTCGCAAGAAGTGGCGCCCGCCGAGCGGGCGCCGGGGTCAGTCGGCGCCCAGCTTCAGGGGGTCCGGCTGGCGTTTTTCGATGGCCCACTTCAGCAGGGCCGCGCAGCGATAGATGCCGTGGGCGAACTTGCCGTAGGGCAGGGTCAGGAACAGGGCCATCACCACGCCCAGGTGGATGGCCAGCAGCAGGCCCATGGCGGACGTGTCGCGCAGCGCCAGCAGCAGCAGGCCGGTCAGGCTGGTCAGGAACAGCAGCGCGATGAAGCCGCGGTCCATCGGGCGCTGGGCGGCGTCGCCGTGCAGCGGATGGCGCCGCAGGTTCAGCCACAGCAGGCCGGCCGGGCCGACCAGCAGGCCGACGCCGCCCGCCGTGCCCAGCAGCACCGGCAGGCTCAGGAACGGATAGGGCGCCTGCCAGCCGAATACGTAGTGATACACGGTGGCCACGCAGGTGGCGGCAAAGCACAGCATGAAGCCGTAGAACGTGAAGTGGTGGAAGCGGCGCCGCGCCAGCGTGAAGGCGTCGTCGGCGTTGTTGCAGCCCTTGCCGTGGCCGCCGTCCAGGTATTTCAGTCGCAGCGCGTCGTGGGTGGCCTCGGCCACGGCCGCGCCGCTGGCGGCGCCGGGCGAGACGTCGCGCCAGAAGCGCGCCACGCCCAGGCCCAGCGCCAGCAGCGCGAACACGAACACCAGGCCGAACATCAGCGCCAGCGTGTTGTGCGGGAAGATGGCGTAGAAATTGCCCGCCAGCGGCTCGTGCAGCAGCCCGCCGGTGATGGCCACGGTCAACACCAGGAACAGCGCCAGGGCGCCCGCCGCGGCCAGCGACAGGGTCAGGCCGTTGTGCTTGTACAGCTTGCCCAGCGCCGCGGGCCAGGCGTAGTCGCTGTAGGTCTGCACGCGCACCTTGGCCATGGCCTGCGGCACGTTCACGCCGAATTCGTGCGGCGGCGCGTACTGGCAGGCATGCAGGCAGGCGCCGCAGTTGTGGCACAGGTTGGCCAGGTAGTTGATGTCGGCCTTGCCGAATTCCAGCCGGCGCGTCATGGCCGGGAATACGGCGCAGAAGCCTTCGCAGTAGCGACAGGCGTTGCAGATCTGCATGACCCGCGCCACTTCGGTTTCGTCGCCGGTCAGGCTGGCCGCCGGCGTGGCCTGCCGCGCATGGCCGTGCCAGTGCACGGGTTGTTCGGCCGCCATGGCCGGCGCGGCGGTGGCGCGCGCCTGGCGGGTCAGTTCTTCAAGCTGCTTCACGTTGTGCTCCCGATGCCCGCTGGGCCAGTGCCGCCGCCGCGGCGCGCGTGCCGGCGATGCGGCCGAAGGCCGTGCCGATGGACATGCCGACGCCGGCGGTATAGCCCTTGCCCAGCACGTTGCCGGCCATCATTTCGCCGGCCACGAACAGGTTGGCGCTGGGCACGTCGTTGAAACGCACGGCGGCGGTATCGTCCACCTTCAGCCCCAGGTAGGTGAAGGTGATGCCCGGCCGCAGCGCGTAGCCGTAGTACGGGGCGGTATCGATGGGGCGGGCCCAGTGCGTCTTGGCCGGCTGCACGCCTTCGGTATGGCAGTCGTCCAGGCGGGTGTGGTCGAAGGTGCCGACCCGGCAGGCCGCGTTGTAGTCGGACAGGGTGCGCATGAACGGGGCCTCGTCCAGGCCCAGCTTGCGCGCCAGTTCGGGCAGGGTGTCGGCCTGTACGCCCGGGAACACCGGCGGCATGAAGCGGCCGACGGCCTTGGCGTCGATGATGGAATAGGCGATCTGGCCGGGTTGCAGGGCCGTCAGGCGGCCCCAGATGGCATAGCGCTTGGGCCAGAAATCCTCGCCCTCGTCGTAGAAGCGCTGCGCGTCGCGGTTGACCACCACGCCCAGCGACACGCAATCGATGCGGGTGCAGATGCCGCCGTCGTACAGCGGCGCGCGCGCGTCGATGGCCACGCAGTGCGATTGCGACGGATCGCCGATGGTGTCGGCGCCGGCGTCGATCATGAATTTCAGCAGCACGCCGGTATTGAAGCGCGTACCGCGGATCAGGAAGTTGTCGGCCGGCCACTCGCCGCGCTCGTTCTGGCCCCAGGCCTCGCGCAGCCATTCGCGGTTCGATTCGAAGCCGCCGGCGGCCAGCACACAGGTGCGCGCCGCGATGCGTTCGGCGCCGATGCGGGCGGCGACGAAGCGGCCGTTGTCCAGTTCCAGGGCATCCACCGGCGCGTTGTAGCGGATCTGCACCCCCAGCGCCTCCGCGCTGCGATAGTAGGCGTTGACCAGGGCCTTGCCGCCGCCCATGAAGAAGGCGTTGGTGCGCGCCACGTGCAGGGCGCCCGACAGCGGCGGCTGGAAGTTCACGCCGTGCTTGCGCATCCAGTCGCGACAGGTGGACGATTCGCGGATCACCAGCCGTGCCAGGTGCTCGTTGGTGAGCCCGCCCGTCACTTTGAGCAGGTCTTGCCAGTATTCTTCTTCCGGATAGGCTTCGACCAGCACATCCTGCGGGGCGTCGTGCATGCAGCGCAGGTTGCGCGTGTGCTGCGAGTTGCCGCCGCGCCATTCGCGCGGGGCGGCTTCCAGCAGCAGGACGCTGGCGCCCGCCTCGCGGGCCATCAGCGCCGCGCACAGGGCGGCGTTGCCGCCGCCGATTACCAATACGTCGATCATGGAATGGGGCCTGTAGAGTCAGCCCGGACTATAGGCCGGCCCGCCGCGCGCGCGCCAGCCTGCGATCGTCAACGGCTATTCACGATTTGTGAAGAGTCGCCCCGGGCCAGGAGCCCGCCCGCACCAGGGTTTCGGCGGTCTGGGCCAGCAGCACGCGCGCCGCCAGGGCCGCCGGCGAGAGCTCGTCGTCAGACACGCTGGCCAGCAGGTTGGGGCGCCGCAAGTGGCGGTCGGCGATCTGGCGCAGGGCCAGGGGCTCGCCGCGCAGCCGCACGGTGGCCGCGCCGGGCTGGATGGTGGCGCCGAAGCCGTCGCGCACCAGGTCCATCAGCACATCCAGGCCGTCGATCTCGGCGGCCAGGTTGGGTTCGATGCGCAGCCGCGCATAGGCGGCGTCCACCAGCGCCCGCAGCCCGTGGCTGCCGCTGGGCAGCAACAGCGGCAGGCGGGCGATGTCGCGCAGGCGCACCGCGCCCTCGGGGGGCAGGCCGGGCAGGTCGGGCGGCGCGATCAGGAACAGCCGTTCGTCGATCAGCGGCAGCGTGCTCCAGCGGCGCGCCGATTCGGTGCGGAACACCATGGCCAGGTCGAGCTGGCGGGCGTTGAGCATGGCGCTCAGGTAGCCCGACAGGCTTTCCACCAGGTGCACGCGCACGTCGGGGTAGCGTTCGCGCATGGCCCGCAGGAAGGGCACGGCCAGCACCGACGCGGTCGTGGCGGGCAGGCCCACGCTGACTTCGCCGGTCAGGCGCGAGGCCTTGGCGGCGCGCGCCGCGCCGTCGGCGTGGCGCAGGGCCAGCTGCGCCTGGCGCAGGAAGGCCAGCCCGGCGTCGGTGGGCACCACGCCGCTGGACGTGCGGATCAGCAGGCGGGTCGACAGTTCGCTTTCCAGGCGGCTGATCTGCTGGCTGAGCGCCGAGGTGACCACGCCCAGGTCGGCCGCGGCACGGCCCATGCTGCCGTATTCGGCCACCTTGACGAAATAGCGTAGCTGGCGCAGTTCCATGGCGGAGTCGGGTCGGGGCCTAGAACTGCGGCAGGCTGGCGGGATCGTGCCGGCGCAGCACGTTCTTGGCTTCTTCGAAGCCGGGCAGGATGTGGCCGACTTCGGCCCAGAAATCGCGGCTGTGGTTCATCTCGCGCAGGTGCGCGAGTTCGTGCGCGATGACGTAGTCGATGATGGCCGGCGCGAAGTGGATCAGGCGCCAGTTCAGCATGATGTTGCCGTCGCTGGTGCACGAGCCCCAGCGGGTGGCCGCCGACGACAGGCGCCAGCGCCGGATCTTCAGGCCGCTGACCTGCAGGAAGTGCGCCAGGCGGGCGCCGAACAGGGCGCCGGCGCGCTGCTGCAGCCAGGCCTGGGCCGCGTCGCGGATGCGCGATTGGTCGGCGTCGGCGGGCAGCGCCAGCCACAGGGTGTCGCCGTCGTTGGGCGCGTCGGCGTCGCCCGACAGGCGGGCCTGCCGGTGATCGCCGCCCACGCCCAGCAGGATGCGCTTGCCCAGGTAGGGCAGTTCGCCGCCGGCCTGCCAGCGGGTCCGGGACATGGCCAGCTGTTCCTTGCGGGCCGCCCATTCGCGCAGCTTGGCCAGGATCCAGCGCGCTTTCTCGCGCACGGCATCGTCGATCTGGGCCAGCGTGACCCAGTTCGGGGCCGTGACGCGCAGGCCGTCGTCGGCCACCACGAAGCCGATGCTGCGCCGGCGCGAGCGCAGCAGCACGAAGCCGATGACTTGCTGTTCGGTGGCGACTTCGCGCCAGCGGGCGCCGGGCGGCAGGGGATCGGGGCAGGGGGTCGCGACCGTGGTGATGGCCACGGGGGCGGGCGGCGGCGTCAGCAGGGGGGCGGCCTCGGGCGCGCGGGGCGCCGGGGCGGCGGGTTCGGCGAACAGGAGTTCAAGCTGGCCGTTGCTGGGCATACCTTTCGGGATTGAGTTGGCGCATTTCCCCTTCGATCCAGGCCTGCACCTTGGCGTTGAGATCTTCGGGGGAAATTCCCTGCGATTCTATCGCGGGCCCGATGGACACGGTAATCAGCCCCGGCTGCTTCACGAAGGCATTGCGGCGCCAGCATTCGCCGGCATTGTGCGCCACCGGGATCACCACCGCGCCGGTGCGCGAGGCCAGCAGCGCGCCGCCCATCTTGAAGCGGCCCGCCTGGCCGGGCGCCACGCGCGTGCCTTCCGGGAACAGCAGCGGCCAGCGGCCTTCCTCGAGCCGCACGCGGCCCTGCCGGATGACCTGCTCGAACGCGTCGCGGCCGCGGGCGCGGTCGATGGGAATCATGCGCAGCAGCGCCAGGCCCCAGCCGAAGAACGGCAGCATGTGCAGTTCTTTCTTGTACACATAGCAGACCTCGCGCGGCATGTGGGCCGGGAAGAACAGCGTTTCCCAGGCCGACTGGTGCTTCGACAGCAGGATGCACGGGCCGTCGGGCAGGTTCTCGGCGCCCTTGATCCGCCAGCGGATGCCGCAGAACGCGCGCGCGCCCCAGATCGCCAGGCGGGGCCAGCCCACCGTGAGCTTGTAGCGCCAGTGCAGCGGCAGCGGCGCCCACAGGATGCAGGCAATGGCGTACGGAATCACCGTGACGACCAGGAACACCATATAGAACAACGAACGCAACCAGGCCATGGGGTCAGGCTTCCTGCAACAGGGCGTCGGCCACGGCCGACAGGTCGGCGGCCACGCGGGTGCCGGGCGGGAGTTCGCCCTGGCGGGTCTTGGCGCCGTTGCCGGTCAGCACCAGCCACGGCGCGCAGCCGGCCGCGGCGGCGGCCTGCAGGTCGCGCAGCGAATCGCCTACCGCCGGCACGCCGGCCAGGTCGGCGTCGTAGCGGTGGGCGATGTCGTGATACATGCCGGGCAGCGGCTTGCGGCACGAGCAGCCGTCGTCCGGGCCGTGCGGGCACAGGAAGATGGCGTCGATCACGCCGCCGGCCTGGGCCAGTTCGCGGTGCAGCTTGGCATGGATGGCGTTCAGCGTGGCCATGTCGAACAGGCCGCGCGCCAGGCCCGACTGGTTGCTGGCCACCACGACCGTGTAGTCCGCCTGCGACAGGCGGGCGATGGCGGCCAGGCTGCCCGGCAGCGCGATCCATTCGTCGGGATGCTTGACGAAGGCGTCGCTGTCCTGGTTGATGACGCCGTCGCGGTCGAGGACGATGAGCTTCACTGTGCCAGCCTGGAAATGTCGGCCACCTGGTTCATCAGGCCGTGCAACTGTGCCAGCAGGGCCAGGCGGTTGGCGCGCACGGCGGGGTCGTCGGCCATGACCATGACGTCGGCGAAGAAGGCGTCGACCGGTTCGCGGGCCTGGGCCAGCGTGCTCAGGCTGCCGGCGAAATCGCCCGCTTGCAGCTGGGCCTGGGCCTGCGGGCGCAGCGCGGCCACGGCGGCGGCCAGGGCCTGCTCGGCGGGTTCGGCCAGGCTGGCGGTGTCTACCTGGCCGATCTCGCCCTCGGCCTTCTTGAGCAGGTTGCCGATGCGCTTGTTGGCGGCGGCCAGGCTGGCGGCCTCGGGCAACTGGCCGAAGGCCGTGACGGCGCGCACGCGCGCGGCCGCCTGGTGCAGGGGCGGCGCCAGCGCGATCACCGCGTCGACCGCGTTGCGGTCGAATTCGGCGGCCAGCTGGTTGCGATAACGCTCGTAGACGAAGGCGCGCACGTCGGCGACCGTGGCGGCCGGGATCTTGCCGGCCGGGAAGGTGCCGGCGGCCAGCGCCAGCAGGCCGTCCAGCGACAGCGGACCGTCGGCGCTGACGGCCAGCCAGCCGCCCGCGGCCAGTTGCTCGAAGGCGCTGATCAGGCCCAGCGCGGCCCGGCGCAGGCCGAACGGGTCGCGTTCGCCGGTGGGCGCCAGGCCGATGCCCCAGATGCCCACCAGCGTTTCCGCGCGTTCGGCGATGAACAGCACGGCGGCCGTGAGCGTGTCGCGGGTGACCGGCGCATCCAGGCGGATGCGGTACTGGTCGCGCAGGGCTTGCACCACGGCGTCGGGTTCGCCGTCGCCGGCGGCATAGTAGGCGCCCATGATGCCCTGCAGCTCGGGGAATTCGCCCACCATGTTGGTGCCCAGGTCGGCCTTGGCCAGCAGGGCGGCGCGGTCGGCCGCGGCGGCGTCGCCGCCCAGTTGTCCGGCCACGCCGCGCGCGATGGCGCGCACGCGCTCGACGCGCTCGAGCTGGGTGCCCAGCTTGTTGTGGTAGACGATGTTGCCCAGCTGCTGCACGCGGGCGGCCAACGGCGTCTTGCGGTCGGTGTCGAAGAAGAACTGCGCGTCGGCCAGGCGCGGGCGCACCACGCGCTGGTTGCCCTCGACGATGTTGACCGGGTTGTCGGCCTGCATGTTGCTGACGATCAGGAAGCGGTGCGTCAGCTTGCCGGTGGCCGGATCGAACAGCGGGAAGTACTTCTGGTTCAGCCGCATGGTCAGGATCAGGCATTCCTGCGGCACTTGCAGGAATTGCTCGTCGAACTGCCCCACGTATACGGTGGGGTGCTCGACCAGCGCGGTGACTTCATCGAGCAGGGCCGCCACTTCGGGGTCGTCGCCCAGCGTGGCGCCCAACTGGCCGGCATGGGCCTGCAGCTGGCGGTCGATCTCGGCGCGGCGCGCCTCGAACGAGGCCATCACGCGGCCCTGTTCGGCCAGCACGGTTTCGTAGGCGCCGGCATCGGCCACGTCGACCGGCGCCTCGGCCATGAAGCGATGCCCCAGGGTGCGGCGGCCGGCCGACAGGCCCAGCGCCGACACCGGCACCACGTCGGCGCCATGCAGGGC
>Ga0182735_1001879_pt1 | contig 13417 bp, 8 predicted proteins | sample eDN5th30CKraftMG_FD_128524 | JGI IMG/M metagenome (GOLD analysis project Ga0182735, IMG submission 128524) | Enriched Miracle-Growth compost microbial communities from Emeryville, California, USA - eDNA 5th pass 30_C Kraft MG (version 2) (version 2) ... | reverse complement strand
GCCACCCGTCATCGACGACGCAGCGAGCCAGCCGCAGCCGTCCGCGTGGGGTGAGCAAAGCGTTAGCGTGGGTCATGAAGGCCTCCGTGGTGAACCGTGTGTGTTCCTAGACAGCTCCACACCCCACCCGGAGGCCTTCCTCATGTCACGCCGACTCGCCCAATCCGTACCCAACGTCCCGGGTCAGTACACCTAGGGCGTGGCAACCAGCCCAGCCCCCGAGCATTGGACTCTAGGACTCGCTATTGAAACTCGCGCGATTCACAGGTAGCGTCGAGATTCAGGGGGCAGCACCGGCGCTCACCCCCACGCGTACACCGGGGGGAAACGTGCAAGTAGTCGCATCCAAAAGTGGGCTCTCAGGGTCGGACCGGGTTCTCGGTGGACCCGATGGAGCCTCGCCCTGCCCGTCGCTCTGGGCCTTGCCTCGCTGCTCGCAGTAGCGGCCGCCCCGACAGCCAAGGCGGACGCAGACTTCCCGTACCTCCCGGACAAGGGTGCTCATACCTGGTGCTACACAGATAGCTTCGACTACACCGTGGCGGCAGACGCCGCGATGACGATCTTGCGCACCTACACGATCGTCGATACCGCGTATCACGCAACGTGCCAGACGAAGACTGACGTCAGGTGGGCGCACACGACCGAGGTCGGCATCTACGGAAAGATCAGCTGCAAGACCTGGGTCACGGTGGATGTGAAGTGCGAGTCGTACTACGCGCGCCTCAACAAGTCGGTGATCAGCGACTCAGCCCATCCTGCCGCGCAGAAGAAGAAGACATCGTGTCACGAGCTCGGCCACACGGTGGGAGTCAGGCACTATTCAGCAGGCTCATCCCCCGACGGCAGCACCGACTCCTGCATGCGGTCGGGGCCAGCCGCTGGCGAAGCGTGGAACACACGCTATGGGGACCACCAGGTCAAGAAGCACATCAACCCGTACTTCGGGTGACAGGGGGAATCATGCGATCGAGGAACATGGCGGCAACTGCCGCACTGATACTGGTGTGCGCAGCCGGTTGCAGCACGACGCCGACGACACCGTCGACATCCGCAGCTGCTGGCGCCGGCCCCGAGGCGACCGTGCCAGCAGCCAACCAGGCACCGGCCGTCGAGTGCACCCCCTCGACGGCATCGGCCGGCAAGGTGCTCCGCGGTTCTGCGAGCTACGACTATGACCCGTTCGAGTCGATCTCCGAGGCTGTCGCCAAGGTCGACGTCGCAGTCTCGGGTCGCATCATCTCGTGGAGCGCCGGCCGTTCGATCATCGACGGAGACGACGCCACACGCTTCGCAGTCGCGGAGATCAGCGTCGACGATTCCTTCGCCGGGGACATCGGGAGAACCATCTACGTCTCCGTCGACCTGGGCAGTGAAGGCCTCGACGCAGAAGGCAAGCCCGTGCCCGATGGAGACGGCTCATCAACGGTCCTCACGCTCGACGAAGTCTCAGCCGCTGCCCCGGCAGGCATCGGGGTGCTCTTCCTGGGCGCCCAGAACCCGTCGCCGAAGGAAGAAGCCTACGGCGATGACGTCCGCGTCGTGGACGCTCGCGCCGGACTCCCTGACGGCGCAACGCTGTACGCCGCCTACCCGCAAGGGTTCTTGCTGGAGGGGTGCGACGGAAGCGTAAGCAGCGCTCTCGCTGACGACGAGGACATCGATCCCTGGGTCGCGACCGCAGCCGCAGAATCCAAGGCCGACGAGATCACCTCCACCCGCAGCGAGGACAGTTTCGAACTCCTTCTAGAGGCTGCCGGGACCAGCGGCCGCTGAGTCTCGGTCAGGCTGGAAGTGCCTGCTCGCCCGCCTCGGTCAGCCCCAGCCGCTCGCCACCGCGTCGAGCGCCTTCCTCGTCCGCGCACTCGACGTGTGCAGGTAGGCCTTCGTGCTGAGGATGCTCGCGTGCCCCATAATCGCGACGATCGTCTCGTCGTCGACGCCCGCCTCCTTGAGCAGCGTCGCCGTCGTGTCTTAATGAGAAGGTCATCAGTTCGATTCTGATAGGCGGCTCAGCCACGAAGCCCGGAACCTCGACGGTTCCGGGCTTCGGTTGTTCGTGGGGCGGATGGCGGGACGAGCCATCGGTCAGGCCATCGACCGCCGGGGGCGTCGACAATCGCAGCGACCGCCCCCGAGGTGCTCAGCACTCGCCTCGTGATCCGGGACGCCGCGTGCCGATCGACGACGGGCGCGCTCTACCCGGCCGTGGCCGGGTAGAGCGCGCCCGTGACGATCAGAGCGCTACTCGCAGGCCACGCCGTCGCCGTCGCGGTCGAGCTTGCTCGAGTATCCCGGGTCGCCCCGGTACAAAGGTGCTGCTCCAGCGTCACGTACCGCGGTGCAGTTGGCGTAATAGGCGGACGTCGTCGGCTTCGGCTTCGAGGTCGGCCTCACGACCACCTTCGTCCTCACCACGACGGTCTGCGTGCTCAGCCGCAGCTTCGTCTTGCTCCAGTGCCCGTTCGCCTTGCGGTACCTGTACTTGACCTTCGTCGTGACGCGGTACGTGCCCGCGCTCAGCTTGATCGACGCCTTGTTGCGCCCGACGACGGTGCTGCCGCGCTTCGCCGTCACGCTCTTCGCGACGATCTTCGTGCCCGGCCTCTTGGTGACCTTGGCGTAGACCGTCGACGTGCCGCCCGCGGACACGGTGCGGTCGGAGATCGTCGGGACGGTCGGGGCGGACGCTGCCACGGCGGGGGCGGCCGCACCAGCGGCGACGAGCGCGACGCCGAGGGCGAGCGCCGCGATGATCTTCTTCATGGGGTTCCTTCGATGGTGGTGGGGTGGCTTCGTGCGGACGTCGGGTGCTGGGCCGGCCGAGCTGTGACGAGCACGCACGGTCGGTCGGCACGGCTACCGCTCGCGATGACCTCCAGCGCGTTCGGGTCGTGCACGTCGCCGGGCTCACGCACAGGATCGGTCGTGCTCCGCTCATGAGTGCTGGCAGCCATGAGCATGGATGCGGGCGATGATCCGCACACCAGAGGATCGGCGCACGAGGGTGACGGCTTGAGCCCCGACAGCCTCGATCCGTGCGGGCCAGCGCCGGACAGAGTCGGGTCCATGGGCATCGGTCCCAGAGCTGGTACCCGGCCCCGAGGTCCAGCGCGCACGGGGTCGGGCACGCAAAATGCGGCGACAGCGCGACGAAGCGTCGGGCAGGATTCTCGACCATGACCAGGGAGAAGATCGACAAGCACCTCTTCAGCTGGGCGTCCGTGCTGGACGACCAGACGCGCGAGCAGGCTCGGCGCACCGCACGACTGCCCTTCGTGTACCCGCACCTCGCGCTCATGCCTGACGCCCACCTCGGCAAGGGCGCCACCGTCGGATCGGTCATCCCCACCCTGCGCGCGATCGTCCCGGCGGCCGTCGGCGTGGACATCGGCTGCGGCATGATCGCGGTGCGCACCCAGTGGGACGAGGGACAGGTCCGTGCCGCGGGCTCGCTCACGACGTTGCGCGAGGCGATCGAGGCTGCGGTCCCTGTCTCCGCCGGTGGCTACAACGCCTCGCTCACGCCCACCGCCGAGATCCGGGCCGCCGAGCTGTCCGCGAAGGCCGAGGCCGCCGGCTTCGACCCCGATTCCTACGCCGCGAGCTGGCGGTTGCAGCTGGGGTCCTTGGGCTCGGGCAACCACTTCATCGAGGTGAGCACCGACGAGACGGGCGCGGTGTGGCTGTTCCTGCACTCCGGTTCCCGGGGCGTGGGCAACAAGATCGCCCAGCGGCACATCGCCAAGGCGGCGGAGCTGTGCCAGCGGTGGTGGATCCCCCTGCCCGACCCTGATCTCGCCTACCTCGTGGAGGGGACCGACGAGTTCTGGGCCTACGTCCGTGAGCTGCGGTGGGCGCAGGACTTCGCGCTCGCCAACCGCGACGAGATGATGGATCGCGTCGTCGAGGCGATCGGGGACCACATGGGAGAGGCCGTCGTCGAGCACGAGCGGATCAACTGCCACCACAACTTCACCGAGCTGGAGCACCACTTCGGCAAGGACGTGTGGGTGTCTCGCAAGGGGGCGATCCGGGCGCGCGCCGGGGAGCAGGGGCTCGTTCCCGGCTCCATGGGGACGGCGTCCCACGTCGTCGTCGGCAAGGGCGACAAGCTGTCGCTCGACTCGAGCCCCCACGGCGCCGGGCGGAACCACTCCCGGTCCGCGGCCCGTCGGCTGTTCACGCACGAGCAGCTGCGGGCGGCGATGGCCGGCATCGAGTACCGCGACACCGACGCGTTCATCGACGAGATCCCCCAGGCGTACAAGGACATCGACACGGTGATGGCCGACGCCGCAGACCTCGTCGAGATCCGTCACACCCTCCACCAGATCCTCAACGTCAAGGGGGACTGACGTCCACGGCCCACCAAGGCCCCAGGCGGGCGCGTCGTGCTCGGCGGCGTCCCCGGTCAGACCGTGCGGCGGCCCAGGACGCGGTGGGCGAGGGCGTCCTCGGTGACGATCACGTCGTCGTCGTCGAGGACCGTGCCGGTGAGGGTCTTCTGCAGCAGCGTCATCGCGCGGGCGATCACCAGACCGGCGCGCTGGCGGGCGATGACGTACAGCGGCGCGGGCTCGCCCGTGGCGAGATCGGCTGGCGGGAGCCACTCGACGGCGTAGACGTGGGGACCGTAGTCGCGCCAGTCGACGGCCTTGAGCGCGGCGGGGGCGGCCGTGGCGGCGCGGCTCGCGCGCAGCAGGACGGAGCCGTCGTACTCGAGGGGGGCGACGATCGCGTGCTCGCCGGAGTCGTTCTCGCGGATCTGCCCCGAGGGCAGCGCCTGGCGCACCTTCTCCATCACGACCTCGAGCGGCTGTGGGTCCGGGGAGAACAGCCGCAGGGCGATGTTCTCCTCGGGGTCGGGGCGCAGCACCTCGCCGTCGGGCTCGACGAGCGCGCCCCAGCTGTGCTTCGCCGCGACCAGCGCCCACGCGCGCAGCTCACCGATGTGCGCGGTGAGCTGCGCCTCGGGGAAGACGAACAGGTCGTGCTCCACGCCCAGCAGGCCCAGCGCCTGGGAGTCGCGAGCGGTGCAGCGGAAGGGACCGGTGATCACGAGCCCCGGCTCGAGCGCGAGCTCGGGGTGCACGACCTCCACCTCTGCCTGCATGCCGCGGAACCGTGCGCCGCCCGAGCCCCGCACCGGGGTCGAGCGCACGCGCGCCTCCTGCGGGTCGACGGCCCAGCGCGCGTCGGGGAACCTCGCGGCGGCGAGCTCGAAGATGTCCTTCGCCGAGGGGATCGCGAGGATGCCGCGGCCGACGAAGCTGTCCGGAACGGTGCTCTCGAGAACTGTCGTCATGGCCCGACGCTAGTTCGCGGAGGTTGCCGTGATGTTTCGGCTGCGCTTCGATGTGGGTCACGGTGTGTGACGCGGGTCACGCTCGGGCGGCGCCAGGGGCGGCAGGGGTCGCGCCGCGGTCAGCAGAGGGTGCCGTCGGCGGGCACGACGCCGTCGACGAGGTAGTCGTCCACCGCCTCGAGCACGCAGTCGTTCGACGAGCCGTAGGCGGTGTGACCCTCGCCGTCGTACGTGACGAGCACGCCCGAGTCGAGCACCGTCGCCAGGCCCTGGGCCCAGGAGTAGGGCGTGGCGGGGTCGCCCGTGGTCCCGACGACGACGATGGGCGGTGCCCCCGGTGCGGCGACGTCCGCCTCGAGCGGCACGACCGGCGCCGGCCAGTGCTCGCAGGTCAGGCCGCCGTACGCCAGGAACCGCCCGAAGGTGGGGGCGACCTTGTCGAGCTCGGCGGCCTGGGCCGCCATGTCGGCCGGGTCGCTCGACTCCCGGGAGTCCTGGCAGGAGATGGCGATGAAGGCGACCCCGGAGTTGTCCGCATAGGTGCCGTCGGAGTCGCGCGAGTTGTAGGAGTCCGCGTTGGCGAGCAGCCCGCTGCCGTCGCCGCGGTTGATCGCGTCGTCGAGCGCGCTGGTGAGCGTCGGCCACAGGGACTGCGCGTAGAGCGGGTAGATGATCCCGAAGAGCCCGAGGCTCTGGGTGAGGGGGCGGGACACGTCGCCGGTCGGCATGGGGCGTGCGAGCAGCCCGTCGAGCAACCGGCCGATCTGCGCCACCCCGTCGTCCACGCTGCCCGACAGCGGGCAGTCGCTGCCACCCTGGCAGTCTGCGACGTACGACCGCGCGGCCTGCTCGAATCCGGCGGCCTGGCCCGTGACCTCCTGCTCGGGGGTGAGCGTCGGGTCGATCGCGCCGTCGAGCACCATGCGTCCCACGTGCCCCGGGAACAGCGCGGCATAGGTGCTGCCGAGCTGCGTGCCGTAGGAGAAACCGAGATAGTCGAGCTTGTCCTCGCCGAGCACCGCACGGACCATGTCGAGGTCGCGAGCCGCGCTGACCGTGTCGACGTGGTCGAGCAGGTCTCCCGTGCCGCTCGCGCACGCCGCCCCGAGCGACTCGTACGCCGCCTCGACGGCGTCCCGCCCGGCGGGCGTCGTGCTGGGGAAGGAGGCCGCCGTGAACCGGTCCCAGTCCGCGTCGCTCAGGCAGGTGACGGCGCTCGAGCGCCCGACGCCGCGCGGGTCGAAGCCGACGACGTCATAGGCGGCGAGCACGTCCTTGCCGAACAGGTAGGGCGCGTAGCCCACGAAGTCGGTGCCCGAGGCCCCGGGGCCTCCCGGGTTGACCAGCAGGGAGCCGATCCGGTTCCCTGTGGCCGCGTGGCGTTCGAGCGCGAGCTTGATCGGCGCGCTGCTCGGGTCCGACCAGTCCGTGGGCGCGGTGACGGTCGCGCACTCGAAGGTCATGTCGCAGTGCTGCCAGGTGACCCGCTGCTGGTAGTAGGGCTCGAAGCCCTTGGGCGGCTTGACGGGCCGCGCCGCCGACGCGCTGCTGGGATCCGTGGCGGCCGTCTGCGAGGCATGGGGGTGGATGGCCACCTGCTCCTTGGTGCTGGTGGTGGGCGAGCAGCCGGCGAGCGTGACCACGGCGGCGGCGAAGGCCGCGAGGCGGCGCGCTGCGGCGGGACGACGGGTCACAGGACTCACCGTAACGGATGCCGATGAGGCTCTCGCGACGCCCCGGTCAGCCCTGCGGGCGCAGGTCGACCATGAGCGCCTCGATCGCGAGCAGCGGTGCGACGTTGCCCGCCAGCCGCTCCCGTGCCACGGCGACGGCGTCGAGGCGCCGCAGCGTCTGCTCGGGGCTCGATCCGGCGGCGAGAGAGCGGACGACGTCGGCGTGGACGGTGTTGACGAGCTCGACCTCGGCTCCGAGCTGGGTGACCAGGACGTCGCGGAACAGCCCCGCGACGTCGAGCAGCGAGCGGTCCAGGACGTCGAGCTGGCGACGGCGGGCGCGGCGCTTCTGGTTCTCCTCGAGCTGACGCACCTGGCTGCGCACCGCGGGCGGCAGCGTCGACAGGTCTGCGGCACCCAGGGAGGTCAGCAGCTGGGTGCGCTCCTGGGCGTCGCGCTCGCCGGACTCCGCGCTCGCCTCGGCCTGCGAGGTCTCGACGACCTCGGCGGCGGCGAGCACGGCGTCACCGACCCCCCGGATCCCCGACGCCAGGGTCAGCACCCGCTCGCGACGGGCACGCGCCTCCGGGTCCCGGGCCAGCCGGCGAGCCAGGCCCACGTGGCTCTGCGCAGCCCGCGCGCTCGCGAGCGCGACCTCGTGGCTGACCCCGTCCGAGGCCACGAGCAGCTCCGCGACCGCCTCGGCGGGCGGCACGCGCAGCACGACGGGCCGGCACCGCGAGCGGATCGTGACGAGCACGTCCTGGGGGCTGGGCGCGCACAGCAGCCAGACCGTCCGCGGCGCGGGCTCCTCGATCGCCTTGAGCAGCACGTTCGTGGTCCGTTCCACCATGCGGTCGGCATCCTCGACGATGATGACGCGCCAGGCGCCCTCCCCCGGCGAGCGCGCTGCCACCTGGAGCAGCGCGCGAACCTCCTCGATGCTGATCGTGACCTTGTCGGTCGCGAGCACCGTGACGTCGGGGTGGGTGCCCGCGAGGGTGGTGCGGCACTCGTGGCAGCGACCGCAACCGCCGTCCGGGCACAGGAGCGCGGCCGCGAAGGAGCGCGCCGCGTTGGACCGACCGGAACCGGGCGGGCCCGTGATCAGCCAGGCGTGGGTCATGGCGGACGGTGACGCGACGGCGGCACGCAGCGTGTCGACCGCCCGCTCCTGCCCGACCAGGCCGGACCAGACGTCGGTCATGAGCGCGCCTCGGTCGTCGCGGGGGCGTGGAGGGCGAGGCCGAGCCTGCCCGCCACCGCCGCCCGCACCTGCGCGGCCACGGCCCCGGCGTCCTGCGACGCGTCGATCACGCACCAGCGCGCCGGCTCGGCGGCTGCCCGCGCGAGGAACGCCTCACGGGTGCGGCGGTGGAACTCGCTGCCGGCACGCTCGAGACGGTCCGGGTCCCCTGTGAGCCTCGTCGCGGCCACCGCGGGGTCGAGGTCGAGCAGGACGGTCAGGTCCGGCAGCAGACCGTCCGTGGCCCACAGCGAGAGCCGCTCGACGTCGTCGGCGCCGAGCTCGCGCCCGCCCGCCTGGTAGGCGACGGAGGAGTCGAGGTAACGGTCGGTGAGGACGACCGCGCCACGCTCCATGGCGGGTCGGACGAGCGAGGCGACGTGGTGCGCCCGGTCGGCCGCGTAGATGAGCGCCTCGGCACGGGGTGCCATGTCCTCGCCGTGCAGGAGCAGCTCGCGCAGCCGCACGCCCAGGGGCGTGCCACCCGGTTCCCGGGTGGTGACCACCTCACGGTCTCCCGAGGCCCGCAGCGCCTCGGCGAGAAGGCGGACCTGGGTGGACTTGCCGGCACCGTCGCCGCCCTCGAAGGAGACGAGCAGGCCGACGATGCCAGCCCTGCGCTGCGAGGGCACCGTGCCGGGGGGCGTCGTCATGGCTTCAGCGTAGTTGCTGCCGCTGACGCACCGGGGGCCGCGTGGGGGCGCGCACGGCGGCGGCCCCGCCCCAGGAGGGACAGGGCCGCCGCCGGTCGGACGTCGCCGCGGGTCAGCGCCGCTTCAGGACGATCGTGGCCGACGTCCTCGACGCCGTGGTGGCCGCGCTCGTCGGCACGTAGACCGCCTTGACCTTGATCTTCTTCTTGCCCTTCGTGTACTTCTTCGCGAGGGTCACCGTCGCCTTGCCCTTGGTGAACGACGTCACCTTGACGGTCTTGGCGACCTTCGCCCCCACGTACACCCGGACCTTGCCGCTCGTCGGAGCACCGTTCGTCAGCGCCGACGAGATCTTCACGGTGACCTTGGCCTTGGCGGTCGCCCGGTACCTCGAGCCCTTGACCGTCAGCGTCGCCACCGTGGCCTTGACGACCTGGATCGTCACGGCGGAGGTGCGAGCGGCGTCACGGATGCCGTCGCTGTAGTACAGAGCGCTCACCGCGTGGCTGCCCGGCGTCAGCCCGGTGCCCCGCAAGGTAGCGCTGCCTCCGCTGAGCTCCGCCGTGCCGAGCGACCTGGCCCCGTCGAAGAGCTCGACCCGCCCCGTGGCCCCCGCCGTGACGGCGACGGTGACGACGTAGCCCTTGCCGACGACCACCGTGGGGGTGGTCGTCGAGATCGAGGCGGTCGTGGCGACCGTGCGTACCTGGAGCGCCAGGAGCACCGACGCGGCCGCTCCGTCTGCGTCGGCGCCGGTGACGGTGATCGCCTGCGTGCCGGGCAGGACGGCGTCGGTGAGCGTGACCTGGGTCAGGAGCTCCCCGGCCGCGTCGGCCGTGGCCGTCACGAGCGTCCCGCCGCTCCACGAGACGGTCACGTCCGTGCCCGGCCCGAAGTGGGCGCCGCGCACCACGACCGACCCGCCGAAGCCGACGGACGGTGTCACGAGCGAGGCCGTGGGCGTCGCGGCCGGAGGCTGCACCACGGCGTCCACCGTGACCGAGGCCGTGGCGACGACGGCGGAGACGCTGCCCAGCGCGGACACGAGGTACGCGCCCGGGGTCCCGGGCACCTCGATCGTCGTCGAAAAGGTCCCCGTCGCGCTCGCCGTCAGCGAGACCGACGTCGAGCCGTGCGTCAGCACGACCAGCTCGTGAGGCGCGAACCCGCTGCCAGAGACCGTGACCGGACCGCCCGTGGTGGACGCCGGGGCGACGGCGATCCCGGGCGTGTAGACGACCGGGGGCGTCGGAGCGACCACGGTGAGCTGCGCCGAGGACGTCGCGTACGAGGTGGCACCGGTGAACGAGACCCACGTGACGCCGGGCGACGCCGGAGCGACGAGCGGGACGTCCACGGTGCCGTCAGCCGCCACCGTGCCGGTGGTCGCGGTGGCACCCGCCACGGTCACCGTGACCGTCTCGCCGGCCCGGAACCCGGAACCGTGCGCGGTGAACGACGCACCCGGTGCGACGGTCGCCGGGACGCTGACGCTGCCCGTGTACGACTCGACCGTCACCGACGTGGTGGCGGCGATCTGGGAGACGTCACCGAGCGCCGAGACCTGCACGACCCCCGCGGCGGTCGGCAGCGTCACCGCCGCGGTGAAGGTCCCCGATCCGCTGGTCGTCACGGTCGTGCTGCTCGTGCCGGTGGTCAGCGTGACCGTCTCGGTCGAGGCGAACCCGGTTCCCTGCACGGTCAGCGCACGGCCCGCGACGGCGGCGCCGGACGTCGTGATGCCGGGCGCGTACGGAGCGTCGACCGTGACCTGCGTCGTGGCGACCTGCCCGCTCACCTGGCCCGTCGCGGTGTAGGTGTACACCCCGGGCGTGCTCGGTGCGACCGCGAGCACCGGGAACGTGCCGGGTCCCGGGACGATCATGCTCAGACCCGGGCCGGTCACGGTGACGACGGGGTCCGCGAAGCCCGAGACCTGCAGCTGGAACGTCGCTCCGGTGAGCACCCGTGCCGGGCCGGTGAGGCTCGCGGTGCTGCCCGAGCCTGGCACGACGGTGACCGCGAGCGTCGCCGGCGTGGTCGACGTCGCCCCGACCGCGGTCAGCGTCGTGGCGCCGACCTCGGTCGGCGCCTGGACCCAGCCCGTGACCAGACCGTTCGAGTCTGCCTGCAGCACCGTCGGCGTGCCGCCGAAGGTGGTGGTGACCGTCTCGTCGGGGACGAACCCGGTGCCCGTGAAGGCGTACGGCGCGCCGGCCGCCACGGTCGCCGCACCCGAGAGCACCGGAGCGTAGGCGCGGTCGACGTGGACCGTGCTCGTCTGCTCGAAGGTGTACGACGCCGTCGCGGCCGAGACCGGGTAGTCGCCGGTCGCGGTGGCCAGCGGGACGGCGAGGGCCACCGAGAACGCGCCGCTGGCGTCCGCGGTGCCCGTCGCCGTGAGCGTCGGCGAGGTGCCGACCGTCACGGTGACGGTGTCACCGGGGACGACGCCCGTGCCGGACACGGTGAGCGAGGAGCCGCTGTCAGCGGCGCTCGGCTCGGTGATGGCCGGGACCTTCTGACGGTCGGTGCCGACCGCGAAGACGTGCATCATGCCGAGCCGCACGCGGTCCGGCAGCACGATGGCGGCGATGGCCTTCGTCGGGTCGACGGCCTGCGGGGCGGGCGTCGTGAAGGCCGCGTTGCTGGTGGCCTCGTTCGCTGCCCCGGTGCTCTTGTTGCGGCGCGTGACGAGGGTGCGCACGGCGCCCGTGGCGACGGTCGCGTTGGTCCAGTCGGCGAAGGTGAAGTCCGTGGCGAGGGTGGTGCCGTCGGCGTAGACGATCGTCGCCGTGCCGGTGGACGGGCCGTTGGTCGCTGTCCCGATGAAGCCGACCTTGGAGGCCTGGACGCCGTGCATGTCGAGGCGCTGACCCGCCGGGATCCAGTGGTCGGGCTCGTTGACCGAGGTGTCGGGCCGGATGAAGGTCACACCGTTGGACGTGTACGCCTGGCCGGGCGCGAAGCCCATCGTGGCCAGCGCCTGGCGGGAGTACGTGACGCCGCCGACGTCGAGGCTCGCGGTGTTCGCCACGTCGTTGTCGCTCGTCCCCACGGCGTTGTAGCCGCTCGAGGCCGCGTACGACGGCGGCACGTCGGTGCTGGCGGTGCCCCAGCCGGTGGAGGTGGCGCTCAGGGTGAGGGCGACCGAGCCGCCGTCCCGCGCGAAGGACTCCGGCAGCCAGCTCTGGCTGCGGGCCTGGCCGTCGAGCGTGGCAGAGGCGATGTAGCGGCTCGCCGTCGCCCCGGGGGCGCTGATGCTCAGCGTGCGCGCGGAGCCCTGCGAGGCGATGGTGACGGCGTCGAACTGCGGCGTGGCGAGCAGGAGCTCGGCGCGACCCGGCGTGGCCGGGAACAGACCGAGCGCGTCCCACACGTACGAGGCGGACAGCGCGCCCAGCTCGTCGTAGTTCGGCAGGCCGGTCCTGGCGTTCGTGAACAGCGCGGTCGTGCGGTCGATGACGTCCTGCGACTTCGCGGGCTTGCCCAGCCAGTGGTAGGTCCACGGCGTCTCGACGTTGAAGAACTTCGAGACGTAGGCGCCGGTGGTGCTGGTGCTGGAGGTCGTGTCGACCGAGGTGACGGCCTGGTCCAGCTGCGTCAGGAGGGTGTCGAGCTTGCCCTCTGCCTCGGTGGCACCGCCCTGGGCGGCGATCAGCCCGGCCATGTTCTGCGGCACGGACCACTGGTACTGCAGGGCGGTACCTCGGTCGTACTGCGCGGTGTTCGCGCCGCTGTTCGGCTTGTTGTCCGTGTAGCTGGCCTTCGTCATGTCGAAGTTCGACCAGCTCGTGACGGCGTTGCCGCGGTCCCGCGGCAGCAGAGCGTTCTTGTCGACCGCGGCGGTGCTGCCGTCCGGGTACTGGTTGAGCAGGTTGCGCCAGTACTGGCCGCGCACGCCGAACACCGCGGCGCCGTGCGTGTCGCCGAGGCGCTCGGCGAGGCGGGCGATGCCCGAGTCGTTCTGCGAGTAGGCGAGGGTCCGCGACGTGACGAACTTGTCGGAGCGGTCCTCGATCCAGCCGTTGCCGAGGTACTGCGCCACGTTCTTGTAGTTGGTGGCGTTGGTGGGACCGCTGGCCTCCTTGGCGACCATCGAGGCGAGCGCCCCCGCGACGTCGAAGTCGTCGGCGCCGAAGGCCACCATCGAGGCGACGGCGGCGTGGATGCCATAGGCGGAGTGCCGCTCACCGGCGGCGTTGTACGTCGTACCGTCCCACCACTTGCCCGTCTGGTCGGCGACGTCCGCCTGCGAGCGCGCGACGTCCGAGCCCACCTTGGGGAACAGCAGCGAGACGAGCTGCGCCTGGCCGGTCCCAAAGGTGGCGCCGTAGACCGTGCCGTACTCGTGGTGCCCGGTGGGCACCGTCCTGATCGCGGCCGTGTAGGGCGTGCTGCTCGACGAGAAGCTCCGGTACTCGCCGTTGACGTCGTCGATCACGCTGGGGGTGAGCAGCGAGTGGTAGAGGGCGGTGTAGAAGGTGGTGCGCTGGGCGGCGGTGCCGCCGGAGACGTCGACGGTGCCCAGCGCGCT
>Ga0182735_1001874_pt1 | contig 13468 bp, 10 predicted proteins | sample eDN5th30CKraftMG_FD_128524 | JGI IMG/M metagenome (GOLD analysis project Ga0182735, IMG submission 128524) | Enriched Miracle-Growth compost microbial communities from Emeryville, California, USA - eDNA 5th pass 30_C Kraft MG (version 2) (version 2) ... | reverse complement strand
TCAGCCAGGGTTGCTAATACCTGTTTCGGATCCAGATCCTTTATTAATTCTTCAACCTCTAATATCTTATCCATTGCCTTACTGTTTAAAATCGCCAAAGAAGAATGGCAAAAATAATTAAAACTAAAACAATAGCAGCCCCGATCATCAGCCTGAATGCAAGCAGAGAAATGGTCACTGTCTTAGGCCTTTCAACTAAGCCGGCTGTTATTTCATTTAGCTTTTTAACTTTATAAGAGAAATCCCCCTTCAATGAATTCCGTACCGCATTTAAACGGTCTAGTGTTTCATCGATTTCATCAGGAAGAGCATCATTAAGTACTTCTTTCAAACGTTTGGCAAAGGTAGGTGATTTACCATTGGTAGAGATACCAACTTTTAAATTTCCTTTTTTTACAATGGATCCTAAATATAAATCACATAAATCGGGGGTATCGGCAACATTCAATAAAACTCCCCGCTCTTTTGCCAGCTCATAGATATATTCATGCAAACCGCGGCTATCAGTCGCTAAAATGATAAGAGAGATCCCGTCCAGGTCACTTTCTTCAAATAATCTTTTTTCAATATGAACATGCGGATAAGCAGAAGCAAAAGATTCAAACTCAGAAGATACCTCTGCGGCTACCACCAGGATGTTTGCCAAAGGATCATTCCCAACAAGCGCGCTAAGCTTCTCCAAACCCACATTCCCGGCCCCTAATAACAACGTATGGAAATTCTGAAGCTTTAGAAATATCGGGAAAAGCTCATTCGTACTCTTCATTGTCTGTTTATCAATTGTTTCAGATATTAACGAGTTCATTTTCACGAATCAATTTTTGATAATCTGGATGAAATGAGACTACTTCTCCAATTACAATTACTGCCGGTGATGCAATATGCAGCTCTTTAGCCACCTCTTCAATAGATTGAATATCGGCGACAGCTATCTTCTCATCAGGCATCGCACCATTCTGGATAATAGCTATGGGAAGAGAGTCACGGCCTTCTGCCTTATAGATCCGGACAATTTCCGGTAATTTTCTTACTCCCATCAATATAACAACCGTTGCCGAAGTCTTTGCCGCTGTATAAACATCCTGAGCTATTTTTCCCGAAGAAGTTGTTCCGGTAATAACCCAGAAGCTTTCTGTAGTACCACGGTTTGTAATAGGAATTCCCTGCAGGCTCGGTACACCGATCGCACTTGAAATACCCGGGATCACTTCCGTCTCAATATTGAATTTCTGCGCATAAGCGATCTCTTCATACCCTCTGCCAAAAACAAAAGGATCTCCGCCCTTCAGCCGCACTACATGCCCATGAGAAAGAGCATACTTAACCAACATCTCATTGATCTCTTCCTGGCGATAGGTATGCTTATCAGCCCTCTTTCCAACGTAGATCTTCTGAACCGCCTGAGGGCAATATTGCAAAAGCTCCTCGCTCACCAAAGCATCATACAAAACTATATCCGCTTTAGCCAAAGCTTTTAATCCGCGTAAGCTAATTAAATCTGTACCTCCCGGTCCTGCACCAACCAATGTTATCTTTGAACTTATTGTCATCTTTCCTTATTAGCTATTTGCTAGTTCACGCACCTTACTTACAATCTGATAAAACTCGCCGGCCTCTTTTAAATAAGAAGTCGCGAAGGCCTCCGTTGGCTCATTAACTTTGATCTGCATGACAATATTTGTAAAGCTATCCCACAAAGCAATTTCCCCGCTTTCAATAAAGTTCTCCTCAAAAGCTTTAATCGTGGCTACCTGCGTGCTGCTGTTAACACCTTTATCCAAAAGCAAGGCTTTTGCCCCGGTAATAAAAACACTGTAGGCATGAAAAATAGCATCTGACCAGGCCCCGGTCTCAAAACTCTCCCTAGCCCATTGAAGTTTTTCTTCTGTCTCAAATAATAGCGTTGATACCAGATCAATGATCACTCCGGCACATTCACCTACCCCGATCGCCGGCTCATACAATACCGTATGTCCCCAGTCAACATATTCCTCTTCTGTTAAGGTTGTTAGATCTGCCAAAGGCTTTAAAAGGCGGTAAAAATAATCCTTCGTCTGACGGTCAAAATAATCATGGAAAAGCTCATTATCAACAGCATTTGCCTGATAATCGTCAATAAGGTAATTCAATGCATGGGTTACCCGTTTTGAAGGCACTTTAATAACACGTTCGGCAGCCCTTCCGACACCACCGCCCAAGGAAGCACCACCCAGCATGATCTGCGCAGCGGGAACAACCGATTTACCGGCTTTTAAGGAGCTGCCATGAAATCCGATATGAGCCAAACTATGCTGACCGCAGGAGTTCATACATCCGCTTATTTTGATCTTCAGATCGCGGTTATAGATCAGATCCGCATAATCATTTAATATTACCTTCTCAAGCACTCTTGCCATTTCCGTACTGTTAGAAATTCCAAGGTTACAGGTATCCGTTCCCGGACAAGTAGTAATATCCGCTACACTGTCAAAACCCGGTGCAGCAAGCTCTATTTTTTTCAAAACTTCATAAATATGCGAAAGCCCTTCCTCTCGTACATATTTAATCATCAAACCTTGGTTCTGTGTAATACGGATCTCATCCGCAGCATAAGGCCGTATACCATCTATTAATATCCGGGCTTTAGCTGTACTGATATCACCTGTCGGAACCTTCACAAAAACACAAAAATATCCGTCTTGCTTTTGTTCAAACACATTGGTTTTGCGCCATATTTCATAAGCTAAAGGATCCGATACCTCGATTGACTTTACATTTTCATAGTCAGGCATATCAAGAGGCTTAATCTTGTCCCGGTTAATTTTATACGATTTAGTTTTAACCGATGGGCGCTCCTCTTCGATCATACGCAAAGCTTCTTCTACCCCGATCTTCTGAATAACAAATTTAAATCGGGCCTTATTCCGGTTATTCCGTTCTCCTACCCGTCCAAATACCCGGATAGTTGCTTCCGCGAAAGGAATGATCTGATCTTCGTGTAAAAACTCATGGGCTAAATAAGCCAGCATAGGCTGAGCTCCTAAGCCTCCACCGATCATTACTTTAAAACCGCGCTCTTCAACGCCATTTACGACCCTTATCCGTGGAACAAAACCGATATCATGGATGTAGGCAAATGCCGTATCTTTTTCGCTCGAAGAAAAAGAAATCTTAAATTTCCTTCCCAACTCCTGGCAGATAGGATTCCGAACCAGGTATTCAAACATTTCACGCGCATAAGGAGAAACATCAAAAGGCTCATCGCGATCAATACCAGCTGTAGGCGATGCCGTAACATTCCGTACCGTATTACCGCAGGCTTCGCGCAAGGTAATATCATCTTCGGCAAGCTTTGCCCAAAGTTCGGGTGTACGATCCAAGCTTACAAAGTGGATCTGAATGTCCTGTCTTGTAGTTAAATGCAGATTCTTAATAGCGTATTCATCCGAAATATCAGCTATTTTCAACAATTGCTTAAAAGTTACCTGGCCAAATGGAAGTTTTATCCGCACCATTTGTACGCCGGGTTGTCGCTGCCCGTAGATTCCACGAGCTAAACGTAAACTCCTGAATTTATCATCATCGATCTTTCCGTCCCGGAACAAACGGATTTTTCTTTCCAGATCAATAATCTCCTTCTCTACAATTGGATTTTCTAATTCTGTGCGAAAGCTTTGCATCTTCTTACTTTTATTAATAAAAAAACCTCTTTTTTGCATAAGAGACTTACAATAAATTACATTTAATTCATAGTGTAGCCTGCGTTATTCTAAACACATACACATTGAATATAAATAGACCTTCTCCATAATACGATACAAATATATATATAATCCCTATGTATTTGGTATACTTTAATCACAAATGAACAAAATAATTACAAAGCTACTGATTATCAATTATAAAAATTCAACTATAATTTCAATATAGAAGATTCTTTTTCAATAATATCGGCTATGCTTGTATCGTTCAGGATTTGCAGCATTGCATCGCGAACTTCTATAAAAGTATCCCGGATACCGCATACTTCTTCTGATTTACATTCATCACACTTCTGATAGAAATTCAGACTAACACAGGGCAACAAGGCAATAGGACCATCCAACAGCCGGATCACCTGTGTTAACCGAATATCTTTCGGGTCCTTATTCAAGCTATATCCGCCTTTCGCTCCTTTTACACTATATAACAACCCTGCGTTGCGAAGCTCTAGTAAAATTTGTTCCAGGAACTTTTTAGGAATCTGTTCCTCTGCCGCAATCTTCATGATTTGAACGGGTTGAGCACCATAATTCTTTCCTAAGAAAATTAATGCCTTGATACCATACTTAGATTTTTTTGTTAACATATCAAATCGTATTAGTAAATGCCTTTAAATAAGGACGAAGATACTGTCCTGTATAAGATTGATCACAATTCACAACATCTTCCGGCTTGCCTGCAAAAACAACCTCTCCACCCTTTTCTCCTCCTTCAGGACCAATATCAATAAGCCAGTCCGCACACTTAATTACATCCATATTGTGCTCAATTACCAGAATTGTATTCCCTTGTTCCAATAATGCATTAAAAGATACCAATAATTTTTTAATATCATGGAAATGAAGGCCTGTAGTAGGTTCATCAAATATAAATACCGTATTCTTACAGACATTGCCTTTCACCAGGAACGAAGCCAGCTTGATGCGCTGCGCTTCTCCGCCCGATAAGGTATTGGATGATTGGCCAAGCTGTACATAACCCAAACCGACATCGGACAAAGGACCTAACCTGGCAACGATCTTCGGCTGATCTTTAAAAAACTCCAGAGCCTCATCAATCGTCAGCTTCAATATATCCGCTATTGATTTGTCTTTATAAACCACATCAATTACATGCTGTTTAAACCGGTTTCCATTACACGCCTCACAAGGAAGATAAATATCGGCAATAAACTGCATCTCAACTTTAATTTCTCCTTCACCCTGGCAAACATCACAACGGCCGCCTTCCACGTTAAAGGAAAAAGAAGAAGGCTTCAGACCCGCAGCCTTTGCCGAAGGCAAGCTGCTGTATAAATTCCGGATTTCATCCCAGGCTTTTACATAGGTAACAGGATTCGAACGGGACGAACGTCCTATCGGGTTCTGATCAACCATTTCAACATGCTCTACCAGGTTAACATCACCTTCTAATCCATCAAACAAACCGGTTTGTTCACCTGCATAGCTGCCAATTGCCTTCTGAAGCGCAGGATACAGTATTTGTTTAATTAAGGATGTTTTGCCGGAACCGGAAACACCGGAAACAACCGTAAACACACCTAAAGGAAAGGCAACATCAATTCCTTTCAGATTATTCTGCCGGGCACCTCGAATCACAATAGAAGAATTCCAGGCTCTTCTGTAAGCAGGAATCTCGATAACCTCTTTACCGCTCAGGTATTTACCTGTATAGCTTTCATCACTCTCCAATATGCCGGTATAATCTCCCGCATACACCAGCTCACCGCCCTGCGAACCGGCTTCCGGACCAATATCAATAATGTAATCTGCCGCCTGCATCATTTCCTGCTCATGCTCTACCACAATGACCGAGTTTCCGACATCACGCAAAGATTTCAATACCGAAATTAACCGGTTCGTATCCCTGGGATGCAGGCCGATACTAGGCTCATCAAGCACATAAATGGATCCTACCAACGAGCTTCCCAAAGAAGTCGCCAGGTTAATACGCTGAGATTCCCCTCCCGATAAAGAATTCGACAAGCGGTTCAATGTCAAATATGGCAGCCCGACCTCGTTAAGAAAAGACAAACGATTGCTAATCTCAAGCAAAAGGCGTTTCGCTATTTTAGCCTCCGTTTCTGTCAGTGTCAATTGCTGAAAGAATTCCAGCGCCTTTTCAACCGGAAGCAATACGATATCCTGGATAGACCGGCCATTGATCTTAACATAAGCCGCATCTTTTCTTAAACGCGTACCTTTACACTCCGGACAGTCCGTCTTTCCACGATAGCGGGAAAGCATTACCCTGTACTGGATCTTATAAGCATGCTCCTCCAGGTCTTTAAAGAAAGCATTTAACCCCTTGAAATGCTTGTTACCGGTCCATAACAATTCTTTCTGCGCCTCTGTCAGGTCGCTATAGGACCGATGAATCGGAAAATCAAACTTGAGAGCACTGTCAATTAACTTATTCAACCATTCTCCCATCTTCACCCCGCGCCATGGAGCAATCGCCCCGTCATACACCGATTTGCTTTTATCAGGGATCACCAGGTCCGGGTCAATCCCAATGATCTTTCCATAGCCTTCGCATCGAGGGCAGGCACCGTAGGGATTATTAAAGCTAAAGAAATTCGGACTGGGTTCTTCAAAGCTCATTCCATCGCTCTCAAATAAATCACTAAAAATATATTCTTCACCGTTTGCTTCAATGGAACATACACCCTTCCCTTCAAAAAAAGCTGTCTGCACAGAATCTCCCATCCTGCTCATCGTCTCCTCTTCACCATCAACACGAACCCGGTCAACCACAATGAACAAATCACCCATCTTAAGCACTTCATTCGAAATATCCTGACTCTCCAACAGCGCTTCCGTTTTCTCTATACGGCCTTTCCATTTCACTCTCACAAACCCTTTTTGCAATAAGATCGAAAGCTCCTCTTTCAAAGTTCGCTTATTATGAGGATGCAGCGGACTAAACAAGGTCACGATCGTTTCTTCCGGCAAAGCGATCATAAAGTTCACAACCGAAGTCACCGTATCCTTGGTTACCTCTTTACCCGAGATCGGGGAAATGGTTTTCCCGATCCGGGAGAAAAGCAATTTCAGGTAATCATAGATCTCGGTTGAAGTACCAACGGTTGATCTCGGGTTACTGGTAATTACCTTCTGCTCGATCGCGATCGCCGGAGCGATCCCTTTAATATAATCAACCTCCGGCTTATTCATTCTGCCCATAAATTGACGGGCATACGACGACAGGCTCTCAATATATCGCCTCCTTCCTTCCGCATAAAGCGTATCAAAGGCCAGGGATGATTTTCCTGATCCAGACATGCCCGTAATGACAACAAGCTTGTTCTTGGGTATGGAAACATCAATGTTTTTCAGGTTATGAACACGAGCCCCCTTGACCAGGATATGAGTTTTAGGATTTTCAACGGTATTTCCTGTCATAAAAATTATGGATTACAGTATTCAAGAAATTAGTGAATACGAAATTGTTACAAAAATAACGAATAACTGGCAGAACACATTATTTTATAGATTATTCTTTGTTTTATAAAAAAATTTGCCTTTTTTTGAACCGTTACAATTTCTTAATAGGATTTTAACTTAAACACAGATACTATCGCAAAAACTACTACTTAATTATTACTTTTTATTTTAAACAAAAAGAATAAATAGCGTAGTATGAATCTACAATCAAAGACTGATCAGGAGCTGATACACTTCTATCTATCTGGAAATAATACCGGCTTAGAAGAACTGATTAACCGACATAAAGCAAAAGTATACACCTCTATATTCTTACTGGTAAAAGATACCTACCTGGCTGAAGACCTCTTTCAGGACACTTTCATCAAAGTCATTAAAACACTGAAGAACGGAAAATACAACGAGGAAGGCAAGTTCCTTCCCTGGGTAATGCGGATCTCGCACAACCTTGTTATCGATTACTTCAGAAAAGAAAAGCGAACCCCGGTAATTACCAATTACGAAGGCTTCGATATTTTTGACGTATTACATTTCTATGATGAAAGCATTGAAGACCAGCTGCTTAGAGAGCAAACTCACCAGGACCTGCGAACGATGATACAAAGGCTGCCCGACAGTCAGAAGGAAGTATTGATCATGCGGCATTACGGGGAAATGAGCTTTAAGGACATTGCGGACACGACCGGCGTCAGCATCAATACAGCTTTGGGAAGGATGCGCTATGCCATCAATAATCTAAAGAAGATGATGGAGATCAAGGAGCTGTCACTGAATCCTCAAAAGCTTCCAACGTTTTTACAATGATCGCGATACATTCCATTAGCTGATCTTCGGTAATGATCAACGGCGGAGCAAAACGAATGATGTTACCATGCGTTGGCTTTGCCAGCAATCCCTGATCACGGAGAGCCAGGCAGATGTTAAAGGCTGTTTCGCTTTCTTCGGTGTCATTAATAACAATGGCATTCAACAGGCCCTTACCTCTGACCAGCTTTACGATCCGGCTGCCTGCGATGTATTCATTTAATTTCTCACGGAATAAATGGCCCAGCCTTTCTGCATTTTCTGCCAGCTTCTCATCTTCAACCACCTCCAAAGCCGCACCAGCAACCGCGGCCGCGATGGGATTTCCACCAAAGGTAGAGCCGTGCTGCCCGGGCCTGATCACTTCCATAACCGGGTCATCAGCCAGAACTGCAGAAACCGGGTACACACCCCCTGACAAAGCCTTTCCCAGGATCAGGATATCAGGCTGAACATTTTCATGATTTACAGCCAACAGCTTACCGGTTCGCGCAATACCTGTCTGTATTTCATCAACCATTAGCAGTACATTATATCTCGTGCAGATCTCCCTTATTCTTGACAGGTAACCATCCTGAGGCACAAATATACCGGCCTCGCCCTGTATAGGCTCAACCAGGAAGCCGGCTACATTCGGATGGCTTGCCAATACGGCTTCCAATGCCCCTGCATCATCATATGGGATCCGGATAAAGCCACCTGTATACGGACCAAAGCCTTTCCTCGAGTCCTCATCGCTCGAAAAAGAAATGATGGTCGTTGTCCTTCCGTGAAAGTTCTTCTCACAAACTACGATCTGCGCTTCCTCTTCCTTCACTCCTTTCTTTTCATAGGCCCATTTTCTGCAGATCTTCAAAGCCGTTTCCACTGCCTCTGCTCCTGTGTTCATGGGTAAGACCTTATCAAAGCCGAAAAGCCCGGTCACAAACTTTTCATACACACCCAGCTGATCGTTGTAAAAAGCACGCGATGTTAGGGTGAGCGTCTGTGCCTGCTTCATTAAAGCACCTACGATCTTCGGATGGCCATGCCCCTGGTTCAAAGCAGAATAGGCCGAAAGAAAATCAAAATATCGCTTTCCATCTACATCCCATACATAAACTCCTTCTCCTTTCGCCAGCACTACCGGCAGAGGGTGATAGTTGTGAGCTCCATACGTATTCTCGAGTTCAATATAATCTGTTGAGGATTCAGTATTTTTGAAAAATGACATTGTGCTTCTGATTTACTTTCAGGCAATTTACAAATTATAACAATAACTGTTTTATAGTATCTTTGAATATCAAAACCATTTCCATGAAAGATATCAGCTTTTTACATGCCATCCGGACAGCTACCATCCGGGAGATACAAGATCTATCCGTTGAACAATTCAACACGATTCCCGCCGGATTCAATAATAATATTATCTGGAATGCAGGACACCTGGTGGCTTCAGAACAACGGATGATTTATTCCAGAAGCGGACAGACACCTTTAGTTTCAGCGGAGTTCATTGCCAGGTATCAAAAAGGCACTCGCCCTGAAGGCTACGTTCATGAAGCCGGGATCAATGAGATTAAAAAGCTTCTGATAGAATCCATCGATAAGTTTGAACAAGATTACAAGAACAACATGTTTACAGACTATGATGCCTGGACGACTTCGTATGGCAACACCATATCAAATCTCGACGATGCCATTACGTTCCTGCCTTTTCATGAAGGCTTACATTCAGGCTGCATCAAAGCATTAAAAAAGCTCCTGAAATAGCCCTGATTTACGACTGAGGCTTTTTCGATGCAAAAGCCTCGTAATTGCTTTTTGATGAGAAATAAGCCACAGCTCCCGTCTCATTCATAAGCACGATGTAAGCATTGGCCTTATCTACTTCCTCTCCTGTTAACGGATCGGCGGCTTTGCGTACAAGCTCGTCATTCGGGATGCGCTGCACACACATGTCACAGCAACCAAAATACGTATTCCCACCAAATGCAACCGGTATCTGCTTTTTGCCCATGTACTCATCGTTGACCATGCACACCATATCATTCGGAACCTGGTCGCCTGCTTTAAAAGCGAACGGATTGACAGCTTGCGGCATTTCCACTGCTTGAGAAGAAGCCTGATCTGCATTTGTTTCACTTGTACTCTGATTACAGCTCATCACCATCACTGCCAAAGGCAAAATCATTATGTATTTAAATAAAGCTTTCATACGATATCTTTTCTGGATTTTATTTCGCAGCAAATATACGGATAAGCCGGCATTATTTAATAATCAACCATCGTTCTGCTTAAACAGGAGATCCCCAAGAATTAAACAGGGACCAAACAGGGAAAATCGCGGGCTCTGCCCCTGTTTGGTCCCTGTTTGACCCCTGTTCTTCCCCTGTTTGAGCAGAGCGAATTTTTAGCTAAATAAGATGTCTTTTTCATTTACTTACATCAAATATTTCTGTGGGCAGGTAGCCGTAATATCTTTTGAAGGTTGCCGAAAAATGTGAGGGATTTTTGTAACCCAGGTTTATTGCGATCTCTTTCATTTGCATGTGCTGTTCCTTTACCAATTGACTAGCTTTCTCCATCCTGAACTTGACTATATAATCGTGAATAGTGCAATGAAATATTTGCTTAAAATCTTTTTTTAACTTGAATTCGTTTACACCCACCATTTTTGCGAGCTGCTGAATAGTAGGTGGTGTACTGTAATTTTTTTCTAATATGGTTTGGGCGATCCTTATTTTCTTTTCATCGTCTTCATGCAGCGATTGTCTGGGGACGATTTTCGTTACCATATCATGATGCTGTTCGAATTGTAAAAGCAGCAATTCCTGCAACTTGATCTCTAAGCATAATCTATGGAAAGTTCCTTTGCGTGTGCAGTTTCTGATCCGGTTGATTACATTCTGCATCTCATAGCTTATTGGAAGATAATTCCCGGGTAAACCTGTATCCATGCTCTCTACCTCTGCCAAATTGATCTTTAAGTTATTGGTCTTCCCGATAAGCCTGAAATAGAAATCTTTGCTCATGAAGATACAGAAGGTATCATAGGGAAAATCTTTTGGGAGATCCTTCTCATGGTTCAGCGCCTTCAAATATTGCAGATTATGCTTGCCGTAAGCACTCGCCGGCATTCCGGCTGTTTGCTTCGCAGCCAAGCCTCCGTTATTCAATAAAGAAAAGTTCATCATAATGCACTCGCCTTCAACGGTTACATGCATGTGGGCATCGGACAACAGGCTGAACCGCGCGTCATAAATAATCAAACCGTCAGTTGTCAACTCTCTGATCATTTGATCATTTTTCACATAAGGTATCTTGTCAGAAATTATTTCTTGTCTGATGATATGGCCAATGTTGAGCGAATCTGCCACCTCTGTTTTCCAAAGAAAACGGTCTCCGGAATGCGATCCGGCATTAAGCGGACTTAATCGTATGTATACTTTCATGACCCTTATAGCATTAAAATACTCCTGATCCGGGTATCAATACTCCCATTTTTGGCATCCATAACAGAACTCCTTCTTTACATTTGCAATGTACAAATTATTTTTATTTATTCTAATTCTAAACAACAGCGAATAGCAGAATGTGCCTTAAAATCAGAGGGGGTCTATTAACGATAGTATTACTGCTTATGTCTACATTCAGTTTTAACAATCCGGTAAAAGCGCAAAGTGGCCAAAAAGACACTTTGGCTGCGGAAAAGGATATGAACCAGGTCCAACTGGATGAGGTTACGATAACGGGCAACACAGTATCGGCAACATCATCACTGACATCTATTAAAATGCAGCACAAGTTTATTGCCGGAGGTACATCAATAGCGATCATGGCACCTGAGACGCAACGTCTTGAAACTATTAAAGATGCATTGAAATATGAGCCGGGTGTGGTGATCCAGGAGTTTTTCGGAGCCAATGATCAGCCGCGACTGAGTATACGGGGTTCGGGTATCCAGAGCAATCCACAAAAACGTGGTGTATACCTTTTACAAGATGGGATCCCGGTGAATTTTTCCGACGGTTCTTTTATTATCGGCGTAATGGACCCGTCCATTGCCGAGTCAATAGAGGTATTCAAGGGTGCCAATGCGCTGCGCTTTGGGGCTGCCACTTTAGGAGGAGCTGTTAATTTTAACTCTCATACCGGACGTTATTTTCCGGGAATACAAGTAAAAGCTGAAGGTGGTTCTTTTGGTTATGGACAGGGAAGCATGATGATGGGTGGTCACCGGGGCAGATCTGACGTGTTTTTTTCTGCATCCGGAAGCCGGCAAGATGGTTTCCGTAAACACAATAAAAACTGGAAACTAAACTTGACCGGTAGTTTCGGTTATCGTTTTTCGAACAGCATTGACAGTCGTATGTATATCAGCTATTCATACATTAACTTTGATGTGCCGGGTCCATTGACCCTGGCTATGCTGAAAGAAGACCCGGCGAAGATCAATCAGGGAATTGAGCTTCCTTATTATATGGGGCCCAACATTGCACGTGACCAACCGGGGCGGGAAGCAGAGGTGTTGCGCATTGCTAACCGCACGGCTTTCCGGCTTTCTCCGCAAACCAACCTGACCGCATCCATTTATTACCAGCTGATTAATGACAGGTTTGCTTTTCCCATCGTTCTTTCAACACAACGCTCTACAGGAAATGACGCCGGTTTTAGTATGCAGGCAGTACACCGGATAAAAAAAGGAAGCCTGACTATCGGCCTCCTGGGAAGTCAGGGTACTATAGACCGTCGGGGACATATCAACGTCAATGGACTGGACTCCTATATGTTCAGTAAAGATAAGCTGAATGCAGTTAATCTCACTTTTTATGCTGAATATCAGCACCGGTTCAATAAACGCTTACAAATTATTGGAGATATACAGGCGGTTAATAATGACAGGAATAGCAAAGATGCATTCTCCCAACCCGAGTTACGTCCCTGGTACAGTCATTCTTCTCATAAATACCGTTATTTCTATTCGTATAACCAATCGCAGGATTTACATTTCAAAGCTTTGAATCCAAGAATTGGGGCCATATACAACATGGGAACCAACGAGGGCATTCAACTCTTCGGTAATGTAAGCACCAGCTATGAGCCGCCTACGTTTGATGAGCTGGTTGGCACTAAGGTAACGGATAATATCAACACCAGCCCTAAGGAGCTTTTTGCGGTAAGCCTTAAAAAGCAATCTTCTCTAACCGCAGAGATCGGCACACGGCATGAAGGCAGCCGCTATGGCTGGAACATTTCTCTGTACCGTTCCTGGTTAAAGAATGAATTGCTTGAGGTTAAGGACTTTGTACTGGGAATAAAAGAAACCAAAAACTATCCGAATACGATACATCAGGGGGTTGAGCTAGGCATTGTCGCTGTACCCTTTCAGGGAATTTTTGGGCCATCGGGGAAAGATCAATTGCTCGTAAGAGCAATGTATACCTACAGCGATTTTTATTTCAGCTCGGATGCTTATAAAGGGAAAAAGATGGCGG
>Ga0182735_1001869_pt1 | contig 13491 bp, 29 predicted proteins | sample eDN5th30CKraftMG_FD_128524 | JGI IMG/M metagenome (GOLD analysis project Ga0182735, IMG submission 128524) | Enriched Miracle-Growth compost microbial communities from Emeryville, California, USA - eDNA 5th pass 30_C Kraft MG (version 2) (version 2) ... | reverse complement strand
GCAGCAATGTATCAGATCAAGGTTTTGGAACTTCTCGAAGGCGGTACGTCACGGCCACATGAGTTCACCGAAATGGAAACCGCTCAGGAGTTCGTCCGAAACGCCACCTTTGACCTTAAGGTCTGGATAGAAGAGTACGGCATCTTTGAACGTGATGACTTCCTGAAGCTCCGGTCTATGCCGCAGGATGAAGCCATCCCGTTTTAGTTCCGCGCCTCTCTCCAATGAAAAAGCCGCCACCCGAAGGCGACGGCTGATACACGGTTCCCCGTGGGGTCGATATAACTGCATCCGGCGATCAACCCGGATGGCCCTTGGTAGGGACTTAGAAACGGTGGCCTACCACCATACGGATAAGACCAGAACGGATCGAGCGTTACGCTTCGGTCACTGGCTTCTCGACTTCCGCTCCTATCCGAAGCGCCGCCGTTCTGATTTGGTTGCGGCAGGTGGGATTTGCACCCACGATCTCCGGTTTATGAGACCGGCGAGATAACTACTTCTCCACTCCGCATTAAATGGTACCCGGGTCAGGAATTGAACCTGCATCGAAGCGGTTATGAGCCGCTGGCATTACCATTATGCTATCCGGGCATTCTGCCCTCATGTCTCGCGCTACCCGGATAAGCGGGGCGGTACTGCATGAGGCGATTTCTGTGCGGCTACTCTCCCCGCCTGTCACCGTTCGCGTTTGGTCGCCTGATGGCCCACAGCGGCTCGTGTTCGGTTCTGTACCGCTCCTGTGTGCGAGGCAATGGCATCACATCAATCGCTCCATCTGACCGGCATTGTGAGAGTTTCCCCTATCCGGTTCAGCTTTTGCGCCTCGCTTTCCGTTGAATGCACTGCCCCGAAACTTTCGCGCAAGGTTCGCAACTGACCATTGTTCTATCGAATCAACGGGGGCAACTGTTTCATGAATGACGGCGGAAAGAAAACTCGAAGGGGAAGACCTCGTAATCCAATCGAGAAAGTTAGCTTGTCTATACGGCTCGAAGTCGAACTCGTTAACTGGATTGTAGATAACGAACCGAATTGGCGCGAAAGGATAGCTGATTTGATACGAGAGGAATTTCAACCCCGCATACAATAAAGAAGCGGCCCGAAAGCCGCTGTGCAAATCACTGGGCGCAGTATTGCACCATACCCGAATCATGCCAACCCCATGCGCACATGTCAAGATTGCAAATTGAAAAGCGCCCCGTAGGGCGCTCTCGTTATCTCGTGGTAATCAGAACCATCCCAACATCATGCTTGATATCGATTCTAACCACGCCACCGTGAACTTCATTCATCAGTTCGCCAAGGCGATCAGCGACCACTTTGATTTCGGCAACCTTTATCCGTGCATCAAGGACAGCCTTTGAAAAAGGAGAGGTTTTAAGCATTATGCTGCCCTCACCGCTTGCGGGAACGCCTTTGCCAGAACGGTCAAACCCTTCGGCGTGACGCGAACCTGCGTCGAGATCCATTCCGTTCCATCCGGGCGTGGGCCGGTCGTAACCTTATGTTCCAGATAGCCCGCGTTGATCTTGGACTGATAGGCAATATCGTCCTTGGTCCCTGCCCGCCGATACGTCCATGCGTTGGTGCGCATCCACTTGCAGAGAACATGAGGGGCAACGCCGAGATGCTTGGCCGCATCGGTCCTGTTCATGCTGCCATGGGCTTCCGCGATCTGTTCCAGAGCTTCGACGGCGGGGAGCATGGCCGAAACCCGGCTTTCGAGTTCGATCACCTTTTCCGTGTATGAGAGAAGAAGACCGCGCATCGCTGCCGGATCATTCAGGACGGCAACCGGATCGACAACGGCCTGTTTGGCACGGCGCTCGCATTCGATGAAATACTGCCGAGCCTGCTTTCCCTTCTCGTTGCGCTCGACCATGGAAAGCTCTTTCGCCATGTCGATTGACAGATGGTACTCGATAACGGTCTGCACCCTAGATTTTGTGCTCCCCGAATTTGGGGACCGCAAATCTTCCGTTTTCACGTAATCCACGTTCTCAACGAAATCGTACTGTGCAATACGATCCTTCATCCACGTGGAGAAATCTTTGCCGATTTCGAGGAAGGCGTGAAGTTCGCGCCCGTTAACCGTCTGGATCGAACCTTCTCCGATTTGGCCTTTCGCGACGGTGGGAAATTTGGTATCTTCCATTTCGATTTCCTTTTCTGGGGTGATCATTGAGAGCGAAGCGGGTTTACGAGGCCGTTGCTTCGCTCTTTTCATTTGTGGATAGAGCATCGTTAATGCTCTTTTCCAGTAGGCTAACAACCTGCGCATTCAACGATCTCCTGCTTCGTGCTGCCATAACCTTCAATTCGATCAGCAATTCAGATGGCAATCTGAGTGTGAAGCGATCTATTTGCTCTTTCTCCATTCATCCTTTCTCCTTGTCACCAATTTAGTGATATGACCGTATCACGCACTAAATTGGTGCGCAATAGCGATTGTTGAATTTTTCACTATTTTGGTGTTTAACCCACTACATGGCCAAACAAGACGACTATATGCGTTATACGATCAGGGTTCCTCAGGAACTCTACGACCACATGCAAACGGCAGCGAACAATTCGGGCCGTAGCATCAATGCTGAGATTATTGCGCGCTTGGAAGATTCTTTGAACAAGCCTAGAAAAAGGCCGGATTTCACTGTCATTCTCGAAGCCCTTCCTCCCGGCTCGGACCCTCAAGAGGTCTCACTAGGACTTTTTTTGGATAGCTTCTCACAAGCGCTTCACAATAGCGTTTCCCCTCAGAGACCTACTCGCAAGAATAAGCCGGACAAAAACCCTGATCGAACGCTTCTCCCGCCCGCTGAAATCGTCGGAAAGCCAAACGACAAATGACCCTTATCCACAACGAGCGCACGAAACTTCTGGCAAATGCTCTTGATCGGGCATCCACCGCTTGCTTTACCGTAGGCATTGCCACGCCAATTGCCGGATACCTATATAATGTCGGCAACATCGGTAACGCCCTCAGCCCGTTTCGACTGGCATTCGGTTTGGTGGGTTGGCTTTTGGCCGCGGTTGCATTACATTTACTTTCAAGACGCGTCCTGAAAGGGCTTAGACAATGAATGGATCATGGACACTGGCTTTTGTGATTGCTCCTGCTGCGGTTGTCGCGCTGGCTTATGCCGCTGTCCGCTTGCACGAGTATCGTGAAGCTTCTGGGCGACATAAGCCTAGGCATTCTCACTAATCAGAACCCCGCTCCGGCGGGGTTTTTTATGCAGATTGACCACGGCCCGACGAGTAACCAAGGCCGTCATTACGCCGCCCACCCTCTTATCTTTGCGTTGGAGTAGCCCCAATGCACAGCCAATACCTCAAGGCATCCACGCAGGCTATCGGCGGCATGGTCACGGCGGCGGCGTTCTGTACCTGCAACCTCTTGCAAGGACATACCCATGCCAGCCACCTTGCAAACCAATTCATAACCCAGAACGCCCAGAAGATCGGCACAGGCTTTCATCTCCTTGCCAGCACGCAATTGCTTTTCAGTGATTGCCTCCGGGCTCCTTCCACCGTCTACAGGCTCACGGGAATAATCAATTGCTCTTGCACCTGCGCCGCCCATAGCTTCCCATAGGGTGCAAAAATTCTTTGCCGCCCTCACCTGTGCAACAGTCAGATGACCACGCGCTGCCATGGTTATAATAGCGCTTTCCTTGGCGTTGTGAGCGGCCCTTATCTTTGGTGGGTTTGTACTGCTTGCATTGTGCGCCCTGCTATAAAAAGGATTATCAACGTCCATGAAGACGATATCCTCTTTAGGCTTCCACTGATTGGCTCTTGCTTGAGCCTGTTCCAGAAGCCTTAACTTTCTGCGTTCTGTTTTGGTCTTCGCCGCCATGTCTGTTCCTCGCTGACTGGGGTTAGATGTATTCTGAAACTGCCGTGACAGTCGCCGCTGCCAGCAGGCTCAAAAGGGCCAGCCCCGCAACTTCCGATGGCCTATCGATCGCCATGGAGAACAAAAATCCGGTAATCATCCATGCGACGGGTGCTAGTGCTTTCATCGCCCTCTCCTATGCCGCTTGCTTGTGTGCCGCGCTGAAGGGCTGGAGTCCCTGCGCAATGCGGATTTCATCTGCCAGCGCAATCAGACCCGGCATGGACATACGTTTCCACTGGCCTTTGCCACGACGAACCTTGACGCCGCCTTTCGGTGCCCCGGCTACCTCATAGCCATATTCAGCCATGAATGACGCTATCCCGTGGATGCCGGAAGACGCCCCCTGCTCGAACCGGCGGGCGCCATGCATGGCGAGGTATTCATTGATCAAAACAGCTTCAGGTTTCATGATAGTGTTCCGTGCTTGACAAAACGGGCTGGGCGGCGGTTTTCATGACTGATCATGATGTGGACCCGTCGATGCGCATCGGCTTCGCTGATCCCCATGATCCTGCCTATTTCCAGCGTGTCCTTGCCTTGACGCCAAAGACGAAATGCTTCGCCGTAAATCGCGTCTTTCTCTGCCATGTAACGGGTGATGGGCTGATCGTGCATCATGCTGCCATCCTTGACCGGTCATCCCAACGGACGCCGTATCGGTCTTTCCCGTCATCCGACTGGATGAGGTGAGTTGGAACACGGCAACCTTCGTCCCCAGGCATTGGCCCCCATACCGCAGAGAACCAGCTATTGGTCTGACGCGCCCATTTCAGGCGCTTCGACCATTCGGCTTCGAGGGCGTCTGGAGCTAACTCCGTATCTGGGGTGATGGCGCGAACTGGCTTGGCGATGCCTTCGCCAGCCTTGATGCGGCGGTTATGGGCGTCCTTGATTGCGTCTGTGAAGTAGTTCCATCCCTTGGCCGGACGCTGCATCGTGGCAGCTCTGGCCCTGATGGTTGGGAGGATATCGGTTTCCACATCCACGCCAGCTGAAATCAGGCCGATGATTGCACTGAGATCAAAAACGCCGTGAGGATGTATCTTGTCTCCGGCTGCTGCGGTCAGTTTGCTTTGGAGATTGGATAGGTCATCAGCTGGCCTTCCTGCGCTCGCGCGCGGCTGCTGATGGTTATCTAATGGTTCTACTAATAGGTTACTCGGAATTTCCTGCCGGTGAGATTGGAAGGAGCTGCCGGTGAGATTGTTGTTATTTTCCGGGGAGGTATTCTCCGGGGAAATTGCTGCCGGTGAGCTTTCGAGGTCTAAAACGATCAAATCAGACGTGCGATATCCATCTTCGCGACGTCGCTCTTCCCGCTTCACAATGCCCATTTTCTCAAACTTATCGAGCCATTCCCGCACCGTACGCGGGGAGCATTCGCATTCGGCAGCGAGCTTTTCTTGGCCGGGAAAGCATTTGCCTTCATCGTCTGCATAATTGGCGAGCATCAACAGTATGGCCTTGCCCGTGGCGTTGCCTACTTTCTGTTTCACTGCCCATGTCATTGCTTGGAAACTCATCAGTGCAACCTTTCCAGATCGCGCACCGCCGACGAAGCAACATCTACGAACAGGTCAATCGAAGTGACCGGGCCGTTACGCTGCTTGGCGATGGCAAATTCCAATACGTTCTGGCAATCGACCAGCTTGGCAGCGATTTCTGCCCGCTTGCTTGGATCGTCTGATTTCTCCCGCTCCAGGTAGTAAGCCTCGCGGTAGAGGAAGATGATTGTGTCCGCGTCCTGCTCGATGGCACCACTATCCCGAAGCGATGACAGTTGTGGGCGCTTGTCTGCCTGCGTTTCCAGACCACGGTTCAGCTGCGACAGGAGAACAACGGCAATCCCGTATTCACGAGCCATCGACTTGAGCGCCGAGGTCATCTCAGCGATTTCATTCGTGCGGTTGCCGGAATATCGGTTAGATGCGCGGATCAAACCCAGATGGTCAATCATGAGCATTTCCAGAGGATTCCCAGCCTGTTCCATCTTCTGCATCATGGTTTCAAGCTTGATGCGAATGTCTGTGATGGAAAGGCCAGACTGTTCCTCAATGAGAAGCGGCAAATCCTCGAAGCGCTTGGATGCAGCCTGAAGCTGATCAAGCTCTTCCATCGTGGCGCGTCCGGTAATGACGTTCTGGTAAGGAACGCGAATATCCCAGTTGAACGCGATATCCGTCACAGCGCGCGCGGCAAGCTTGTCAGCATCCATTTCAAGGGAAATGAACCCGACACCGTGACCGGCACTGGCAACCTTGAGACAGGTTGACAATCCTACGGTGGTCTTGCCCATGGAAGGGCGACCGCCAATGAGCGTCAGGTCACGTTTGTGAATGCCGCCAGTCTTGCTGTTTACGTCGCGAAGGCCCCATGTCAGACCAGTAAGGCCACTACCGCGCCGCTGCGCTTCTCTCGCGGCATCGAAAGCATTCTGAGCCGCCGACATAATGGATATCTGCGACTTTCGCCTTGGTCCGCGCCGCACATCGGCTAGAATATCGTCTGACACCATGCCGAATGACTTGATAAGCTCGACAGGGCTTGACGATGGATCGTTTGCAGCCTCGAAAAGCAATGATGCTTCCTTGGCAATCTGAGCCTTCGCCCATTGGTCGACAACGCGGCGAGCCGACTTCTCAAGGCCCTGAATACCTTGTACTGCGCTCACAGCCAAGCGATTGAGATATTTCAATACAGTATCGCCATCGACCGTGAGCCGATATTTTTCCTGCACACCCTCATCAACGAGCTTGATCACAACATCTGGGCGCGTGGAATTGAAGCGCTCATGCGCCTTCTGGATCGCCGCGAAAATATGCGAATGGAGTGGCTCCAGGAAGTGGCGCGGTTCCAATATAGAAACGACGCTTTGAAAGCCGCCATTCAATAGTAGGCTGGCAAGAACCTCCTGCTCTATCTCAATCACGAAATAACTCTTGTCGGGAGTGGCGTTCATAGCTTAGCCCTCAACCGTTCGATAATGTCTTGCGTCACATCTCCGACATGCTGCCAGTCACCAAGATCGTCATTGGCGGCAACTGACTGCGCCCATGCGATAGCGTCATCTGCGCTACGGAGAATGAAGACTGGAGAGCCGTTCCACTGAGCGGCAAATGTCTTCTGGTTTTCATTCAGGGCCTTTGCATAGCCCTTGGAACCGCTTTTCACTTCGACTAGGTATGTGACGCCGCGAAAACCTGTCAAAAGGTCAACAGGCTGATCCAGCCTGAAGACGGTGAACCCGCATTGTGTGAGAGCCATCACAATTTCCGGCTCTGCTATGTCGCGTTTTGCTGCGCGTCTCATGCCGCCTCGCCTTCTGCCTTGCGGGCGATGGCGTTGCGGTAGTCCTGAGCAACGGCTTCGAGGATTTCAACGTCAACTCGGCGGTTCTCAAGCTCATGATCTGGGCGCTTGTTCTTGCCTTCGCAGAAGTCAGCCAGCCACCAGACCTTTTCGTTTTTGATCTTTTCGACGCGAGCAAGCTTGTCTTGGAGAGTGATCATCACGCCACCCACTTTGCATAGGCGAACGCGACCGCAAGCGGTACGAGCGCACAGATAAGAGCAATGAGGTACGGGCGAAGGTCGATCATTTCTCACCTTCCTCGCGTCGTTCCAGCTGTTGTCTTGGATGCTTTTTTCGCTTCACGAACCTTCGCCAGAAGCTGCGAAGCCTCGCGTTCAAAATTTTCCATATCAACATCGACGTTCCCCGCCTTTTCTAGTTCAAGCTCATGCTGCAGGCGTGCGATCTGCCTTTCGCAAATGTCGAGGTAGGCCGAACGGATGCGTTGATAGATCGTGGCATCAACCGACTTGGCGCGGCCAATACGGAGGTTATTCATTGTCCAGTAAGACAGGCCGTAACGGCGGCTGAGGCGCTTCAGGGCATTGGCGTTATCGCCCCACCCTTCCGTTTCTTTCTTCAGCATGCCGCGAACGTATTCACCGGCCATTTCGCAGCTACTCATTGGTACGCGCTCCGAAACTAATTGATGCTCGATTGACTGAATTTTTGAGTCCGTCATGCACAAAGCCCTTCGCTAAGTTGCTGATCAGACAGGGACGATCAGTCACGAAGCGAACAGAAGGACGGACATGGAACACATCGGACACGCGGCTTGGAGGGTTCTGCAAAACGCTCGCAAAGCCGCGATAGCCCGACAAAATGAGATTGCAGACGCAAAGAGACGTGACCCCGTAGTGTTCGGTCAGACGGGCGTTGAAGTCACGCGCCAGCATGCTGCGCCTGCTACTGCGGGAGAACATGCTGAACTTGAAAGAGCGCGCATTACGCGCCCCGCAGGTTCTTGAATTGGAGATTGAGCAGGACTTGTTCCTCATCGCCGCTATTCCTGTCCAGAGGAGGGAGCCGAGACGCTAGGGAGTGCAGCGTCTCGGCTCTTTTCGTCTACCGAGAGGGGGGCTTGGGGAACGGTAGACGAACGAAGGGAAAAACCGCGGCGTTTTGCCAGCAGTCCTGGATAGGACGGATGAACGCCAAATCTTTCAGAGATAGACTTTATGGGTTCGCCCACGATGTAAGCAGCAATAATGCTACCCTTATCGAAACTTGTAAGGCGTGGAGCGCTCATACCGACGCCCTCACAGAACGGGAGCGCGGTACAGGGACACATGCCTTGGCTCGCTCTGCGCGGATGTATGCGCGAATTTCCATCTCAGTTTCAGGCCAAACTCTTCCGCCTGAACGAAGCCTTTCAACAAGGCGACCGTTCTTGATGGCTTTCATTCCAAATCTGAAAGCTCCGGTTCCTGTTTCAGCCATGAAGGCTTCTATTTCTTCGAGAAGTTTCGTGCTCATAAACGCTATATACACGCTATCGCGTGCATAATCAATACACGCAACAACGTGCACGCGCTTTTTCGTGTACGTGATAAAAAATCGGTATGGCAGAGAACTGGAAAACCCGCCTTCTGAAGGCAGTTGATGAAGACCCGAGGTCAGACAGAGCAATCAGTCTGGCGACAAACATGGGCGTCAATACGGTAAATGAGCTTCGCAATACCGACAAATCACCCAGCATTGACAAGGTTTTGAAGCTCAGCGAAGTTCTCAATATCGATCTGGGATACTTGTTTTGGGGAAGGACCGATGAGAAAGAGACCGCCCCTATTCGGGGCGATCAGGCTATCCTTGAAACGTTGAAGCGGATCGAAGGGTTAGATCAACGAGGCGTTGAGGTCGTTTTCTCGGTTATCGATACGGTGATTAAGCGTCAGCCTTCCACACCAGAACAGTCATCCGCTGATGATCAATTCGCGCCTGCCACTGCCCACCATGAGCCAAAGCCATAGTTTCTGCGAGTTCTTTTGCTTGAAAATCAGCCTTTCGCATTGCTGTGAGAAGGCCACCATTCAGCGTGGCAACGCGCAATAATTCCAGCCTATCACCTTCCTTACCCGGCTGAATGGTTACGAATTTAATCATTCATTCCTCCCCGCCGCTATATCTTTTCCATTTCCGCCACTTCTGGCGGCAATCTGTCACCATGTGCGAAGATGAGCTTCGGCTCTTCATAATCGCCGGTATCGGCATCACCCTTGCTCACAAAGGCAACGACTGCGGGTTTGATTGATGCCAGCTTTTCCGCGACCCGGCGCGCATGGCTTACATCTTTCGCCAGAAATGGCGCATCGGCATTGATTTTGCCCTTGGGTGCCTTGCTATATGCCTGCACCACGTACTGCGTTTGCATGCTCATACTCTTACTCCCTGTACGCTTGTTATGTGCGACAGGATGACTCAGATACGCGAACAAATCAAGAACACTGCTAACGCATGGTTAAGGGACGGGGATAAGTTTTGGCCGGAGCAAAACGCGATATTTCTTGAAATCAGGGGCTATTTGGCATATATAGGAATTGTCCCGGCGCGCGAATACCGGAAGGCAAACTTCTGACTGGGTTAACCACTCTAGCGCGCCGGGACCGCGCCCTTCCTCCAGAGCGGTTTTACATTCCATATGCTGAAAGCTTTCGCATTGGCATCATGGCTATGATCTATTCCCACGTTAAATTTAGACAGCGCGTGTTTAACCAGATCGCGCTTCAATGCTGATATTCCATCCCTCAGGTGATCTCCGTTCCTTGCAGCGGTGAGCGCCCCTAATGTCACATCCAGCAATTGAAGCATAGGCTCGGTTTTTGAATCTTGCGCCTGAATATGGGTGAATGCTTCATGCGGAAGTCTATACACTCGGCTAACGTCAGCATTTAGCGCATTCATGACATTTGGAAGATACGCGGTGCAGTCTCCACCATCTGGCCTAATCAATATCTTTGCATGGTTTCCGTAAAATCTTCCTGCTCGGTGTAGCAAAAGCTGATAGTACGCCTTGCTTACTGTATCCGTTTGCTTTCTTTCCCCGCTAGCCCTGTGGTCATACTCGTGAAATGGGGAAAACCGGATGTGAAAATGCGCGTGATTATCATTAATTAATCGAAACAATAAGTCGATATAATCATGACATAAATCAGGTTTGGATTTTGCCTTCTTCCATTTCACCTCCGAATGCAATGGAACATTTCTAGCTTCCTTTAGCTGAGACATTTCTTTTGCAATCAGCGATGCTCTCGACGGCGCAATAGCTAAGCCGCCAATCGCCATCCACTCGGATGTTCGGATATGGGACTCATCGCAGAAATATAGAAGAGGGCTTCTGTTGTCCCCCGCCGGTGCCGGTAGCTTCATGCCCATTCCCCCTTAGAACAAACGGAATGGATGTTACCGGATAAAGGTTGAAGCAAACTAAATTAGCCCCTGCCGTCCGATCCAAGGCGACAGGGGCTTTTTTCATGTCACGAAACCCTTTCAGGCCGAATCATTAAGCCCCGCTTCGGCGGGGTTTTTCATTAATCATTCGGATACGGATCCGGGTCTATCCTGCCCCAAGTTGTAAGCCATAGGCAGAGGGGGCGGGATGAGTTGGGTCGCTTGGGTATGGTCCGGCGTGGTGGCGGTTATACCCGCAGTTGCCGTGTGGTACAGCGTCAGAAATTTTTGGCTGAATAATCGCAAAAGTAAGATTGATGCACCGCAGTTGGTCTTCCCTCGCGGGAAGAACCTTAAGCGAGATGGCGATACACCAATTCACGCGCTTTATGCGGTATCAGAACCACATCGCGGCAAATGGGAAGTGACCGAGGCCCGTGTTATCAGTCCACGTGGCCGAAAGTTGCTTTCCCTCACAGGCGAAGGCATTTCTGACGGAATGGGGAATTACACCAGCTATCACCCCGTCAAATGGCAAAATTCAATTGATTTCACTCAAGCATCTTCTGATGGCTTTGTGATCTCTCCAGATGCTCCAGACAACTTTTCTATTCGGTTCAAGCTGTCGTTGAGATCGAAGCCGAGCATCCAAAGCTCTTTCGAGGCTAAGTACATGTTGCGTGACAGGTAGGCCAAAAGAAGCCCTGAAATTATGTTCCCGACGAAAATAATCACCTGCGCATAGAAAAGATCGTCCATCACTTCCTCCTACGCCGCTTTGGGCTGGTTGGTTTGCTGCTTCTGGTATTTCGGTCTCGGACTTGATGACTTCTTCGCATGATGTTTCGGCTTCTTTGCCCCCTGATTCTACCACGGCGCGGGCTGGTGTCAAAAATAATTGCACGTAATTGCGTGCATCCTATTGCAATGCACGCAGAAGCGTGTATATTCGATCTCAACAAACGAGATCGGAGCGCAACATGCATCCCTCAGTACAGACAACCTACAACGAAGTGGCAAAGACGCTTATCGGCCTGACCGTAAAGGCAGAAAAGCCGGTTCGCGCCTACACCCGCCAGAGCCGTGTAATGGCCCGCGCATGGGCTGATCATCGCGAATGGCTTGCAGAACACCCGAACGCTTCGGCCCGTTATCGCCGCATCATGTTCGCGCATCACTTGAAGCACGCTCATGTGTTCGTGAATGCGCAGATCAATCCAGTTTTTATCACAGACGAACAGGCCCGTTTTATCGGCTCTGACAGCCGGTGGAGGTAAGAGACATGGCCGAGATTAAAACAGGTGGCGCAGCATTCCCTGTCACGTTCGAAGGTGGAAGCAACAACGGCGATGCCCCTTTCTTTCACGAAGGCATGACGCTTCGCGATTACTTCGCAGCGAAGGCTCTGAATGGGCTTCTCGCAGGGCAATTCCGAGATACGGGAAGTTTAAATCTCAATGAGCTTCCAGAAGAAGCATACAGGATTGCCGACGCCATGATCGCAGCTCGCGAAGGCGGTGCGAAATGACCCTCTACACCTTCATAGCAATCCTTTTCACCGTCGCCATTATCGGTGTTGCGGGAGCATTTCTCATGCTCTGCCACCTCGAAAGAATGGCGGATATCGCAAGGAGTGAAGTCGATGTCTGATCATCTCACCATGCAAGGCGTGAAGTGGTTCCAGACCGCAACCAGCCTCGACACCACGAATGATGAAAAGATGGAAGCGCTGGAACAGCTTTTGAAGCGCGATCTTCCCCGCGAACTCCGCGACCAGCTTCGCATCATCTTCAACGAAATCCGCCCGCTTGAGGCTATTGAATATCGTGAGGTAGCAGCATGACACCCCGCGCTGAAATATACCTATCATCCGCCATAAAGCACCGCGGGACAGCAAACTATTGCCGTCGCGTAGCTATCGAGAATGAGGCAGCTAAATGCGCCCCCCTCGCCCGCAAATGGTGGGATTACTACTGGGAATATCGAGCGAAAGCTTGGGGCAACATTGAAATCGCCCGCCAGGAAAGGCGCGCGTCATGAGCGAACGTTATCTCAAGGCTGATCTTGCCTCTATCGAAGCCCAGATTTCCGAGCTGGTTTCCGACAACCCGGAACTGGCAGACGACGAAGAACTGCGCGTCGATATGATTGATGGAGAAACGAGCGCGATTGAATTCCTGCGCCGTGTCTATCGCCGGATGCGTAAGGCCGAAGCTCTGGCAGAAGGTGCCAAGTCTGAGAAGGATGACGCCGCCGAACGCCAGAAGCGTTTCGAGAAGCAGGCAGACGGCTACAAGGCTCTCTCCCTTGCCATTCTCAATGCGGCAGACGTTGAAAAACTGGTCACGCCATTTGCGACCTACAGCGTTCTTGATCCTCGCGTCAAAGCCGAAGTGACGGACCTTGAAGCCATTCCTCAAGGCTTTTACCGCCTCGAAAAGAAACCAGACATGAAAGCCATCAAGGAAGCGCTTGAAGCAGGGAACGAACTCCCCGGCGCGCATCTGACCATTGGTGTTCATTCTCTCATGATCAGGAGCAAGTGATGAGCAATCTCGATCTGTGGGAAGCTCACGCGGATATCGATCCCAAGTACACGAAAGCCATCACTGGCAAAGCGTACAAGGGAACATCTCCCAACCCGCAATACGTCATCAAGTGCTTGACTGAAATGTTCGGCCCTGTCGGTCAGGGTTTCGGCTGGGAAGTGCTTGCAGAAGAATTCACGCCTCTTGGCGATGAGATTCTCCATTGGTGCCGCATTCGTTTCTGGCACACCAAGCGTGAGCATTATTACGAGGCATACGGCCAGACCAAGGCGCTTATGAAGACAAAGAGCGGCCTTATGT
>Ga0182735_1001868_pt1 | contig 13492 bp, 9 predicted proteins | sample eDN5th30CKraftMG_FD_128524 | JGI IMG/M metagenome (GOLD analysis project Ga0182735, IMG submission 128524) | Enriched Miracle-Growth compost microbial communities from Emeryville, California, USA - eDNA 5th pass 30_C Kraft MG (version 2) (version 2) ... | reverse complement strand
TCGATCCGGTCAATGATATTATCCTCATCGACATCGGCTACGATCGAGAGATTTTCGGGAAGGTCGGCGCCCTCGCTCCAGGCCTGGATCGGATGGTTGGGATCGGCATCGACCACGGTGACGCGCGTGCCGCGCGCCAGCTCGGACGCGAGGAGGAGGGCCGCGGTGGTCTTGCCGACCCCTCCCTTGGGACTGACGAAGGCGATTGTGGGCATGAGTACGGACTCCCTTTGGCGGGCATGGGGCTTCCGGGATATCTGGTAGCTACCGGATAGCCTGGTAGCAAGTGGATACTAGATTAGTATCCTGTGGCTTTCGGATATCCTCGTGGATACCAATCTGGTATCAGATTGCTTGGCCGTTAAAAGGAAGGGAGAGGGCGCTTTCCCTTTTTTCCTTGCCCCTGATCCGCTATCGCGGGCGGCAATGGGATGGAAACGAACAGGGCGGCAGAATATCAGTCCATGGCTGAGGCTATTCGTCCATCTTGACGCTGTGCGCGCATTGCCACGCGCTTATCTCATGGCACTATGGTGGTGGCTGCGCGGCAAGAGGCTGCGAGCGCGTAGCCAGCTGACGTTGTTGCTTGGCGCATCGCCAAGGGCCTATGAATTATGGATGCTGGGTGAGGAAGTCCTGACGTGTACGGACAGGATACAGCCGCCACTGGTCGCGCTGGTCGATGCCGGAGCAGGGCAGGGAGGCGTTGAAGACACTCTGCGCAGCCTGTCGGATGAAGGTGTTCCCGCATTGCTTATCGGCACATCAAACATACCGGGAATTGCCGATGCAGCGGGCCATATCGACTGGGATGCAGGGCCATGGGTGATGCCACTGGTGGCGGGGGACAGGATCGCGCCGGGGACGGCATCGGCCTATCGCGGCGCTATGGTCGAAACAGCCGCCAGAACGGAAGTCCGGCTCTTTTATGCCGATGATGATCTGCTGGATGCGGCAGGAAGGCGTCATGCTCCGCATTTCAAACCTGATTGGAACGCTGAACTGTTCCGCCATTTCGATTATCTCTCCGGCGCCTGCATCTTGCAGGCCGCGAGAGAGGATCTGGAAGTGCTCGGCCGCGCCGGGGACTGGATGTCCCGGCTTACCGCTCGCGTAAAAGGGGAGGGGAGGCCGGTTCATCTGCATCAAGTGCTGCATCATCGCCGATCCCGTTTCCAACCCCGGATACCTGCTGTGCCGGAACTTGCCGAACGGGAATGGCCATCCGTCACCGTGATCGTGCCGACCCGCAATCGGATGGATTTGCTGCGGACCTGCCTCGAAGGCATCGCCGCTACCGACTATCCCGATATGGAAGTTATCGTTGTCGACAATGACAGCGACGATCCGCAGACCCTGGCCTTTCTCGCCGCTCTTGATCCGTCGCGATATCGGGTGCTGCGTCATAGAGGTGCGTTCAATTATTCCGCGATTAACAATCGTGCGGCGCGCGAGGCAAAAGGCCATCTGCTGTGCCTTCTCAACAATGATATAGAGATGATTACGCCGAGCTGGCTGAAGGTGATGGCGATACAGGCGCAGCGTGAGGACGTCGGCGCAGTAGGTGCGCGGTTGCTTTATCCCGATGGACGTATCCAGCATGCCGGAGTGGTATTGGGGGTTGGAATAGGGGAGGGGGCCGCTCATGCTCACCGGTTCCTTCGTCCGGAGGAGGAAGGCTATTTCCGTCGCCATATGGTGCCGCAATTTGTCTCTGCGGTAACGGCGGCCTGTCTTGTGGTGGAGCGGGAGCGCTTTTTTTTCGCGGGTGGTTTCGACGAGAAGAATTTCCCTGTCGCCTTCAACGATGTGGACCTGTGTCTGCGTCTGAATCGACGAGGCTGGCAATCGCTTTATGAACCGCGTGCGATGCTGATCCATCATGAGTCCGTCTCCCGGGGGAGGGATCGTGATTCCGTGGGTGCGGTGCGCTTCGCGAAAGAACTGGCCGCGCTGAAGAAGTTATGGGGCACGGACAAGCGTGCCGATCCGTTCCATCATCCGCAACTCAGCCGGATGAGTGAGCATTTCGTGGTGAGGCTATAGGATGGCGACGCGGCTCGCCTTGCCGCAGGTGACTGTATGCGCGGCAGCTTCGGTCAATGTGCAGGCCACGCTGCACGCGCTGGAAGCATGCCTTGCGCAGATTGATTTCGCTGCTTGTAAGCTGTTCACCGACGTTTCCATAAGGCCGGGCCATCCCGGCATAGAACTGGTGCCGATCGAGCGGTTGACTTCCTCGGCAGACTATTCGGATTTCCTGCTGTCGCGCATGGTCGATCATGTCAGTACGTCGCACTGTCTTGTTGTGCAATGGGATGGACATGTGCTGGATGCGACGCGCTGGCGCTCGGACTTTCTCGACTATGATTATATCGGCGCGAGCTGGCCGCAATTCGGCGATGGCCATGATGTCGGCAATGGCGGTTTCTCGCTCCGCAGCCGACGACTAATGGAGGCGTGCCGGGCGCCGGAATTTCGGGACGGTCATCCCGAGGATGTCGCGATCTGCCGGAGCAACCGGCCATGGCTGGAGGGCAGGGGGATGCGTTTTGCTCCGAGGGAGCTGGCTGATTTCTTTTCCGCTGAGCGGGCAGGAGATATAGGCGTTAGTTTCGGTTATCATGGCGTCTTCAACATGCCGCGCGCGATCGGAGTGGAGGCATTCTGGGACATATATCGTGACCTTGATGACCTCGGAACCATAAGGCATGATTTCCTCAGCATCCTGAAGGATGCGGGACGAGGGCCGGGTGGTTTCCGGCGCACTCTCCGGATGCTTGCCGATCGCTTGAAAATGTAAGATAGAAATTTCGCGTAACCTGCACTTTCTATTTTCCAAATCTCTTTACACTGCCGTGGGATTGTCGGTTTCAACAGAAGTAAGTATATCAATTACCCCTTATCCTGCTTAATGGCATATAATATATAATATAATATATATCACGTTAATATATAGTAAATAAGCGCATTCATAATTGCGAATCAAGCGATTAATCTATCATCAACATGATATCTAAACTTTCAAGCCATACTCGGCACTTGCGCTTGTCGCAAACCAGTTTCTGAAGCTTTGGGCCCCTTCTGGTGACGAAATAGGAAATGCTGCTTGAACATCGGGCCGTGAATGATAAATTTGCATCATCAGCCGTGTGAAAGGCTTCCCGCCATCTCCTGGTACGACATCGGCTACCTCTTGAGATAAGGCTTCCAATCGTTTGCGTGCATCGCGTGGGGTTTGGAAGCTCTGCGGGCTAGGATAGGTTTCCCGGTACAGATGCCGAACTATCGGACGAATTTCATACCCATCGATCTCATTATAAGAGTAGGAAGATTTGGTAGCATTGTCATAGTCATTTTCTAACAATATTTTCGCATAATCCTTCATTAGATCGCGTGTGGTTTCCGAAATATTGTCCCATGTAAATCGCGTTTGATGTTTCGATACATCCTCGATCTTTCGTGGATGGAAACCGCTGAAATGGAAAAAGACCAGTGGTTCTCCATTGACTACCACCGAGTGATCTGGAAGCCGTTCAACATTCCTTTGGTCGAGATTCCAATAAGCAACATTGTGCCCCGGATGATGCAGTACTTTCAAGGCGGGTAAAAAACATGGTGCCAGATCGCACCAGCGCTGATCAGTGAACAAATTATTCCTGATATCCGATATCGCTGCGGTCTGGAGTTGACGTGCCCACCATTTAATAAAACGCCGCGTTTCATCCGTGCGTCGGGTGGCAATGAAACCAAGATTGAACACGCCAGCCTGAAGCATCGAATGATCACACGGAGAACAACCGTCGTCTTCAATAGGCTGGTTGATATGAGGCGTCAAAACTGCGGAATGACCGGAATTGAGGGCACCAATTACCTCGTGCAGCGGACGATATAAGAAAAGATCGGGGTCAAAATATATGACTTTGTCAGCGTTGGTTTGTGAATATATAAAATCGATAAAAAATGGTTTTACTGCTGTATTTAGCTCCATGACATCGTAACGGATGCGCATATCGATGAAGTCAGGCAAGCCCATGTCACGTACACGAATAACATGAAAATCATTCATATCAGGAAATGTAATATTATCTTCTTCGTCTACTAGACAAATAAATAGAGAAAATTCAGGGTGTTGTTTGCGAACCGATTGCAAAACTGTTAGCGCAAAAGCCATGTAATTACACGATACAATAGTGAATAGAACTGTATCTTTCTCTGACACGTGACGATTCAACTGATGAATAACGTCATCATTTATTTTTATATTTGACGATCCAACGATTTTAACATGCGCGGGGGCACGCATGGCTGACAAACGTTCAGCATAGCGGCGTCCGATGACCTTTTCATTGAATTGATCCCGGATCAGCGCTTGCCCAGCAACAGCAATTTCCTGATACCGGCTATTATCCTCTACCAATAAACGCATTGCCCATGCCGCATGCTCAATATCTGGTTGAGCCCAACATTGGCCTTCAAATTGCGGGTAAGCACCTTCTCGAACCGGAATGAGCGTGTAGTTGATCGGGATCGCCGAATCTTTTCGGATAAATTCATTGGAACCGGAATATCCGGTCGCGATTACCGGGCGACCATAGGCCATTGCTTCGGCCAGGTTACGACCGAAACCTTCTGACCGATGCAAGGAGATGAAAGCATCGCAGGCCGCCGTCAATGCAAAGGTTTCGTCACGGTCAAAGCTTCGGTCGATAATATGAATTCTTGTTGAAGCGCCTATTTCGTTCAATAGCTGAGACCAAAGGAAGCTGGTATATGCATCATTGGCAGTTTTCGAGACATTATGCGTTTTTAAAACCAGTCGAACATTTTCGTCTCCACGTGGAAACGCCTGTTTGAATGCACGCACGGCATCCACCGGATTCTTCCGGTCCAGATACGATGCAGCATCGAACGTGAAGAGAAAAGTAAACGGTTCTTCTTCAAGACCGAAACGTGCTTTCCTGCGAGCGGAAGGTGAAAGATCAGGAACCTTTACCGCTAGAGGCAGGGTATGGACAGGTACACTGGCGCGCATGCGCAAGGCATCGGAGACAAATTCTGAGATACCCCAGATTTCATCAACAAGTTGTAGTGCTGTATCAAATGATGGAGGGCATTTGGCAAGTTCCCAAGCCCAGTATCCTATATTGTAATGGCCATAACCGTATTTCAATGCTTCGATAGGATACATATCTGCATTGACGTGGAAGATGTTAGTTTGGAAGGGGCATGCTTCGCTAATCCAGCTTGCGATGCTGTTATCACCACCGGAGCCGACCGTAATATCCTTTAATGCGAAGGGCACTTCGTTAGAAGCCAACGCATGTGCCACCATGCGGACATGTTCGCCCATACCCGAAGGAGATCGAGCATAGCCGATCAGATTTACACCGTCGTCGCGTAGTCCCTGAGGACATTTCCCAAGCATAAGGGGCAGACCATAGGTTTCCGGTAGATTATATTGAATCCAGTTTATGAAGTCCTGGCGACTTCCCTCGGTTTTCAGATCAAAGGCAGCCTGTAAATCCGGTCGCGAGTCCCAGATGTAACGCATAAGTGGGCTAAGTGCCGGGGCAGCTTCTCCCGGTTTTAAAGGTTCCGGTTCAAAGAAGCGTGCAATACTGCTCTTCTTCTCCGCGGGTGCTGGGTGAGCGTCAGGATGGGGCTGATGCACTATCCCGTGGCTACTGCTCTGTTGCGGATTGCGCGGATGCCGCCCTAATGTACGACCGATCCATTCATAGTGCGCGAATGGATCCATTCCAGACATCGCAACATCTGGATACTCCGCCAAGTACCAGGCGCTGTCGAAGATCAAATTTTCATCCGCTTTATTCATATTGTTACCTAAGCATAGCCTATCGGTTGATCACGCCCTATCAGGCCTTGACTAGAGGAAACTTGCCAGAGGCCGTGTCCGTTATCTTGTTAATTTCGGCAATGGCGCAGGAAATGTGATAGAGAGAACTACCGGGGGCCAGTTCCTCAACCCATGAAGCGTCCGCATTGAACTTATCCCGCCAAAGCCCTGGAATCTCGACATCCAGATAGAAGTCGAGGCCCTGCATCGCTGCCACGACTTCTTGTGCTTCCTTGGTACTGCGTAATCTCTTCCAGCGCAGCGCAGCTACTTTAGCTCTTTCCGTTTGTGGCCAACAACGTGCTCTTGCAGACTTGACGGCGCCATTTATCCAGACTTCGTCGATCATTACACCCCGGGCAGTGTCGATCCCGTGGCTACGGGCAAACCCCGCTAACCTATTGGAAAGCTCCAGGCCATCAGTCCAACCATTTGCGGCTAGCTTTTCAAATAGCCAAGCCCATTCGCAGCAATGCCCCGGTTCGATGATATCACCTTCCCGTTGCGGTCCCGTACCCAGCGCAGCCCAATCGTGCGTGAAATATTCGCGCAAGGCCCCTGTTTCCCGATCGATGAATCGGTCTTGAGCCAGTTTGGCAATATCAAGGGCGGCCTCCATGAACCGTTGTCGGCCGCTTTCTTCCGCCAGCGTCAGAAAGGCTTCCAAAAGATGCATATGGGGATTTTGACGTCGAAACGCTGGGTCAACGATCTCGCCTTCTGTAAAGCCACCATTGGGGTGTGCCCAGTATTTCTCCAGGGTATCCAGCAGCGTTTCGGCTAGGTCGAACAGATCAGCTCGTTTTAGGACACCACCGGCCAGGCCCAAGGCGAATAATATGAAAGCCTGATCATAAAGGTCGGCACGTGTATCCAGCATCGATCCGTCTTCAGCGAGGCTGTGGACGTAGAAGCCGTCCTCGCGACGTCCCCGAGCTGTGAGTACATCAATGGTGGTTCCAATGAGGTCCGCCCAAGGACCTTGCCACCCAAGACGCCCCGCTGTGGCAAAGGAAAAGATGTGCCGAGCTTGAACAAATGTTCGAAAATAAGCGGCATCCGGTACGCCTTCAAAAGAAATCCTTTCAGCGAAAAGGCCACTATTGGTCCTGCCGGTCCGTGACCAGAGCGGAACCGCCGTATCAAGCAGCCAGCGGCGTTTGTGTTCTGCAACCGCCAATAAATCAGGCAATCCGCTGGTAATCATGTTCATGGACAATATCCTTAGGCGTGGAGTTCTGCGAGTGGTCCACCAGAATTACGGGTGAATGCCGAGACATCTTCACCAGAGAATAAGTATCCAGCAATCCCCGCTGCCTCTGCAGCGATGATGTCGGAGGGTTGATCGCCGATCATGGCGCTGCGAGCCAAGTTTAGCGGCCAATGCTCCATTAGATCCAGCAGCATTCCGGGGGCTGGTTTACGCCAAGGATGAGTATGGGCATATTTTTGAACAATGCCATCGGGATGATATGGGCAATATCGGAAATCATCTATATTGCCCCCTTCCCTGCGGATGTCCTCTGCGATCCAGCGATGTAGTGAAACTACGTCGGCTTCAGTATAGAAGCCCCGCGCCACACCGGCCTGATTGGTTACGACGAACACATACCAGCCCATATCATTGGCCTGGCGAATGAGTGATTTCGCTCCCGGCATCCATTCAAAACGATCTCGGCTCCCAACATAACCATGATCGCGATTCAAGACGCCGTCACGGTCAAGAAAGAGTGCTGGTCGCTGTAATTGAGTTGGCACGAGGTGTTGCGCGGCGTGATAGGTTTCAGGTATTCCGATATCGAGGAAGAAGCCGCCATAGGTCCGTGCTTCCAGTAAACCGCGTTTGGCCAGATCCGGCAAAAGATCTGCCTCAATCGAAAATTTTCCTGCAAAGTTATCGAGATGATTGCGGCCCAGGCAGTAAAGGCCACCGTTGATCAGGCAGCTTTCTCCTTTTGATTCTCCGCGTGGGATAATGGTGGTGACTGGCCCATGATCCCCTCCGGAAATGGCAAGGGCTTCATATCGCTCCGCTCCCAACACTCTACGGGAGGCAATGGTAGCACAGCCGGATGGCACAGATGTCACCAGATCCAGCCAGTTGAAATCGAACCAAGTGTCCCCGTTTAACAACAGAAAATAATCATCGAGCAGATGGCGTGCCTGCGTCAGCGCCCCTCCGGTACCAAGGGGTTCTGGTTCCACCGATATAGTGATTTCTATTCCTGCAGGCAGGCGTGTTTGTAATTCCTGTACATATAGCTCTACGACTTCAGAACGATAACCTGCCAGCAAAAGCAGCTTGTCGAAGCCCCGGCGTAAAGCTTCGCCTATGAGTATGTCGACGAATGGCCGACCGCCTACTGGGAGGAGCGGTTTAGGTGTATCGCGTGTAAATTCTCCCAGTCTTGTACCCAGTCCGCCCAATAAAATTACGCATTGCCGGATCAATGTATGCCCCTTGAAGAATGTCTATGCCCTTCCGGTACACGCCAGCCTTCCACTCCCGTAAATGTGAGCTTCACGGAACTCGCCTGTCCGCCAGCAGCGTTCAGTTTATCAATGATTCGGTAGCGATTAGTTGGGTTTGTGAGTAGGAGAATGAACCCGCCACCTCCCGCACCAGATACTTTCCCAGCCCAAGCGCCATTGTCGAGTGCCAGCTCGAGCAGATTGTCTACAATCGAATTGGATACCGTCTTCGCGGTCGCTTTTTTGTTACGCCAGCTGGCCAGGAGTTCATCCGCCATGCCTCTGATGTCGCCAGACAGCAATTGTTCCTTCATGGCCAAGGCGTTCTGCTTAATGCGATGCATTGCGGCGATTGTAGCTTCGTCCATATCAACCAGCCCGCTTACCTGTTCGGCAATAATATCCGCGGATTCCCGGGATTTTCCGGTAAAGCAAATCACTAACGAACTCTCGAATTCAGATGAGATGTCCCGGCGCATACGCAAGGGGTTCACCACAACTCCGGCATCGTCTTTCAGAAATTCAATGAAATTAAGCCCGCCGAAGGCAGCTGCATACTGATCCTGTTTTCCACCCAGTAAGCCCAGTTCAACACGTTCGATTTCGAACGCAAGCTTGGCAATATCATATGGTCCCAAGGGTGCTTCAAAAAGCAGAGAAAATGCTTCGATTAAGGCTACTACCAAAGCCGAAGAAGCACCCAAACCGGATCCAGCTGGTACGTCGTTGGTGGTCGTGACTGCTAGCGGTATCGGTATCCCGTCATTATAAGTATTGATGAAGTGACGATAGACTGCGCGATGCAGCCGCAATCCTTCCCGGATCGGAAAATCCATGTTGAGGGGCAGGCTTTCTGACTGACCGATATCGTCTGCCTGAAATTCAATTATGTCACCGGCAATGTGGCTGACATGAGCATAAGCATATCGATCGATTGTGGCGTTCAGTACCATGCCACCATGCAGATCGGCGTAGGCGGCCAGGTCTGTGCCGCCTCCACCCAATCCCAATCTTAAGGGTGCTCTTGCGCGAAATGTTGTCATGTCAGAGCGGATCTTCGTTTGTGAACGGGGCCCTGCTGGAATTGCCGCGCTTCATGGCTTCATAATCATCGCGGTATTGGTTGAAATGAATGCGCTGCTCTTCTGGCGGTTGCTGCGTTCCCCAAATCGGGCCGCCGGCATTTACTTCTTCGGGGCCAGCCTTACGGAGTACGAACTCGATGGCGCACTCACCGATAGGTGTCATAGTCTGATCGTAGCGTGGCAGTTCGTAGCGGAAGCTCGCATTCTGCAATTCGATCTTTTCACAGCGCACATCTGGTCCCAACTCTGCGAATAAACCAAGCAGACTGATTGACCGTTCACTCCATGAATGGGACTTCAGGATTGTGAATGTATGTTTATGATCCTTATTGTTGGTCGAAGGCCATATGCCCTGTTCATAGAGATCCTCATCGGGAACAAGGGCAATCAAATAGCCGCCTGGCTTGAGGATGCGGAGCCAGTTGCGCAACCCTTCAAGAGGGTTCTGCAGATGTTCGAGGCAATGGCTCGAATTGACAAAGTCAAAGCTGTTGTCGGGTACAGAGGCCATGAACTGAGCATCACCGTCTTCCCAATCCCAGACCTTGACGTTGCCCATCAATGGGAAAAGTTCGTGATAGAGCGAAAGCGGATCTGGCTTTCCGCCGATATCAACGCCTTGACCAACGAAATAGCGACGCATGAAATTCGGATCGCGCAGACGGCGAGGGATGGATTTAGAAAGCTCTTTCATGACATACTCTGGTGAATGAATGTTATGTTCTCAGCTAGCGACGTGCCCGGCCTTCTGCAATCCCATGCATAATGTAGTGACGTAAGGGAGACATGCCCGAGGCCGCCACGTCCGGATATAATTCCAGATAGGATTGCGCATCAAATAGCCCGCGCTGTGCAAGACGAGCGTCGAAACGGCGCCGCTGCCAATCGCGCGGCATGAGAGACCACCAGGGTGGGCGCCTCGACATTTCAATATTTACCCGGCGCAACCAGTCATTGATTTCCTCCTGGAGGAGAGCTTTATGTTCGCGCTCTTGCAGGGCCCGCGTAAGTGTTGCGATCTCGCGAAAGCGCTCCTCTAGCTTTTGGGACGCATTTTTTTCTGCCTCCTCGGAATTTGCACGTTCGATATCGAGTTCGTGCAAACGGGTTCGCAGGTCGGCGATCGTATTTGCTTGCTGCCGTTCGCGTTCGAAAGCCGCAAGAGTCTCCTTTATCGTGGCATCCTGCGCTCTTTGTGCATCTTTGCGCGCTTCGTCTAGGGCCGCCCAAGCCTGTATGGCCTCTTCCTGCCTTTGCGCCAGATGGCTTTCCAACTGAGCGATATGATGATGCAATTGCTGGGTTTCGTTGCGTAAAGCCAGCATCTCGCTCTCTTTTGTCTTCAGAGCGGTTTCTAGAGCAGCCTGCGCCTGGGTAGCTTCTTCCTGCCTTTGCGCCAGACGGCTTTCCAACTGAGCGATATGATGATGCAATTGCTGGGTTTCGTCGCGTAAAGCCAACGCCTCCCTCTCACTTGCTTCCAGGGCGGTCCTTAGCGCGTTGGCTTCCTGCGAGGTGGCGTCGATACTCTCTGCGGCTTCGCTTCGGATCTGGCTTATTTCATTGGTGGCTGCAGCTAGCTGTTGTTCCGAATGCGTAACCTTAGCCTGCGTCTGACGACCGGCAAAGACAAGCGAGCTCAGGGCCAACGATGCTTCATTGAAAGCATCTCCGGCCCTGTCCAGAGCGGGGTAATCGGCTTCATCCTCTCCTTGTTCTGCCCATTTGGAGAGGATTGCGGCAACGTCGCGAACCCATTTTGGCTGCCAGGGATTGGCATATAGATCATCATCCGTCCGCACATGATGGCGGGCGCGATGGTCGAGAAATCCGGACAGCTCCTCCAGGACTAAGGGGGACTGGCGCGGCCACTGCAGAGCCAAACCATTGGCAAGCCTTGCCAAAAATACTTCCGGGCTGTTCAGTAAATGCGCATATGATGTGAACATTCGGGTTGCGCCTCGCGTATGCCGTTCGGCATCGAGAACATGACGCAACCAGAGCATAATGCCATAGCGTTGATCCATGCCATCGCGCCGTTCCAATGAATCGGCAACCTCCAGAGGGTTGCGGATGGGAAGTATGAACTTGGCTTCAATGTCATTGCCGGCGATCGCTTCTTTCCAGAAAGGCACGAGCCGGCAAATGCGTGGATCTTTCAGGACAAAGAAACTGGAACCTTCGAATTCGTCGGCAAGTAGCGACGTGGCGGCTGCTACCTCGCCGGCAAATGCTGGCTGACGGAACCAGTCCGGAGATATTTCCTGCCAATCATTCCACTCGCTGCCCAGACGTGCGAGGATTCGGTCATTGAAAGGCACGATGGCATCGGATTCCCAATGGCCAAGATCATTGCCATGGGCAGCAGGCATTAAAGTTTTCGGTAGATCGCACCCAACATAATTCAAGGCTCTTGTTAATGAGCTCGTGCCAGATCGATGCATGCCTAAGACGAATATGCCAATCTTATGGGGTTTCATGGTCGCATTATTTTCCAATAGCTTTAAAACAATAAGATCCACTAAATTGGAAATTTCCAGATTTGCAGGTCAATTTCAAATATCTAGTCGGCTTGGACATGCCCGTCAACGTGGGCTAAACGTGGTCAGCCATAGGGTGTTCTCTTTATTTTAGAGGGGTATATGAAGAAGATAGCAGCGCGACAGGCGGTTAAAAATTTCAGATCGGTTGGCGAGCCAGCCCAATGGTCCTTTCCGGGGGAGGAAGCTGCAACTCTCGGGTATGAGCAGGCAAGTGGTGAGATGGCCGCAAACCGTGTTTTCCGGGAATTTACCCCCAAGATATTTCCTAAATTCACCTTGGGTGAAAACCCCACAGTTTTCACGACGGGATCATGTTTTGCCCGTGAGATTGAAGTAGCTCTCAATAATATGGGAATAGCTATCAAAAGTTGGTCTGCTGATCGTGGTATAAGTGGAGGGATATTTAATAGATATAATACATTCTCTACAATAAATGATTTCAAATTTGCTAAAGAAGATAATTATGATGAAGATCTGATGTGGGACACTCCTGTAGGATGGATAGATTATTCTGGAAATAGTGTTCAGAAAGATAGGAATCTTCTTCTTGAAGAGCGGAAATCTGTCATAGAAATACATAAAAATGTGGCAGATTCTGATATATTTATCATGACACTTGGATTGATAGAGGCGTGGTATGACTTGCAAACTGAGACTTATCTGAATTTCACGCCTTCAGAAGTTCTTGTAGGAAATCTTAGCAGATTTGAATGCCGTATTACAGATTATCAGGAAAACCTTGAGGCTGTTCGAAATCTCATTGCCTATCTTAGATCAAATTTTCGTCCAGACCTCAAGGTTATCCTGACTGTCAGTCCCGTACCTCTCAACACTACGTTTTCGGGATGGGATATTGCTCAGGCTAATACTCTCTCAAAGGCTGTTCTGCGTACAGTCGCTCAAGCCGTGGCTGATGACGATGAGTTGGTAGATTATTTTCCTTCGTATGAAATGGTCACTTTATCTGATCCTCAATTGGCATGGTATCCAGACTATAGACATGTACGTCACGAAATGGTCCAGAGGATCATGAGGACTTTTATTGAAAACTATTTAAAGTAACGCATAAAAATAAAATTTCGGTTCATTTTCCGGATTTAAGGATGAATAACGTATCGAATACACGTCAATTAATGGAATAAGTGCTTTCGGCAGAAGGCACTTATTCTTCCTCTTTTGCTGCCCTTGGGACAGCAGACACTCATCCGAGATTCAGATGACTCAGGCGATTACGCATTATCCTACCGGTCGCCTCGGCACTGAAATGTTCCTTGATATAGGATTGGCCTTTCAATCCTAGGGTACAGGCAAAATCCGGGAAGTCGAACAAACGCCGCATATGTGCGGCTGCATGTTCCACATGCGGGTTCGCCCAGCGCTGGTTGTCCGGGAACGCATATTGGCCGGGCAGGATATGGATCAGATCATAGTCGACGAGCAGGCTGTTTTCGCTTGTCGTGAAATCGGTGTTGCCCGAATAGTTCGTGACGATGACCGGCTTGCCGAGGTACATTGCCTCGGCGGGCCCTCTG
>Ga0182735_1001866_pt1 | contig 13505 bp, 10 predicted proteins | sample eDN5th30CKraftMG_FD_128524 | JGI IMG/M metagenome (GOLD analysis project Ga0182735, IMG submission 128524) | Enriched Miracle-Growth compost microbial communities from Emeryville, California, USA - eDNA 5th pass 30_C Kraft MG (version 2) (version 2) ... | reverse complement strand
TCCTTTTACCTATGGGTGCGCACGCCCTGCGAGGACACCCGGTTCGTCCGCGATCTGTACGGCGCGACCGGCGTCACCGCTTTGCCGGGCAGCTTCCTGGCGCGCGACGCGCAAGGCGTAAATCCGGGCGCGGACCGCATCCGCATTGCGCTGGTGGCGCCGCTGCAACACTGCATCGAGGCCGCCGAACGCATCGCCGGCTTCGCCGGGCGTTACGCCGCGCGCTGAAGCCGCTCCCCTTCCTCCGCCGGCTGCGCGGCAAGGCGGGCAGGCGGTCCGCAGATACCTTGCACTTGATGGAGCGCCATACGCCTATGACTACAGACCTGCAAAGCACTATTGAACAAGCCTGGGACAACCGCAAGGAATTATCGCCCGCGACTCCGGCCGGCGAACTGCGCGCGGCCCTGCGGGCGACGCTGGACGCACTGGACGCCGGCCGCCTGCGCGTGGCCGAAAAAACCGGCGGGCAATGGGTGGTGCATCAGTGGGTGAAGAAGGCGGTGCTGCTGTCGTTCCGGCTCGAGGACAACCAGCTCACGGGCAGCGGCCCCTTGCAGTTCTACGACAAAGTGCCCACCAAATTCGAGGGTTACGACAGGCAGGCCTTCGCGGACGGCGGCTTTCGCGTCGTTCCGCCGGCGGTCGCCCGCCGCGGCGCATTCATAGGCAGGGACGTCGTGCTGATGCCCTCGTATGTGAACGTGGGCGCCTATGTGGACGAGGGCTCGATGATAGACACCTGGGCCACGGTCGGGTCCTGCGCCCAGATAGGCAAGCATGTGCACCTGTCCGGCGGAGTCGGCATCGGCGGCGTGCTGGAGCCTTTGCAAGCCAATCCCACCATCATCGAAGACAATTGCTTCATCGGCGCACGATCCGAAGTCGTCGAAGGCGTCATCGTGGAAGAAAACTCGGTCCTGGCCATGGGTGTGTTCATATCACAGAGCACCAAGATCTACGATCGCGCCACCGGCCAGATCACCTATGGGCGGGTGCCGGCGGGTTCGGTCGTGGTGCCCGGGTCGCTGCCATCCGCCGATGGCACGCACAGCCTGGCCTGCGCCGTCATCGTCAAGCGCGTGGATGCGCAGACGCGCGCCAAGACCAGCATCAACGAATTGCTGAGGGCGTGATGCACCCATCCGCGGCTCTACAGCTTGCCAAGGAATTGATCGCGCGCCCCTCGGTGACGCCCGACGACCAGGGCTGCCAGCAAGCCCTGGCCGCACGCCTGGAAGCGGCCGGCTTCGCCTGCGAGCACCTGGCCTACGGAAACGTCAGCAACCTTTGGGCGCTGCGCGGCGGCGCGGGCCCCTTGCTGGTCTTCGCCGGGCACACGGACGTGGTGCCCACCGGGCCGCTGGAACGCTGGGACAGCCCGCCCTTCGTTCCGACGGAGCGCGACGGCGTGCTGTACGGCCGCGGCGCCGCCGACATGAAGAGCTCTATCGCCGCCTTCGTGGTGGCGGCCGAAGAATTCGTGGCGGGCCGGCCGGATCATGGCGGCGCCATAGGCCTGTTGATCACTTCCGACGAGGAAGGCCCGTCCGTCGACGGCACGGTCAAAGTCTGCCAGGAGCTCGCCCGCCGCGGCCTGCGGCCGGACTACTGCATCGTCGGCGAACCCACGTCCGTCGATACGCTGGGCGACACCGTCAAGAACGGCCGGCGCGGGTCCCTGTCGGGCAAACTGACGGTCAAAGGCAAACAGGGGCATGTGGCCTATCCCCACCTGGCCAGCAACCCCATACATTTGCTGGCGCCGGCCCTGCTGGCCCTGACGACCGAAGAATGGGATGCGGGCAACGAATATTTTCCCGCCACCACTTTCCAGGTCTCCAATCTGCACGCCGGCACCGGCGCGACCAATGTGGTGCCGGGAACCGCCGTGGCGGACTTCAATTTCCGCTTTTCGACGGCAAGCACGCCCGACGCGCTGAAAGACCGGGTCGAGGCCATACTGCGTCGGCACAAGCTGGCTTATGATCTGGACTGGACGCTGGGCGGCGAGCCCTTCCTGACCCCGCAAGGCGAACTGAGCGCCGCGCTGGCTGAAGCCATCCTGGCCGAAACCGGCGTCGCCACCCAGTTGTCGACGACCGGCGGCACGTCCGACGGGCGCTTCATCGCCAAAATCTGCCGGCAGGTCGTCGAGTTCGGGCCCATCAATGCCAGCATTCATCAGGTCAACGAGCACATCAGGGTGGACACGCTGCAGCCGCTGAAGAATATTTACCGCCGTACGCTGGAACGACTGCTGCCCAGCGGCGGCCGCTGACGGAGCGCAGCATGCAACAGAACGCCATCCAAGAACTGCACACCCTGCGCGACCTGCTGCGCTATGCAGTCAGCCGCTTCAATGCCGCGGGCCTGTCTTTCGGGCACGGCAGCGACAACGCCTGGGACGAGGCCGTCTACCTGCTGCTGCATGCGCTGCATCTGCCGCTGGATACGCTGGATCCTTTTCTGGACGCGCGCCTGTTGCCCGAAGAGCGCCAGCGCTGCCTGGCGCTGCTGGAGCGCCGCGTCAGCGAACGCCTGCCCGCCGCCTATTTGACGGGCGAAGCCTGGCTGCAGGGGCATCGCTTCAAGGTCGACCCCCGCGTCATCATCCCGCGTTCGCCGATTTCCGAGCTGCTGGCCGATGGCCTGAGCCCCTGGATCGAAGACCCGGACAGCGTGGATTATGTACTGGATCTGTGCACCGGCTCCGGATGCCTGGCGGTGCTGGCCGCCCTGGCCTTCCCCAATGCCCAGGTGGATGCGGTGGACCTGTCCGAGCAGGCGCTGGAAGTCGCCGACCAGAATATCGAGCTGTCCGGCCTGGATGGGCGCATCGCCACCCACTGCAGCGATCTGTTCGATCAACTGCCCGAATGCGAGTACCAGTTGATCCTCTGCAACCCGCCTTATGTCAACAGCCGCTCCATGCAAACCCTGCCCCAGGAATACCGCCACGAGCCCGCCATGGCCCTGGCGGGCGGGGAAGACGGCATGGACCTGGTGCGCCGCCTGCTGCGCGACGCGCCCGGCTTCATGGCCCCCGACGGCCTGCTGGTGCTGGAAATCGGCAACGAATACGCCAATTTCATCGCGGCCTTCCCGGAATTGGATCCGGTCTGGCTGAGCACCGCCAACACCGAAGATCACATTCTGATGCTGACGCGGGATCAGTTGATTTAAATGATACGCGCTACGGGATTGACGCTGCGCCGCGGCGCCAAAGTATTGCTGGACAACACCGATTTCGTGGTCAATCCGGGCGAACGGGTGGGCATCGTCGGCAAGAACGGCGCCGGCAAATCCACGCTGTTCGCCCTGCTGCAGGGGCGGCTGGATGCCGACGCGGGCGGCTTGCTGATTCCGCCGGGCTGGCGCATCGCCAGCGTCGAACAGGAAATCAGCCAGAACGAGCTGCCCGCGCGGGATTTCGTCATTCATGGCGACACGCGGCTGACCGCGCTGCAGTCCGAACGCGCCGCCACGCCGGACAATGACGGCCACAGGATAGCGGAGCTGGAGGCGGCACTGGTCGAAGCCGGCGCCTGGAGCGCCGCGGCGCGGGCCGAACAGCTATTGGCCGGCCTGGGCTTCGCTCCCGCGCAGTGGCTGCTTCCCGTCCGCAGTTTTTCGGGCGGATGGCAGATGCGGCTGGCGCTCGCCCGTGCGCTGATGGCGCCTTCGGACCTGCTGCTGCTGGACGAACCCACCAACCACCTGGATCTGGACGCCATGCTGTGGCTGGAGAAATGGCTGACGTCCTACCAGGGCACGGTGCTGGTGATTTCCCACGACACCGAATTCCTGGACACGGTGGCGAAAAGCATATTGCACTTCGACCAGGCCAAGCTCGTGCGCTATCGCGGCGGCTACCAGGACTTTCTGACGCAACGGGCCGAACGCCTGCGCCAGAGCCGCCTGGCCTGGGACCGGCAGGCGCGTGAAACCGCCAGGCTGCAAAGCTTCATCGACCGCTTCAAGGCCAAGGCCACCAAGGCCAAGCAGGCCCAAAGCCGCGTCAAGGCCCTGGCCCGCATGGAAGCGCTGGCGCCTTTGCAGGCCGAAGCCGGCATCGACATACGCATACCGGAACCTTCCAGCATGCCCGATCCGCTGCTGGTGCTCGATGGCGTCGCCACCGGCTACCGCGACGGCGACGGCGAAGTCCGCAGCGTGCTGCGCGACGTCACCCTGATGCTGCGGGGCGGGGCCCGGGTGGGCGTGCTGGGGGTGAACGGCGCAGGCAAGAGCACCCTGATCAAGACGCTGGCGGATGAGCTGCCCACCCTCGCCGGCGAGCGCCGCGCTTCCAGGGGGCTGGAAATCGGCTACTTCGCCCAGCATCAGCTGGACATGCTGGATCCGGATTCCACGCCCTTGCAGCACCTGGCGCGCCTGGCTCCGCAAACGCGCGAACAGGAACTGCGCAACTACCTGGGCGGCTTCGGCTTCAGCGGCGACACCGTCAACAGCAAGATCGCCCCCATGTCGGGCGGCGAGAAAGCGCGCCTGGCGCTGTCCCTGATCGTCTGGCAAAAACCCAATCTGCTGCTGCTCGACGAGCCCAGCAACCACCTGGACGTCGATACCCGCGAAGCCCTGGCCACCGCCCTGGCGGAGTTTCCCGGCAGCGTCCTGCTGGTTTCGCACGACCGGCATCTGCTGCGCACGACAGTGGACAGTTTCTGGATCGTGGCCGACGGGCGCGTCCAGGAATTCGACGGCGATCTGGAAGACTACAGGGACTGGCTGAATGCGCGCGCGGCCGACGCGCGCGCCGAAGCGCGCAGCGAAGAGCAGCAGGCGGCCGGCGCAGCGGCCGGAAACGACCGCAAGGCGCAGCGGCGCCAGGAGGCGGAAGAGCGGCAGCGCCTGGCCGTCCTGCGCAAACCCCTGGAAAGCCGCCTGAAAACCGTCGAAAAAGCCATGGAAAGCGCCGCGCGCCGCCTGGAAGCATTGGACGCCTTGATCGCGGACCCCGATTTCTATACGGACGAACGCCGCGACGAACGGCGCAAGGCGCTGGAGGAGCACGGGGAGCTGAGCAAGCGGCAGCAGGAGCTGGAAGAACAGTGGCTGGAGATCCAGGAAGAGCTGGAAGCGCTGGCCCAGGCTTGAATATTGAATAGCCTGGCGGCCGCGGCGCCCATCGGCTCCGCAGGTCCCTGCAGCCTATGCGGCGTGAGGCGCCTATAGCACCCTATCGACGGCGAAAGAGCTCCGGCTATCGCGCCTTGGGCAAGCCGGCGCCGGGCGGCTGCACATCATCGATCAGCCTTCGTAGCTGACAATGATCACGTCGGCGGCCTGCTGCCGGATGGGCACGATGGCTTGGTAGGCGGCGGAATCGTGCCAGGCCTTGACTGCGTCCCGGTCGGGGAAACGGATGACCACCGTGTCGGTGTAGGGATGCTCGCCCGCCAGCACCTGCGCCCCCGCGCCGCGAAACAACAGCTCCGCACCCCAGGGCGCCACGGTGGACGGCACTTTGCGGCAGTATTCGGCCCATTTTTCCGCGTCTTTGACGCGTATGTGCCCAACAACATAGGCGCTTTTTCTTTCCATTATTGCCTCTTTTGTTGACAGCGGGGAACAAGGGGCGCCTGCGGTGCAGACGGTGCAAGCGCCGCTAGACGATGATTTCCAGTTTCGCCACGCCCAGCGCCAGCGTCTTGGCGCCCGCGTCGCGGAATTGTATCCGCGCCTGGGCGTCCTGGCCGGCGCCGCTCAAGCCTATCACCGTACCTTCCCCGAACTTGGCATGGCGTACGCCCGTACCGATGCGGAAATGCTGTTCGCCCACGGTGACGCCGCTGCTCAGGCTGCGCGGTGCCAGCGGCTCCAGGCTCTGGCCGCTGGCGCTTCCAAACGCGGCGCCGCGACGGAAAGCGCCGCTCCAGGCGTTTTCGCGCATTGGCGTCCGCCCTTCCTTGGGGGTCAGCCATTTCAGGTGGGCATCGGGAATTTCATCCAGGAAGCGCGAGCGCAAAGCGTAGCGGGTCTGGCCGTGCAGCATGCGGCTTTGCGCCAGCGTCAGGTACAGGCGTTCACGCGCCCGGGTGATGGCCACATACATCAGGCGCCGCTCTTCTTCCAGGCCGGCCGCTTCCAGCAGGCTGTTCTCGTGCGGGAACAGGCCTTCCTCCACCCCGGTGATGAACACGGAGTCGAATTCCAGCCCCTTGGCCGCATGCACAGTCATGAGCTGGACGGCGTCCTCGCCGGCCTGCGCCTGGTTGTCGCCCGCTTCCAGCGACGCATGGGTCAGGAATGCCGCCAGCGGCGACATCGGCGCGGCGCCGGGCGGAGGCGGCGCAACAGCGCCGTCGCCGGCTGCGCCGCCCGGCAGGCCGGTATCCGCGGCGCCCTCTTCGCCTGCATCGCGGCCAAATCCAGCCATCGCATCCTCGGGGATGCGGCCGGCCGGCATGCCGTCGAAATTCTCTTCGGCCACGAAGGCGGCCGCCGCATTGACCAGTTCCTGCAGGTTCTCCAGGCGGTCCGCCCCTTCGCGGTCGGCCTGATAGTGCGCCAGCAGGCCGCTGTGATGCACCACGTGATCGATGAGCTCAGGCAGGGTCAGCACCTGCGCCTCGTGCGCCATGCTCTGGATCAGCTCGGCGAAGCGGGCCAGGTTGCCGCCGCCCTTGCCGGACATCAGCGGCACGGCACGGAACAGACTGCTGCCCTGCTGGCGCGCCAGATCGGCCAGTTGCTCCAGCGTGCGCGCGCCGATGCCGCGCGCGGGAAAGTTGACCACCCGCAGCCAGGAGGTATCGTCGTGCGGATTGTCCATGAGCCGCAGATACGCCAGCGCGTGCTTGACTTCCTGGCGCTCGAAAAAGCGCAGGCCGCCATAGACCTTGTAGGGTATTCCTGCGGAAAACAGGGCGTGCTCTATCATGCGCGACTGCGCGTTGCTGCGATACAGCACCGCTATTTCGCGGCGCAGCCTGCCATCATTGATGAGAGCCTTGATTTCGTCGATGATCCATTGCGCTTCCAGCAGGTCGGAAGCCTGTTCCACCACCCTGACGGGCTCGCCGGCGCCCTGCTCCGTCCACAGATTCTTGCCCAGGCGCGCGGTGTTGTGCGCGATCAGGGCGTTGGCCGAGTCCAGGATATGGCCGTAGGAACGGTAGTTCTGTTCCAGGCGGATGACATTGCCGTGTGCATAGTCCCGCTCGAAATCGGCCATATTGCCCACATTGGCGCCCCTGAAGGCGTAGATGGACTGGTCGTCGTCGCCCACGGCGAACATCGCCGCGCCGCCGCCCGCCAGCAGGGTCAGCCAGCGGTACTGCAGCGTGTTGGTATCCTGGAACTCATCGACCAGAATATGCTGGAAGCGGCGCTGATAGTGCTCGCGTATGGGCGTATTGCGCTGCAGAAGCTCATAGGCCCGCAACAGCAGCTCGGCGAAATCCACCACCCCTTCGCGTTCGCACTGGTCCTGGTATAGCTGGTAGATTTCCACGAGGCGGCGGCGATGCGGGTCCCAGACTTCGACATCCGGCGGACGCTGGCCTTCTTCCTTGGCGCTGTTGATGAAGCGCTGCACGTCGCGCGGCGGAAACTTGTCATCGTCGATGCCCGCGCCCTTCAGCAGGCGTTTTATGGCCGCCAACTGGTCGGCGCTGTCCAGTATCTGGAAAGTCTGGATCAGGCCGGCGTCCCGATGGTGGGCCCGCAAAAGGCGGTTGCACAGGCCATGGAAAGTCCCCACCCACAAGCCGCGCGTGTTGATGGGCAGCAAGGCCGAAAGGCGGGTGAGCATTTCACGCGCCGACTTGTTGGTGAAGGTGACGGCCATCAACCCATAGGGGCTGGCCTGGCCGGTTTGTATCAGCCAGGCCATGCGGGTTGTCAGGACTCGGGTTTTGCCGCTGCCCGCGCCGGCCAGGACCAGCGCGTGGGAGGGAGGAAGAGTGACGGCAGCCTGTTGTTGCGGATTAAGGCTTTCTATCATGCCGCATAGCGGCGCAGGCGGTAGGCGAACTGCTCGAGACTTTCAATGCCGCTTTGCTGGGCGCGCTGGCACCATGCTTGCAGGTCTGCGAGCAGCTGTTCACTGCTGGCGCTGGAACTTTCCCAAAGGCGTACGAGCTCGCGGCGCATCTGGACCAGGGTGGACAAGGACTGGCTCTGGGCCAATACCGTATCGACCTCGGCGCGCTGCGCGGGTTCCAAAGCCTCGTCGTCGGCGCTGCTGATCCAGTCTTTGCAGCGGCTGAGTATCGTCCAGTTGCAATCGGGGCTGCCGTCCTTGCGCGAGGGGCGCAGCTTCGCCAGCTCTTCCGAGGCGGCTTTTCTGACGAGTTCAGTGTAGCGGGCCAGGATCTCGTAGCGGTGCGTAATGACGCCCTGCAGCGTGGTGGCGTCCGCCTGCGGCTTGGGCGCCTCGAGCTTGAGTTTGGGAGCCAGCTTCTTGACCTTGGCCAGGCCGAAGAAACGCAGCACCTGGATATAGCACCAGCCCAGGTCGAATTCGTACCATTTGGTCGAGAATTTGGCCGAGGTGCCATAGGCGTGGTGGTTGTTGTGCAATTCTTCGCCGCCGATGATGATGCCCCAGGGCGACACATTGGTGCTGGTGTCCGGGCTGGCGTAGTTGCGATAGCCCCAGGCATGGCCCAGGCCGTTGACCACGCCCGCCGCCCAGAAAGGGATCCAGGCCATCTGGATGGCCCAGACGGTCAGGCCCAATACGCCGAACAGCGCGAGGTCTATGCCCAGCATGATCATGATGCCCAGCAGACTGTGGCGCGAATAGAGCTTGCGCTCGAGCCAGTCGTCGGGCGTGCCGTGGCCGAAGCGCTTCAGCGTTTCGGGGTTGGAGGCTTCTTCGCGATACAGTTCCGCGCCGCGGAAGAAGACTTTGCCCAGGCCGAACACCACGGGAGAGTGCGGGTCGCCCTCGCGCTCGCATTTGGCGTGGTGCTTGCGGTGTATGGCGACCCATTCCTTGGTGACCATGCCGGTGGTCATCCAGAGCCAGAACCGGAAGAAATGCATCACCGCAGGATGCAGGTCCAGGCCCCGGTGGGCTTGGCTGCGATGCAGGAATACCGTGACGGCGACGATGGTGATATGTGTGAGTACAAGCGTTACCAGCGCGACCTGCCACCAAGAGAGCTGCAGAAAGCCGCCCGACAAGAATGTAAGTACCTGATCCATAAACCAGTTAAGGCCTCGAGAATAAGACAAAGAAAAGTGTAGCCCAGTTGCAGGCTATATGACAGCAGAATTTCAAATTAGTTTTAAGGCGTATCAAGATTCCGCGCCGGCCGCCGCCGGCTTGATGCGCTCCATCACTGCGGCGAAAAAGCCATCGGTGCCGTGATGGTCCGGCCGCAAGCGCAGATACGGGCCGTCGAGTGTCAGATTTTCGCAACGATCCGCCAGTATTTTGCCGGCATCCAGCAGGCTAAAGTCGGGATGTTCCGCTAAAAAGCGGTCAATCTGCTGCTCGTTTTCCTCCGGCAGGATGCTGCAGGTGGCATAAACCAGCCGCCCGCCCGGCGCCACGCAGCGGGAAGCATCCTGCAAGATACGGGCCTGGACCTTCTGCAGTTCCGCCAGCGATTCCGGGTGCTGGCGCCATTTCAGGTCGGGATTGCGGCGCAAGGTGCCCAGGCCGCTGCACGGGGCGTCGACCAGCACCCGGTGCGCCTTGCCGCGCAGGCGCTTGACGCGCTGGTCATTCTGAGCGTCGATGACCACCGGCACGATATTGGACAAGCCGCTGCGGGCGAAGCGCGGCTTGGCGCGCGCCAGGCGTGCCGCCGAAACGTCGAAGGCGTACAGCCGGCCCGTCGAGCGCATCAAGGCGCCAAGCAGCAGCGTCTTGCCGCCGGCCCCGGCGCAATAATCGATGATCATCTCGCTGCGACGCGGCGCAACCAGGGCGGCCAGCAGTTGGCTGCCTTCGTCCTGTACCTCGATTTCGCCTTTTTCGAACATGGGCCAGCGGTTGACGGGCGGGCGGCCCTGCAGGCGTATGCCCCAGGGGGAATAAGGCGTGGGCTGCGGGTCGAAGCGCGAGGCCGGCCCGCTGCGCAGTTGCTTGAGCATGTCGTCGCGTGTCGTCTTCAGCGGATTGACGCGTATGTCCAGTGGGGCGGGCTGATTCAGCGCACGGACCAGCGCGTCGGCATCATCCATCTGCGCCAGCCGGTCCTCCAGCCAATCGGGCAGGCTATCGCGCACGGCGCGGGCCAGGCTGGCCGCATCGATTTTCTGCACACGGTCCAGCCACTCCCGTTCCTGCTCCGTCAGGCCGGCGCGCAGTACGGCGGGCTCCAATACCGCCGCCAGGCCCAGTATGGCCAGCCGGCGCGCCGCGGGACCCGTTCCGCTTTCGGCGAACTGGCGGTAGCGGCGCAGATGGCGCAGCACGTCGAATACGGCTTCGGCCAGTTCGCCGCGATCGCGCACGCCCAGCTTGGGATGGGCGCGCATCCAGTTGGACAGCACGGCGTCGGCCGGATATTCCCATTGAAGAATTTCACCCAGCACGCCGCGGACCTGCTCTATCCTCACCGCCGCCATGACATAGGGGCGGGCCGCGCCAGGGCGGGCCGCGCCAGGCCGGGCCGGGTCGCGCCGGGCCTCCGGGGGCCTGGACGCATAAGGCCTTGCGGATGGCGCGGGTTCGCTGCGGCCGCCTCGGCTTCGAGCGGCGCCCTCGGCGGGACGCGCAGCCTTCGAGGATGCGGCGGCATCGCCGGCGCGGCGGCCTTTGACGGCGGGACGGCGGGGCTGGTCGGGACGATTCATAAGCTATTCCCCGGCGATGCGATGCCTTGCGGCGTCAGGACGAAAGCGCGGCTGGCGATGCCGCGCACTTGCACGCGCTGCATGGCGTCGATCGAAACCCGCCCCTCCGCCAGCCAGCGCACCACTTCGGCATATAGGCGATGCTCGACTCCCAGCAAGCGCGCGGCCAGGTCTTCCGGCGTGTCCCCGGCCAGCACGGGCGCCGCGCCTTGCGCGATGATGGGGCCATGGTCCAGCACCGGCGTCACGAAATGGACGGTGCAGCCATGCCACTGCACACCCATGGCCAAGGCCTGCTGATGCGTATGCAAGCCGGGAAAAGCGGGCAGCAGCGAAGGGTGGATGTTGATCAGGCGCCCGTTGTAGCGCTCGACGAATGCGGGCGTCAGGACGCGCATGAAGCCCGCCAGCAGCACATAGTGCGGCTGATAGGCATCGATGGCGTCGGCCAGCGCCGCATCGAATGCTTCGCGGCTGCCATAGTCCCGATGCGGCACCACCCCGGTCGGTATGCCGCGCCCGGCGGCCCATTCCAGCCCGGCGGCATCGGCCCGGTTGGCAAGGACGGCGCTGACCGTCGCCGGCAAGCCTTGTTCGCGCACCGTGTTGACGATGGCCTGCATGTTGGAGCCGCGGCCCGAAATGAGCACGACGATGCGGCAGCCGGAAGAAAAATTAGGGTCCAAGACAATAAATTCCTGAGTAGGGCAACACAAAATTGTAAACTCTCGGCTGTGAAAACCGCTCCCACCCTATATCGCACCCTGCCCCGCTACGATAGCCGGCGCCCCAGCGCCGTCACCATCGGCAACTTCGACGGCGTACATCGCGGCCACCAGGCCATACTGGCGCGCGTGCATGCGCTCGCCGCCGAACGCGGCCTGGCCTCCACCGTCATGACGTTCGAACCGCATCCGCGCGCCTATTTCGCGCAGCGCGGCCAGCGGCCCGAATTGATGCCCACGCAGATCAGCAGCCTGCGCGACAAGGTCGCGGCCCTGGCCGAGCATCGCATAGAACAACTGGCCCTGCTGCGCTTCAACCAGGCGCTGGCCGACATGTCGGCGCAGGATTTCATCGAGCACCTGCTCGTCGAAGGCCTGGACACCCGCTGGCTGCTGGTCGGAGAAGATTTCCGCTACGGCCACAAGCGCAACGGCGACATCGAGCTGCTGCGCCGGTCGGGCCGCCGGTTCGGATTCGAGGTGGAGACCATCGCCGACATCGCCGACGAGCACGGACACCGCATATCCAGTTCGGAGCTGCGCACTGCGCTGGCGGTGGGCAACCTGGAACGCGCCGAGCATCTGCTGGGGCATTCCTACCGCATCAGCGGCCATGTGGTGCACGGCCAGAAGCTGGGCCGCAGCATAGGCTATCCGACCCTGAACCTGCGCGTGCCGGCCCGCTGCGCCCTGCGTTCGGGCGTATATACGGTCAAAGTCCACGGCCTGGGCGACCAGGCCCTGAAAGGCGTCGCCAGCCTGGGCGTGCGTCCCACCGTCTCGCATGGCGGCCGCCTGTTGCTGGAAGTGCATGTGCTGGACGGCCAGCCGAGCGCTTACGGTAAACTCATATGTGTCGAATTCCTGGATTTCCTGCGGGACGAAGAAAAATTTCCCGACCTTCCCACCATGATCGCCGCCATCGATAACGATGCGCAGAGCGCTCGCGATTATTTCACCCTCCATGGACTATAGAAACACCTTAAATCTGCCCGACACCCCCTTTCCCATGCGCGGCGATCTCGCCAAGCGCGAGCCCGGCTGGGTGGCCGAGTGGGAGGAAAAAAAGGTTTACGCCGCCATCAGGCGGGCCAGCCAGGGACGCCCGAAATTCATCCTGCACGACGGCCCGCCCTATGCGAACGGTGACATCCATATAGGCCATGCAGTCAACAAGATACTGAAAGACATCATCGTCAAGAGCCGCGCGATGGCGGGCTACGACGCGGTCTACGTGCCGGGCTGGGATTGCCACGGCATGCCCATCGAGATCCAGATCGAAAAGAAGTACGGCAAGCATTTGCCGGTGGCCGAGGTCCAGTCCAGGGCCCGCGCCTACGCCCGCGAGCAGATCGATCGCCAGCGCAAGGACTTCAAGCGCCTGGGTGTGCTGGGCGACTGGGAAAACCCCTACCTGACCATGAACTTCAGCAACGAGGCCGACGAGCTGCGCGCGCTGGCCCGCATACTGGACAAAGGCTATGTGTTCCGCGGCCTGAAGCCGGTCAATTGGTGCTTCGACTGCGGGTCCGCGCTGGCCGAGGCCGAGGTCGAATACGCCGACCGCAAGGACCCCTCCGTGCACGTCGCCTTCCCCTTCGCGGACAAGGAAAGGCTCGCCCATGCCTTCGGCCTGCCGCAGGTGGATGACGGCGCCATCGTCATCTGGACCACGACGCCATGGACCATCCCCGCCAACCAGGCGCTGAATGTCCATCCCGACTTCGATTACGCCTTGGTCAGGCTGGACCAGGCGCGCGCCACCGGCCCCATGTTGCTGCTGGCCAAGGACCGCGTCGAGGCCTGTCTGGCGGAATGGAAAACATCAGGCAGCATCGTCGCCACGGCCAAAGGTGATGCTCTCACCAATCTGGAATTCAGACATCCGCTGTACGACGCCCACGAAGGCTACCGGCGCCTGTCCCCCGTCTACCTGGGCGACTACGTCACCCTGGACAGCGGCACCGGCGTGGTCCATTCAGCGCCCGCCTACGGTAT
>Ga0182735_1001865_pt1 | contig 13515 bp, 10 predicted proteins | sample eDN5th30CKraftMG_FD_128524 | JGI IMG/M metagenome (GOLD analysis project Ga0182735, IMG submission 128524) | Enriched Miracle-Growth compost microbial communities from Emeryville, California, USA - eDNA 5th pass 30_C Kraft MG (version 2) (version 2) ... | reverse complement strand
CGCAAGGAGAACACCGCCCGCAAGGCGGGGAACATCGCCGATTGGGTGACGAACTTCGGCGCCGCTTACGACCACATGATCATCCTCGACGCCGACAGCCTGATGACCGGCGATGCCATCGTGCGGCTCGCCGGCGCGATGGAGCATAATCCGGCCGCCGGATTGATCCAGACGCTGCCGGTGCTGGTCAACGGCAACACGCTGTTTGCCCGCATGCAGCAGTTTGCCGGCAGGCTCTACGGCCCCCTCGTGGCCCGCGGCATCGCCTGGTGGCACGGCTCGGAAGGCAACTACTGGGGCCACAACGCGGTCATCCGCGTCGAGGCATTCGCATCGCAGGCGGGGCTTCCGACCCTGCGAGGGCGCAAGCCGTTCGGCGGCGACATCCTCAGCCACGATTTTGTCGAGGCGGCGCTGCTGCGGCGCGGCGGATGGGGCGTCTACATGGCGCCGAGCCTGGAAGGCAGCTTTGAAGAGTCGCCGCCGACCGTGCTGGATTACGCGCTGCGCGACCGCCGCTGGTGCCAGGGCAATCTCCAGCATGCGTCGGTGCTGTTCGCCCGCGGGCTGCATTGGATGTCCCGGATGCATCTTATGGTCGGCATCGGCTCGTACATCACCGCGCCGCTGTGGCTCTCGTTCCTGCTCCTCGGTATCGTGATCTCGCTGCAGGCGCGGTTCGTGCGCCCCGAATATTTTCCGTCGGGCGCGACGCTGTTCCCCCAGTGGCCGGCGCAGGACCCCGTGCGCGCCGCGTGGGTTTTCGCCGGCACCATGGCGCTGCTGCTGATCCCGAAGCTGCTGGGCTTCATCGCCGCCGCCGTCGGCCGCAGCAGCCGTTTCGGCATGGGCGGCGCGTTGCGCGGCTTCTGCAGCGTCGTGTTCGAGGTGCTGCTGTCGGCTTTGGTGGCGCCGGTCATGATGGTCGAGCAGGCCAAGGCCATTCTCGAGATTCTTGCGGGGCGCGACGCCGGCTGGCAGCCGCAGACGCGCTCCGACGGCAGCGTGCCGTTCGCGCAGCTTGCCTGGCGTTACAAGGGGCCGACGCTGCTCGGCGTTTTGATGAGCATCGCCGCCTACGCGATTTCATGGCCGCTGCTGCTGTGGATGTCGCCGGTGATCGCTGGTCTGCTGCTCGCGATTCCATTGGCCGCGCTGACGGGGTCGCCTTCGGTCGGCCGCAGGCTGCGCGCCGCCGGCCTGCTGTGGACCCAGGACGAGCGGCGCCCGCCGGCGATCCTGCTGCGGGCCAACGAGATCGCCGCCGCCGAGGCCGCGCCGCCCGCGGAAAACCCCTTTGTGGCGCTGGCGCGCGAGCCGAGGATTCTCGATCAGCACTATGCGGCGCTCAAGCCCGAGACCGGCCGGGTCAAGGGTCGTCCGAACGAGAACCTGGTCATCGCCATTGCCAGGATGGCGGACTTCGATTCGATCCGCGAGGCATCGGACGCGCTGAGCGATGGCGAGGTGCGTGCCGTGCTCAACGACCGCCGGGCGCTGGCGACGATGATGTCGAAAGCGGCCGAAATCTAAAAAGTTAGCCAATGATGAAAGTATTTCTTGACTGGTACCCTGCACGGGTCAATACTTTCCTTTATGGATAAGTATTCAACCGACCTGGATCGAACGTTTTCCGCGCTGGCAGATCCGACCCGGCGGGCGATCGTCAGCCGTTTGTGCGACGGACCGAAATCCGTAAGCGAACTTTCCGAGCCGTTCGATTTGGCTCTGCCATCGCTGCTCAAGCATGTGCGCGTTCTCGAGCGGAGTGGGCTCGTCAGTTCCGAGAAAATCGGACGCGTTCGAACCTGCAAGATCGAGCCGCGCGCCCTTCATGCGACCGAAGTGTGGATACACCGGCATATTGCTGCCTGGGAGAAGCGGCTCGATCGCATGGAGGCCCACATCGAACGCATGAAGAGGAAGAGTTAGGATGGTGAGCGATCCTTTCAAAAACTCCGAATCCCCCTGGCGAGGCTGGCCCCTCGATCGTGAAATTGTCTTGAGTCGGATCATCGATGCTCCCCGGAGCCTCGTTTACTCGGCCTGGGCGGACCCGGATCAAATACAGACGTGGTTCGGACCCGCGGGGATGGCGATCGAAACCAGGGAGATCGACCTCCGTCCGGGCGGGGTCTGGCGATTTGACATGGTCGCCGCCGGCGGCATCCGCTACGGCAACCGAATGGCTTTTCTTCGCATGGAGGCTCCGGCGCTCATCGAGGTCGAGCACGGTTCGGATCGGGAAAACGATCCCGATAGATTCAGAATGCTCGTCACCTTCGATGAACAAGGCGCCGGCAAGACCGTCCTCACGCTCCGTCAAATGCATCCGTCGAAGGAGCGGCGAGAATGGGCGATCGGCTTCGGCGCGGTCGAATATGGAGGGCAAACGCTGGAGAAGCTGGCCCGCCACGTTGCGAAGGTCAGGGGCAAATGACCATTACCCGCCGGTTGTGAGTCCGGCCCCTAGATCGCCGCCTCGAGCCGCGTGAACAGCGCATTCTCGCGCGTGAAGATATAGTCGAGATCGGCGACCGAGATATTCTCCGCGCCGTTGTCGCGCAGGAAGCCCGCGAGCGCGTGCACTTCCCTCGGCGGACAGTGCAGGGTCAGCATGCCCGAGGACGTCGGCCCGCCGAACGGCGTGGCGATGCCGAATCTTTCCTTCGCGGCGGCCAGCATCGCGTCGTTGCAGCCGGGAAAGCGCGTGCGCACCTCCTTGAAAGTGCGGGCGCGCGCTGCGGCCGCGAGGCGGTCGAGCAGCATGCGCGCGGCGGCGCGCGCTTCCTCGTTCCAGTCCGCGGCGCGCGCGGCCACCAGGTTGGCCTGCGAGCGCAGCATGGTGCCGTCGTCGATGGTCTTGAGCGCGTTGGCGGCGAGCGTCGAGCCGGTGGTGGTGATGTCCACGATCAGCTCGGCGGTGCCGGCGGCCGGCGTGCCTTCGGTCGCGCCCGCGCTTTCGACGATGCGGTAATCGGTGATGCCGTTCGCGGAGAAGAACGCGCGCGTCAGGTTGAGATACTTGGTGGCGACGCGCATGCGGCGATTGTGCTTGAGGCGGAACGCGGTCGCCACGTCATCGAGGTCCGCCATGGTGCGCACGTCGATCCACGCCTGCGGCACGGCGACCACGACATTGGCGTAGCCGAAGCCGAGCCCCTCGATCAGCGCGACCTTGTCGTCGGCGTCGGGGATCGTCTCGCGGATCAGGTCCTCGCCGGTGATGCCGAGATGGACCATGCCCTGCGCGAGCTGCTGCGCGATCTCGCCCGCCGAGAGATAGGCGACCTCGATCCCCTCGCAGTTCTCGATGGCGCCGCGATAGTCGCGCGCGCCGCGCGGCTTCACCAGCCTGAGGCCGGCGCGCGCGAAATAGTTCTCCGCATTCTCCTGCAGGCGGCCCTTGGCGGGCACGGCGATGACGAGCGCGCTCATGGCTTGGCTCCCAGCCGCGCGAGGTCCTCGATCCAGATGCCCATGCCGACGGCGGGGATCGGCGTCGCGCTGCCGAGCCGCGTCATCAGGTTGTCGTAGCGCCCGCCGGCGACGAGCGCGTATTCGGTTCGCCCGGCGGGATCGTGCAGGCGGAATTCGAAGCCGGTGTAATAGTCGAGACTGGTGCCGAACGCGGTCGAGAACCGGATGCGCCGCACGTCGATGCCGCGCGCGGCGAGGAAGCCGGTGCGGCTCTCGAACAGGTCGAGCGTGGCGTCGAGCTCGAGCTTGGCGTCGCTGGCGAGCGCGCGCAGCGCCGCGAGCGCATCGTCCGGATCGCCGGAGATCGAGAGGAAGCGCTCGATCTGGCTGCGGATTTCCTGCGGCAGGCCGTTGCCGGCGGAGAGCGTCGCCTGTTCCAGAAAACGGTCGGCGATCTCGCCGACGGTGCGGCCGCCGACTGTGGTGATCCCGGCGATGGAGAGGAGGTCGGTGACGAGCGCGCGCGCCGCCGCCGGATCGGAATGGGTCAGCGCCGAGAGCACGCCGGAATATTCGCCGCGCGACTGGGTCTCCTGCATCAGCAGGTCCAGATCCTGCGCGAGCCGGCCGGCGCGGTTGAAGTCCTTGATGAGCCGCCGCTTCCAGACCGGGCCGATCTTCAGCGCGCCGATCAGCGCGACGAACAGGCCGACGTCGCCCATGCGGATATCCGGCTCCGCGATGCCGTAATGGCTCGCCGCCTCGAGGGCGAGCGCGAATATCTCCGCGTCGGCGGCGGCGGTGTCGCGGCGGCCGAACGATTCCACGCCGGCCTGAAGGAACTCGCCGGCCGCGAAGGCCGCGTTCTTGTCCTGTTGGCGGAATACCGGCCCGAGATAGCTGAACGCCGCCGCCTTGCCCGCCTGCGCCGAGGCGAGATAGTCGCGGGAGACCGCGATGGTGAAATCCGGCCGCAGGCACATTTCCCGGCCCGCCGCGTCGGTTGTCAGATACATGCGGCGGCGCAGGTCCTCGCCGGAGAGGTCGAGGAACGGCTCGGCCGGCTGCAGGATCGCCGGGAACAGGCGGCCGTAGCCCGCGCGCTCGTAGGACGCGACGAGCGCGTCGGCGCGGGAATCGGACAGGGAAGCGGTCGCGGCGGTCATGATCGTGTTAACAACTTGGTCCGGCAGCGGGATTTTGACGGGCCGTGTAGCACGCCACCGTTAAAGGTTCGACCGCGAATGCCCGGCGCGCTTAACGCGGAACGGCGAATTCACCGTCTGCTTAGCGAAACCCAAACGCGGCTTGACTTCACCCGCCGCCCGACTGTTATATTATAACAGTTGGAAACGGGGGTAGCCGACGTGGCGGGGTGGTTCCGGGCGAACCGGCGGGGGACGGGGATGCTGGCGCTGTTCGCGCTGGCGATCCAACTCGTTGTTTCGTTTGGACATATCCATCTGCCGGCGGTTGCCGCGACCGGCGTGCCTGCCGCGGCGGTTTCGATCACCCTCGACGGCGATCCGGCCGGGCCGGTCGGCAAGCATCATCCCGCCGCCGACGTCTTCTGCGCCATCTGCGCGACCCTGAGCCTGACCGCGAACGGCCGGCTTTCGGCGCCGCCGGTATTGGCGCTGCCGGTTCCGGTCATGGTGGCCGTGCTGCTGCCGACCGGCGAGACGGCGCCCGACGTGCGCCGACATGCTTCGTTCCAGTCCCGGGGTCCCCCGGCGGTCTGAGCCTGCCTTCGCTCGGATCGTCAATGCGTCGCGTCATGCGACACCCGCGCGCCGTCACGGCGGCGGGGAGGGGAATAGGGAATTCATCACATGTCGAGACGTTCGATCGTCCTCCTGCTGGCGGGGACCGCGACGTTGCCATCCATCGGCGCGGCTTACGCGCAACAGGCCGAGGCGCTGCCGGAAATCTCCGTCACCGCGCCGACGCCGATCCGCCGGCCGCCGCCGGTGGCCCCGGTCGCCGACCAGAATGCGACGGCGATCGTCGACGACACGTTCGCGGCGGTCACGGTCATGAATCGCGACCAGATCGACCGCTCGGGCGGCGGCACCCTCGGCGACGTGCTCGGCGACAAGCCGGGCATCACCTCGTCGTCGTTCGCGCCGGGCGCGGCGAGCCGGCCGATCATCCGCGGCCTCGACAATTTCCGCGTCCGCATCCAGGAGAACGGCATCGGCTCCGGCGACGTGTCCGATCTCGGCGAGGACCACGGCGTGCCGATCGATCCGCTCGCCGCCCAGCACATCGAGGTGGTGCGCGGCCCGGCGACCCTGCGCTTCGGCTCGCAGGCGATCGGCGGCATCGTCGATGTCACCAACAACCGCATCCCGGACGCGCCCAATCCCGGCCTGCATTCGGAGTTCCGCGGCGCCTTCACCAGCGTGGACCGCGGCACCGAAGGCGCGGTGCTCGTCGACGGCGGCACCAAGGACTTCGGCTTCCACGCCGATGCCTACGGCCATGGGACGAGCGACTATTCCATCCCCGCCTATCCCTATCTCAACCCGCCAACGCCCGCGCCGGTCGTCAACGGCACGCAGCCGAACTCGGGACAGCATTCGGAGGGCCAGTCGGTCGGCGGATCGTATTTCTTCAACGGCGGCTACTTCGGCGCCGCAGTCTCGCATTTCAACAGCATCTATCACATCCCCGGCGTGGGCGGTGCGGAGACCGGCACGCGCATCAAGCTCGAGCAGACGAAGGTCACCGGCAAGGGCGAATGGCGCGCGCCGTTCTCCGGGGTCGATGCGATCCGGCTATGGCTCGGCGCGAGCGACTACCACCACGCGGAGATCGGCGTCGGTGACGACGGCATCGACGGCACCCAGGCGATTTTCAAGAACCAGGAGCAGGAAGCGCGCATCGAGATGCAGTTGATGCCGTGGCGGACGCCGCTCGGCGCGCTGACCACCGCGGTCGGCGGCCAGTTCTGGCATCAGCAGCTCGGGACCGAGGGCGAGGCGGGCGGCATGCTGGCGCCGGCCAAGACGAAATCGGCCGCCGCGTTCGTGTTCAACGAACTGCAGCTCACGCAGGCGATGCGCCTGCAGGCGGCCGGCCGCATCGAGGCGGTGAACGTCACCGGCACTTCCGCCGCGTTTCCCGGGTTCGTCGGCGGCGGCCCCGATCCGGTCGAGTCCTCGAGCGGGCGCAGCTTCACGCCGCGCAGCGTCAGCCTCGGCGCGCTGCACGACCTGCCGTGGGGGATGGTGGCGAGCGTGACCGGGCAGTACGTCGAACGCGCGCCGCGCGCGCCCGAACTGTTCTCCAAGGGGCCGCACGATGCGCCCGGAACGTTCGAGATCGGCAATCCCGATCTGCGGCCGGAAGTGGCGAAGACCGCGGAAGTCGGCCTCAAGCGCGCCAACGGCCGTCTGCGTTTCGAGATCAACGCCTATTACACGCAGTACAAGGGCTTCGTCTACAAGCGCCTCACCGGCAACACCTGCGACGACGACTTCCAGTCCTGCATCGTCGGGCCCGGCGGCGAGCTCCAGCAGATCGTCTATTCGCAGCAGGACGCGACCTTCAAGGGCATCGAGGCGTTCTCGCAGCTCGACGTGATGCCGCTCGGCAACGGCATGTTCGGCGTCGACGGCCAGTACGATCTCGTGCGGGCGACGTTCGCCGACGGCACCAACGTGCCGCGCATTCCGCCGCAGCGCCTCGGCGGCGGCGTGTGGTGGCGCGACGCCAACTGGTACTCGCGCGTCGGCCTGTTGCACGCGTTCGGCCACAGCGACATCGCGCCCTACGAAACGACCACCGACGGCTACAACCTGCTCAAGGCGGAGCTGACCTACAACGTCAAGCTGCCCAAGCGCGACGACGGCCCGAAGGAGATGACGGTCGGCATTATCGGCACCAACCTGCTCAACGAGCAGGTCCGCAACAGTGTGTCGTTCCGCAAGGACGACGTGCTGCTGCCCGGCGCGGGCGTGAAGCTGTTCGCCAGCGTGAAGTTCTAGCGCGTTCGCGGGCGAGGCGGGAAACGCGGCGAAACGGAAAACCTGGAGCCCCGGCTTTGATTCCATCACAGCCGGGGCTCGCGGACCGTCGCCGCCGGACCGGCGCGCTCAGGTCCGGCGCTTTGCGCCATCCCGGCACAGTGCGCCGCGTTCCGGCGGGCTCGATGAACCAGGATCGGTGCGCCGCCAAGCGGGATGGCCGGGACAAGCCGGCCATGACGGCGGGAATTGCGGCGGTTGTTGCGAGCGAAGCGAAGCAATCTTATGCGACTCGATCGGTAGTGCTCTCCCGCAAAGGGAAAGAGACGGGCCGCCCCAAAGGGAAATAGGTGCGCCGTCCTTCAAGGGACAGATGCATCCTTCTCAAGGGAGACAGATGCACCGCATGCGTGTAGCGCGCGCCAGCCGCCGCACTCGCCCTCGACGCGCGGCACAGCGCGTGCCGGCCAGCGATTCAGTTCCAGCGAATGCCGTGCTTCTTCAGGATCGCGCGCACGCCTTCGACCAGTTCGCTTTCCTGCACGCTGACCTGCGCCTCGGCCTGCTTCGCCAGATAGTCCTCGCGGTCCTTCTCCAGCGTCGCAAGCTCGGCGCCGGCGATGAGATCGCGCACCAGCACCTTGCCCTCGGCCTTCTCGTTCGAGCCCTGGATGATCGCGCAGGGCGCGTTGCGCCGGTCGGCATATTTCAACTGCTGGCCGATGCTGTGCTTGGGATTGGCGAGATAGAGCTCGGCGCGGATGCCGGCGGCGCGCAGCGACGCGACCATCTTCTGGTAATGCCCAATCTCTCCGCCCATCACCGTGACGACGACGGGGCCGGGCTCCGGCTTGTTGTCAAGCTTGCCGATCAGCGTCAGCGCGGCCTGCAGGCGCGAGACGCCGATGGAGAAGCCGGTCGCCGGCACCGGCTCGCCGCGAAAGCGCGACACGAGCCCGTCGTAGCGCCCGCCGCCGCCGACCGAGCCGAACCGCACGGGCCGGCCCTTTTCATCTTTCGTCTCGAGCAGGAGTTCAACCTCGTACACGGGGCCGGTGTAGTATTCGAGGCCGCGGACGACCGACGATTCGATGCTGATACGATCGGCCTGATAGCTTGAATCGCGCACCAGCTCCCAAATCTGCCGGAGTTCCGCGACGCCTTCGCTCCCGATGACGCTATCGCCAACAACGTGCTGCCAATCGTCAAACATGCTTTCGGGGGCGCCGGCCCCCTCAGACATCTGAATCTGAACATAATCCAGAACACGACCGGCCTGTGCCGGATTTAGTCCCGCGCCTTTTGTGAAGTCTCCGCTCTCGTCCTTGCGTCCTTCGCCGAGCAATTGCTTCACGCCTTCCACGCCCAGCCGATCCAGCTTGTCGATCGCGCGCAGCACGGTGAGCCGCTTGCCCGCATTCTCCTCGCCGCCGATGCCGATGGCTTCCATCACGCCGTCGAGCACCTTGCGGTTGTTCACCTTCACCACATACTGGCCGCGCGGGATGCCGAGCGCTTCCATCGTGTCGGCGGCCATCATACAGATCTCCGCGTCGGCGGCCATCGTCGGCGTGCCGACCGTGTCGGCGTCGAACTGCATGAACTGACGGAAGCGGCCGGGGCCGGGCTTCTCGTTGCGGAACACCCAGCCGAAGCGATAGGAGCGATAGGGCTTGGGCAGCGCGTCGTAGTTTTCCGCGACATAGCGCGCGAGCGGCGCGGTGAGGTCGTAGCGCAGCGAAAGCCACTGCTCGTCGTCGTCCTGGAACGAGAACACGCCCTCGTTCGGACGGTCCTGATCGGGCAGGAACTTGCCGAGCGCGTCGGTGTATTCGATGGCCGGCGTCTCGACGGGTTCGAAGCCGTAGAGTTCGTAGACCTTGCGGATCGCGTCGATCATGCGGCGCGTGGCGGCGATGTCGGCGGGGCCGCGGTCTTCCAGTCCGCGCGGCCGTCGCGCCTTCAGCTTCTGCGGCTTTTTGGATTTGTCGTTCATTGTCTCTGTCGTGGTAGGGCGCGGCCTACATACCAGACAACGGTCTGACGGCAATGCCGCATCGATTTCGCGTGCAACGCTTGACTTTCTCCATATGTAACCTATAAGCTACACATTCGGGCGCATGCGATGGATGTCCGCAGGACCGACGTCTTTGACCGTTGGCTGAAGTCGCTTCGTGATACGCGAGGCCGTGCCAGGGTGCTTGTTCGCATCGAGCGCCTGGCGATGGGAAATCCCGGCGATGTCGCGCCGATAGGTGACGGGTGCAGCGAACTGCGCATCCATGACGGCCCGGGCTACCGGGTTTATTACAAGCGGGAGCGCGACCGCATCACGTTGTCGCTGGGCGGCGATAAGGCCACGCAGGCACAGGATATCGCCGAGGCCAAGGCGTTGGCGAAGCAGTTGAAGGAATGATCTTCATGGCGAAGACGGCAAAATTCGACGTCGCTGACTATCTCGACAGCCCGCAGGCCATCGCGGACTATCTGAGCGAAGCGTTTCAGACTGGCAACGGGCAGTATATTGCGCAGGCGATCGGCACCGCCGCGCGCGCCGAAGGTATGTCCAAAATCGCAAAGGATACGGGTCTGTCGCGCGAAAGCCTGTATCGCGCGTTGGGTGAAGGCGGAAATCCGGAATTCGGCACGGTGATGAAAGTGCTCAATGCGCTGGATGTACAACTGGTGGCAAAGGCTAAGGATGCCGCTTGACGGTGTTGTGGTCATTCAAGGTTCATGAGCCCGAGGCGGCGAGCAGGATAGGCCGGCCGGGTGACGCGGAGACGTCCTCGCTGCCGTGGAGTGCTCGTGTCATACGACTCGTGCGATGAGAACGGAGTCATCGCCGGGCTTGTCCCGGCGATTCCGATGAGGGACGGTGGGTGCTAACCTGAGCGGGATGGCCGGAACGAGTGCGGGCCATGACGAAAGAATGGAAATGCGCGCGAATTCACCCAACGACCTCGAAGCCTTCTGGCTGCCGTTCACGCCCAACCGCGCGTTCAAGGCCGCGCCGCGCATGCTCGCGCGCGCGAAGGACATGCATTACGAGACGACCGACGGCCGCAGCATCCTCGACGGCTGCGCCGGCCTGTGGTGCTGCAACGCCGGCCATAACCGCGCGCCCATCGTCGCCGCGATCCGCGCGCAGGCGGGCGAGGCCGACTACATCCCGCCGTTCCAGTTCGCGCACCCGAAAGCGTTCGAGCTGGCGAGCCGCATCGCCGCGCTCGCGCCGGCGACGCTCGACCATGTGTTCTTTTGCAACTCGGGCTCGGAAGCGGTCGATACCGCGCTCAAGATCGCGCTCGCCTATCACAATGTCGCGGGAGCGGGGATGCGCACGCGGCTGATCGGGCGCGAGCGCGGCTATCACGGCGTCGGCTTCGGCGGCATTTCGGTCGGCGGCATCGTCAACAACCGCAAGCATTTCGGCACGCTGCTCGCCGGCGTCGATCATCTGCCCACCACCTATGACCGGGAGAAGCAGGCGTTCTCCGTCGGCGAGCCGGAATGGGGCGCGCATCTCGCCGACGAGCTCGAGCGCATCGTCGCGCTGCACGACGCTTCGACGATCGCCGCCGTCATCGTCGAGCCGATGGCGGGTTCGACCGGCGTGATCGCTTCGCCCAAGGGGTATCTCAAGCGCCTGCGCGAGCTCTGCACCCGGCACGGCATCCTGCTGATCTTCGACGAGGTCATCACCGGCTTCGGGCGGCTCGGCCATGCCTTCGCGGCGGAACGCTACGGCGTCGTGCCGGACATGATCACGTTCGCCAAGGGCGTGAATTCCGGCACCGTGCCGATGGGGGGCGTGATCGTGGCGGAGCAGGTCCATGCCGCGTTCATGCAGGGACCGCCCGGCGCCATGGAACTGTTCCACGGCTACACCTATTCGGCGCATCCGCTCGCCTGCGCCGCCGGGCTCGCGACGCTCGATCTCTATCGCGACGAGGATCTGTTCGCGCGGGCGAAGCAGCTGGAGCCGGCGTTCGCCCGGGCGGCGATGGGCCTCAAGGGCGTGCCGAACGTCGTCGATATCCGCGCGATCGGCCTTGCCTGCGGCGTCGATCTTGCGCCCATCGCCGGCAAGCCGGGGGCGCGCGCGGCCGCGGTGATGGACCATGCGTTCCGCACCGAGGGGCTGCTGGCGCGGGTGACGGGCGACACGCTGGCGCTGTCGCCACCGCTGATCGTCAGCGAGGCGCAGATCGGCGAGATGTTCGACAAGCTGGCCAAGGCGATCCGCGCCGTCTCCTAGCGCGGTAGCCCGTTGCCGTTTTAACCTCGCTTTGCGAATCGCGCGTTCCGGCGGCGCGTGTGGCGTGCTTGCGCTTGCGCGAGCGGGTTCCGTCGTCGAGAGTGCGTTTCAGGGGTGCGAATCGGCCTGCGGGGACAGGCCGGGCAGTCGCCCGACGGGCGACGGCGAAATCGGGGACAGGCAGTCGGGACGGCTGAGCGTTCGTTCGCTTTCCGGCTTGTCGATGCGGGGAACATGCAATGATCCGCCTGAGCGCGCTGTTCGTTGCCGTCTGTATGGTCGTGATCGCGGGGTCGTTCGGGCTGGTGCTCTACCTGCTGTTCGGCGTCACCGGCGCGGAATCGGCTGTGGTCGGCCTCGCGGCGCTCACCGGTCTCGCGGTCTACAACGCGACGGCGATGCGGATGCGCCTGCAGTCCGAGCTTTCCGGCCAGATCGGCGACCTGTCGCGCGGCACCGCCGATCTCGCGCGCCAGGTGGGCGAGCAGGGCCGCCGCCTGCAGGCGCTGGAAAAGGCCGCCGACAATTCGCTGCAGAAGGCGATCGCGCTGACGCAGCCCTATCAGACCGAACTCAACGAGCTTGCGACCATGCTGCGCCAACTCGCCCAGTCGGTGGCGGTGCAGGATACGACCCTGCGCCAGCTTGCCGGCAAGACGGACATCGCCGCGCCACCGCCCGAAGCGGCCGCATCCGCATCCGCGCCGCCGCAACCGCCGGCGGCCGCGTCTGCCGATACCGCGATGCCGTTGCCGGCCGAGAAGCCGCCGGCCGCGGCGCCGGCCCGCCAATTGACGGACACGATCCCGTCCGGGCCGCTCAAGGGCCTGACGGGGCAGGCGGTGGTCGGCGCGGTGCGCGACGCCATCGACGACAACCGCATCGACATCTATCTGCAGCCGATCGTCACGCTGCCGCAGCGCAAGGTGCGCTACTACGAGGCGCTGATGCGGCTGCGCATCGACGACAAGGTGATCGCCGCGGCCGAGTTCCTGCCGTGGGCCGAGCTCGGTGGGCTCGCGCCCAGCCTCGACCAGCTGATGGTGGCGCGCTGCGTGCGCGTGCTGCGCCGCCTCCAGACCAAGACGCGCGACGTCGGCGTGTTCTGCAATCTCTCCGGCGCCACGCTCGCCGACCGCGAGACGATGGCGCAGATCGTCGATTTCGCCGAGGCGAACCGCGTGCTCGGGCCGGTACTGACGTTCGAGGTGCCTCATGCGGTGCTGCGCACGGCGGGTACGCGCGAGAACGAGAGCCTGTCGCGGCTCACCGATCTCGGCTTCCGCCTCTCGGTCGATCACGTCGCCGACCTGCGGATCGACACGCGCGATCTCGTGAGCCGCAAGTGCGCCTTCATGAAGATACCGGCTTCGGTCCTGCTCGATCGTTCGAGCCAGGCCGCCTCCGACATCCACCCGGCCGATCTCTCCGGCCTGCTCGCGCGCAACGGTATCGAGCTGATCGGCGAAAAGATCGAGACCGAGGCGATGGTGGTCGATCTGCTCGACTTCGATCTCAAGTACGGCCAGGGCAACCTGTTCTCGCCGCCGCGTCCGGTGAAGCAGGAGCAGCCGCGGCCGGAAGCTGCGGCAGCGAAAGAGCCCGCGGCGGAAACCGTGCCGGCACCGGCCTTGCCGCAGGCAAGCGTGCCGGCCGCGCTTGCCGCCGCGGCGCGCGTGCCCGCGCCGGCGGCGCCCGCCGCCAGCGCGGAGAACGCGCCGTCCGATTTCACCATCCCCGCGCTTGCCGAGAACGAGCGGCCGGCCGTGATTTCCGGCAATTCGGCGCTGGCGCGCCTCGCCAAGATCGTCGCGCGCAACTGAGAAGGCGGCGGGCTTGACGGCGCGCGTTCGCTCGCGTCTT
>Ga0182735_1001864_pt1 | contig 13515 bp, 12 predicted proteins | sample eDN5th30CKraftMG_FD_128524 | JGI IMG/M metagenome (GOLD analysis project Ga0182735, IMG submission 128524) | Enriched Miracle-Growth compost microbial communities from Emeryville, California, USA - eDNA 5th pass 30_C Kraft MG (version 2) (version 2) ... | reverse complement strand
GGTTCGATCCTGCTGCCGGCGATGGTGGAGCAGGGCTATCCGAAGCGCTTCGGCGCGGGCGTCATCACCACGTCGGGCGCGCTAGGCATCCTGATCCCGCCCTCGATCGTGATGGTGATCTATTCGGTGGCGACGGGCGGCAGCGTCGCGCTCGGGCCGAACGGCGAGCGCGTGCTGTCGGCGTCGGTCGGGCAATTGTTCATCGCGGGTGTCATCCCCGGTCTCATGCTGGCGACCCTGCTCGGCGTGACGACATTCTATCGTGCCTGGAAGAACGACTATCCGCGCATGGAGCGCGCGAGGTGGGGCGAGCGCTTCAGGGCGTTCCGCGAATGTATCTGGGGCCTTCTGCTGATCATTATCGTGCTCGGCGGCATCTATGCCGGATGGTTCACGCCGACCGAGGCGGCTGCAATGAGCGCGGTCTATGCCTTCGTGATCGCGGTGTTCGTCTACAAGGACATGACGCTCAAGGACGTGCCGCGCGTGCTGCTCGGCTCGGCCAACATGAGCGCGATGATCCTCTACATCATCACCAACGCGGTGCTGTTCTCGTTCCTGATGACGAGCGAGCAGATTCCGCAGCAGTTGACGTCATGGATCATCGGCAACGGGGTGAACTGGATCACGTTCCTGATCTTCGTCAACGTGCTGTTGCTGATCGCCGGAAATGTCATGGAGGCGAGTTCGATCGTGCTCATCACCGCGCCGCTGTTGTTTCCGATCGCGGTGAAACTCGGCATCCATCCGGTGCATCTCGGCATCCTGATGGTGGTGAACATGGAAGTCGGCATGTGCCACCCGCCGGTCGGCCTCAACCTCTACGTCGCGTCGGGCATCGCCAAGATGGGCATCACCGAACTGACCATCGCGGTGTGGCCGTGGCTCCTGACGATGCTGATGTTCCTGCTGGCCGTGACGTTCATTCCCGAAATCTCACTGTGGCTGCCGCGCATGCTCGGGATGCTCTGAGAGACGAGGGTTCAGCCGCAGGGCTCGCGACTCGTGAAAAGCCGCCGGTTTCGGCGGCTTTTTGCGTTTGGAATCGGGATTGCCGCGGCATGCCAACGGTCATCCACAATGCGTCCGTGGCCACGGGTTTTCCGAATAAAATCCTGGCCGCCTTTGCTGGACATCAGGGGAGGCCTTTGCTAAACGACGGCCTCTTCCACGGACATTTAATCCGGTCGGAGCCGGGCGATTAGCTCAGTTGGTAGAGCAGCTGACTCTTAATCAGCGGGTCGTAGGTTCGAGCCCTACATCGCCCACCATCGTTTTAGGCCTGCGCCGCAGGCTTTTTGCGCAATCCAGATCAGGGAACAAGGTGCGTTCGTGCGACCGTTGTTGGTCGCGGGCGGCCGCATGCGTGCGCCTTGGACTGATGTTCTGATTTCGTTCTCATGCCTAGAGAAACAGGAAATCGCCCGGAAGATACTTCGCCTCGACCGCCGACAATTCGAACGTGCGCCCAGCGGCCTTTCCGATCGAGACCGCCTGCGTATATCCCGCGCCCGCCAGGCGATCGAGCAGCGCGGACGTGCCTGCCTCGCCATACACATGCGCATTCACCTCGACACAGATCGGAACGCGTGCAGCCAGCACGTGCTCGGCACCGGCAAGCGCTTCCGGCTCGTAACCCTCGACGTCCATCCACACCAGACCGATCTCGTCCGGTTGGATCTCGCATTCGGCCAGTGCGGCGTCGATGGTGATGACATCGACGGGGAGATCTATCTTGCGTCCGGTGCTGGTGCCCAGCCGGAAGCTGTGGCCGCCGCTGTTGTCGCTATCGAGCATCAAGATCATGTTTCCGGGCGCCGCACCCACGGCCTTGGGAACGATGGTGGCGCGGTGCTCCAAGCCGTTGACCGTGATGTTCGTTTTCAGCGCCAGCAGGTTCTTGGGTGCCGGTTCGAAGCATACCGCGCGCGCAAAATTGTCGCCGACGAGGGCGTAGACCGTCTGCGTGCCGATGTTCGCGCCGACATCGAGAAAGAGCTTTCCGCGCGGACTGCGGCCGGCGCGCTCGAGCAAATCGACGACCGCGCGAAAATCATCGCGGAACCAGTCGCCGAACTTGCCGATGTGATGGCCTATGACCTTGTCGAGCGGGTCGAAGGCGATGCGGTGATCGTTGAAAGCCTTAACCACCAGCTCGAAATCAGCATGGATGTATTGTTGCACCTGCCGCTTGGCCGCCAGCGGCCGAAAAATAAAGCGATCGCGCACGGATCGAAGCGCTGCCTCGATCGGCGCCAATGAGTGAAATTTCACTTTGCCGCTGCCCCTTAATGCCCGCAGCAAGTCTATACGCCCGCCGTGCAATCCCCAACTACCGGCCTGTAAGAATTGCCAGCCCTGATCGGCAAAAAATCATCTATGATTTCAAATATTTACCGGACGAGCGCGGGCGTATGCGGATATGGGGCAGTCGGAAATGCGGCATTTAATCCGCATTTAACTAAAACCCGCATTAATGGGTCGTGACGCGGACATGTTGGGATTCCTCGTAAATTCGGGGTTGCCGTCATGACAAATCCGCAATTGAATGGCCTACCGGCATGTGTGCACCACATGCACGAAGGGGGCCCGGGGGACGTAGTGCATACCACGAGGCAGATGAAATCACGCCCACGCAGGCCAGCTCCTCCGCGCGCGTCTGAGCGCGAGCTGCGCTCGCGCAAGGCGATCCGGCAGACCTTCGTCGGCGGCATCCTGCTCGCAGGTGGTGGACTGTCGTGCCTTTGGATTCTCAACGCGAGCCTCGGCAAGGCCGCGCTTCCTCCCCAATCGCTTCCCCAGTTCGATCTTGCGACCACCGTTCCCGCTCCGACCGCCTTCCCGAAACAATATGCCGCCTTGCTGGACGCCACCGCGCCGCTTGGTCCGGCGACATCCTTCAACCGGCCTTACGCATTCGAAGAGCGCTGGGCGGGCGTCGCCTTCGAGGATCGCTGGGCGTCGGTCGCGCCTGAAGCTGCTCCCGCGAAGGCCAGTATCGAGGTTGCCACGACCGCGACTGTCACGCCGCCGGACGATATAGCGCAGGACGTGGCGGCAGCCGTGCCGCTGCCGTTGCCGCGTCCCTCCATCGAGACCGCGAAGAACGGCCCCTCGCGCCAGGACGCGGTGCAGGAAAACAAGGACGTGGCACTCGCCGAGCCTGCCAAGCAGCCTTCGATCTTCGAGCGCCTGTTCGGCAAGCTGCGCCCGGCCAACACCACGCTTGCTTATGCCTCGCCGGATGGCGGCATCTTCAGCAACGGCGCGAGCCGCATCGGCGGCCGCTACGATCCGCAGACCGCCGTCTACGATATTTCGGCCCGCACCGTTTACATGCCGGACGGCACCAAGCTCGAGGCGCATTCCGGGCTCGGCAGCCGGCTCGACGATCCGCGCTACGTCAATGAGCGGATGCGCGGCGCCACGCCGCCCGCGACCTACGATCTCAAGATGCGCGAATCGCTGTTTCACGGCGTCGAGGCGATCCGCCTGACCCCGGTGGACAGCAACGTCTACGGACGCACCGGGCTTCTCGCGCACACCTACATGCTCGGCCCGAACGGCGATTCCAACGGCTGCGTCTCGTTCAAGAACTACAACGCCTTCCTGCAGGCGTATAAGAAGCAGCAGGTCAAACGGCTCGTCGTGGTCGCCCGCCTCGACACCTGATTCCGCCGATCTCTCCCTTTTGTGATCTCATAAGGCGCGTTGCAATCCACGCATGCGGCGCGGGGGCTTGCCAAGGCCGGCCGATCCGCGCCAAGCACTGATGCGATATATTGCATCGGCCGGCGCTTGCGGCCGGTTTCTGAAAGCATCACGCCCGCATGGAATTCGATTCCCCGCGCGACATCCTGCGCCATCGGCCATTCCAGTTTTTCTTCGTGACGCGAAGCTTTTCCCGTTTCGCGATGCAGATTTCGACGGTCGCGATCGGATGGCAGATCTACGATCTGACCGGCAGCGCGCTCTACCTCGGGCTGGCCGGGCTCACGCAATTCCTGCCGACGGCAATTCTGGTGTTCATCGCGGGCCATGTCGCCGACCGCTACGACCGCCGCCGCGTCTTGCAGGCCTGCCAGAGCGTGGAATGTCTGGTGGCGGTGGTGCTGGCGCTCGGCAATTTTCTCGGCATCCTCACCGTGCCTTGGATTTTCGTAGCACTTGCGGTGCTCGGCACCGCGACGGCGTTCGAGAGTCCGGCGACGGCGGCGATCCTGCCCGCGGTGGCGCCGCCCGGGCGCCTGCCGCAGGCCACGGCGTTGTCGACGGGAGGCAACCAGATCGCGATTATCGTGGGCCCGGCGCTCGGCGGGTTTGCCTATGTGATCTCGCCGGGCGTGCCTTACGCGATCATGACCTTGCTGTGGCTTTTCTCGTCGCTGATGACGAGGGGGATTCAACTGGAGCGGCCGGCGGCGCCGAAGGAGATGCCGACGCTGAATGCGCTGTTCGGCGGCGTGCGCTTCGTGCGCGACAATCCCACCATCCTCGGCGTGATCTCGCTCGATTTGTTCGCGGTGCTGCTCGGTGGCGCGACCGCGCTGTTGCCGATCTATGCGCGCGACATCCTGCACACAGGTCCGTGGGGCCTCGGCTTGTTGCGGGCAGGGCCTGCGGTCGGCGCGCTGGCGATGACGGTCGTGCTGGCGCATCTGTCGATCAACCGCCGCGCGGGCATGCGGATGTTTCAGGCGGTGATCACGTTCGGCATCGCGACCATGGTGTTCGCGCTGTCGAAAGAGATATGGCTGTCGCTGATCGCGCTCGCGGCGATGGGCGCGGCCGACACCGTCAGCGTGGTGATCCGCTTTTCGCTGGTGCAGCTTGCGACACCAGACGACATGCGCGGGCGGGTGGGTGCTGTGAACTATCTGTTCGTCAACGCCTCGAACCAGTTGGGCGAATTCGAAAGCGGCGTGGTGGCCGCGTGGCTCGGCGCGGTCCCGGCGGCGCTGCTCGGCGGCATCGGCACCATTTTGATCGCGCTGATCTGGATGCGGCTCTTTCCGGCTCTGCGCCGGGTCGAGCGATTGGAATGAAGTCGTCTTGACCGCCCGCTGCAGCGACTGAACAATCGCCGCCACATGGATCGAGGTGCCGCGATGCCGGGCTTTACGTTTCAATCGACCAAATCGCTTTTGATGGAGCCGGGCGCATCCGCGCGCATCGGTGAACTGGTCAAGGCGCTCGGCTGTGGCTCGGTGCTTCTGGTGACCGATCCCGGCGTGATGAAGGCAGGATTGCTGCAGGCCGGATTGAAAGGGCTGAAAGACAGTGGCGTCGCCGTCACGGTGTTTTCCGAGGTCGAGGCCGACCCGCCGGTGCATGTGATCGAGCGCGCGGTTGCGATGGCGCGTAGCGCGAGAACCGACGGAGTCGTTGCCATCGGCGGCGGCAGTTCGATGGACGTCGCGAAGCTCGTGGCGCTGCTGGCGCAGGGCGACGAGAAGCTTGCGGACATCTACGGCGTCGGCATGGTGAAGGGAAAGCGCCTGCCACTGGTGCTGGCGCCGACCACGGCGGGCACCGGATCGGAAGTGACGCCGATCTCCATCGTGACGACCGGCGAGAACGAAAAGAAGGGCGTGGTCTCTCCGGTGCTGCTGCCGGACTGGGCGGTGCTCGATGCCGAACTGACGCTCAAGCTGCCTGCGCATGTCACCGCCGCGACCGGCATCGATGCGATGGTGCACGCCATCGAGGCCTACACCAGCAAGCGGCTGAAGAACCCGATGTCGGATGTGCTGGCGCGCGAGGCGCTGCGGCTGCTCGGCGGCAACATCCGCATCGTCTGCCGCGATGGTACGAATATCGAGGCGCGGCACAACATGCTGTTCGGCTCGATGCTCGCGGGCATGGCGTTCGCGAACGCGCCGGTCGCCGCTGTTCACGCGCTGGCCTATCCGGTCGGCGCGCGCTTCCATGTCGCGCACGGCCTGTCGAATTCACTGGTGCTGCCGCAGGTGCTGCAGTTCAATGCGTCCGCCGCCGAGGCGCATTACGCCGAGATCGCCGATATTCTGGTGCCGGGCAAGGGCGATGGCGCGGCGTCATTGGTCAAGTGGCTTGCGGAATTGCCGGTCGAACTCGGCCTGCCGACCCGTTTGCGCGATGTCGGCATTACCGAATCCGACCTCGATGCGCTGGCGGAAGATGCGATGAAGCAGACGCGGCTCCTCATCAACAATCCGCGCGAGGTGACGCAGGCCGATGCGCTTGGCATCTATCGTGCGGCGCTGTGATGTGGCAAGGATTGCGCCGTTCCCGGCGTGAGACGTGATGGATACGATTGTCCTGCAATTCGGCGATGACGAGACGCGCGCGCGTGCTGCGGGCGAGTTCATCATGCCGTCACTCGATGGCACTTCGCATCTCGGGCTGGCGTTCTTCGACGTTGCGCATGCACGCGGCGATCATCCGGCGATTGTGACGGAGAAGGGCAGCTTTACCTATGGCTGGCTGCTGCGCGCCGCCGAGAGCGTGCGCCGCTATCTGTGCAGCCGTCCCGATTTCGCGCCGGGCGCGCGCGTCGCGTTGAAGCTCGCGAACTCGCCGGACTACGTCGCGGCCTATTACGGCACGCTGCTCGCCGACGGCGTCGTGGTGCCGCTGCCGGTCACGCTTGAACCGATGCGGCTCAAGCAGATCGAGGACGCATGCAATCCCGACATCCTGATCGCGCCGAAAAATATTGCTGGCGAAGCCGCGGCGACCGTGACTCTGATCGCGGAATCTGCCGCCGATATTCCGCGCCCAACACCCACACGCGGGCGCGACGATCTCGCGATGCTGCTGTTCACCTCGGGCTCGACCGGCCTGCCGAAGGGCGTGATGTTGAGCCACGGCAATCTTCTTTCCAACACGCGATCGATCCTGCACGACCTTCCCATTACGGCGGACGAGCGTGCGCTGGTGCTGCTGCCGTTCTGCCATGCGTTCGGCAATTCGATCTTGCAGACGCATATGCTGGCAGGCGCGACCATGGTGTTCGCAGGCGCGCTGATGTTTCCGGCGACGATCCCGCAGGCCATCGCCAAGTTCAATGCCACGAGTTTCTCGGGCGTGCCGGAAGTCTACGGCATGCTGATGAAGTATGGCCGTCTCGGCGAGCAGGCGATGCCGCATCTGCGCTACATGTCGGTCGCGGGCGGCGGCTTGCGCCACGATCTTTCAATGCAGATCGCGGAATTGATCCCGCCCGCCAAATTCTATGTGATGTACGGCCAGTCCGAGGCGAGCGCGCGGCTCGCGGTGCTGCCGCCGGATCAACTCAAACGTCGCGAGGGCTCGATCGGCAAGGCATTGTCGGGTGTCGAACTGGCGGTGCTGGATGAGTCCAACCGCGCCCTGCCGCAGGGCGAAGCCGGGATGCTGTGCGCGCGCGGCCCGAACGTGATGCTCGGCTACTGGCAGGATGAGGCTGCGAGCGCGGAGGCATTGAGCGATGGCTGGCTGCGCACCGGCGATCTCGCCCGCGCCGATGCCGACGGCTATTTCTACATCGCGGGCCGCGCGAATCTCCTGGTGAAGGTGCAGGGCTATCGCGTTCATCCCGCCGAAATCGAGAGCGTGGTGGAGGCGGCGTTTCCCGGCGTCCGCGCCGTGGCGGTGCCGATGCAGCATGCGGGCGAAACGAGATTCGCGCTGTTCGTGGCGCCGCAGGGCGGGGCGGCGGCCGATCTGGCGTCTCTCCGCGCGCTCTGCCAACGCGAGCTACCGTCCCATAAAATTCCCGTGCATGTCGAGATTCTGGAAGAGCTGCCGCTGACATCGGGCTACAAGGTGGACCGGGCGGCGCTGACCCGGCGATTGCCGCCCGGCTGAGACGGTACTTTTCCCTGAAATTGGGCTATGAGAGGCCTCGCGCAGCCGCGCGGGGATTGAATTGGAGATCGCGTGAAGATGGCGCCGGAGCGGACACAGGTCGAGGCTGATATTCTGCAATTCGTGGCCTCGCGCTGCCCGAATTATTCCGGCCTCGCGCTCGACACCGATCTGCTCGAGCAGGGGTTGCTGGATTCGCTCCTGCTGATTGACGTGATCTTCCGGATCGAAGAACGCTACGGCATCAAGCTCGGCGGCGAGCATGTCGGGCCTGCGCATTTCCGTTCGCCCGCAGCGATCGTCGATCTGGTGATGAGCCAGACCGCATCCGCGCAGGCGTAAGGATCGCGCGGCGATGAAATGGCCTCTGGTCAGCCGCCGATTGTCGAACGCGGACATTCCGCTCTACAACCGCTATTACCTGCACGCGCCGAAGGCGAGCCACGTCGATCCGGTGATCGTCATGGGCACCGAATTCGAGGCCGATGCGCTGCTTGCGTTTTTGCAGGAGAAGAACCGCGCGGGCGGCACCATCCTCACCACCGCGCATGCGCTGATCCGTGCGGCGGGCCTCGCGCTCGCGCAATATCCGGAGATGAACACCCGCGTGGTCGGGCGCAGCATCCGCCGCTTTCGCACCGTCAGCATCCGCATGGGGTTTTTCCATCGCAAGGCGAACGAAATCGATCTCTTGCTGATTGGCTCGGTGGACAAGAAAAGTATCGAGGAGATTTCCGCCGAGGTCTGGCGGCGGTTGCTGGAGGCCGCGCGGGGCAGCGGCGCGCGCGACCGCGATCTGGCGCGGATGCGCAAGGTGCCTGCGTTCTGGTTTCGGCAGATGATGCGCTTCTACGGATTCCTCGATCGCCACTTCCATCTGCCAGCGGTGAGTCGTCTCGACGAACTGCGTGGCGGCAGCACCATGGTCAACGACCTGTCGCATGCGGGCGCGCCGCCGATGCGCAGCTACAAGCCGAGCCGTTTCGCCGATGGCAGCGACTCGATCAACCTGACGCTCGGGCCAGTGGAAAAGAAACTGGTGATGCGCGACGGCGCGCCGGTCGAAATCCGCGTGATGCCGCTGTTCATGCGCGCCGATCACCGGCTCGCGGATGCCTACCAGATCGGGCGCTTTCTCGCCGCCATGCGCGAGACGCTGCAGAATCCCGAGCGGTTGGCTGCTACGTCAACCGATCAATAAATCCCCGGCACCACGCGCGCGGTGCGCTGCATGTAGGCGCGGTATTCGTCGCCGAAGGTCTCGATCATCATCTGCTCCTCGCGCCCGACCCGCATGAAGAACAAGATGCCGAAGCCGATAAGGCCCGCCGGGCCCGCGATCCAGTTCGGCAGCAGGAATGCCTGCGCCAGCGCCCACAGCCAGAAGGCTGCATACATCGGGTGGCGGACGCTGTTGTAGACGCCCTGCGTGACGAGGCGGTGCTGGTCGCGCACTTCGAGCGTCACCGACCAGTTGCGGCCGAGATCCTTGTGGGTGCGGTAGAACATCCACAGCGCCACCGCGAAGATGAGGCCGCCGATCGCGACCTGAACAGGGTGCAGCGGATAATCGGCGAAGCGAAAGGCATGGCCGAACACGTAGAGCGCGGGCAGGATGCCGAGGCCGGTGGTGGAGGCGGCGAGAAGGAGCTTTTCGCGCAGGCCCGAGGCGCGGCGGACCCTTGCGGTGCGCCTTGAGCGGCGGTCGTGCGGCAGGCGGATGACGAACCATCCAACCACGCCGATGGCCCAGATGATCTTGCTCGTCAGAAGAAGCACGGGAGTCCTGTCGATTCAAAGGGGAACGGCGCCGTAGCGAAACCGGGGCTCCTATCCCACACCCCGGCAGGGAAAGCCACCGCGGAGCGTGACCGTATCGTCGCAAAGCCCGGTAAATCGGTTCCGAAGTGAGCGAATTTTGCAACACGCTTGTCGATAACGCCGATGGCGGGGTGGAACATTTGGGTGCGGCTTGATTTCCGCCCGTCGGCTCATTTAAGTGCCGCCGGGAACAACTCTTTTCACGACGGTGGATGATGCGCACATTCTGGTTGGGGATTATTTTTGCGGTCGGGCTGATTTTGGCTCCGGCAGGCGCTCAGGCAGCGCCCGGCCACGTCTATCTGCTCAAGGGGCTTGCGAACGTGTTCTCGGCCGGCCTCGATAATTACGCCGCCGAACTTACCCGCCGCCGCATTCCGGTGACGGTCGCCAACCACAGCGAGGCGGCGAGCCTCGCGATGGAGGCGGCGCGGCTTTACAAGGCGGGCAAGGGCCCGATCGTGATCGTCGGCCACTCGCTCGGCGGTCAGGGCTCGACCCAGATGGCGGAGATCATGCAGCGGCAGGGCGCCCGCGTGGCGCTGATCGTCAATTACGGCCCGCCCGGCACGCAGGTGATCCCGGCAAACGTCGCCCGGGTGGTGAATTACACCACCAGCGTCGGCGGCCTCGCGGTGCGCGGTCCCGGATCGCGCGCGGCGATCACCAACATCAGCCTCGCCAACGATCCGAACATCAACCACTTCAACATGGACAAATCGTCCCGCCTCGAGGCGAAGACGATGGGGCAGATCCTGTCGGCGCTGCGCGGCGGTCACCGTGTGCCGAAGGTTGCCGCCGGAGCGCATCAGCACTCCGCGTCGGCTACGCCGGCCGCTCACTAAGGTCTGCTCGACAGAAAAATCCGCGCGGCACGCTTTGCGTCCGCGCGGATTTTTTATGCCTCGCCGATCGAGTGGCGGCGGTGGCGGTCGGTTTCCTCGGCATAGCGGCGCAGCGCATGCGCTTCCGTCAGCACGCCGATGACGCGGCGGGTGTCGGCCTTGTCCACCACCGCAAGCGATTCCGCCTCGGCGCGGTCGAACGCCGCCACCGCGTCCTGCACGTTCATCTCGGGCAGCAGCGAGAAGCCGCGATAGCGGATGATGTCGCCGACCGTCTCCGCCGGTGCGTCGTCGGGCGGTGCATGGGCGTCGGCGACGAAAACGATGCCCGCGTATGTCTGCTCGGAATCCACCGCGATCACCTGCGTCTTCGAGCCGAGCGGATAGCGCTGGCGGAAGGTGCCGATCGGCATGTCGATCGGGATGGTGGCGACGTCGCCGCGCATCATGCTGGCGACGGTGAGGTCGCGAATCCAGCCGATGTCGGCGGCGCTGCGGATGGTCTCGCCGCGCAGATGGAAGCGCCACGTCGCGAAGGAGTAGCCGAACATTTCGCGGGTCACCTGCGTCGAGACGATCACCGCGATCAGCACCGCCGTCGTCAGCCACAGATTGCCGGTGGTTTCCAGTGCGATGAAGGTCATGGTCAACGGCCCGCCGACCACGGCGGCCGACAGCGCGCTCATGCCGATCACCGCGTAGACGCTGATGTCGAGATGCAGCCCCGGCACCAGCGCGTTCATCGCCGCCGCGAACAGATGACCGCCGAGCGCGCCGGTCAGCAGCGAGGAGAAGAACAGGCCGCCGCGAAAGCCCGAGCCGAGCGAGATCACCGAGGCCAGGATTTTCAGCGCGAACAGGAACGCGACGGTCAGGACCGGCAGCGTGACCACGTTGGTCGTATGCAGCGCGCCATGGCCGGAGGACATGATCTGCGGCGTTTTCAGCGCGAACAGGCCCACCATCAGGCCGCCGATGGCAAGGCGCAGCGGCACCCACAGCCGCGAGCGCGCCATCACCGTGTCCCAGATCGCGACCGCGCGCATCACCGCGATGCCCGCGAGCGCGCAGAGAAAGCCGACCGCCACCGCGATCGCGATGTCCTCGCTGGTGACGGTGCCGACCTGGGCGAGGATGATGCCGGGAACGGTCGGCGCGAGGTGATGGGCGACGGCGTAGCCGATGATCGCGGCGACGCCGATCGGGGCGAGGCTCGCGGGCGTGTAGCCGCTGATGATGAGTTCGAACCCGTAGAACGCGCCCGCCAGCGGCGCGCCGAATGCGCCTGCGATGGCGGCGGCGGACCCGCATCCCACCAGGATGCGCTGGTCGGAGCGGCGCAGATGGAACGCCTGTCCGAGCACGGAAGCGACGCCGCTCGAAATCTGGGTGTAGCCCGCCTCGGTGCCGACCGAGGCGCCGACGCCGCTCGACCAGATCGTCTGCAGGGCGACGATGATGCTGCCGCGAAACGACATCTTGCCGCCGTGCAGCGCATTGGCCTCGATGGGGTCGACTTCGCGGCCCGGCCGCCAGCGATGCAGGACGACGAGCGACAGGCCGAACAGGAGACCGCCGAGCGTGGGGACGAGCACGGCGCGCATCGGCTCCAGCACCGCCTGCGACGACAGCCGCTCGCCATGGGGAATGTTGAACAGAACCTCGTGCAGCAGCCCGACGGCGTGGCTCATCAGCGCGACGAAAAGACCGCTCAGCGCGCCGACGATCGCGGCGAGAACGATCAGGCTGGATTCCCGCGCACGAACCAGCGCGCGCAGGCGGCGCGGGGCTTCCAGATACAATTTCGAGGCGGGTGCCGTCATGGTTCAACGCACGATCCGCCGGCGCCGTGCCAGCGTTTCGCGTTCTCTACAGCAACGAAAATCGCATGGGAATCGAATTGGAATGGATCGGGAAATTGAAATGACCGCCGGCCGGCGGTCATTTCGGAAACAGGAATAAACGCGCATTTATGCCGGACAACGCTTCGGCGCGGCTCAGAATACGCACCCGCGCCGCAACTGCTTTGTCCTATCGCAGGTGGTCGCGCCAGTCGCGCAGTTCGCTCCAGCGCTGACGCCTGCGCGGCGGCGGGCGATTGATCAACAGGGCGAGCGCGAAGCCTGCCGCACCGGCGGCGAGAAGTGCGCCGAGCGGCTGATGACGAATGGTGGAGGCGATTGCGCGGTTGCCCTGCCGGTAATATTGCCCGGCTGTTTCGACCGCCTGCGAGGCGAGATCGGACGCGGCATCGCCGAGATTGTCCGCGGCATCCGCTGCCGCATCCTTGGCCTGTCCGTAAATCCGCTGCACCGTCCCGGCGGCGTCGCGCGCCTGACCCTTGACCTGTTTGGCCGCATCGCCGGTCAGCTGTCCGTAAGCCGCCTCAGCCTTGCCCGCGACCGTGTTGGCCGCACCTTCCACACGCTTTTCGTCCATGATGATGTCGCTCCTTGTTCGCAGCGCCAACGGACGGACGTCATGAATGTTCCGGCCGTCCTGCGGGAACATCTTTTGCCGCCGGGCATTGCCCATGACGCCGCACATACGGGATTGCGGGCATCAAGGGAGAGCGCGATGAACGGCAAATTCGATCCGGCCCCGCACGACAAGCATGCGGAAAATCCGCACGTCGCCGCGAAGGAAGATCGTCGCGCCAAGAAGGAACTGGACAAGGGATTGCGGGACACGTTTCCGGCCTCGGACCCGGTCAGCGTCACGCAGCCTTCGACCACCAAGAAGTCCGACGAGACGAAGGAGCCTGGCAAGGGCTGATGTCCGTGTGCCTTCGCGAGGCGGGAGGTCTCGGCAGGCATCTTTTCAGAATATGAAACTATCTTGCGCTGCCCTGCAAAAATTGCGACGAAAGTCGAAAGCAATTTTTGAAAGCGCATCCCTCAATGGCGTCCGACGTAACGGCTTTCGAGCGAAAGCCCCTTGCCACCGAGTCTTCAATCCGTGACCCCGACGCGCCGTCGTCGCAGGCCGACGCCCAGTTGCGCGCGGAAATCCGCCTTCT
>Ga0182735_1001861_pt1 | contig 13528 bp, 10 predicted proteins | sample eDN5th30CKraftMG_FD_128524 | JGI IMG/M metagenome (GOLD analysis project Ga0182735, IMG submission 128524) | Enriched Miracle-Growth compost microbial communities from Emeryville, California, USA - eDNA 5th pass 30_C Kraft MG (version 2) (version 2) ... | reverse complement strand
CGGGTGCATCTCGAGCTTCACGTGGTCGATCACGTACACGCGGCGAGCGCGCCGCTTCCACCACACGAGGCCGACCATCGATGCCGTCGCGATGACGAGCACCGCCCACATCCAACCGTCCACTGCGACCACCCCCATGGGTATACCTCAGGCATACCCCGGGTATCGGACACGCGACCGGTCAGAACTCCCCGATCGCCAGACCGAGTCGCAGGTAGAGGTCGGTGATCGCCTCGTTGTCCGCGCTGTATTTGACCCAGACGCCCTTCCGCGACTCCCCCGGCACCATTGGCGGGTCGGCGATGACGAGGCCGGCAGCTTCGAGCTCGTTCAACCGCGGCTGGACCGTCGTCGGCCCGAGATCCAGCGCATCGCAGATCGGCCCGACTGTGACATCGGGGTTCGAGCGCAGGTAACGGAGGATCGCCGCCTTGACGAGGTTGCCGAGAAGGCCGATCGGATCCTGGGCATCTTCCGAGCCCGCTGGTTGCGCGAGACGAGGCATGCTCTAAGTCTCGCGGAACGCCCGACGCGAAGTCCAGCAAAGCACACAATTTAGTTGTTTACTTTTATTGCACACTGCTATACCGTGTGGGCATGTCCAGTCGGCGAACTCCCACAGCCACGAAGCGCATCGCGCGCGGCACGGAGCAGCTCGAGCGGCGAGCGGGTCGCGACCGGATCAACGGCGTCAATGGCACCACGATGCGATTCCGAACTACCCCCTCCTCCACAAGCATCGATCCCTCGTCGGTTATCCACATCCTCGACAAAAGGCGCTATCGCGCGTCCGTCGACGTGCTTAGGATGCCGACACGGCGACCGACGCGCGAGCCGTTCCACCCGTGCCCGGTGGCCGTCCTGAAAGATCAGGAGGCCTGACCGGTGATGATGAGCCAGAGTTCGGGGCGCCGTGGAGTCGCGTGGGCGATCATCGGTGGGATCGTGCTGCTCGCAGGCGTTGTCGCCATCATCGTGAGCGCGGTGCTCGCGCGGCCGACGCCCACACCATCGGCAACATCCAGAGGCACTGCCTCGGCAGATCCCACGACGTCCGCGGAGCCCGATCCAGACGCCGACGGCGCGGTCGTCGACCCGACCGCCGCCGACCGCGGATGGACGCCCGAGCCGATCACCACGGACGCCGACACATACATCCGCGCAGCGCTCGAAGCGGCATCCACCTTCGACACGACCAAGAGCACGCGCGAGGAGTGGCTCGACTACCTCGACACCTGGTTCACACCCGACACCCGCTTCACCTCCGAGGCTGACCAGCTCGCCGCGATGACGGACTCGCAGACGGAGCTGCGGCAGGGCGTCGTGCTCCCCCAGGACGAATGGGACTCGCTCGCCGGCGAAGACGGCCGTGTCGTCGCCGGCGTCACGAGCGACATCACCGACGTCCCGGCGACAGACGACGAGTCGGGCGACATGTCCATCGGCACCGCGGATGTCACGCTGAGCTTCACCCGGTCCGACGGATCCGGCGGCGAGACCTCGTACGGCGACCACGTGCGCGTCAGCGTGCAGGTGCTGTGCGGCATGGCATCGGTTCCCACCCCTGACACCGACCAGCGGTCAGGAGACTGCAAGGTCGTCCGCTACTTCACGGAGCCATTGGAGCCCTGACATGGGAGCCCCGGTGATCGCCGCCACAGCCCTCAGCACGAGGACTGGCCGGAAGATCCTGATAGGGGCAACCCTCGTCTTTCTGCTCGGCACGGGGTTCATCCTCATGCCTCTCATCGCGATCCCGTTCGCGATTTCCGGCGCCAGCGCGACGGCGAACCAACCCGTGAGCAATACGGAGCTTCCTTCGGTCAGCGGAGAGTGGGGCTACCCGCTCGCGGGTGACTATGCGAAGGGACGCGGGTTCGGCTATCACCCGGTTGAGGGGTGCAGCTACTGCAAGTCCGACCACCGCGGTTACGACATGGACCAACCCTGCGGTGCGACTGTCTTCGCCGCCGGACCCGGCCGCGTGACAGTCGCCGGCGCGTATTTCGACTACGGCAACGCCGTCGTCATCGATCACGGCGGCGGACTCATCACCATCTACGGGCACATGCAGTGGGAGTCGCTGCGCGTGGGGGTCGGCGACGAGGTGTCCGCTGGCACGCCGCTCGGCGCCGAAGGCTCGACGGGCCGGTCGAGTGGATGCCACCTGCATTTCGAAGTCCGCGATTCCGGCGTGCGCATCGACCCGGAGCCGTTCATGGCCAACCTCGGCCTCCCACTGAAGTAGTCAACGAAGGAGAACGATCATGTCCATTCACACCGTGCCGACGGATGTCGATGTCCCCGACATCCAGCCGGACTTCTCCGCCCCGTTCTTTCAGGGCTTCCAAGTCATCGCGTCGTACATCCTCGCCGGCGCCATGCTCGTCGTGCTGATCATGCTGATCATCGCCGGTGCAGCGCTCGCGTTCCGCGGCCTCGCGTCGGATCGCGTGCGCACATGGGCCGGCGAGAACATCCTCTGGATCTTCATCGCCGCGGCCGTGCTCGGCGCGGCATCCGGCCTGTTCGCGTGGTTCGTGAACTTCGACTTCGGATTCTGATGAACGTCGCGCGCGCTCTTCGGATCGGCTTCGTGGTCGGGTTGCTGCTCGTCCTCGGGTCGGGCTCCGGCGCGCACGCCGTCGAGACGGATGCCGCGCGGATCGTCCCGATGGATGCCGTGAGCGGCGAGCCCTGGTCGGCGCCGGCATTCGACGTCGACTGCCAGCGCGCGAGCGACCAGGTCACCTGCACGCCGAACGATCCGAACAACGTCACGGCGCAGCAGTGCTTCGTCGGTGTTTCCATCGACGGAGCGCGGACGACCGTGTGTACGACCTACGAGGGTCACGTGCAGGCGATCCAGGCTGACGGCGGGCGCGCCCTCATCGTGAAGTACGGCTGCAGCTTGGGCGACGCCGTGTGCGTCACGTTCGAGAATGCCGGGCGGGGAATGGCACTCGCCGCCACAGGCATGATGTTCCTCGTCGCCGACAACATGCGCTTCGACACCTCGACGCTCCTGTGGACGGCCGCGGTCGATCAGTGGTCGTTCTGGCAGTGGGCGATTCTCGTGATCACCTTCGGCGCGATGGTGTGGGCGATCGCCGCGGCCGTCGTCTCCGGCGACCGGGAAGAACTCGTCGGCGCGCTGGTGCGATCGTTCATCGCCGTCCCTGCGGTGCCCATCTCGCTGTGGTTCACCGGGCACCTGCTCAACGCCGTCGACGACATGACCTGGTACATCATGGCGCAGGACGGCCGCGACGGCCTGTACTCGACGCTGCAGTCGGTGATGTGGGCGGGCGGCCAGGCGAACTACTTCTTCGCCTTCCTCATCCACTTCCTGCTGATGCTCGGGATGTTGCTGCTGATGCTGGTGTTCGCGTTCCGCAACATCGTGCTCGCCGCTCTCATCATGGTCGGCCCGGTTGCCTGGATGCTGTTCCCTGTCCGCGGGATCGGACCTCAGTGGGTGGTCCGCTACGTCTCGGCGATCTTCGTGCTGCTGCTCACCGGACCACTCACGATCGGCTTCGTCACGCTGATCATCAACGGCCTGGCATCGGTGAAGACGATCTGGAACCCCCAATCGTGGCCGCTCATCGTCGGCCTCGTGCTCGTCGCGTTCGCACCCTTCGCGATCTTCGGACTGTTCAGCTTCGCGGGCGCTGTCGCCGCCGACGGCATCGGCTCACGACTCGGCTCGCACGGCGGACGCATGGCCGCGGGAGCGGCGCGATCGGCGGCGCGCATACCGACGCGACTCGGCTCACTCCCCTCGGGCATGCACTCGTCGAGCTCCCGCCCTGGTTCGACGTCGCCTACCTCGAAGCCGGCGATGGCCCGCGCAACGACCGGTGTTGCCGCGCGCGGTGGCACCGCGACGGCGCGCCCGCAAGCTGCGACTACCCGCGCCTCGCAAACGACGACTTCCCTCTCGCCCACGACGCCGGGCACCGCCCAGACGCCGTCGCCACAGCCCGCGGCATCCCCACCCCGCTCTCCCCAATCCACATCCGTCGCCAAGCCTGATCGGAGTTCTTCATGACCGAGTCCACCGAGTACGCGCGTCCCGTCCGCCTGCCTCGATCGTCACCATTCGTGTTCACGATTCAGTGTTCACTTACGTGCGACCCTCTCATAGCGCCCGCAACCCGATCCAGGCCTCGTGTGTCGTGACGGATCGGGTACGCCATACAAGGGATCCGGAAACGAGGTCGACCCCTGCGCCGCCCTCCATCGCGCTGGGGTCGCCGATGCCGCGCAGGCGCTCCAGCGTCACCATCAAGGCCTAGGCCACCGCGAGATCGCATGCAAGATACGTGAGCTTGGTCCCCAGAACCTATGGTCGCCGACGGGACCCGGCAGCGAGCTTGGGGATCTCTCTGCGGAGCGCTTTGTAGGAGTTGGGGAGCACATTGGCCGAGAGGCCGCTGACTGCGGAGATCAATACCTCCTGCTTCTTGATGGCCTTTCCGCGGTTCTTCAGGAGCTCTACAGTTGTGCGCTGATCTTCCGCCACCTGAAAGTGGTCGAACATCCGCGACCGCGGCGTTGCCGCATTGACGAGGTCGATTTCCAGGGCCCACATGAAACAGAAGAAGCCATGATCTGCCAACGTCTTCAGGGCATCGCTTGGGCGCTTGACAAGGTCTTCGATCAGCCGTGTCCGAGCGGAAGGAGTCGGCACAAGTGTCGTCAACAGACAACCCGGTTGGAGGCGCGCTTCGTACTGTGGGAACCCACGGCTGTCGAGACTCGCATCCCGGGACCCGTTCTTGTACGGCACGAAGTAGTCACGATCGACGACATACGCTGCGTTAATCTGCAGACCCCGCAGCAGCTGGAACATGTAGTCGACAGTGCCCTTCCCCACGCCGCCGTCCAGTGACACGACGCTTACGCCAAGTTGATCAGTGGGTGTTCCCGCGTCTTCGAGGAGCCGCTCGATGACGGCTGCGTCGATCGGGCTCTCCGTAACCACGACAAAGTCCGCGAACAGGAACTCAGAGTTTCGGCGTCGGTGGAACTTGTAGTAGCGATCTCTATCGAGTCCGTGATCGGCAAAGAACGTTCGACTGATCTGCGAGAGCTCCACCTCGAGATCTCGCCGGTTGCTGCTCGTCCGTTTGCAGAGCACCACGTGCTCGTGGTCGAGCATGTCAACGATGGTCGGCGAGTGCGTGGTGAAGATGACTTGGAGTCCGAGCCGAGAAAGATTGCGCATCAACTGCTGCTGAGCCTGCGGGTGCAGGTTCTGCTCGGGTTCCTCCAGTCCCAGAAGGTACTTTTTGCTCTGCAACTCGGCCAGGTACGCGTACAGAGCAAATACAGCCATGCTCTGCGTCCCACTCCCGCTGTCGGAAAGTGGGATGGTCTGGCCGCCTTCGCGCACGGCGAGGGCCAGGTTCTGCAGGAGCAGTCGGTAGTCCGGAGGCACGGCATAGCTCAGCTCGAACGAGAACGGACCGTCGAGGGGGGCAATAGATCGGAGCTGCTTCTCGAGCCCTGACAGCGACTTCTCCCGAAGACGGTCAGCAACCTTGGCTATCTCTGGACTTCGACGATCCCGCTGGCTGTGGCTGCTGACCCACTCCTCTACGGCGCGCTCGAGCAGACCCCCAGTGGCGCTGTGTGCGACTTCGTGGTCGCGTCGGATCGGCACGAGCGCGTACGTGATGTGCTCTCGCAGCGAGTCCGCGAAGCTAGGGACCGTATCCCACTCGCCAGCCCGCCATACCTGCCAAACGGGCTTCCTCTGGTATTTGAGGCGTCCTCGAAACTCTCCGTTTGCGCCAGAAGTCGGGAGTGCCGTGCCCGCGAGACCTTCGATCGTGAGCTCGATGATCGCCTGAGTCGCGTTAGAGTACCGATGCGCTCCCGCTTCAAATGCCGGTCTTTCGTCGTCGAAGTTGAAGAAGGCGTTGAGCGCGCGAAGAACTGTGGACTTCCCCGCGCCATTCTGACCAACCAGCGCGACCGTCTCCCCGAGCTCGATCTCGGCTTTCGCGATAGCCCGGAACTTCTCAATTCGGAGCCGGGTAACCCGAACGTCTCGCTCCTGCGTTGCTGGCGCGTTCAACCCGTCACCAACGCTCCTGCGTTGCTGGCGCGTTCAACCCGTCACCAACTGCATCAGCTCGGAGTAGTCAGAGACGACGTCGTAGGTGACGTCGCGAGCGGTCTTCGCGTTGAGCGCGGCGAAGAACTTGCGGGCGCACTCGATCTTGGCGTTCTCGACGCCCTTTAGCTGAAGAGTGGACAGCGAACCCTTGGTCTCGGCCACGAAGTAGACGTGCTTGATATTCGTATCGTCGTCGCGGAACGCGATTGCCCAGTCGGGGTTGTAGTCGCCGACGGGCGTGGGGATGAAGAAGCCGCGGGGCAGTTTCGAATAGACGACGACCTCGTCGCTGACGTCAAGCTTCTCGACGAACGAGCGCTCGACCTTCGAGTCGGTGACGACATACTCGTAGACGCTCTTCTTCAGCTTGCCACCGGCCTTGGACAGGTCCTGCGCGGTCTGGTTCTCCGTGAAGATCGACGAGTCGTAGCGGTTGTCGAGCGGGTCATAACTGAGGTGCTCGACGATAGCCGTTGCCTTCTGCTCATTGATGAGCCGGGCCGCTTCAGTGATGAACTGCTCGGGGTTCTGCTTGAACTTCGCGAACGTGCCCGGGTGGATGCCGGTGAGGATCGCCGCGCACGTGCGGCGGGTGAGCTGCGTCTTCTCCGCGATCTCTCCCAGAAGGTCGTACTTGACAGTCGAGCCCGCTGACACGGCCGAATGCTCAACCTTCGTCTCGGAGACTTTGAAACCCGTGCCGGCCTCCAACTGTTCCACTTCGAGGCCGACGACTTGATTGCCGCTCTCGACCAGGTACTGCATGACGGTGACGTTGAGCGAAGTGTTAAGCACACGGACGCAGTTGTCGATCAGCTCTTTGGAGTCGAAGTCGACCTGGTAGACGGCCTTGTGGTTGATACGCGCCCAAAGCTCCTGGAACTCGCGCTTGTTGAAGTTGGCTTCGTTGAGCGGAATCTTCTTCGGCTTGCGTCCGTCGGCTGGCTTCGGCACGTCGAGGTACAGAGCGTCTACGAGCGGCCAGACGAAGTCGATGACGGGTTTGAGTACCTCGGAGGTCGGCGTCGCGAGGGTTCCGTCGGCGCGCGCATCCTTGTACGCCTGTGTGACCAGGCCCGACTCGTCGATGTAGTCGTTCTTAATCAGGTGGAAGTAGAGCGCCTGAGCGACAGTCTTCTCGAGCGCGCTTGTGGATCCGTCGCCCAGCGTGATCGGCTTGCCCACAAAATAGTCGACGCTCGCTTTGCGTGGCCGCGCCGACAGCGACTCAATGATCTCCCTCTGGAGCGCGGTCACGAAGTCGGTGTAGGACTCGTCGGTAACGACGGTAAGTTCGTTGATGTCGTGGACGGTGACGGGGTTATCCATTCGCTCGCCGTGCTGATCTACGGAAAGCCGCAGTCCCCGGCCGATCTCTTGCCGGCGTGTCGTGGTGTTGTCGCTCTTCTTGAGCATGCCCATCACGAACACGTTCGGGTTGTCCCAGCCCTCGCGCAGCGCGGAATGGGACCAGATAAATCGGACCGGCTCCGTGAACGAGAGCAGCCTCTCTTTGTCCTTGAGGATGAGGTCATAGGCGTCGACGTCGTCCGATTGACCTGCGAAGTCACCGCGTGCTGCGATCTTGCCGTCGACGAACTGCTTGGTCTTCTTGTCAATCGAGAAGTAACCCTCGTGGGTCGAGCGGACCGGGATCGCCTGCACGTGGTCTCGATAGCGTTCGGCTGCTTCATCCAGGTCGAGTTCGCCGAGGAAATCGGCGAGGACAGCCTCGTATTCTTCTTCGAACACTCGTGCATACTCGCCGAGGGTGTCCTCGCGCTCGTAGTCGCGGTACTTGGCGACTTCGTCGATGAAGAACAACGACAGCGTCTTGATCCCCTGCGCGAACAGCTCGCGTTCCTTGCCGAGGTGGGCGCGGATGACCTCGCGGATCTGGATGCGTCGCTTCTGGTCTTCGGCTACGTCCTCGGTGACCTCGCCGGCGCCGATGATGTCGCCGTTGCTCAGCTCGATGATGTCGCGGGTAGCGTCGACGTCCCGGATAAAAAGGCCCTTATACGCCTCGATCCCTCCGGAGATGTCATGCAGGTTCATACCCTGGCTGAGGCGCTTCACCTGACGCTTGATGCCCTGGGCGGTCTGCACTTCCAGTTCGACTCGGGCTTTCGGGAAGTCGGCGCCCTTACCGATCTCGAGGCCGTCCACGTATAGGTAGGCGCTGCTTCCAGCCAGGTGTTTGACAGTGATGCCGCGCACCGCGATCTTCTTCACGAGCTTCTGGTTGTAGGCGTCGATAGCGTCGAGACGGTGCACCTTGGTGCGCTCGATCCTGTGCGTCGCGGAGTATCGCAGCGCAAAGAGGGCGTTGAACGAACTCAAGGCCTCCAATGACTTCGAGGGCTTCTTCGCATCGCCTTCGATCTTCTGGGGCTCATCAATGATGAGGATTGGTCTGTTCGCTGCAATCACGTCGATCGGCTTCCGTGATTGAAAGTCGTCGAGCACCTCGTAGATGCGACGGGCATCCTTGCCGGTGGCGTTGAACGCCTGGACGTTGATGATCATCACCTGCACACCCGCGTCCGACGAGAACCGCTCGATCTCGTGAAGACGTGAGGAGTTGTAGACGAAGGTGCGAGGTTTGGTGCCGTAGAGCTGCTGGAAGTGCTCGGCGGTGATGTCGAAGGACTTCTTCACACCCTCACGGATCGCGATCGACGGGACGACGACGATGTACTTCGACCATCCATACCGCTTGTGCAACTCCATGATCGTCTTGATATAGACGTATGTCTTTCCGGTACCAGTCTCCATCTCGATATCGAGGTTGATCGGGGCCGCGGACTTCTTGGCCGGATCCTTCAGGCCCGTCGAGAGGTCCAGCCCGCGCGCCTGCTGCACGGCGTGAATGTTGGCTAGGAGTTGCGGTGGCGTGAGTGCGATGTCGGCGTTGCGCAGACCGGCGTCCTCCAAGAGGGTCACCGAGCTGCTCTTGCCGGGATCGATGCGGTACCTCACGCCGTCTGCGTACGGCTGTTCGGCGAACACGTTGACCACCGCGTCGACTGCCTCGGTCTGGTACTGCTGGACCTTGAACTGGAGCTTCATTGGGTCAGATCGCCCTTATCTCGGTCTCGGGCGATACCTCACGGAAGATCTGCTCGGCGTTAATTCGAGCCGCGTCCGTAGCGAACCCCGCGTTCAAGAACACCGCACGGAGCGGATGCCGGGCGGCGATGGCCCTGACGACCGCGTCATTCACATCATGGGAGAAGCACGCAATCAGAGCGTCATCGGCAACCGACAGCACTCGCCGGTCAGCGACCTGCTCGATCTCGATCGGCTCGGCAAGATCGAGCCCCCAGTCGAGCAGGACCTGGAAGAGCAAGTCCTCATCTGTGCGACCCGGCTTCACGCTGTCGATGGCGTCGGACAGTGCTGCCTGCACCAGGTCGTCCGCGGTCGCAAGCGTGTCAGCCATGTTGGTCGTTGCAGTGTGTAGCGAGCGAAATCCGACATCTAGGTCGGAGCCGAGCAGTCCGGCACTCAGCTTCAGTTGGGAGCCATGGCGACGGAGGCGCTCGCGCGCGATGTCAGCAAGAGTCCGATATCCACGTCTCCACGCCAACGCGCCATCGTCGATGGCCTCGCCCAGTTGAACAAGAATGAATCTCCGCGCACCATGATCGCCTGCGTTGAGGTCCATTACAGCGTGCGCGGTTGAGCCTGAGCCGGCGAAGAAGTCGAGGACAATAGCGTCCTTGTCTCCGCTGGTCACGGCTTCGATCCAAGTCCCAAGGACACCAGTGTCCTTGGGGTAGTCAAACATCTTGCCGTCGAGAAGCCGCGTCAACGCGTCACTCGCAGGAGCGCGCTCCTGCGAGACCAGCGGGCGGATAGCTTGCCGCCCCATCTCATCAAGGAATCGCTTGTATCGCGGCGTCGTCTTGTGGTCGGGACCGAACTGGATTCGACCCTCGGCGATACTCGCCTCCATTGACTCTTTCGACAGGCGCCAGCCATTGGGGTGCATCGGTACCGGCACGCCTGTCGCCGGGTGCGGAAGGTCGTACATCAGGTTCGCACGCGGATTGGGACTGGCCAGATCGCTCTTGGTGAACGCTCTCCCCGAGTCGTCGATCTCGCTATACGCCCTGAGCCCGGCTTCGGCGTCAGGCTTTGTGCGCCACCACTCCCGAAACAGTGTGGTTGCTCGAGCGGAGTCTTGCCCCGACTCTTCCCAGGCCCTCCGCGCAGCTTCCGCGACATCGTCGTAACCACGCTTCGGACTCTTGAAGCGAACATCGAGCGCGACAAGCGTTGCCTTGCTCCGGGCGTAGATGAGCATGTAGTCGAGGCCGCCAGCGGTAAACCGTGCGTCATTCTTCCCCGAGCCTTGCCATACGACATCGGCAAGGAAGTTGTCGGACCCAAGAGCCATGTCAAGAAGCGATCGCAGGTTCGCGTGCTCTTGGTCACCGATCGCGACGATCATCACTCCGTCGTCGGTCAGCAGATTGCGAGCGAGCTTCAGCCGGGAGTACATCATGCTCAGCCAGTCGGAGTGAAAGCGCCCATTGGCCTCGGTGTTCGCGACAAGGCGGTCTCCCGTCTCAGACGTCTGACCCGAGCGGGCGAGATACTCGGAACTCGACTCGGCGAAGTCGTCCTCGTATACGAAGTCGTTACCGGTGTTGTATGGCGGATCGATGTAGATCAGCTTGACCTTGCCGAGATAAGACTCCTGGAGAAGCTTCAGGGCATCAAGGTTGTCACCTTCGATGAAGAGATTCCTGGTCATATCGAAATCGACGGACTCCTCGCGCACTGGGCGAAGGGTCTTCGCGATCGGCGCATTTGCGGCGAATGCGGCGGCACGCTTACCCGGCCAGTCGAGTTGGTACCTTTCCTGTGGCCCCTCGACGATGTGGTCGGAGAGTTCCTGTCGGAGAAGATCGAAATCGATCGCTCGGGTCGGCTCGCCGTCGACATCGAGTGATTCCGTGACGACTGCGGGAAATAGGTCTGCGAGCTTGTCGATGTTGGCTCGGGTGAGATCGGGGGATGTCATTCGGAGTCTTTCCACGGATTACCTCGTCTGGTTCAGCTCGGCTTGCTTGGCTTTCAGTTCCTGACGCAGCTCGACTTTGCGGTTGAGCTGCGGTTCGGACCGGAGCTTTCGTTCTAGGGCGCTGATCTCGCGCTCGAGTCGGCGCACGACCTCGAGCCGTTCGCCGACAACGGCAGGACTCTCCCCAGGCCGCGGCGCGAGCGGCGTGAGTGGGCCAATGAGCTCTGAGTACAGCCCCGCCATCGTGATAGCGGTTGGTAGCGGGGTACGTGGTTCGTCGATTCGCATCCAGCCTGTTGAGAAGTAGGCATTCGCCTTCGGTGCGGGGGAGCTGGCCAGCTTGTGTGCGGCGGTCATCCGCACAGCCCCGCCGTGGGCATCGTCGAGGTGGATCTCGAAGATCACCGGATTCGGTATCGCCTTGTCGATCGATGCAAGCACCAGTGCACTGATGTCGTTCGCCTTGGCGTCCAACTGAATGACCTCGATCTCAGGCACTTCTGACGAGCCTGGAAGGTTGATGGTCTCCGCTGCGAGCTTGTAGGCCCAGCTAATGCGGTTCACTTCCGCGACGAACTTCTCGCGCAGCGCGACCGTCGACGCTGTGCGCTCGTAGAACCGGTCCTTCGGGACGCGTGCCCCAAATCGGGCACCAGCCGGCCACTGGTAGAGGATGTCGGTCATGAGTCGTCCTCTGGGTCGACGACGGCGATGAACGCGATCAACTCGAAGTCCTCGAGCCCTGCGATCTGCTGCGTGAGCGCGGTGGTGTGCCCACCGCTGAACAGGCTGTCGACGTCGCGTTCTTCGGTGACGTCGATCATCGAGTGGATGGCATCCGTCAGCAACGCGGAGTACTTGCTCATGTCGGCGCCCTCGCGGGTGGCTTCGTTGAAGAAACGGGTGACGTCGGCGACGGGTTCGTCGTGAGGCCGCGAGCCGGCGCGGACGAGGTCGAGGAGGCGCTTCGCTTCGGTGTGGTCGGCGATGACCTTGCCCTCGTCGTCGACGTAGACGAGGTAGTGCGGGTGGAGCCGGTTGCCCCGGTTCGCCGAGGGGTCAGCGTTGACGTTCTTCAGCGCGAAGATCACACCCGGTAGGAGGCCTATGGCAGGGTCCGCGGGGATGACGGCGTGCAAGCCGCGCGGGGCGGTAGCGATGTCGCCGTACTCGTTCATGTACGCGAGCAGGTCCATGCGAAAGTCGTTGAGTCCGAGATCCGTGATCGAGACACCGGCGCGAACGTCTTCGAGCTCGATGTTCTCGTTTTGCAGTTTGCGCAGCTGCTCCTTGCGGAACGCGGCATCCGAGTCCTCTGGGTTCAGCACGTTGTCGTCGGCTGAGCTGGCGAGGTCGGCGATCACCATCCGGTTCTCGACGCGCTCCTTCAGGTTGATGTACTCGTCGAGCGAGATGTCGGGCCAGAAGTTCACGAGCTGGATGACTTCGTTCGTCGAACCGATGCGGTCGATACGGCCGAACCTTTGGATGATCCGCACCGGGTTCCAGTGGATGTCGTAGTTGATGAGGTAGTCGCAGTCCTGCAGGTTCTGGCCCTCGCTGATGACGTCGGTGCCGATCAGGACGTCGATGTCGCGGGTCTCCTTGGGCATGGTGAGGTGTCGCTGCTTGGATCGTGGCGAGAACATCGACATGACCTGCTGGAAGTCGAAGCCGGTGCCGATTGTCGACTTCGCGCCGTGGCTGCCACCGGTGATCACCGCGCTTTCCAGCCCTGCCGGCTGGAGCGTCGTCGCGAGCTCGCGGTAGAGGTAGTTCGCGGTGTCGGCGAAGGCAGAGAAGATCAGCACCTTGCGGTTCTCCGGGTTGAGCGGGTGCTCTGCCTTCTGCTGGACCAGGTGCCGTAGCTTGCGCAGCTTGAGGTCGTGGGCCGGGGTCACCTTGCGCATCTCGTCAAGGAGCTCGCGCAGCGTCTCGCGGTCATGCCAGAGGTCTCGCTGCCACGACTCGACGTCGATGTCGTCGATGTCGATGCGGATCTTCTCGCCGAATGACAACGCCTCGACGTTGGCGTCATCCTCATCGTCGAGGTCGAAATCGAGATCGTCCATGTCGCGGATCTCCGGGAGGGAGCCGGAGTGGTTGCTGAGCCGCGTGAGGGTGCTGTCGACGGCGGACTCGATCTTCGCCAACGTCAAGCGGAAGGCCTCGACCGAACTCTCGAGACGCTTTAGCAAGTTGACGGTCATGAGCTTCTTCAAGCCCTCTTCACGGCCCTTCTGACCGAGGTTCGAGCGGGCGCTTCCGGTCGTGACGTTGTAGAGGTCCTCGTACTTGCTGATGCGGCTCGGGAAGACATACGCGAGTGGCGTGTAGACGCCCAACGTCAGCACCTGCAGCTG
>Ga0182735_1001859_pt1 | contig 13537 bp, 8 predicted proteins | sample eDN5th30CKraftMG_FD_128524 | JGI IMG/M metagenome (GOLD analysis project Ga0182735, IMG submission 128524) | Enriched Miracle-Growth compost microbial communities from Emeryville, California, USA - eDNA 5th pass 30_C Kraft MG (version 2) (version 2) ... | reverse complement strand
TGGGCGCCTTATCGACAGGGGCCGCCTGCCTGCCCGTCAGATGCAGTTGCCCTGTCCCAGCGAGCGAGTGCGTTTGAACATGCGTGTTACCCTAGAGCGATCGAACCTTCTCAAGTCTCTCAACCACGTCCACCGCGTCGTGGAGCGCCGCAACACGATACCGATTCTGTCGAACGTGCTTTTGCAGGCCGAGGGCGCAAGCCTCGCACTCAAGGCGACCGACCTTGATCTTGAGGTCAACGAAGCGACGGCCGCGATGGTGGAACAGGCTGGCGCCACCACGGTTCCGGCGCATCTCCTCTATGACATCGTCCGCAAGCTGCCGGATGGCGCGGAAGTCATGCTGTCGACCAACCCTGACGGCGGTTCCATGTCGGTCATTTCCGGCAAGTCGTCCTTCCGTCTGCAATGCCTGCCGCAATCCGATTTCCCGGAGCTGACCGCAGGTGCATTCACCCATTCCTTCCGCATCGAGGCGCAGGCGCTGAAGCGTCTCATCGACCGTACGCAGTTTGCGATTTCGACGGAGGAAACCCGTTATTACCTCAACGGCATCTTCTTCCACGCCATCGAAAGCGACGGTGCCTTGAAGCTCCGCGCTGTCGCGACGGACGGTCACCGTCTGGCGCGCGCCGAACTGGAAGCACCGTCCGGCACGGAAGGCATGCCGGGCATCATCATCCCGCGCAAGACGGTCGCTGAACTGCAGAAACTGGTCGATGTGCCGGATGTGGTTGTTACCGTGGAACTGTCCGACGCCAAGATCCGCTTTACTGTCGGGTCGGTGGTTCTCACCTCGAAGCTGATTGACGGCACCTTCCCCGATTACCAGCGCGTCATTCCGTCCGGCAACGACAAGAAGCTCACCATCGGGCGTCAGGAATTTGCGGCCTCGGTGGATCGCGTCTCGACCATTTCGAGCGAGCGTGGCCGTGCGGTCAAGCTTTCGATAGCCGATGGCCAGCTGACGCTGACCGTCAACAATCCTGATTCCGGCAGCGCCACGGATGAGCTGGCGGCGGACTACGACGCCGATCCGCTCGATATCGGTTTCAACTCGAAATATCTGCTCGACATTACCAGTCAGCTTTCGGGTTCCGATGCGGTCTTCATGCTGGCCGATGCCGGTTCTCCGACACTGGTGCGCGATACGGGCGACGATGACGTCCTTTACGTCCTCATGCCGATGCGTGTTTAAAGAACGGACAAGTGAATACGCCTGAGCCTGATCAAAGCCGTCCGGATCGTGTCTCGATCCGGCGGCTTAAGCTTGTCAATTTCCGCAATTATGCGGAATTGTCGCTGCCGCTTGGCCCCGGTCATGTGGTGCTGACCGGCGAAAACGGTTCCGGCAAGACCAATCTGATCGAAGCGGTTTCGTTTCTGTCGCCGGGGCGCGGCCTGCGCCGCGCTGCTTATGACGATGTTGCACGCACCAATTCGCTCGACGGCTTTGCCATCCATGCCGCGCTCGACTGTATGATCTATGGCGAGGCTGAAATCGGCACCGGCACGGCAGGCGGCGGCGAGGGTGGCCGCAAGGTCCGCATCAATGGTATTGCCGCTTCCGGCGACGATATGCTCGACTATGCGCGCATTCTCTGGGTTGTGCCGTCGATGGATGGGCTGTTCACGGGCGGCGCTTCCGACCGGCGTCGTTTTCTGGACCGCATGGTGCTCGCCATCGATACCGCGCATGGCAAGCGGGTGCTCGACTATGAAAAGGCGATGCGCAGCCGCAACCGTCTGCTGAATGATGGCAATAATGACAGCCAATGGCTGGATGCGATTGAAAGCCAGATGGCTGAACTGGGCACGGCCATCGCAGCCGCCCGTGCCGAAGCCATGCGCCTGATTGCGGCGATGATCGAACGGCTGCCCGCCGAAGGGCCATTTCCGAAAGCTGATTGTTTTCTGGAAGGGGCGCTGGAGCAGAGAATCAATGTCGAGGCGGCGCTTGATCTTGAGGAGGATTTCCGCCGCACCCTGCGCGATGGCCGCATGCGCGACCGGGCGGCAGGACGCACGCTGGAGGGCCCGCATCGCACCGATCTGATCGTCCAGCATCGCCCGAAGGCGATGCCCGCCGCGCTTTGTTCCACGGGCGAGCAGAAGGCATTGCTGATCGGTCTGGTGCTTGCCCATGCACGGCTGACGGCGGAGCTTTCCGGCATGGCTCCAATTCTCCTGCTCGATGAAATCGCCGCGCATCTCGATACGGGACGCCGTGCAGCGCTGTTCGGCATTCTGGACGAACTTGGCGGGCAGGCTTTCATGACCGGCACCGATCGGGCGCTTTTTGAAGCGCTAGAAGGGGAGGCGCAGTTTTTCAACGTCTCGGCTGGCACGCTCACGCGGCTCTGAGGCAAAATAGCCGCTGACAGCGCGACGGGAGAGGCATATGTTCGGCCATCATGAACGCATCATCGAAGCCCTTTTCGTCTGAAGAACTTGAACGTTATGCGCGCCATATCGTGCTGCCGGAAGTCGGCGGGCCGGGCCAGCAGAAGCTGAAGGCTGCCCGTGTGCTGGTCGTCGGCGCAGGCGGCCTTGGCGCGCCTGTCCTGCAATATCTGGCGGCTGTCGGCGTCGGCACACTCGGAATCGTCGATGATGACACGGTTTCGCTGTCGAACCTGCAACGTCAGGTCATTCACGATACGCAAAGTGTCGGCCAGCCGAAGGTGGCAAGCGCGCTTGCCTCCATTGCCGGCATCAATCCGCATGTGAAGGTCGAGGGACACCAGCTTCGCCTCGATGCGGATAATGCCGAGGCCTTGATCGGCAATTATGACGTTGTCGTGGATGGTTCCGACAATTTCAACACGCGCTATATTTTGGCCGATGCCGCTGCCAAAGTCGGTCGCCCGCTGGTGGCCGGCGCGATGGGCCGTTTCGATGGCACGGTCACGGTGCTCATGCCCTACACAGCCAGCGCTGACGGCATACCGAACCCGTCCTATCGCGATCTCTTTCCTGAAGCGCCGCCGCCGGGAACCGTGCCGACCTGTGCCGAAGCCGGAGTGCTGGGCGTCCTGCCGGGTGTGATCGGCAGCTTGCAGGCGATGGAAGTCATCAAGCTCATCACCGGCATCGGCGAGCCGCTGGTCGGTCGGCTGCTGCTCTATAACGCGCTCAATGTCCGCTTCGAGACCATTCGCTACAAGGCGCGCAAGAAGGGCTGATATGGCACTGACATTAACCGATGAAGAGCGCTCGATAGCCGCCGGCGATCAGGGGGAAGGCGCTGCGATGGCCATGCGCATCGTGGCCGATACTGCGCGATTGATGGGCGCGCCGCGCCTTATCCCGGTCGCATCGGCGCATATCGACGGCGCGCTTTACCACGGCGACAGCGGAACGCTTTTTGCCGAGAAGCTCGTCGAGGGCGGTGCGAAGGTCAAAATTCGTTCGACGCTCAATGTCGGTTCCATCGACCTGACCGGCTGTTCGCCCAATCTTTTGCCGGCTTATGAAGCGGATATGGCGAAGCGGATGATGCGCGCCTATATCAAGCTTGGCTGCGAGCCGACATGGACCTGCGCGCCTTATCAGGCCGGCCACAGGCCAGAGAAAGGCACTGATGTCGCGTGGGGGGAATCCAACGCGGTCGTCTTCTGCAATTCGGTTCTGGGCGCACGCACCAATCGCTATGGCGATTTTCTCGATATTGCCTGCGCCATCGCAGGACGCGCGCCTGACTATGGCCTCCATCGCGTCGAAAACCGCCGCGCTACGGTGGTCATCGATATTTCGACGCTCGATCCTGTCTTCCTGTCTTCGGAGGTGGCGTGGCCCATTCTCGGCAATCTGTTCGGCCGCAGCGTGGGAACGAATATCGGTGTCGTCGCGGGCAGTCCCGTTCATCCCGACGAAGACGATCTCAAGGCATTCGGTGCGGCCTCCGCATCGGTGGGGGCTGTCGGTCTGTTCCATGTGGCGGGCGTGACGCCGGAAGCGCCCGATCTTGAAACGGCCTTGCAGCATCAGGAGCCGGAAGGTGTCATTCGGGTCACGCGAGACATGATCGAGATGACGCGCAAACGGCTTTCGACGGTCGAGCGGGTGGACCATATCGATGCGGTCGCCATCGGCAGTCCGCATCTTTCGATAACGGAATTCGACCGCCTGGAGCGCGCCATAGCGGAACGCAAGCTTGCAGTACCGCTTTATGCCTGTACGGGTCGTCATGCGCTGGTCGAACTGGAGAAGAACGGGCGCAGGCAGGCGCTGGAAAAGGCAGGCGTCGTCATCGTCGCCGATACATGCGTGGTGGTAACGCCCATTTTGCCAGCTAAGGATGATGCCGTTTTGATGACCAATTCCGGCAAGTTCGCCCATTATGCGCCCGGCAATACCGGCTATGGCGTGCTTTATGGCTCGCTGGAGGAGTGTGTGGAAAGTGCCGTCGCGGGCAGGCCGGTTTTCGGAAAGCAGGCAGCATGAGTGTGGGAAAGAGTTTTGTGCTCGTTGCGGGCAAGGGCGCTGAGGCGCAAGCGCTGGTTCTCTCCGCTCCGATCAGTTTCTGGGGCGGTGTCGATCCGAAGAGCGGCCGCATTGCCGATGTGCGTCATCCGGAACATGGGCAAAGCATCGCCGGGCGCGTGTTGTGCCTGCCGGGAACCATCGGTTCGTCGTCAGCCGCCGCCGTGCTTCTGGAACTGGTCCATAGCGGGCATGCGCCCGCGGCCATTATCCTGCATGAACCGGACGCCATTCTGCTTCTCGGCCTCATCGTCGCCCGTGAAATGGGGCATGACGTGCCGATAGCCGTTGAGCTCGACCGCGAAGTGCAAAGGCAACTCGCCGGCCATCGGGTGACGGTCGGCGAGGATGGGGCGATTGGTATCGCTGCCTGAACCAGCGTAATTCGGGTCGAGCCGATTGATGCTTTTTCAGCTTCTTTTTCGCCGTCACCACGCTTCCCCCTCATCCTGAGCCTGTCGAAGGACGAGGGCGGGCGCTGTGCGTTTTCCCTCAGCCCTTCGAGACGCCTCCTTCGACAAGCTCAGGAGGCTCCTCAGGATGAGGGAAAGGACTACACAGGCGGCTCTAATATTGCGTGTTGCGGTCCACGACGTGTTCCAGCGTCCCGTCGCGCTCGAAGGCTTCAATCTGCCGGATGATCTGCGGCACAAGGGCGGTGGCGGATGAGCTTGCCGCCGCATGAGGCGTGATCGTCACGCGCGGATGATCCCAAAGCGGGCTGCCGGTCGGCAACGGTTCCTGCGTGAACACGTCAAGCGAGGCTGCCGAAAGAAGGCCGCGATCAAGTGCTGCCAGAATATCCGCCTCGTTCTGCAATCCGCCGCGTCCGGCATTGATCAGCACCGGCGCACCGAGCGGCCCGTCGCTCTTCAGTTGCGCGAACATCGACATGGAGAGAATGCCCTTTGTGTCGGGCGTCAGCGGCAGGAGGCAGACGAAGATGTCGGCCGTCTTGAGGAATTTCCCAAAGCCGTCCTTGCCGTGATAGGTCTGTACGCCATCGATTTCCTGCGGACGGCGGCTCCAGCCGGTTACATTGAAGCCAAGCGTTCTGAGTTTTTCAGCCGCATCGCGACCGAGCACGCCAAGACCCATGATTCCGACCGTCACCTCATGGGCGGCTGGCTGGCGGCGATCCTCATGCCAGACATGATTCTGCTGCTGCTTGCGATAGCGCTGTCCGAGGCGGTGGTGATCCAGCACCTGCCAGACGACATATTCCGTCATGCGCATGGTGAGGTCGTCGGAGATGATGCGCACCAGCGGTACATCGGGAATTTGGTCATCGCGGAAGACGTGATCGACGCCTGCGCCCAGTGAGAAGATGACCTTCAGATTGGGCAGGTTCGCAAGCGAGCCGGGCTTCTGCTTCCACACCAGCGCATATTTGATGGAGGAATCGTTTTCCGCACGATCCGTCACCACCGGACGATCCGGCGCATGATCCCGAAACGTCTTCAGCCAGATTTCCGGGTCCCAGTCGGTGATCGCGAGAAGAATATTACCCTTGGTTTCGCTCATTGTCTCACTCCCCCTTCGGTCGCCTCCATGTGGAAAGCGGCTGCCATCAGTGCCTTGGTGTACTCGGTCTGCGGATTGGCAAAAACATCCTTTGCCGCGCCATATTCCACCGCCTTGCCGTTGCGCATCACCAGCACATCATTTGCCAGTGCCCGCACCACTTTCAGATCGTGGCTTATGAAAAGATAGGCGAGATCGTGCTTCTTCTGCAATGCGCGCAGCAGATCGACCACCTGCGCCTGCACGCTCATGTCGAGCGCGGAGGTCGGCTCGTCCAGCATGACGAATTTCGGGTTCAGCACCATGGCGCGCGCAATGGCGATGCGCTGGCGCTGGCCGCCGGAAAATTCATGCGGATAGCGGAAGCGGGTTTCAGGATCGAGATTGACCTCTTTGAGCGCCGCCACCACCCGCTCGTCGCGGTCGTCGGCTGAAAGCTTCGGCTCATGCACGAGAAGCCCTTCGGCGATGATGTCGGCGATGGTCATGCGCGGCGACAGCGAGCCGAACGGGTCCTGAAACACGATCTGCATTTCGCGGCGCAGCGGGCGCATGTCCTTGAAGCTGAACTTGGCGATGTCGCGCCCGTCGAAATTGATCTCGCCCTTGGAGGAGATCATGCGCGAAAGCGCCAGGCCAAGCGTCGTCTTGCCGGAACCCGATTCGCCCACGACACCGAGCGTCTGGCCAGCGCGCAAGTTCACATCGATGCCGTCCACCGCCTTCACATGGTCGACGGTCTTGCGCATGAAACCCTTCTTGATCGGGAACCAGACGCGAATGTCCTTGCCTTCCATCACCGTCCTGGCAGCGGGATCGGCAGCGGGCGGCTCGCCCTTCGGTTCGGCGGCAAGCAGATGCCTGGTGTAAGGATGCTGCGGATTGTCGAAGATGTCGCTGGTCGGCCCGGTCTCGACGATCTTGCCCTTGCTCATCACGCAGACCCTGTCGGCGATCTTGCGCACGATACCGAGATCATGGGTGATGAAGAGCATCGACATGCCCTGCGCGGCTTTCAATTCGGCAAGCAGCTTCAATATCTGCGCCTGCACGGTGACGTCGAGCGCGGTGGTCGGCTCGTCGGCAATCAGCAGCTTCGGCTTGTTGGCAAGCGCCATGGCGATCATGACGCGCTGGCGCTGCCCGCCGGAAAGCTGGTGCGGGAAAGCGGACAGGCGCTTTTCCGGTTCGCGGATGCCGACTTCGTGCAGAAGTTCGAGCGTGCGCGCCCGTGCCTGGGCATCGCCCATGCCCTGATGCATTTTCAGGATTTCGCCGATCTGCCGTTCCACGCTGTGCAGCGGATTGAGCGACGTCATCGGCTCCTGAAAGATCATCGTGATGTCGTTGCCGCGCACACGGCGCAGTTCGGGCTCCGAGGCCTTCATCAGATCCTTGCCGTTGAAAAGGATTTCACCGGAAGGATGGCTGGCTGACGGATAGGGCAGCAGCTTCAGGACGGACAGGGCCGAAACGGATTTGCCTGAACCCGATTCGCCCACGAGTGCTACCGTTTCGCCTTCGGCGATGTCGAAGGACACGCGGTCGACGGAAACGCGCTCTTCGCCATTCTGGCGGAATGCGACGGACAAATCGCGGACGGACAGCAGTATATTGTTCATCGATCCGCTGCTCATTGAAATGCCTTTCGCGGATCGAAGGCGTCGCGGGTTGCCTCGCCGATGAAGATCAGAAGCGACAGCATCAGCGAGATGACCACGAAGCCGGTAATGCCGAGCCACGGCGCCTGAAGGTTGTTCTTGCCCTGGGCAAGAAGTTCGCCCAGCGAGGCCGATCCGGGCGGCAGACCGAAGCCAAGGAAGTCGAGCGAGGTGAGCGTGGTGATCGAGCCGTTGAGGATGAAAGGCAGGAAGGTCAGTGTCGCAACCATGGCGTTGGGCAGGAGATGCCGCCACATGATGGTGCCGTTCTTCACGCCGAGCGCGCGCGCCGCATTCACATATTCGAAGTTTCGCGCCCGCAAAAATTCCGCGCGCACGACGCCGACGAAGGCCACCCATGAAAACAGAAGCATGATGCCGAGAAGCACCCAGAAGCCGGGCGGCAATATCGCAGCGATAATCAGCAACAGATAGAGAACCGGGATCGAAGACCAGATTTCAATGAAGCGCTGGAACAGAAGATCGACCCAGCCGCCGAAATAGCCCTGAACAGCACCCGCCGTCACGCCGATGATGGCGGAGAAGAAGGTGAGGATAAGGCCGAACAGCACCGAAATGCGGAAACCGTAGAGTGCGCGCGCAAAGACATCGCGCGCCTGATCGTCGGTGCCGAGCAGATTGAAATTGCCGAAGCGGCAATTCGGGTCTTCCACGCCTTGCGGGTAGCGCTGGCAGCGCTCTTCCGCCGAATAGAGCCAGAATGGCCTTGAAGGCGCGGCCTCTGGTATCTCGTTGTTCACGGTGTTGTAGGAATAGCGGATGGGCGGCCAGATGGCCCAGCCATTATTGTTGATCTCGTCCTGTATCACCGGGTCGCGATAATCGGTAACGGCATAAAAGCCGCCGAATTTCTCTTCCGGATAGTCCACGAAAACCGGCATCAGCAGCTCGCCCTTGTAGGAAACGAGGATGGGCCGGTCATTTGCGATGAACTCTGAGCAAAGTGCTGCGACAAGCAGGAACAGGAAGATCCACAGCGACCAGTAACCGCGCTTGTTGGCCTTGAAATTCTGCCAGCGGCGCTTGTTGAGCGGCGACAGAAACGGACGTTTCACGGGAACGGCGGGCGACAAGGGGGTGTCGGTCATCAGACGTCCCTCCGGTCAAAGTCGATGCGCGGATCGATCCACGTATAGGTGAGGTCGGACAGGAGGCCGACCAGAAGGCCGATCAGCGAGAAGATGAAGAGATTGGCGAACACCACCGGATAGTCGCGGTTGATGACCGACTGGTAGCCAAGCAGGCCAAGCCCGTCGAGCGAGAAGATGGTTTCGATCAGAAGCGAGCCGGTGAAGAACGCCGAGATGAACGCACCCGGAAAACCGGCAATCACGATCAGCATCGCGTTGCGGAAAACGTGGCGATAGAGAACCTGATTCTCGGTCAGCCCCTTGGCGCGCGCTGTGGTCACGTACTGCTTGCGGATTTCTTCGAGAAAGGAGTTCTTGGTCAGAAGCGTCGTGGTGGCGAAGGCGGAAAGCACGAGTGCGGTCACCGGCAGCACCATGTGCCACAGATAGTCGCCGATCTTGCCCCAGAACGACATCTGCGCGAAATCCGGCGAGGTGAGGCCGCGCAGCGGAAACCAGTCGAAGAAGGAACCGCCCGCAAAAAGCACGATCAGCAGGATGGCGAAAAGAAAGCTCGGGATCGCATAACCGACGATGATGACGGCGCTGGTCCAGGTATCGAAGCGCGAGCCGTCCTTGATCGCCTTGCGAATGCCGAGCGGGATCGAGATCATGTAGGACAGGAAAGTCAGCCACAGGCCGAGCGAGATAGAAACCGGCATCTTTTCCTTGATGAGATCGATCACGCTGATATCGCGGAAATAGCTGCGCCCGAAATCGAAGCGCAGATAGTTCCACAGCATCTGGCCGAAGCGCTCCAGCGGCGGCTTGTCGAAACCGAACTGCTTTTCAAGATCGGCGATGAATTGCGGGTCCAGCCCCTGCGCGCCGCGATATTTGGAATTGACCGAGCCGCTGTCGACAGCACTCTGGCCGAAATCGCCGCCACCGCCCGAAAGGCGGTCGAGAGCGTCGCCGCCCTGTCCGGAAAGCTGTGCGATCACCCTTTCGACCGGACCGCCGGGAGCGAACTGAACCACAGCGAAGGAAATGGCCATGATGCCGAAAATCGTCGGGATCATCAGAAGCAGGCGGCGGAGAATATATGCGCCCATCAGCCCGGCTTTCTCCGCAGGTTCAGGTCAGTCTTATGGCTTGCCAACAGCTCTCGCCTTTTCTTCATCAATCCACCACAGCGTCTCGACAGGGAAGCCGTAATCGGGCTTCGGCTCCTTGAAACCGAACCGGTCCCAATAGGCCGCGAGATGATTCGCTGACGTCCAATTTGGAATCCAGTCGCGCCGGATACGCAAGTACCGATCGAGCACCCGCATCGTGGCGACGAGCTCTTCACGTGTCGAAACCTTGCCGATATCCGCAATCAGCGCATCGATCAACGGATCTTCCGTGCCGGGAAGGTTGTAGCTGCCCGGTACCTTCGCCGATTCGGAACCAAATATGCCGGCAAGCGATTCCTGTGTCGGTGTCGGGTTGAACTGCAACGCCATACCCACCATGTCGAACTGGAAATCCTGCATCCGCGCCTGATACTGGCTTGCATCGACAAGCCGCAGGCTGGCGTCGATGCCGATGGCACGCAGCTTCTGCGCAAACGGATTGTAGACCCGGGTGAAGGCTTCGGAATTGGAGAGTAACTCCAGCGCGAATTTCGATCCGTCCTTGTCGTGGAACTGGCCGTTCTTTCGTTCGAAGCCAGCCGCCTCCAACAGCTTGATGGCCTCTGCGAACTGTTTCCGGTCGCGTCCCGTTCCGTCGGAGACCGGCATCAGCACTGCCTCGCTGAAAACCGCGTCCGGCAGTTTTCCGCGATAGCGTTCAAGCACTTTCAGCTCGTCGGGCGTCGGCAGGCCGCTTGCCTGAAAATCCGATCCGTTGAAGCAGGATTGCGAACGGGCATAGACATTGTAGAAAAGATGCTCGTTGGTCCATTCGAAGTCGAAGCAGAGCGCGATTGCCTCGCGCACACGCGGATCGCGAAAGCGTTCGCGGCGCTGGTTCAGCGCCCAGGACTGCATCAGCGGGCGCTTTTCTGGCGGAAAGGTGCGCTTGATGACCTTTCCCTGCTGGATGGCCGGGAAATCATAAGCGGTCGCCCAGTTCTTGGAGACCGTCTCTTCGCGATAATCGATGCTGCCTTTCTTGAAGGCTTCGAATTGCGGCTGGCGGTCGCGGAAAAATTCGATGCGGATACGGTCGAAATGGTTCAAGCCTTTCTGCACCGGCAGGTCTTTCGCCCAATAGTCCGCGACGCGCTCATATTCGATGAACTGCCCGGCGGCGAAATTGCCGACCTTGTAAGCGCCGGAGCCCAGCACCGGGTCCATGGTCGTGGCTTCAAAATCGCGATCCCTGAACCAGCTTTCCGACAGGATGGGCACCTGTACGGCATCGAGAAGGGCATTGGCTCCGCGCCCCTCGCCGAAACGTATGCGCACTTCGCGATTGCCGGTTGCCTCCACCTTTTCCATGCCTGCCAGATATTGGCGCAGGGTCGGATGTCCCTTCTGCTTGATGGTCGTATAGGTGAACGCCACGTCCTTCGCCGTGATCGGCGAGCCATCGTGAAAGCGCGCTTCCTTGCGAAGCTTGAACGTGCAGCTGCGCCGGTCTTTGGAAAGCGTCGCGCTTTCCGCGATCAGGCCATAGAGGGAATCGGGCTCGTCCAGCGCCGGAGCCATCAGCATATCGAAGGTCAGTTCCATGCGCGGCGGCGCATCGCCCTTGAACGTAAAGGTATTGAGCGTATTGAACGTGTCGGTATTCTGGTTCCAGACCCAGCTCGACGGTGCAAAATTGAATGTGCCGCCCTTCGGCGCTTCGGGGCTGGCATAGGCGAAATGCGAAAAATCGGGACCGTATTTCAGGTCCCCGAAAGCCGAGAGTCCATGCAGCGCCTTGCCCGTCGGTATGTCGGCGAAGGCCCTTGGCGGCAGGAAGGCTGTAACGGCTGCACCTCCCGAAAGTCCCAGAAAATCGCGGCGGTTCATGCGAAGGATTGTCATTCTGGCTCGGCCCTCATTCACTGCCGGTCTTGAGCTTGGCTTCCTTCGCAGGGTCTATCCACCAGGAGAACGGGTCAATCCCAACATAATCGGGCTGCTTTTCAGGCATTCCGAACTTGTTCCAGTAGGCCACGTTGATCTTGTCCGAATACCACTGCGGAATGACGTAATAGTTCCACAGAAGAGCCCGGTCGAGCGCATGGGTCGAGGCGACGAGCTCGTCGCGATCCTTGGCATAGATGACACGGTCGATCAGCTTGTCGATGGCCGAGTTCTGGATACCGGCATAGTTGCGGCTGCCCTTGTAGTCGGCGGCCTTGGAGCCCCACATGTCGCGCTGCTCATTGCCGGGCGAGGCCGTCTGCGGGATGACGGAGGTAATCACGTCATAGTCGAAGTCGTTGACGCGGGCCTGATATTGCGCCGTATCAACGATACGCACAGTGGCGTTGATGCCGATCTTGCGCAGGCTTGCGGCGAAGGGGTTGTATATGCGCTCGTCGGTCGGGTCCTTGCCGAGAAACTCGATGGTGAATGGATTGCCCTTGGCGTCGACAAGCTTGTTGCCCTGCAATGTCCAGCCTGCTTCCGAGAAGAGTTTCAGCGCGGTGCGCAGGTTTTCGCGCGTTGCCTGCGGCGTATCATAGACCGGCAGCTTGAATTCCTTGGTCAGCGCATCGGCGGGAAGCGAATCCTTCACCGTTTCGAGGATTGCCTGTTCTGCTGGCGTCGGCGGACCGCTCAGCTCCAGTTCATTGCCCGCGAAATAGCTGTTGATGCGCTTGTACTGATTGAAGAACAGCAGCCGGTTCATCGATTCGAAGTCGAAGGCATAGGTCAGCGCCTGACGCACCTTCGGGTCCTTGAACTTGTCGCGGCGGTTGTTCAGGAAATAGCCCTGCATGCGTCCGACGGCATGGTAGGGAAACGAAGCCTTCACGACGTCGCCGCGTTGCACGGCCGGGAAATTATACTGCTCGGCCCAGCGCTGCGCGCGGTTCTCGTTGCGGTAATCATATTGGCCGCCCTTCTTGAAGGCTTCCCAGGTCGCATCCTCATTGAAATAATATTCGTAACGCAGACGGTCGAAATTATTGCGCCCTACATTGACGGCCAAATCCTTGCCCCAATAGTCGTCGACGCGCCCCCAGGTGATGGAGCGTCCGGGCGTCATGCTCTCGATCTTGTAGGCGGCGGAGCCGAGCGGAATTTCGAGCGTCGGGCGGGTGATGTCGCGCTGCTTGCCCTGCGCGTCCTTGCCCTCCCACCAGTGCTTGGGCAGAACGGCAAGCTGTCCCATGATCTGCGGCAGTTCGCGGTTGCCCTTTTGGCTGAAGGTGAATTTCACCTCATGTTCGCCGGTCTTTTCCGCCTTCTCCACGTCGCCATAATATTTGTTGTAGAGCGGCGACTGCTTCTTCAGCACGTCGAACGACCAGATCACGTCATCGACCGTGATCGGCTGGCCGTCATGCCATTTGGCGTTCGGATTGAGCCTGAACTTCACCCAGGAGAAATCGTCGGGATACTGAAGCGCTTCGGCAATCAGCGGATATTGCGTTGATCCCTGATCCTGCGAATCCGTCATCAGCGTATCGTAAAGCATGCCGCCGCCGAAGTCGGAGAGGCCCGCGGCGGGAACCCCTTGCACCACGAACGGATTGAGGCTGTCGAAAGTGCCGACGGCCACCATGTTCAGCGTGCCGCCCTTGGGCGCATCGGCGTTCACATAGTCGTAATGCTTGAAATCGGC
>Ga0182735_1001857_pt1 | contig 13553 bp, 11 predicted proteins | sample eDN5th30CKraftMG_FD_128524 | JGI IMG/M metagenome (GOLD analysis project Ga0182735, IMG submission 128524) | Enriched Miracle-Growth compost microbial communities from Emeryville, California, USA - eDNA 5th pass 30_C Kraft MG (version 2) (version 2) ... | reverse complement strand
TCGCTGCGGCCGAGGTCGCCGAACCGCTCCTCGCGGGTGATCGTCCGACCGTTGCGTTTCGATGCGCCGAAATGGACGAGGCCGACCGGCTTGGCCGGCGTGCCGCCGCCGGGACCGGCGATGCCGGTTATGGAAACCGAGATGGCCGCATTCGAATGGGCGAGGGCGCCTTCTGCCATCGCCTCGGCGGTCTGCCGGCTGACGGCGCCATGATCTAGCAGCGTTTGCGCAGGCACGCCGAGCATCGCCTCCTTGGCTTCGTTCGAGTAGGTCACGAAGCCGCAAAGCACGGCGGCGGACGAGCCGGCGATCTCGGTGAGCGCGCCAGCGACGAGACCGCCCGTGCAGGATTCCGCCGTGGCGATCGTGAGCCGTTCGGCGATACAGCGCTCGATGACGCGGCGCGCCGCGGAAACAATATCGGCATCCATGGTCAGATCTCCTGGGCGAACGGGAGACGCAGCGTCGCGGTCGCGGAAGCCGTGAGCCCTTCGCCGCGACCGACGAAGCCGAGCTTCTCGCTGGTCGTTGCCTTGAGCCCGACGCGGTCGAGCGGAATGCCGGCGATTTCCGCGATCCGCGCGCGGATCGCTTGGCGATGCGGCCCGATGCGGGGAGCCTCGCAGACGATCGTGACGTCGAGATGAGCGATGACGCCGCCGCGTTCGCGCACGCGCTCGACGGCGAAGGCGAGGAAACGGTCGGAGCTTGCGCCGCGCCACTGCGGGTCGCTGGGAGGGAAATGCACGCCGATGTCGCCCTCTGCCAGCGCGCCGAGGATCGCATCGACCAGCGCATGCAAGGCTACGTCGGCGTCGGAATGGCCGACCACGCCGCGTTCATGGGGAATTCGCACGCCGCCGAGCATGACATGGTCGCCGTCGCCGAACACATGCACGTCATAGCCGGATCCGACACGGACATCGCCCAGTGCGTTCATCAGGAGCATCTCCGCCCGTGCAAAATCTTCCGCCGTCGTCAGCTTGATGTTGCCGGCATCGCCGTCGAACACATGGACGGTGTGCCCCGCCCATTCCATCAGCGCGGCATCGTCGGTGAAATCGTCGCGGCCGGCCTGCGCCGCCTTGCGGTGCGCGGCCAGCAAGCTCGCGAAGTCGAACGCCTGCGGCGTCTGCACGGTGCGCAGCGTGCTCCGGTCGAGCGTGCCGGTGATCTTATCCCCCTCGACGGATTTGACCGTATCCGTGACGGGCAGGGCCGGGATCGCAGCGCCGCCGCTGCCCGCCTCGATGGCCCGCGCGATCAGCGCTGGGGTGACGAACGGCCGGGCCGCGTCATGGACGAGGACGAGATCGGGCGCGAACGCGGCGAGGGCTTCGAGGCCGGCCCGGACGGAAGCCTGCCGGGTTGCGCCGCCCTCGACGGGGGGTGAAACATCGATGCCCGCGCTCGCCGCGGCAAAATGGTGGGCTGCCTCAGGGCTGACGACCGGCTGGATGACCGAGACTCCGCCCGCGCGCCGCAAATTGCGTAGCGCCCATCGCACCGCAGGAACGCCGGCTACCGGACGGTATTGTTTGGGTACCCCGCCGCCGGCGCGCTCGCCGCGTCCGGCCGCCACCAGCACCACCGCCACTTTCATCGCCGTTCTCCTGATAAAGGCTTTAGCGGGTTGGAGAAACGGCGCAACTGGCTCTTTCCGGGCGGACTGTAGGATTTCATTGTCAGGCAAAATCGAGCGATAGCCGGGAACGTGCTTGCGGCTTGCAGAGTATGGGAAAATGGCTAAACTATATGCAATTTCCATACGGACCAAAATATAGGCAATGACCGCCGCGACCGATAAAACCGCCGATCGACCCGCCGGGCCGCTACATATCGGCCCGGTGGCGCTGGAAAACCGCGTCATCCTGGCGCCGATGTCCGGCGTGACCGATGCGCCGTTCCGGCGGCAGGTGGCCCGGCTCGGCGCCGGCCTTGTCGTATCGGAAATGACCGCCTGCGCCGCGCTGGTCGAGGGCAACCCCGTCGCGGCGCTGCGGCTCGAGGGGCATGGCGTCGGAACGCACGTCGTCCAGATCGCCGGCTGCGAGCCCCGGTGGATGGCGGAGGGCGCGCGGATCGCGGCCGATGCCGGCGCGCAGGTCATCGACATCAACATGGGCTGCCCGGCGCGGCATGTGACCAACGGGCAGTCCGGCTCGGCGCTGATGCGCGATCTCGACCATGCCGTCCGCCTGATCGACGCGACGGTCGGCGCCGTCGACTTGCCGGTGACGCTGAAAATGCGCCTGGGCTGGGACGACAAGACGCTCAACGCGCCGGAGCTTGCGCGCCGGGCGCAGGACAGCGGCGTCAGGCTCGTGACGGTCCACGGGCGCACGCGCTGCCAGTTCTATACCGGCACGGCGGACTGGGCGAAGGTGCGCGCGGTGCGCCAGGCCATCGACATTCCGCTGGTCGTGAACGGCGACATCAAATCGTTCGACGACGCAGACCGCGCGCTCGAACGGTCGGGCGCCGACGCGGTGATGGTCGGACGCGGCATTCAGGGCCGGCCGTGGTTCCTCGGTCAGCTTGCGCACTATCTCGCGACGGGAGAGCGCCTAGCCGATCCGCCGCTGTCGCGGCAGCTCGAGCTCCTGCGCGAACTTTATGAAGACATGCTGCGGCTGCACGGCCGCGAGGTCGGGGCGCGCCACGCCCGCAAGCATCTGGGCTGGGGGCTCGATGTCGCGGCAAGGGCCGCCGCCGTCGCGCCGGAAGTGCTCAAGTCATGGCGCAGCCGCATTCTAACCACGCTCGATCCGGCCGCCGCGCTGCGCGATCTCGCGGAATCGTTCGAGTCCTTTGCCTGGAAGGCCGCCGCATGAACGTCGCGGAATCCGCCTCGCGGCCGGTTGCCAGCGCCCCGGAGACGGTGCTGAACGCGCTGCCGCATCCGGTGATCGTCGTCGGACCGGACGGCAAGATCGCCGAGGCCAATTCCGCCGCCGAGAGTTTCTTCGAGGTGTCGACTCCGCTCCTGCGCCGCCATGAATTGCGCGACGTCGTTCCGTTCGGCAGCCCGCTGCTGGCGCTCATCGACCAGGTTCGCCAGCGCAGCGCCGCCGTCAACGAATACAAGGTCGACCTTTCGACGCCGCGCATGCCGCGCGACCGGCTGGTCGATCTCCATGTCGCGCCGCTGCCCGAGCGTCCGGGCCACATCGTCGTGATGCTGCAGGAGCGCACGATCGCCGACAAGATGGACCGCCAGCTTACCCATCGCAGCGCCGCGCGCTCGGTGACGGCCCTCGCGGCGATGCTCGCGCACGAGATCAAGAACCCGCTGTCCGGCATCCGCGGCGCCGCGCAGCTCATCGAGCAGTCCGCTTCCGCCGACGACCGCGCCCTGACTCGCCTGATCTGCGACGAGACCGACCGCATCGTGAAGCTCGTCGACCGCATGGAAGTGTTCGCCGACGAACGGCCGGTCGAGCGCGCGCCGGTCAACATCCATGCGGTGCTCGAGCATGTGAAACGGCTCGCGCAATCCGGCTTTGCGCGCCGCATCCGCATCGTCGAGGAATACGACCCATCGCTGCCGATGGTGTACGCCAACCGCGACCAGCTCATTCAGGTCTTTCTCAATCTCGTGAAGAATGCGGCCGAAGCGATCGGGGAAAGCGCCGACGGCGAAATCCAGTTGACGACCGCGTTCAAGCCCGGCGTGCGCCTGTCGCTGCCGGGTTCCAAGACGCGCGTTTCGCTGCCGCTCGAGTTCTGCGTGAAGGACAACGGTCCCGGCGTGCCGGACGACCTGATGCCGCATCTGTTCGATCCGTTCGTGACGACCAAGCCCTCGGGCTCCGGACTCGGGCTCGCGCTGGTCGCCAAGATCGTCGGCGACCACGGCGGCGTGATCGAGTGCGAGTCGCAGCCGCGACGTACGATTTTCCGTGTGCTGATGCCCATGTTCACGGGTGACGACGCCCTGCCGGGTGGCGATACCTAAGAGAGAAACACATGCCATCGGGAAGTATTCTGGTTGCCGACGACGACGCCGCGGTCCGCACGGTGCTCAATCAGGCATTGTCGCGCGCAGGCTACGAGGTGCGCTCGACCGGGAATGCGGCCACGCTGTGGCGCTGGGTGAGCCAGGGCGACGGCGACCTCGTCATCACCGATGTCGTGATGCCCGACGAGAACGCCTTCGATCTGCTGCCGCGCATCAAGAAGCTGCGGCCGGAGCTGCCGATCGTGGTGATGAGCGCGCAGAACACGTTCATGACCGCGATCCGCGCCTCGGAGCGGGGCGCCTATGAATACCTGCCCAAGCCGTTCGACCTCAAGGAGCTGATCGCCATCGTCGGCCGCGCGATGTCGGAGCCGAAGGAGCGCCCGGCGCCGCCTGCGAAGGCCGAGGAATTCGACGCGATACCGCTGGTCGGCCGCTCTCCGGCGATGCAGGAGATCTATCGGGTGCTGGCGCGGCTGATGCAGACCGATCTGACGGTCATGATCACCGGCGAGTCCGGCACCGGCAAGGAACTCGTCGCCCGCGCCCTGCACGACTACGGCAAGCGCCGCAGCGGACCGTTCGTGGCGATCAACATGGCCGCGATCCCGCGCGACCTGATCGAATCGGAACTGTTCGGCCACGAGAAGGGAGCCTTCACCGGCGCCAATACGCGCGCGTCCGGCCGCTTCGAGCAGTCGGAAGGCGGCACGCTGTTCCTGGACGAGATCGGCGACATGCCAATGGAGGCGCAGACGCGGCTCCTGCGCGTGCTGCAGCAGGGCGAATACACCACGGTCGGCGGACGCACGCCGATCAAGGCGAACGTCCGGATCGTCGCCGCGACCAACAAGGACCTGCGCGTGCTGATCCAGCAGGGCCTGTTCCGCGAGGACCTGTTCTTCCGCCTCAACGTCGTGCCGCTGCGCCTGCCGCCGCTGCGCGAGCGCACCGAGGACGTGCCGGACCTGCTCCGTCACTTTTTCGCGCTGGCGGAGAAGGAGGGCCTGCCGCTCAAGCAGATCGACGCGGCCGCCCTCGAGCGGCTCAAGCATTATCGCTGGCCCGGCAACGTGCGCGAGCTGGAGAACCTCGCCCGGCGGCTTGCCGCGCTCTACCCGCAGGAAGTCATCAATACGGCGGTGATCGATGCCGAGCTCGCCCAGCCGACCCCCATGCCGGCGGAAGAGCCGGCGGCGGCCGACGAGGGGCTATCGGCCTCAGTCGAGCGCCATCTCAACCGCTATTTTGCAGGGTATCAGAACGACTTGCCGCCGCCGGGCCTGTATCACCGGGTGCTGCGGGAGATCGAATACCCGCTGCTGTCGGCGGCGCTGGCGGCAACCCGCGGCAACCAGATTCGGGCCGCGGAGCTCCTGGGGGTCAACCGGAACACGCTGCGCAAGAAGATTCGCGACCTCGATATCCAGGTGATCCGCGCCAGCAATTAGCTTCGACACGCAAATTTGAGGATATTACCAGCAGGACTGCGGGTTTTTCCCGTTTGGAAGCCAGCGGCCCTGTCTCAAATTCGCAACATTGTTGTATAAGTGCATCAGCAACGCCGCTTTTTGGCGGCGTTCGCAGGACCCGTCGGCGACGGGCCATTGAAATTCAGGAACATCGATGACGACAGTCGAGGACGCCAACGCCAGCTTGACGCCGGCCGGGCCCGAGCTGATCGACGTCGCCCCGACGCGCGGCCTGACGACCGGCAATGTCGGCCTCGTGGCCGTGCTGCTGGCGCTCCTTTCCGCCCTCGTGACGTTCCTCGTCCTCTCCAGCCTGACGCCGATCGCGCCGACGCCGGTGGTCGGCTACACGCTGCTGCTGGTCAACGCCGCGACCATCCTCGTCCTGCTGGCGATGATCGGCTACGACCTGTGGCAGCTCGTGCAGGCCCGGCGGCGGGGCAGGGCAGGGTCGCGCCTGCACATGCAGATGGTCGCGCTCTGCTCGCTGATCGCGGCGCTGCCGGCGATTCTCATCGCCGTCATCGCGACCGTGAATTTCGACCGCGGTCTCGACCGCTTCTTTGCGCTGCGCACCCGGATCATCATCGAGAACTCGCTCAACGTCGCCCAGGCCTATCTGCGCGAGCACGCGCAATCGATCGGCACCGACGTGATGAACACGTCGTTCGAGCTCAACGGGCTGCGCAGCCTGTTCGACACCGACCGCGACCGCTACCGCAAGTTCCTCGGCGCCCAGGCTTCGCTGCGCCGGCTGCAGGCGATCATGCTCATCGACGAGTCGGATCACATCATCGAGAAAGCCGACATTCCGGGCGCGGGCGAGTTCGCCCTGCCGAAGGTGACGAACGTCACCGATGCCGATCCGCTGGTCCTGCTCGGCAACGACGTCCGCTACGTCGCCGCCGTCGTCAAGCTGCCCGCCTACGAGAACACCTATCTCTTCGTCGCTCGCGTGCTCGATCCGCTGGTGATCGCGCATCTCAAGGAAACCCAGATCAGTATCGGCCAGTACGCCGCCTTCGAGGCCAACCGGCTCAACATGCAGATCGGCTTCGCGCTGATGTATGCGGTGATCGCCTTGACGGTGCTGCTCTCCGCCGTATGGGTGGGATTCAATTTCGCCGACCGCCTGGTGGCGCCGATCCGCCGACTGATCTCGGCGGCCAATCTCGTTTCGACCGGCAACCTGTTCGTGCAGGTGCCGGTCGGCCGCCGCCAGGGCGATCTCGGGCAACTGAGCGCCACCTTCAACAAGATGACGCAGGAGCTGCGCACCCAGCGCGATGACATCGTACGCGCGCGCGATCTCATCGACAGCCGTCGCATGTTCACCGAGGCCGTGCTCGCCGGCGCGAGCGCGGGCGTGATCGGCGTCGACGCCGAAGGCAAGATCAGCATCCTCAACCGCTCCGCGGAAAAGCTGATCGACTGCAGCGAGGTCGACGCGCTCGGCCGGCCGGTGACGGAAGTCGTGCCGGAGCTTTCCGAGATCGTGGCGGCGGCGGGCAACGGGGGCACGCGGCCGCAGCAGGGGCAGGTCGCGATCAATCGCGGCGGCCGGGAGCGCATCGCCTCCGTGCGCGTGACCAGCGAGCAGTCGGAAGACCCCCAGCACGGCTACGTCATCACCCTGGACGACATTTCCGAGCTCGTCACCGCCCAGCGCACCTCGGCCTGGGCCGACGTCGCCCGCCGGATCGCGCACGAGATCAAGAATCCGCTCACGCCGATCCAGTTGTCGGCGGAGCGGCTGCGCCGCAAGTACGGGTCGACCATCACGCAGGACAAGTCGGTGTTCGAGCAGTGCACCGCGACCATCGTCCGCCAGGTCGAGGACATCCGCCGCATGGTGGACGAGTTCTCGCGCTTCGCCCGCATGCCCAAGCCGGTGATCGCTCCGGAGGACGTGGCCGACACCGTGCGGCAGGTGGTGTTCCTGATGCGGGTCGGCAATGCCGACATCGCGTTCGAAGCGGAGATCGGCGAGGATCCGATGCCGGCGCAGTTCGACCGCCGGCTGATTTCGCAGGCGCTCACGAACATCGTCAAGAACGCGACGGAGGCCATCGCCGCCGTTCCGCCGGAAGAGCTCGGCCGCGGCCGTATCAAGGTCACCGCGACGCGCGACGGCAAGATGATTCATATCGACGTCGTCGATAACGGCATCGGCCTTCCGAAGGAGAACCGCAGCCGGCTGCTCGAGCCCTATGTCACCACGCGCGAGAAGGGCACGGGATTGGGTCTCGCGATCGTCGGCAAGATTCTGGAAGACCACGGCGGCGGCATCGAATTGCGCGACGCCGCCGAGCGCGAACCCGGCCTGCGCGGCACCTGGGTCCGCCTCACCTTCGCCTCGATCGAAGGCGGAGAACAAGCGGCTGAAGCGACTGTGCGAGAATCCGTTTCATGAAGAATACCGACATTCTCATCATCGACGATGAAAAGGATATCCGCGATCTCGTCGCGGGCATCCTGGAAGACGAGGGCCACGGCGCGCGCACCGCCGGCAACAGCGACGACGCGCTCGCCGCCATCCGCTCGCGGCGGCCGCAGCTCGTGTTCCTGGATATCTGGCTGCAGGGCAGCCGGCTTGACGGACTGCAATTGCTCGACATCATCAAGGAGGAGCACCCGGCGCTGCCGGTGGTGATGATTTCGGGCCACGGCAACATCGAGACCGCCGTCGCCGCGATCAAGCGCGGCGCCTACGATTTCATCGAGAAGCCGTTCAAGGCCGACCGCCTGGTGCTCGTCGCCGACCGCGCGCTCGAAACGTCGCGTCTCAAGCGCGAAGTCGCCGAGCTCAAGCAGCAGGCGCCGTCCGCCATGCGCTTCGTCGGCCGCTCCACGGCGATGAACCAGTTGCGCGCCACGCTGGAGAAGATCGCGCCGACCAACAGCCGGGTCCTGATCGTCGGCCCGTCCGGAGCCGGCAAGGAACTCGCGGCCCGCTCGCTCCATGCGCTGTCGTCACGGGCTACCGGACCGTTCGTGCTGCTCAATGCCGCGACGATCACGCCCGAGCACATGGAGGTCGAGCTGTTCGGCACCGAGCCGTCCAACGGCTCCCAGGCCCGCCGCGTCGGCGCGCTCGAGGAAGCACACGGCGGCACGCTGATGATCGACGAGATCGCCGACATGCCGCGCGATACCCAGGGCAAGATCCTGCGCGTGCTGGTGGAGCAGACCTTTCAGCGCGTCGGCGGCAGCCACAAGGTTTCGGTCGACGTGCGCATCGTGTCCTCCACGAGCCGCGACATGGAAGCGGAAGTCGCCGCCGGACGCTTTCGCGAGGACCTCTACCATCGCCTTTCGGTGGTGCCGCTGCGCATCCCGCCGCTCGCCGAGCGCCGCGAGGACATTCCCGAACTCGTCCAGTATTTCATGGAGCAGATCTCGCAATCGACAGGCCTCCCGGTACGGCAGATCGCACCCGACGCCATGGCGGTCCTGCAGTCGCACGACTGGCCCGGCAACGTCCGCCAGCTGCGCAACAACGTCGAGCGCGTGATGATCCTCGCCGGCGGCGATCCCGGCACGCCGGTCGGCGCCAGCATGTTGCCGCCGGACGTCGGCTCGATGGTGCCGAGCATGCCGGGCGGCGCGGGCGGCGAGCACCTGATGGGCCTGCCGCTGCGCGAGGCGCGCGAAGCCTTCGAACGCGAATACCTGCGGGCGCAGATCAGCCGCTTCGGCGGCAATATTTCCCGCACCGCCGAGTTTGTCGGCATGGAGCGCTCGGCGCTTCACCGCAAGCTCAAGGCGCTTGAAATGGATTGACGCTTCGGATGTCGCGCATTGCCTATGTCAACGGCCGGTACGTCCCGCATGCCGAGGCCGCCGTCCATATCGAGGATCGCGGATACCAGTTCTCGGACGGCGTCTACGAGGTCTGCGAGGTGAGGGACGGCCGTCTGGTGGACGAGCGCCGGCACATGGAGCGGCTGGCGCGTTCGCTCGGCGAGCTTCGCATCGCCGCGCCGATGGCTCCCCGGGCACTCTCGGTCGTGCTCCATGAGGTCGTCGCGCGCAACCGCGTGCGCAACGGCATCGTCTATGTGCAGGTCACCCGTGGCGTCGCGCGGCGCGACCATGCGTTCCCGCCGGACGGCACCGCGCCTTCGGTCGTCGTCACCGCGCGCACCATCGAGCGGTCGAAAGGAGAGCGCGAGGCCGTGAACGGGGTTTCCGTCGTGACCTATCCCGAGAACCGCTGGAGCCGGCCGGACATCAAGTCGGTTTCGCTGCTGGGGAACGTGCTCGCCAAGCAATATGCGAAGGAGCAGGGCGCGCGCGAGGCATGGTACGTCAACCGCGACGGCTTCATCACCGAAGGTTCGTCGTCGAACGCCTGGATCGTCACCCATGAGGGCAGGGTGATGACCCATAGCGCCGGCAACGGCATCCTGCGCGGCATCACCAGGACGGTCCTGCAGGAAGTCCTCAAGGCGCACGGCCTGACGCTGGACGAACGGCCCTTCACGCTCGAACAGGCATTGGCGGCGCGGGAGGCATTCGTGACGGCGGCGAGCCAGATCGTGCTGCCGGTCGTGCGGATCGACGGCAAGCCGGTCGGCGACGGCAGGCCGGGGCCGATTGCGACCGCTTTGCGGCGGGATTTCCATGCTTACGCCGAGTTTTCCTGATAGCCGGCAACCCGCTCTGCCCACTTGTGTTTCGCTGGGGACGAAGGGGTTGCACCCAGGGTCGCCGTAACATCTAATGAGAACCGTCGGTGACGATTTGGCCACGTTCGTCGTCCGGCACGGGCGCGGCTGGTCCGACCAATAATAAAAACAGGGCTGTGGAACGCGAACAAAAACGGAAACAACGGCCATGGCAGCCGAACGCGCACAAAACCTTCAAGACACCTTCCTCAACAACGTCCGCAAGAACAAGACGCCCCTCACCATCTTCCTGGTGAATGGCGTGAAGCTGCAGGGCGTCGTCACCTGGTTCGACAACTTCTGCCTGCTCCTGCGGCGGGACGGTCACTCCCAGCTCGTTTACAAGCACGCCATCTCGACCATCATGCCGGGTCACCCGATCCAGCTATTCGAAGGGGCTGACGAGACGGCCGGCGAGGACAAGACCTAGTTGGAGCCGCGCCGCCGCGACAAGCCGCGCGAGGGCGCCCCGGAACGGCGTTCCGGGACCGGGCGCTCCGTGGTCATCGGTCCCTATTTGCGAGAACGCGCCACGCGCGACGCCGTGCCTGAGACCGAGGCGCGGCGCACGCCGGAGGCGCGCCTCGACGAGGCCGTCGGGCTCGCCGCGGCGATCGATCTCGAAATCGTCGCCTCGGGGATCGTCGCGCTCGGCGCGATCCGGCCGGCGACCTATATCGGCAAGGGCAAGGTGGACGAGATCGCCGGCCTCGTGCGCACGCACGATGCCGAGCTCGTGGTGATGGACTGCGCGCTCTCGCCGGTGCAGCAGCGCAACCTGGAGAAGGAGTGGCGCGCCAAGGTGCTCGACCGCACCGGGCTTATCCTCGAGATATTCGGGCGCCGCGCCCGCACGCGCGAAGGCGCGCTGCAGGTCGAGCTCGCGCACCTGACCTACCAGCGCAGCCGCCTGGTTCGCTCGTGGACCCACCTCGAGCGCCAGCGCGGCGGATTCGGCTTTCTCGGCGGTCCGGGCGAAAGCCAGATCGAACTCGACCGCCGCCTGATCGGCGAGCGGATCGCGCGGCTGAAGACCGAGCTCGAAAGCGTCAAGCGCACGCGCAGCCTGCATCGGGAAAGCCGCAAGCGTGTGCCGTATCCGATCGTCGCGCTGGTCGGCTATACCAACGCCGGCAAATCGACGCTGTTCAACCGGTTGACGGCGGCGACCGTGCTGTCGGCCGACATGCTGTTCGCGACGCTCGATCCGACGTTGCGCGCGATCGAGCTGCCGCACGGCAACCGGGTCATCCTTTCGGACACGGTCGGCTTCATCTCGGACCTGCCGACCATGCTGGTCGCCGCGTTCCGCGCCACGCTGGAGGAGGTGATCGAGGCCGACGTCATCCTGCATGTGCGCGACGTCTCGCATGGCGACACGCAGGCGCAGGCGGGCGACGTGCGCGCCGTGCTCAAGGACCTCGGCGTCGATCCGGACGGCGGCAGGCTGATCGAGGTGTGGAACAAGATCGACAACCTGCCGCCGGGCGAGCGCGAGCGGCTCGCGAACCTCGCCCGCCGGCAATCGTCCCCGCCCGTGCTGGTTTCGGCGCTGACCGGGGAGGGGATGGATGGGCTCAAGGCGCTGATCGAGGACAAGCTCGGCGCCGGACGGAAGACCTACGAGATCACCGTCGATGCCGCCGACGGCGCCAGCGCCGGCTGGCTCTATCGCCACGCCGAGGTGCTCGGCAAGCGTGCCGACGAGAGCGGCGCGACGACCCTGCGGATACGCATCGACCCGGCCAACGAGGGCGTGCTGCTGGCGAAATTCGGCGCGCGGGCGAGGGCGGGCTGACTATTCGGCGGCGTCCCGCTCCGCCGCCTTGGCGGCATCCCACAGCGAATCCATTTCGGCGAGCGTCGACGACTTCGGCGTCTTGCCCTGTTGCGCCAGCGCGCGTTCGATCCAGGCGAAGCGGCGCTCGAACTTCAGGTTGGTCGCGCGCAGCGCGGCGTCGGCGTCGCCGCCGAAATGCCGCGCGAGGTTGACGACCGCGAACAGCAGGTCGCCGACCTCGCCCTGCGCATCGAGCGTCTTGCCGGCCGCGATCGCTTCCTCGACTTCGTCGGCCTCCTCGCGGATCTTCGCCAGCACGGCCAGCGGATCGTTCCAGTCGAAGCCGACCTTGCTCGCCTTGTCCTGCAGCTTCTGCGCGCGCGGCAGCGCGGGCAGGGCGACCGGAATGCCGGAGAGGGCGCCCTTTTCCTCGTCCGGCTTGCCGCGCCTGGCGGCGCGCTCGGCCTTCTCCTCGGCCTTGATCCGGTCCCACAGGCCCTTCACCTCGCCGACGGCGCGCGCCTCCGCATCGCCGAACACATGCGGATGGCGGCGGATCATCTTGCGGGTCACCGCATGCACGACGTCCCCGAAATCGAACGCCTGCCGCTCCTGCGCCATCCGCGCATGGAAGACGACCTGCAGCAGCAGATCGCCGAGTTCATCGCACAGGTCCGCCATGTCGTCCCGCGCGATGGCGTCGGCGACCTCGTAAGCCTCCTCGAGCGTATAGGGCGCGATGGTCGCGAAATCCTGCTCCAGGTCCCAGGGGCAACCGGTCTTCGGCGTGCGCAGCGCCGCCATGATCTCGAGAAGCCGGGAAATATCGCGGGAAGGGGTCATGGGCGGCGTTCCAGGTAGCGGCGTGCCTACCAAAGCGAAACGGCCACCCCGGCGCAAGCCGCGATGGCCGTCTTTGCAGCGCTTTGAACCGGCGTTTTGACGTCCGGGCCGATAACCGCAGCCGGGACGTCCTTTCCGCTCCGGAACGCCTAGTGGCCGCCCTCGCTGGTGTCGCGGCTGGCTTCGTAGAGGAACCAGGTCCGGCGCTCGGTCGCGTCGATGAAGTTCTCGAGGATGCTCGCCGTCGCCACGTCCTCGTGCTTGTCGGCGATGTCGTGGGCTTTGCGCATGGCCTTGGCCATCGCCTTGTTGTCGTTCATCAGCTCGCGCAGCATGTCGCGCGGCGCGACGAACTCCTTGTCGTTGTCCTCGATGCTCTGGAGCTTGGCGATCTGTCCGATCGAGCGCAGCGTGGTGCCGCCGATCTTGCGCACGCGCTCGGCCAGTTCGTCCGTGGTGGCGAAAATCTGCTCGGAATGTTCGTCCAGCATCAGATGGTAGTCGCGGAAATGCGGCCCCGAGACGTGCCAGTGGAAGTTCTTGGTCTTGAGGTAGAGCGCAAAGGCGTCCGCGAGCAGCCCGTTGAGCGCCGACGCAATCTCGCCGACGGCATTGCCTGACAGGTCGGTTGGCGTATCGAGCGGCTCCGCCGCCTTACCCTTGCTGCTCACGATGATCCTCGCTTGTTTTCCGAATGGAGCCCCAGCCGGCACAATGCGCCGGCGCTGCAGCTAACGGCAAATACAATAATGGGTTCCATGCCGGGCAGGTACATCGATCCGGCAAGGGAGCCGCAGTGAACCAGCGTCTCGAAGCGCCGTTCCGGC
>Ga0182735_1001856_pt1 | contig 13557 bp, 10 predicted proteins | sample eDN5th30CKraftMG_FD_128524 | JGI IMG/M metagenome (GOLD analysis project Ga0182735, IMG submission 128524) | Enriched Miracle-Growth compost microbial communities from Emeryville, California, USA - eDNA 5th pass 30_C Kraft MG (version 2) (version 2) ... | reverse complement strand
GGCGCTTGATGTCTTCTCGATCATGGTTCCCTCCGTTCCTGTGGCACCCGCGGCAGACCCCGCGACTGGCCTTGCCGTGCAGGCTCTTAGATAGAACGGTCGGATGCAGCGGCAAGTTCCCGCCGTGGACGGGCTCGGTGGCTGATGTTCTCCACCGTGGCCTTGGCGGCGGCGCGGTCCAGGCCGGTCTCCAGGCGCACCAGCCTTATGGCCTCCGGCTTGCGGCCGGCACGCAGCATGCCGGCCACCGTGTCGGTCAGCGTGCCGCCGCTCCGGTTCAGACCGAGATAAAGACGGATGCCGGCGGTGATGTCCGCCCATTCCGCCTCGCCGCCGGCCCGACCGATGGTCAGCACCAGGCGGGCGCCGTCCCGCAGATGCAGGAAAGCGCATCCTTCCCCGGTGACGCCCACCGTCTCGATATCGGCGATGGGGAGCGTGCCGCCCCGCCGCACCGGGCCGGTGCGCCGTGACCAGGTCAGCCAGCCGGTGGTGCGGTCGAAAACGAATCGGCTGCCTCCCGCCAGGAGGAAGGCCCCCGCCGCCAGGGCCAGCGTCCCCAGCCCGAGGCCGATGGTGCCGTAGGTCCAGCCCCCGGTCTCCGCCCATTGCCAGAGGCGGTAAGCCATCAGCATGGCGGCGGCCCCCAGCACCGCCGGCGCCACAAAGGGCCTGTCCTCGAACACCAGCCTGCTCCCGTCCCGTTTCAGCCTCATACGCCTCTCCTCCAGCCATTGGCGGCCAGTATGGCGAGGCAATGATTAGCGAAGGGTTAGGCTGAATGGCCATGAGGCTGAAGAGCGGTGGCCCAGAAACAAAGTGGGGTGAGGCCGCCGCATTAGCCCCACCCCAGGAGAGTTAACTGCGACGGCGTCAGCGGCCCGTGGCGGACCTCCCCGTGCCGTGGCGCGCAGGCTGCCCGCCCGGCACACCTACGGCGCCCGGAGCAGCGGCAAGGCCGCGGCCGAAACAAAAGATTGCGGAAGCGAAAGGGGCTCCCCCGTGCCCGTTTCTCAAACCCTGTCTCCCATTTGCCGCCCGGCCGAAGCCGGCCCTGGCGGCGCATTATATTTTTTTACGGCCCGGGGACAGGCTGAACGCTCAACAGCTTATGGTTGTCCCCATGGCGTCCCACTCATTATGAGCCCATGATTTGGAGAAATCCAGAGGAAGATTGCTACCAAAGCGGGTTATTTGCGTTCCGGGGATGACGGAAGGGCTGCGCGCATCAATCCTTGTAGGGGATCGGCCGGCCGGTGACCGGGTGCCGGTAATGGTAGGGTACGGTGCGCGTCTTCGGCCAGACGGTGGGGATGTCCGCCGTCAACTCGTCGGGGCCGTTGGGGTCCTCCGGCCAGGTCTTCTCGATGGGGGCCAAGTGCACGGAACTGGCGCCCCAGCCCTTGGCGTAATCGGCCTGCCAGAGCATGTTGTAGTTGAGGATCCTGATCTTCCAGACGCCTTCGTCCTTCACATAGGTGTTCTCGTGGATGCCGCCTTCCCAGCAGCTTTGCGGCATGCCCTCGGCCAGGGTTTCCACCGAACAGTGGTAGCCGGCCTGCATGAGGCAGCGGCCCCGCAGCCAGCCGGTCAGCCCGTCCTCGGCCACGTCGACGATCTCCTGGCCCATGAAATGGTCGAGGAGGAAGCCCTCGATGGGGCCGTTGACGCCGCGCGTGAACATCTCCCGGAACCAGCCGGCATAAAGGCGCCGGACGCCTTCCTTGCCCTTGTAGATGCCGTTGTGGAAATAGGCGATGCCATCGTCGGCGAAGAGGTCCACCGCCTCGTCATAGCGGCACTGGTCGATGAAATAGCCGTATTTGAAATGCAGGGTGCGGATGGCCTGGATATCCTGCTGGCGGGCGAGGTCCCGCCGCAGGCGGCCGATTTCGGCCTGCATGGCGTCCACGGTGGCCGCGAGGGTCTTCAGGCTGGCGTCATCCGACATGAGCTTCGTCCTTTCCTTGCGCCTTGAGGAGGGTGTCGAAATCATCCCCGGGGTCCAGATAGCGGCCGCTCAGGCGGTCGTACGCGCCGCTGGCGAGCTGGCACACCATCTCCACCACCCGCCGCTTGGAGGCTTCCGACTGCTCGTGGGTGATGGATTGGATGAACTCCAGGCCCTGTGGAATCCATTTCTGCGCCTCGGGCGAATGGATGGTGTGCTCCATCATGGAGGTATGGATGGTGCCGGGCTCCATGGAGAAGGCGGCGACGCCGCTTCCCGCCTGTTCCGCCGCCACATGCTCCACCAGGCGGATGAGCGTGGCCTTGGCCACCGCATAGGCCGACATGTTGGGCACCACCACCGTGCCGGCCAGCGAGGCGATGCAGACGATGTGCCCGCGCCCGCGGGCCCGCATGCCGGGCAGCACGGCGGTCATGGCATTGACGGCGCCCTTCACATGCACGGCCTCGGTGGCCCACCAGTCATCGGGGTCCACATGCCCGATGGGGCCAAAGGGCGCATCCACGCCGGCGTTGCTGACCAGGATGTCGACGGGGCCGAGCACCCGCTCGCTCTCCATGACGGCGGCCTTCACCGCCGCTCCGTCCACCACGTCGGCCACGGCGGCCGAGGCGCGGCCGCCCCGGGCCTCGATCTCGGCGACCACGCGGTCAAGGTCGGCCCGGGTGCGGGAGACCACGGCCACGGCGGCGCCTTCATCCGCCAGGCCGAGCGCCAGGATGCGGCCAATGCCGCGCCCGCCGCCGGTGACCAGCGCCACCCTGCCCTCGAATTGCCTGGCCATGCCGGGTTCCCCTGGTTGTTGCCGCTTGTGCCGCCTCAGGCGACGGCTTCCGCCTCTGCCGCCAGCGACTGCATGACGATGGCGCGCTTTTCCATGAAGTTGTTGTAGACGCAATCCTCGGCCGCCTTGCCGGCGCCGTCGCGCAGATGCTGCATCAGCTCGCGGAAGAATGCCACCTGCTTCTGGCGCAGCTCCGGAGTGCTCGCATCGGCCAGCACATGCTGGTGATAGAAGGTCAGCGGGAAGTTGGCGCGCTGGCGCCCGGTGAAGAAGGAGCCGGTGGCGCGGTTGAGCACACCGAAGAATTCGATCCGGGTGACGTGGAAATCCTCGGGATTGTCCACCGTGTCCGCCAGCTCGGTCATCATCTCGAGGATGCGCTCCATATTGGCGATATGCTCGGGCGTGCGCCGTTCCGCCGCGTAGCGGCCCAGCATGCCGTAGACCATGGCGTTGAGCTCCAGCAGGTCCGCCAATTCGTCGCTGTTGTAGGTGACGACCGTGGCGCCGCGCCAGGGATGAATCTCGACGAAGCCGCGGGCCGCCAGCTTGCCCATGACGTCGCGGATGACGGTGCGGCTCACATTGAAATCGCCGGACAGTTCCTGTTCGCGCAGGCGCGAGCCGGGCGGATATTGCTGCACCATGATGCGCCAGCTCAGTTCGGCGGCGACGATCTCGGCGCTGGTGCGCTTGGGGGTGACTCCTTCGGCGGACAGGCTGTCCGCGCTGAGTTTGGTTGAGAAATACGAATTCTCGGACTTATCGACCATGGGCTGCCTGTGTTCACCGTCTTCGAGAGCCCAACACTATACGCAAGATTGTGCACAGCCGAAAGGCCTGTGCGTGGAAATTGCGTCGATGGGCTATCGCATAAGTGGTGGTGTGGGTACGAATCGCCGGAGAATCCAGCGGATATTGCATTGTCCTGACACCGCCATGAACGGCAAATTAACAGCGGCACAAAATTCGTGCATTCGGAGCGCCGTCCACCGATAATACAACCATAAACCATAACGTGAGACTCAGGGGGACGACCTTGGACTATCGCAAACTTCTGGCATGCAGCACCCTCATCCTCGGGCTTGCGGCATGCGGCTCATCGGACAACGGCTCGTCGGCGGACAATGCCTCCGGCGGCGCCACGGATTCGACCAGCACCTCGACGACGGCGCAGCCGCAGGCCGCTCCCGAAGCCGCCAATGTGACGGCCGAACGGCTGGTCAACGCGGCCAATGAACCGGGCCAGTGGATGACCACCGGCGGCGATTATGAGGAACATCATTTCAGCCGGCTCGATCAGGTGAACACCGGAAATGTGGGCCAGCTCGGCCTCGCCTGGTATTCCGACATCGAGACCAACCTCAACCAGGAGGGCACGCCGCTGATGATCGACGGCGTGATCTACGCCACCTCCGCCTGGAGTCATGTCTACGCCATCGACGCCAAGACCGGCGAACGCCTGTGGCATTACGACCCCAAGGTGCCGGGCGAGCGCGGCGGGCTCGGCTGCTGCAGCGTGGTCAACCGCGGCGTGGCGGCCTGGAACGGCAAGATCTTCGTCGGCGCCTATGACGGCCGGCTCATCGCCATCGACGCCAAGACCGGCAAGGAAGTCTGGTCGGTGATGACGGTGGATCAGGACTGGCCCTATTCCATCACCGGCGCGCCGCGCGTGGTCAAGGGCAAGGTCATCATCGGCAACGGCGGCGCCGAACTGGGCGTCAGAGGCTATGTCACCGCCTATGATGCCGAGACCGGCGAGAAGGTCTGGCGCTTCTATACGGTGCCCGGCAACCCCGCCGAGGGGCCGGACGGCGAAGCCTCCGACAAGGCGCTGGCCGACATCGCCCAGGACACCTGGACCGGCGAATACTGGCGCATCGGCGGCGGCGGCACGGTGTGGGACGGCATGGTCTACGATCCCAAGCTCGACCTGCTGTATATCGGCGTGGGCAACGGCTCGCCCTGGAACGCCGCCGAGCGCAGCCCCGATGGCGGCGACAATCTCTTCCTTTCCTCCATCGTGGCGCTGAACCCGGACACCGGCGAATATGTGTGGCATTTCCAGGAAGTCCCCTGGGAATCGTGGGACTATACGGCGACCGCGCCGTTCACCGTGGCGGATATCGATTTCAACGGCCAGACCCGCCGCGTGGTCATGCAGATGCCCAAGAACGGCGTCTTCTACGTGCTCGACGCCAAGACCGGCGAGTTCATCTCCGCCAAGAACATGGTGCCGCAGAACTGGTACAACAGCATCGACCCGGTGACCGGCCGGCCGGACATCAAGCCCGAGGCCCATTACGACAAGACCGGCGAGCCCTATATCGTCATGCCCGGGCCGCAAGCCGCCCATTCCTGGCATCCGGCGGCGTTCAGCCCCGAAACCGGCCTGATCTACATGCCGGCCCGCTATACGAGCCTGCCGCTCATCTCGGCGCCGCGCAAGGAAATCGGCGTCTTCAACCTGGGGGTCGACTGGATCAGCGGCGCCTATCTCTACGATAAGCCCGAGAACAAGGACCTGCCGAAGGATATCGACCATCAGCTCATCGCCTGGAACCCGGTGACGCAGGAGCCGGTGTGGAAAAGCCCGATGACCGGGGACGGCGGCGCCGGCGTGCTGGCCACGGCGGGCGGCCTGGTGTTCCAGGGCATCTCCAGCAAGGAGCAGCTCGTGGCCTATGACGCCCAGACCGGCGAGGAAGTCTGGCACGGCGACGTGCAGACCGGCATCGTGGCGGCGCCCATCTCCTACGAGCTGGACGGCGAGCAATATATCGCGGTGACGGTGGGTGCGGCGGTGCCGGGCGCCACCTATTACACGCCCAACTATTCCCGCGTGCTGGCTTTCAAGATCGGCGGCACCGCCACGCTGCCGGAGAAGACACCCTTCGCGCCGCCGACGCTGGACCCGCCGGAACTGGAAGCCTCGGCCGACGTGGTGAAGCATGGCCAGGAGCTCTATTCGGCCAACTGCTCCATCTGCCACGGCGAGGGTGGTGCGGTCAGGGGCGCCCTGTTCCCCGACCTGCGCTACTCCAGCGCCCTGTGGGCGCAGGAGGATTTCGACGCCATCGTACTCGACGGCCTGCGCGCCGACAACGGCATGCGCCCCTTCAAGGGCGTGCTGTCGGAGGAGGATACGGCCGCCGTACGCTCCTACATCGTCTCCATCGCCAACGAGCTGAAGGAGCAGCAGACCGATACCGGCCAGGCCAACTGAGACCACAGGCCAGCTCGACTCGACCCCCCCGGCCTGAAAAAGGCCGGGGGTTTTTATTCGCAATGACGGTGGAGCAGGTGGGGTGAGGGCGATCTCGTCTGCCGATATCGAACCGGGGACTCGATGGGCCGTTAAAGGCCCGGCTGGGCCTTGCCCTGGGCGGCCATGAAGGATTCGAGAAGAGCCATGGTCTCTGGCTTGGGCTCGGGCGGGGCTTCGAGGAAGCCGGGCTTGTAGTTGCCGGCCGCCAGGTCGTAGGGGGTCTTGCCCCGGCTGTCGACCAGGCTCACGTCGGCGCCGTGCTCCGCCAGGAAGCGGATGATGTTGTCCCAGCCCTTCAGCGCGGCGCCGTGCACGGCATTGCGCCCGGCATAGGGGCTGCCGGCGAAGCTGGCGCGGGGCGTGCCTACGGAATCGTCATTGGCCGGCTTGGTGGCCGGATTGGCGATGGCGTTTATGTCGGCCCCGGCCTTGTAAAGAATTTGCAGCGTCTCGACGCCCTGGTCCTCGGTCTTGTAGCGCCCGCGGGTGGGGTTGATGCCATGGCCGAGGCCGGCGGCCGCCATGAGCGGCGTCACCCCGTCGGCATTGGGCAGGTCCACCGTGGCCCCATGGTCGATGAGCAGCTGCACCACCGGATTGTCGCTGGCCTTGGCGGCGCGCAGCAGCGGCGTGGCGCCGGTGGAGAGGATGGAGTCGCCGCCCCGGTCGAACGGCACGTTGCGGTAGGGCGGGCGCAATTTGAGCTGGATGTCCGGGTTGGCGCCCTTTTCCAGGAGGAGCTTGGCGATATCATAGCCCGTGGTGGCGTCCCTGGAGGGGATGTCGGTGCGGCCGCCGGCCGGCGTGGTGTTCATGTCCACGGTGTTGAACAGGGGCGTGCGGCCGTAGAGGTCCCACTTGTTCACGTCGGCCCCGGCCGCGATCAGATATTTCGCCGTATCGAACTGGAAGTTGATGATGGCGAGCGACAGCGGCGGCACACGGTCCGGGTCCGCCATGTCGATATCGGCGCCGGCCTCCACCAGATAGCGGGCGCATTCGGTGCAGCCCTCGCGGGCGGCGTAGAGGAGCGGCGTGAAGCCGCCCTTGTTCATGTCCTTGGGGCGCGGCTCGGAGGTGATCTTGCGCTGCCAGTTGCGCACGGCGCCCCGGGCGTTGACGTCGGCCCCCGCCGAGATGAGATATTCCACCATCTCGGGGTGCTGCTGGGCGGCGGCCCACATGAGGGCGGACTGGGCCCCCCAGCTTTCGCGGGCGTTGACGTCGGCCCCGGCCTCCACCAGCACGCGGGCGGCGTCCACGGCCCCGGTGCGGGCCACCACCATCAGCGCCGTCTGGCCTTCGGGATTGGTGCCGTTGGGGTCCGCCCCCGCCTTGAGGAGGGCCTTGATCATCTCGGCATCGCCGACGATGGCGGCCTCTGAGAGCGCGGTGGCGCCGTAGGCGTTCTGCACCGTCACGTCCGCCCCGGCCTTGATGAGGCGCTTGACGAGGTCCGTGTCGCCCCGGTGCGCCGCCCACAGGAGGGCCGTGCTGCCGTCCGGCTCGGCGGCGGAGACGTCGGCCCCCTTGCGAAGCATCTCGATGGCGGCGTCATGGTCTCCCTGACGCACGGCATCGGCCAGCGACCCGGCCGCCAGAGCCGGGCCGACACTCATCGCAAAAAGGGCCGCCGCGGCAACCAGGGTCCTCCGCATGGGGTCACACCTCCGTCAGGAGACCGGTGCTGTCGCCCAGCTTCTCCTGGGGGATGCCGGCCCTGTCGAGCAGGGTGAGGATGAGGTTGGCATGCGGCGTGTCCTGCGGGTAGTGCAGGTGCTGGTTGCCCTTGATCTTGCCGTAGGCCTTGCCGAGCACGGCGGAGGGCAGCGGATCGTGGTTGTGCTTGTCGCTGTTGGCCATGTTGGAGCCGAAGAGGATGATGGCATGATCCAGGAGCGTGCCGTCGCCGTCCGGCGTATTGGCCAGCTTGTCCACGAAATTGGCGAACACCGAGGTGTGGTAGGTCTGCACGCGGGTCAGCTTCTCCAGCTTCTCCGGGTTGTTCTGGTGGTGCGACAGAGGGTGGAAGGCATCCGAGATCCCGAGATTCGGGTAGGTGCGCATGCTCACCTCCTTGGCCATCATGAAGCTGGCCACGCGGGTGATGTTGGCCTGCCAGGCCAGGGTCATGAGGTCGAACATCAGGGCCAGGTTCTCGCCGAAATCGGGCTTCACGCCCACCGGCGCGTTGGGCAGGTCCACGCCCGTGAAATCCTGGTCCTTCATCTTCTGCACGCGGCGCTCCACCTCGCGCAGACTGTCCAGATAATCGCCCATCATGGCCTGGTCGGACTTGCCCAGCCCGGCCTTCATGCTGGCCGAGCTCTCGAGGACGAAATCGAGGATGCTGCCCTTCTCGTTGACGATGGCATGGCGCTCCTCGGCGGTGTCGCCCTGGCCGAACATCTTGAAGAAGATCTTGCGCGGGTTGGGCTCCATGGGCAGGGGCTTGGTCGGGCTGGCGAAGGAGATGGTGTTGCCGTAGGAACAGCCATAGCCCGGGTCGCACGGCCCGCCGCCGCCTTCACCCGACAGCTCGATGGAGGGCAGGGGCGTGTCCTGGCCCATGTTCTGGGCGGCGATCTGGTCGATGCTGGTGCCGGCCAGCGGATCGTGCTGCACGGCGGGGGCCACGCAGCCCAGCCAGGTGCCGGCGGTGATGGCGTGCGGCGTCGGGCTTTCTCCCGCCTTGTTGCGCAGGCCGGAAACCACCGTCAGATACTCCCGGTATTTCTCCAGGGGTTTGAGGATGGGCGACATCTCGAAGTCCGAGCCGGTGGTCTTGGGCTCCCAGTTCTGCTGCACCGCGCCGTGCGGGAAGTAGATGAAGCCCATCTTGGGGCGGGGTGCGGCGGCGGTGTTGGCCAGGGCCGTGCCCGCCGGCACCATGGCGCTGAGGAGCGGCAGGGCGATACTGACACCGGCGCCCCTGAGGACGGTGCGGCGGGAGAGATGTTTGCGGGTGATGTACATCTTTTCTTTCCTCCTAAAGCGGAACGGATTCCCGGCCTATTGGTCGGACTTCAAATGCAGGGCGGCTTCCTGCGTTGCCTCGCCGGCAACCTCGGGGACGCTCTGCTTCATGAACTGGTCGCTTTCCACGATATTCATGACCAGCGACGAGAACCGGTAGTCATCCTTGGCGATATTGCGCACGATCTGGCGCACGGTCGGCATGTCCTGATAATCCATGGTGCGGCCCACGGCGTAGGTCATCAGCCGTTCGGTCAGCGTCTGGACGAACTGCTCGGGGTGCTGCATCAGCGCCTCGCGCAGGTCGACGGGTCCGTCGATCCTGGTGCCGTCGGGCAGCACGCCCGTGGCGTCGATGGGCTTGCCCGAGAAGCGGTCGCGCGCCCGCCACATGCCGGTGGCGTCGAAATTCTCCAGCGCCAGGCCCAGCGGATCGAGGATGCCGTGGCAGGAGTTGCAACTCGGGCTGGAGGCGTGATCAGCCATCATTTCGCGCACCGTCAGCACGTCCTTGGCGCCGGCCGGGTTCTCCTTCAGGTCGGTCACCACATTGGGCGGCGGCGCGGCCGGCGGGGTGCCCAGGATGCGGTCCATGATCCACTGGCCGCGCAGCACCGGCGCCGTGCGGTTGGGATAGGACGAGGCCATGAGCACGCCGCCCTTGCCCAGAAGCCCCCAGCGCTCGGGATGGTCCTCCAGGCTGACCTTGCGGAAGCGATCGCCCTTCACGTCCTTGATGCCGTAATGCAGGGCCAGGCTTTCGTTGAGGAAGGTATAGTCGGCGGTCATCAATTCGGTGACCGGATGGTCGTTGCGGAACACATAGTCCACGAACAGCTTGAGCTCGGTCTTGAAGTTCTCGCGCTGGTCGCCGGCGCCCGAGGCATAGGGGAAGATGCCCGGATCGGGCTCCACTTCATCCAGCCGCGCCAGATCGAACCACTGATAGGCGAAATTGCTGGCCAGGGTCTTGGCCTTGGGGTCCTTGAGCATGCGGGTGACCTGCTGCTCCAGCACCGTCTTGTCGGTCAGCTTGTCTTCCTCGGCCAGCTTGAGAAGCTCCTCGTCCGGCAGGCTGGACCACAGGAAGAAGGAAAGGCGCGACGCCAGCTCGCGGGAGTTCAGGTTGAAGCTCTCGCCGGCCGCCACATTGGCCGGCACCGGCTCGGTGCGGTAAAGGAATTGCGGGCTGGCCAGGATGCCGGTCAGCGCCATGCGGATGCCGGTCTCGAACCCGTCCTGCTCATGCCCCTTCTGGTAGAAGGCCATGAGCGGCTGCAGGTCGGCGTCGGTGACATTGCGGCGGTAGGCCTTCTCGGCCAGGTTGGCCACGATCTTGTGGGCGCAGGCGTCTTCCTGCGCGGCGTCCTCGGGGTGGCAGATGAAGATACGCTCGCGCGACGGGGTGCCGCTGATGCCCTCGGAGGTGAAGGGGCCGCGCACCTCGAACTGGCTAATGTGCAGCACGCGGTCCTGCCCGCCGCCGGGGATGAACTGGCGCAGGCGGTCATCCGATTCGGCAAAGGTGCGCGCCTTGAAGGTGACGCCCACCTTGTGGATGCCGGACGTGGTGGTGAAGCGGATGTTCTTGAGGCGCGCGTTGATGGCATCCACCGCCGGGTCCTGATCCTGGTCGATGGCCTTGATGTCGGCTTCGCCGCCGACCGTGGTCTCGTAAATCTGCTTGCCGTCCAGGAGCACCACGACGGTGTTCTCGAATTCCTGGTTGTAGACCCAGAGTGCCGCCGCCATGTTGGCGATGTTGATCTCGTATTCACCGTCCACCGGGAACAGGTGATCCACCGCCATGCCGCCGCGCGTGCCCAGCGGCAGGCCCTCGACATGGGTCTGCTGGGTGCCGCTGTCGGGCACATAGGTGGTGCCGGCGGGCAGGGGGTCCGGGTCGCCCACCGCTTCCACGGCCACGGCGCGCGCCGCCGAGATATATTGTTCGGCGAAGGCTGGCGAGACCTGGAGCACATTGGCGATATTGTCGAAATCACCGCTCGAATCGTCGCGCGGCAGCAGCGACTCCGCATCCACCTTGAGGGCCAGCAGGTCCTCGACGGCGTTGGCGTATTCCTTGCGGTTCATGCGGTGCAGCGCCACATAGCCCGGCCTCTTGTGGTCGGCGCCCACCTCGTCCAGATAGCTCTCCAGCCAGGAGACGAAGGAGGCGAGCTCGGCATTGTCGGGCCGCGGCTTGTCCGGCGGCGGCATCATGTGGCCGCGCAGCTTGGCCACCACCTTCTCGAAGGTCTCGCGATGATCGGGGATGCCGTCGGGGCTCATGGTGTCGAAGGCCAGGCCGCCGGCCCAGTCCTCGAAATTGTGGCAGTCGGTGCAGTACTGGGTGAGCATGGCCCAGTGATCCTGGGCCTTGGCGGCCGCCTTGTAGGGCTGCGCATCCGCGGCCAGGGCGCCGGAAGCGCCGATGGTGAGGGCGGCGAGGCCGCACATGCTGGCTGCTAAAAGGGTTCGCATTCCACTTCGTCCTTTATGCGGTCGTCACTTTAAACGGTTGCAAGCCGTGATTCCGTCCCGGTTCACCGGATTCGCCCAGCCCGGCCTCTCAGGCATCGGGGGCGAAATGGCCCCACATGCTCTGGAAGGAGAGGGTGAGGAACTGCTCCGGGTCGCCCATGGCGGCGACATAGTCCTTCGCCGGCTCCTGGGCCACGGCCTCGGCCGGGCTGAGAGCGCTGTAGAGGGCGGTGCGCAGCTTGGTGAACAGGTCGGCATACATGGCCGCCTGGGTCTCCAGCTCCGCCTTGGTCATGAGAGCGCCGTTGGCGGGCACCACCACGGTCTTGTCGTCGGCCAGGTCGGCCAAGAGCTTCACACCGTCGGCCAGACCGGCGATCCAGCCGCCGGTCCACCAGTCCATATAGGGCCAGCCCGCATTCGAGACCGGCCCGCCGGTCACCAGGATATTGTCCTGCGGGAAATGGACATAGATGTCGCCATCCGTATGGGCCTGCAGCATGTAGCCGGATTTCACCGCCAGCCCGCCGAAGTCCCGCTCCAGCCCGGTGTAGAAAATCTCGTCGCCCTGCGCGTCCTTGGGCAGGGGCTGGTGGGTGACCGTCTCATAGGGCGCGGTGATGTCAGTGCTCAGCCACAGCTTGGTGTTGGCGTGGGAGATGATGTGGGCGCCCGCCTTCTTCAGCGCCACGTTGGAGCCCGTCTGCTCGGGATGCCAGTGGGTGTTGAAGAGGGTGGCGAACCGATCGGTCCCAAGTTCCCTGGCGACAAGCTCCAGCAGCGCATCGGAATGCGCCGCCGCACCGCCGTCCACCATCAGGATGCCGTCCGCCGTCCTGGCGGCCACCACGTTGGCGCCGGCACCGGTCACCATGATGATGCGGTCGCTCAGCCGCTTCACGGCCAGATCGGAACCCGCGGCGAACGCGGGCCAGGCCCCGCCGGCCAGGGGCAGGGCCAGACCGGCCGCGCCGCCCAGCGCGGCTTTCAGCATGTCCCTGCGGTCTACCAACATTTTCATCCGACACCCTGATACTTAGAAATATTCTAATTATGGAATATGCCGTTTGACACAAAACGCATCGCCCGTCAATCGACCCATCCATCAACAGGACCCACATCTATCGACAGGCATGCGCCCCCGTTCCAGCCGGCGTTTCCACGCTCATTTCCCATTGAACGTCCGAACCCGGCAATTCGGTCGGCCGCTGATCCAGATTTAGTCGCTCTGGCGCCAGAAATCAAACGCAAGCGGCGCGCGTCAAATCCGCGCAGCGCGGGACGGTCGGCGGAATCTCCGTTGTCAAACGACAAAGTTGCGATTAATTCGCACGTATGAAACAATCCGCCGCGAGGTGACACCATGACTCTAGACAAGCTCCCCATCGGCCATGTGGCGAAAGTAGCCGCCATCACGGGGGACCCGCGGCTGCAGACATCCCTGCGTGAAATCGGCTTCGCCGAGATGGACGAGGTGGAGGTCCTGGGCTTTGGCCCGCTGGGCCGCTCGCCCATTTCCGTGCGGCTCAACCGCATGACGGTGGCGCTGCGCCCGCTGGAAGCGGCCTGCATCCATCTCGAGACGGCCACCGGCAAGAGCGCGGCATGACGGCACTGCGCATCGCTCTCGTGGGCGCGCCCAATGCCGGCAAGTCCACCTTGTTCAACGGCCTGACCGGCGGTCACGCCAAGGTGGCGAATTATCCGGGCGTCACCGTCGAATCGCGAATCGGGCGGTTCGTCACGCCGGGCGAGCGGGACATCCAGCTTGTCGACCTGCCGGGCGTCTATGGCCTCTCGGCGCGCTCGCTGGACGAGAAGGTGACCCACGACGTGCTGGCCGGGCGCGTTGCCGGCCATCCGGTGCCGGATGCCATGATCGTGCTGGTGGACGCGGCGAACCTGCGCACCCATCTGCATTCCGTGCTGCAGCTCCGCAGCCTGGGTCTGCCCATGATCGTGGCCCTCAACATGATCGACCTGGCCGAACGCGACGGCGTGAAGCTCGACGTGGCGGCGCTGGAGCGGCATCTGGGCGTGCCGGTGGTGCCCACCTGCGCCACCCGCGCC
>Ga0182735_1001855_pt1 | contig 13566 bp, 10 predicted proteins | sample eDN5th30CKraftMG_FD_128524 | JGI IMG/M metagenome (GOLD analysis project Ga0182735, IMG submission 128524) | Enriched Miracle-Growth compost microbial communities from Emeryville, California, USA - eDNA 5th pass 30_C Kraft MG (version 2) (version 2) ... | reverse complement strand
GGGCGCCCGAGAGCAGCATCGCCGTCATCTTCATGGAGAACGGCGAGATGCCGAGGCTGTCCGCGATGTCCTCGCCGTCGCGCACCGAGCGCAGCCGCAGACCGAGCGAGCTGTGGATGACGAGGATGCTCACGATGAGGGCGATGCCCGCGGCCGTGACGGCCCAGAGATAGAGGGTCCCCGAGTCGGGGATGAGCGCGAGCGGCGCGCTGATCCCGCGGGTGCCGCCCGTGAACTCCCACGTCGTCATCCACGTCATCGCGGCGAGCGCGACCGCGAGCGTGCCGATCGTGAAGTAGAAGCCGCGCAGGCGGAACAGGATGAGCCCGAGGATCGCCGCGAAGAGCGCGCCCGCGACGACGGCGAGCGCGAGGGCGAGCCAGACAGGGGTCTCGAGGCCCCGCAGCAGCATGACGACCGTGTAGGAGCCGACGCCGACGAAGGCGGACGGCGCGAGCGAGAACTGGCCGGCGACGCCGCCGATGAGGTTCCATGCAGAGACGAGGCAGACGTAGAGCAGCAGCGTCGTGAGCACGGAGACCTGGTAGCGGCCGAGCGCGCCCTGCACGGCGATGAGCACGACGAGGCCGATCGCGAGGCCGATGAGCGAGCGGTTGCGGGCGGGCGCGACGCCCGCGTCGAACAGGCGCTTCATGCCCGGACCCCCGTCTGGCGGACGGCCCCCGCGCGATTGCGGCTCGCGTCGAGCAGGCGCTCGGCGACCGGCTTCGCGGCGAGGACGATGATGAAGAAGGCGTAGATGACGAAGTCGCGGTACTGCCCGCCGAGGAGCGCGCCGCCGACGCTCTGCACGAGGCCGAGGACGAGGCCGCCGATGAGCGTGCCCCAGGCGCTGCCGGTCCCGCCGAGTACGACGACCGTGAAGCCGATGAGGATGTAGCCCATGCCGGACGTCGGCGTGAACGAGTAGGCGGTGCCGATGAACACGCCGCCGATCGCCGCGATCGCCGCAGAGGCCGCGAAGGTGATCGCGTAGACCGCGTTGACGTTGATGCCCATCGTCCCCGCGGTGGCCGGATCGGTCGACGCGGCCCGCAGTGCCGCACCCCAGCGGGTGTGCCGCATGACGAGGTAGATGAGCACCGTCAGCGCGACGCCGATGCCGAGGCCGACGACGTCGATGACGCGGACCTGCTGGCCGAGGAGGTTCATCCCCGCGGTCGAGTAGGTCGAGGGCAGCTTGCGGGGGTCCCCGCCCGCGAGCGCGGTGAGGCCCGCGCTGATGACGAGCGAGATCCCGAAGGTCGCGACGAGCGGGGGCTCGAGCCCGCGCCGCAGCAGCCCGGTCAGCAGGTAGCGCTGGACCGGATAGGCGAGCGCGGCGAGGACCGGGACGACGAGGATGAGGGACAGGAACGGATCGAGGCCGAGCCACGTGATCACGAGCGATGACGCGTAGGCGCCGACGACGATGAGCTCGCCGTGCGCCAGGTTCACCAGCTTCATGACGCCGAACACGAGCGAGAGCCCGAGCCCGATGGTGGCGTAGAGCCCGCCGGTCAGCAGACCGGCGATGACGACCCCGAGATCCATTCCCGTCCCTCCCCGTCGACTACTGCTGGAGGCCGACGACCGGCGTGACGAGCTGCGCCTCGCCGTCCGCCGGGAAGACCTGCAGCTGGGTGTTGCCGAACCACTGGAGCGTCGCGGCGTCCGCCGGGAAGCTGTGGTCGGCACGGAACTTGACGTGCCCGATCGGGTACTCCTTGTCCGTCGCGGCGATCGCGTCGTTGACCGCGGCGCCGTCGATCCTGCCGGCCGCAGCGATGCCGTCGAGCAGGATCCGGGCCGCGCTGTAGGCGGCGAGGACCGAGCTCGCATCGACGTTCTGCCCGTACTCCCCGATGACCTTCGCGGTCAGGTCGGCCCACTCGGGCGCGTCCGACGGGTTCGCGAGGTAGACGTTCGACGTCGCCTCGGCGGTGTCGCCGAGCACGGCCTGGAAGGCCGCCGAGCTCGAGCACTTGAGGCAGAACGCGAGGTCCGGCACGTAGTCGAGGGCCTTCATCTGCTCCCACAGGGCGAAAGCGTCCGGCGGGATGAGGATCGCGAGCAGGATGTCGGCGCCCGCGGCCTTCGCCGCGTTGATGTCGGCGGTGAAGTCGGTCGTGCCGGCCGGGTTGTCGGCGCGGTAGACGACCTCGTAGCCCTTGCCGGGCGCCTCGGCCTCCCACAGTCCGCCCGTCGCGACGCCGTCCTCCTCGGTGTCGGCGAAGATGACGACCTTCTTGTCGGTGTCGGCGGTGTCGGCCGTCGCGTAGACGATGTCGGAGAACTGCTGCTCGTCCATGAACAGGTTCCACGCGTACTGCCAGCCGTCCGGGTTGCCGCCCGCCCACGCGCCGTTCGGCGTGAGCGTGCTGACCATCGGGACGCCCTCGAGGTCGGCGACGTTCGACGCCGGGATCGTGAGACCGGGCGTGACCGAGCCGAGCAGTCCCGCGACCCCGTCGTTGAGGACGAGCGTGCGCGCCTGGTCGGCGACCTTGTTCGGGTCGGTCTCGTTGTCGAGCAGGACGAGCTCGACGGGGTGCGCGACGCCGTCGATGACGATCCCGCCGTCGGCGTTCACGTCGTCGACCGCGGCCTGGTAGCCGGCCTGGATGATCGGGCCGAAGCTCGCGAGCCCGCCGGTCAGCGGGATGCTCGCGCCGATCTTGATCGCGTCGCCGGCGGCGGGGCCGTCGGTCGACTCGCCTCCCCCGCCTCCCCCGGCCTGGCAGCCCGCGAGCGCGAGCGCCGTGACGCCGAGCGCTGCGAGCAACTTCGTTGACTTGTGCATCTGTGCTCCTCGATTCGTGATTCGGTATCTCCGGTGTCGCCGGCCGGTCGGGCCGGCAAGACGTGGCTCAGGTCCGCGGTCCGGGGTCGGCCCCGAGGTAGGCGGCGACGAGCGTCGCATCGTCGAGCTCGTCCGCCTTGCCCTGCCAGTAGACGCGGCCGCGCTCCAGCACGTACGCGCGTCGCGCCGCGGCGAGGCAGCGCTCGGCGTCCTGCTCGACGAGCAGCAGCGCCGTGCCCTCGTCCGCGATCCGGCCGAGGGCGAGGTAGATCTCGTCCGCGACCTTCGGCGAGAGCCCTAGCGTGACCTCGTCGCACAGCAGCAGGCGGGGGCGGCTCATGAGAGCCCGCCCGATCGCGAGCATCTGCTGCTGCCCGCCCGACATCGTCGTCGCGACCTGCCCGCCGCGCTCCGCGAGCACGGGGAAGATCTCGTGCACCTGCGCCTCGCGGGCCGCGATCTCGCCGCGCCGCGCGCCGAAGGCGCCGAGCCGGAGGTTCTCCGCGACCGTGAGCCCGGCGAAGAGCTTGCGCCCCTCCTGGCAGTGCGCGATGCCCGACCGCGCGCGCACATGCGCGGCGCGGCGCGTGATGTCGGAGCCGCTCCAGGTGATGCGCCCCTCGCGGGCGCGCAGCAGGCCGCTGATCGTCTGGGTGAGCGTCGACTTGCCGGCGCCGTTCGCGCCGAGGACCGCGACCGCCTCGCCCGGGGCGATGTCGAGGTCGACCTCCCGCACGGCGGTCAGGCCGCCGCGGCTCACCGTCACGCCGCGCAGCGAGAGCCCGCCGCCCTCGGCGGCCGAGCGGGTCGCCCGCGTCGCCGGGTCGACCGCGCTCGCCTCGCGGGCGGGCCGGCCCGCGCCCAGGTACACCCGGCGCACCTCCTCGTCGGCGGTCACCTCCGCGGGCGTGCCCTGCGTGAGCAGGGCACCCCAGTTGAGGACGAGCACGCGGTCGGCGAGCTCGTGGATGACGCGCTGCACGTGCTCGACGATGAGGAGCGAGGTGCCGGTGCGGTGGATCGCCGCGATGAGCTCGATCGCCGCGTCGAGGTCCGACTCGTTGAGTCCTGCGCTCACCTCGTCGAGGAGGAGGAGCCGGGGGCGCGAGGCGAGCGCGCGGGCGACCTCGAGGCGCTTGAGGTCGAGGAGCGGCAGCGCGCCGGCCGGCCGGTCCGCGACGCGATCGAGGCCCGTCAGCCCCAGGATGTCGCCGAGCCGCTCCCTCGCCGGGCGCGCGTCCCGCGCGTGACCCGCAGGAAGCCCGACCATGACGTTCTCCGCGACCGTGAGCGTCGCGAGCGGACGAGGAACCTGGCGCGCGAGCGCGACGCCCGCGCGAGTGAGCCGGTGCGCCGTGCGCCCCTGGACCTCGCCGGCGCCGTCGAGCACGATCAGTCCGGCGCTCGGCCGATCCTGCCCGGCGACGAGGCGCAGCAGCGTGCTCTTGCCCGCGCCGTTCGGGCCGATGATCGCGAGCTTCTCGCCCTCGGCGAGCTCGAAGCTCAGGTCGTCGAGTGCGAGGACGCCGCCGAACCGCCGCGTGAGATGCTCGACCCGCAGCAGTGACACGATCGCGTTCCTCCTCGAACGATCCGCGCCCGGCCGCTTCCGGCCGTCGCGCAGCAGACAGCGACGCTGCCTGCCTGGACGGTATTGGCGCCGGGGCGACGGGCTGAAGCGAATCCGCCGAGTCCCGCAGTATCTGGCCTGGGGCCGCAGGAATCGGACAGTCGGTGCGACTAGTATTTGTCTGACAATCGTGAACGAAGTCGTTCCAGGAAGAGGCATTTCATGCGCATCGTCTCCGGCCGCTCCGGCGCGCCATCGAACCCCGCAGTCAACACGTTCAACGGCGTCGTCTGGCAGGACGCGGTCATCACCGACCTGCCGAACGTCAAGGTCAACAACGTCACGTTCACGCCCGGGGGCCGCACCTACTGGCACTTCCACGAGCAGGGCCAGCTGCTCCAGGTCTTCGTCGGCCAGGGCTACGTCGCCGGCGCCGACGGCGTGCCGCGCCTCATGAAGGAAGGCGACACCGTCTACATCGAGCCCGGCGAGCGCCACTGGCACGGCGGCACCCAGGAATCGCTCTGCGGCCACACGGCCGTCACCCTCGGAGCCACGACCTGGCTCGACGAGGTCACCGAGGAGGAGTACGCGGCCGCCGCGAAGCTCAACGGCATCGGGGGCTGAGCCGCCAACGCCGAAGGGGCGGAGTGCGCGATCGCGCACCCCGCCCCTTCCTCATTGCACTCAGCGGGACGCGAGCAGCCCCGGGTTCGTGAAGAACGCGTCGAGCTCCTGCTCCGACATGAGCGGCGCGCCATCGGCCGTCTCGTCGGGCGAGTTGAGGTCGGCGCCGGCCAGCATCCACTCACCGAAGCTGTCGTTCGTCAGCAGCGGCGACGCGTAGGTCAGGTTCGAGACCTTCACGCCCTCGCCCGCGGCCATCCGCATGCCGATCTCGAAGAGCAGCGCGACCTGCTGACGACCTGTGCCGCCCGTGCCGGCCGCCGTGTAGTCGGGCTGGCGCTCGATCGCCTCGGCCCAGCCGGCGAGCGAGCCCGCGCTCGCACCCGTGTCGCTCACCTTCGCGATCGGGGTGCGACCCGACTCGAAGAGCGCCTGGTAGACGCCCTGGCCCATGACGCCGACCTGGAGGACCGCGTCGAGCTGCTGCGGGTGCGACGCGAGGAACTGCTGGAGCGCCGTCTTCGCCGCGGGCGGGTTGAAGCCGCCCTCGACCTCGCCGAGGACCGTGACGTTCGGGCAGTTCGCGAGGACCGACTCGATCGCCGCGTAGCCGTAGGTGTCGGTCGCGAGGCCGATGACGCCGCGGACGATCACGACGTTGCCGGTCCCGTCGAGCTGGCCGAGGATCTCGGCCGCGGGCGCGCCGCTGTCGAGGTAGGGGTTGACGCCCCAGTTGACCGCCTTGTCGGACGGCACGTAGCCGTTCTGCGTGATCGTCGGGATGCCCTGCTCGGCCGCCGCGTCGACCGACGCCGCGATCGCCTCGCCCGAGAGCGGGACGAGGTAGATGAGGTCGGCGCCCTGGCGGACCGCCTCCTCGTAGAGGCCGATCTGCTCCGCGGGCGTCATGTTCGCCGGGTCGGACATGATGAACTCGAGCAGCTCGCCCTCGACGAGGCCCGCGGCCTTCGCCTCGGCGAACGACTCCTCCATCTGCGCCTTCGCGGAGACCGACCAGGCGTTGAGCATCGGCAGGCTCACGTAGGCGACCGTCAGCGGGCCCTCCGGAGCCCAGTCGGCCCAGTAGCTCGGCAGCGTCGGGTACGGGTTGCCGTTGTAGAACGGCTGGACCTCGGCGGCGAGCGACGCGATGGCGCCCTCCGGGTCGGCGGGCGCGATGTCCGGCAGCGTGCCGCACGCCGCGGTCGTGACGGCCGCATCGGTCGTGGTCGGGTCGGGCTGGCCGCCGCCCGAGGTGGTGCCGGACGCGCAGCCCGCCGCGGCGAGCATGAGCGGGAGGGCCGCCGTCATGGCGAGCCCCCGCCGCAGGGTGCGCCGCGCGGGCGCGGCCTGGTTCGTCGATCGCATTGCTCTCTCTTCCTTCATGGGTGGCCCGGCGACGATGCCGGAGGTGCGGTGTGGTGGTCGGATTGCTGGTCGGTGCGGACGCCGGGGCGGCTCAGACCCGGTCCCTGAGCTTCTTCTCGCGGCCGTAGACGGCGACCGCGAGGAGGATGACGACGCCGAAGAGGATCTGCTGGTCGCTGCCCGTCAGCCCGTGCCCGACGAGCACGGTGCTGAGGACCATGAGCATGAGCGTCCCGACGATCGTGCGGGTGTAGTCGCCGGGTCCGCCGAAGACGGTGCCGCCGATGACGACCGCGGCGAGGCTCTGGAAGAGGTACGGCCCGCCGACCGTCGGGTCGACGTTCCCCGCGAACGCGGCGAGCAGGATGCCGCCGAGCGATGCGCACAGCGCGCTGAAGGCGAAGACGCCGATCCACACCCAGCGCGTCTTGACGAGCGAGAGGCCCGCCGCGCGCGGGTTCGCGCCGGTCGCGTAGAGCCGGCGGCCGATCACCGTCCGGCTCAGCACGAGCCACATCACGACGCCGACGATGGCCCAGATGATGATGACGGGCGGGATCGGGATACCGAACGTCGTGCCCGTCGGCGAGGTGAGGTTCGAGAGCCACGTCGGCGCGCCCGCCGAGACGATGCCCTGCGACTGGACGACGACGAGGCCGAGCGCGATCGAGCTCATCGCGAGCGTGATGATGAGCGGATCGATCCGGAACCGGTGGCACACCCACCCGACGAAGCCGCCGAGCAGGATCGAGCAGGGGATGAGCAGCAGCGCCGCGGCCCAGAACGGCAGGTCGTAGACCGAGGCGAGCTGCGTCACGACGAGCGCGCCGGCGACGAGGAAGCCGGCGACCGACATGTCGATGCCGCCGATCAGCACGACGACGGTCTGCCCGATCGCCGCGATGCCGACGAGCGAGGCGAGCACGAGGATGGAGACGATCGAGCTCGGCGACGCGAGGCCGGGCAGTGTCAGCGCGCCGAACAGGAAGACGCCGAGCGTGATGACGATCTGCAGGATCGGGAAGCGCCCCTGGATCGCGACGAGGCGGCGCCAGCCGCTCGTCCTCGTCGTCAGGACCCCCGTGGTCTCGAAGGTGCTCACGCTCTCAGCTCCTCTCCCGGCGACGCGTCGTCAGCACGGCGCCGAGGATGACGGCGACGATGAGGATGAGCCCGTAGACGAGGGTCAGCCAGATCGTCGGCACGTTGAAGACGGTCAGCATCCGCTGCACCAGGAAGATCGCGGCGGCGCCGAACAGCGCGCCTGCGACGCCGCCGCGACCGCCGGCGAGCGAGATCCCGCCGAGGGAGACGGCGGCGATCGAGAGCATGACGTAGGCGGAGCTCGTGCTCGCCGCGGCGGAGCTCGTCAGCGCGACGACGGACAGGCCGCCGAGCATCGCGATCATGCTGCCGAGCGCGAATGCCGAGATCCGGACGAACGCGACGTTGATGCCCGCGCTGAACGCGGTCGCGTCGTTGCCACCGACCGCGTACAGCGTCCGCCCCCAGGCGCTGCGGGCGAGCAGCAGCCACGCGATGACGGGCACCGCGAGGCCGACGAGCGCGCCCGGGATGACCCAGATCGACTCGGCGAGCGAGCGCACCCAGCTGCCGGAGATCGTCAGGGGGCTCGGGGCGAGCTTCAGGTTGATGCCCGTGTAGACGAACATCATCGCGAGCGTCACGACGACCGGGGGCAGCCGCAGCAGCACGATGAGCAGGCCGTTGACGGTCCCGATCACGAGGCCGATGACGAGCAGGATCGGCACGGCGACGAAGGTCCCGAGCCCCGCGGGGTTGAGATAGCCGATGAACACGATGCCCGAGAGCGTCATGACAGGGCTCACGGTCAGGTCGATCCCCCCGCGTCCGCTCAGGATCGCGGGCATGAGCGCGAGGGCGGCGAACGCGATCGGCGCGTATGAGGCGAGCTGCTGCACCGGTCCGAAGTTGGGCTGCACGATCAGGTTGAGCGCGAGCAGCACGACGGAGATGACGAGCGCGAAGGCGAAGGGGTAGCGGCGGACGAACACGCTCAGGTCGAAGCGGCGCGCGGGGGCGGTGCGGATCGCGGTGGTCATGCCGCCTCCCCGAAGAATCCGGCGACGAGTCGCTCGCGGGTCAGCTGCGCACCGGAGAGCTCCGCGGCCTGCTCGTGCTCGCGGAAGACGAGCACCCGGTCCATGAGCTCGACGTGCTCGTCGACCTCGGTCGAGAGCATGACGACCGCGACGCCGGCCCGGGCGAGCTCGGCGAGCAGCCGGTAGAGGTCCCGCTTCGCGTTGATGTCGATGCCGCGGGTCGGGTCGTTGAGCAGCAGGATCCGGGGCGAGGCGGCGAGCCAGCGCGAGATGACGACCTTCTGCGCGTTCCCGCCGCTCAGCGTCGTGATCGGGTGCGAGGGGTGGCCGAGCTTGATGCGCAGCTGCTCGATGAACGGCGCGAACCGGCGCTCGCTGCGGCGCCGGCTGACGAAGCCGCCCCGGGCGTCGCGGCCGATGGTCGGCAGCGCGAAGTTGTCGAGGATGGTCAGCTGCTCGAACATCGACTCGGCCCGGCGCTCGCGCGGCACGTAGGCGATGCCGGCGGCGTAGGCGTCGTCGGGCGTCCGGATCGGCCTCGCGGCGCCATCGGCCTCGCGCCGCACGACCTCGCCCTCGGCGTCGACGAGTCCCCACAGCGCCTTGATGAAGGCGTCCTGGCCATGCCCCTCGAGTCCCGCGAGGCCGACGAGCTCGCCCGCGCGCAGCTGCAGGTCGATCGGCGCCTTGCCGGGCGCGAGCCGCAGCCCCGACACCTCGAGCACGACCGCTCCGGGGTCCGCGGCCTCCGCGGCCTCGCGGGTCGCCGCCGGGATGAGCTGCTCCGCGCCGGTCATGAGCTGCACGAGGCTCGCGGTCGTCCAGGCGCGATCCTCGACGACGCCGACGGTCTCGCCCGAGCGGAGCACCGTGACGGTGTCGCCGATCTCGTCGATCTCGTCCATCCGGTGCGTGATGAGCACCGTCGCGACGCCCTCGGCGCTCAGGCGCCTGACGACGGCGAAGAGCCGAGTGCGGGTCTCGTAGTCGAGGGCGGACGTCGCCTCGTCGAGGATGAGGATCCGCGGGTCGCGCAGCAGGGCTCGCGCGATCGCGCACGCCTGGCGGTCCGAGAGGTCGAGGTCCTCGACGAGCGCATCGAGCGACGGCGGCTGCACCATGAGCTCCGCGAGCACCTCGGCGGCGCGCTCGCGCTTGCGCGCGCGGGACACCTTCGACCGGAAGGCGCCGTCCTGGCCGAGCCAGAGGTTCTCGAGCACCGTGCGGTTCTCGACCGCGAGCACCTCCTGAAACACCGTCGCGATCCCGGCGGCGAGGGACTCGCGGGGCGAGCGGAACGCGGCGACCTGGCGTTCTGCGATCCGGATCGTCCCGCTGTCGGGCGCGTGCACGCCGCTCAGGATCTTGACGAGCGTGGACTTGCCGGAGCCGTTCTCCCCGACGAGCGCGTGCACCTCGCCGGCGCGCAGCGCGAGGCGGCCGTCGCGCAGCGCCACGGTCGCGCCGAAGCGCTTCGTGAGGCCGGAGACCTCGAGGACCGCGGCGGTCACCTCAGCGCTCCGTCCTGGCCGACGGCGTCGGCAGTCGATCGTTGTGCATCCATCTCCGTCGATGGCTCCTCGGGTCCAGCGCGCTCCGCCGCCCGGCGGTGCGCTGCATCACGTTACGGACGTACGTCCATATGGAAGGTTGTCATACAGACGTACATTGCGTCAATCCGCTCCCGCGGACGAGGGTGGCCTCAGGGGCGGGCGACCGTCGAGATGTCGGTCGGGTTCACGAGGTCGGGCGCCGTCCAGCCGCTCAGGTCGTAGTCCGACATGAATGACTCCACGAGATCCCGGTAGCGGCCGAGCGAGCCGTCCGTCTCCGCCGCCATCGCGCTGCGCCAGTGGTGCAGATCCGGCGAGCCGAAGTAGTTGCGCTCGTAGAGCGCGTGCCGGCCCCCGAACTCGCTGCCGACCGCATCCCACAGCAGCTTCATCGTCTTCGAGCGGTCCAGCGCCGTCAGTCCGCCGGAGCCGCGCAGGTACTTGTCGAGGTAGGGCCGGATCTCCGGCGTCTCGAAGTCGACCGCGTGCGAGTTGAGGTAGATGAGCCCCGACGAGACGATCGTGTTGATGATGACGCGGATGCGCTCGTAGAAGTTCGGCGCGAGCGAGGTGTACGCGAGCGCGTACTCGCGGTTGGGGACGACGGAGCGGCCGTTCGCATGCGGCTGCGCCGACTCGATCATCCCGTCGATCAGGCCCGCGACGGTGTTGCGGTAGACGAGGATCTCGCCGAACTGCGCCTTGACCGGCGGCGCCTGCGCGCCGCCCTTCACGTCAAGCGCCTTCGAGGTGAGGCCAGCGAGGAACTCGAGCTTGACGAGGAAGCGGGTCGCCGACTGCAGCATCGCCCGCGAGGACCAGTCGACCGCCTCGAAGAAGACGTTCGCCCGGTCGAGGTCGTAGATGAGCACGTTCTCCCAGGGGATCTCGACGTCGTCGAAGACGAGGACCGAGTCGTTCTCGTCGAGCCGGCTCGACAGCGGGTAGTCGAACGGGCTCGCCCCCACCCCTGCCGTCCGCTCGTAGGAGGCCCGCGCGAGGAGCTTCACGCCCGGCGCCGAGGTCGGCGCGATGAACGCGAGGGCGAACTCGCGCTTCGCGACCGGCGAGACGCCCGCGTGCGCGATGAAGATGTCGTGGGTCAGCGCCGAGGCGGTCGCGACGACCTTCGCGCCGCGCACGACGATGCCGTTGTCCGTCTCGCGCACAACGTGCACGAACACGTCCTCGACATCCGACGAGGGCAGATGGCGGTCGACCGGCGGATGCACGATCGCGTGGCCGAGGTAGCGCACCTGCTCCTGCACCGTGCGGTACCAGTGCGTCGCGTTCGGCGCGAACTCGCCGAACCACTCCGGGTCGGCGCCGATCGAGCCGAGCAGCGCCGCCTTGTAGTCGGGGGTGCGGCCCATCCAGCCGAACGTCAGCTCCGCCCAGGTGCGGCACGCGTCGCGGGATGCGCGCAGGTCGTCCTTCGTCCGCGCCGCCTTGAACAGCGGGTGGGTGAGCCCGCCGCTGCCGGTGTCGGTCGCCACGAGGAGCCGGTCCTGGTAGGCGGGGTCGTGGAGCGCGTCGTAGAGGCGCGCGACCGACCGGGCCGAGTTGCGGAAGGCCGGGTGCGTCGTGACGTCGGCGACCCGCTCGCCGTACGCCCAGACCTCGCGATCGTCGCGGAGGCTTTCCAGATAGTCGTCGCCCGTCATCAGGGCCGGAGAGGTCGTCATTGAAATCCCTCGGAGGTGTGTTGGCCGAAGCCGTCGTCGTCGAGTACGATCGGTTCATATCGAACGATATGTACGTTCGTACTATAGCTCGCGACGAAGCTAGCATTCGGATCCCGCCCCGGCAAGGTCCGTCGATCGCCGCGCGCGCCCCGAGACCGGCCCGAAAGTGCGCCACTAAGATGCGAACCATGAAGCGCGACCCCGACGCGGTGGTCAAGCGCCGTTACGATCCGGACCGCCGTGCCAACATCGCGCTCGCGGCCATGCGGATCGTGACCGAGGTCGGCGTCGACAACCTCTCCTTCCGCGCGGTCGCGGAGGAGGCCGACGTGCCGCTCGGCTCGCTGACCTACCACTACGCGAACAAGGACGAGCTGCTGATCGCCGCCATGCAGGTCGCGCGCGAGCAGAACCGCGAGTTCCTGCAGCGGCTCCTCACCGGCTTCGAGCCCGAGAAGGACTTCCCCAGGGCGTTCTCGCAGATGATCGTCGCCAGCTCCACGGAGCACCGCGACCAGCTCGTCCTCGACTTCGAGTGGATCTTCGCGACGCACCGCCGACTGTCCCTCGTCGACGCGAACCACGAGTGGAACGCCGACGGACTGCGCCTCATCGAGCGCTACACCGACCCACTGACCGCCCAATGGCTCTCCACGCTCCTCCACGGATTCCTCATGGAGTCCGTGAACCTCGGCAAGCGCTGGTCGCTCGCCGAGGTCGAGCCCCTCGTGCGCGGCGTCATCGACGTCCGGACCCGAGCCACCCAATAGACCCCGACCATCCGACCGGTCCGAAGCAGGGCCAGGAAGCGAGCCGACGACCGATGAGCGCCGCCTTCACCCTCCCCGACGCCGTCCGCGACGAGCTCATCGCCGTCGTCGGCCGCGAGCACGCGCTCGTCACCGACGAGGAGCGCGACGAGTACCGCGACCCATACTGGTTCCAGGAGGACCGCACCTACGACTCCTCGCTCGTGCTCTTCCCCGCTTCCACCGAGGAGGTCCAGGAGATCGTGCGGATCGCGAACCGGCACGAGGTCCCGATCTGGGCGAGCTCACAGGGACGCAACAACGGCTACGGCGGCCCGTCGCCTCGCGTGCGTGGCAGCGTGCTCATCTCGCTGCGACGCATGGACAAGGTGCTCGAGTACGACGAGCAGCTCGGCTACGCCGTCGTCGAGCCCGGCGTGCGCTGGTTCGACCTCTACGACGTGCTGCACGCCAAGGGCGACCAGCACCTGCTGTCGATCACCGACGTCGGCTGGGGCTCCGTCATCGGCAACTCGCTCGACAACGGGATGACCTACCTGCCGCTCGGCTCCGACTTCCAGGCGCAGACCGGCATGGAGGTCGTGCTCGCCGACGGGAGCCTGCTGCGCACCGGCATGGGGGCGATGGACGACAACCCGTCCTTCCACCTGTACAAGCGCGGTCTCGGCCCGGACATCCAGCCGCTGTTCACGCAGGGCAACTACGGCATCGTGGTGAAGATGGGCGTCTGGCTCATGAAGCGGCCGAAGGCATACCGCCCGCTGTACCTCATGGTCCCGCGCGACCACCAGATGGCGCAGGCGGTCGACATCCTCCGCGAGCTGCGCCAGGAGGGGATCATCCGGGGCGTGCCGCTCCTGGAGAACCTCATCCTCCAGGGCGTTCACTTCCCGGAGCACTTCGGCAAGTTCCCGGCCGCCGACGCGACCTGGTCCGACGAGCGGCTCGACGAGCTCGCCGACGAGACCGGCATCGGCCGCTGGGGCGTGCGCACGCACCTGTGGGGCGAGCCGGAGGTGCTCGACGTGCACGAGCGGCGGATCCGCGAGGCGTGGTCAGCGATCGAGGGCTCCCGGGTCGACACCTGGAAGACCTACACCGCCGAG
>Ga0182735_1001854_pt1 | contig 13567 bp, 11 predicted proteins | sample eDN5th30CKraftMG_FD_128524 | JGI IMG/M metagenome (GOLD analysis project Ga0182735, IMG submission 128524) | Enriched Miracle-Growth compost microbial communities from Emeryville, California, USA - eDNA 5th pass 30_C Kraft MG (version 2) (version 2) ... | reverse complement strand
CCCGCTTGCCACCGATGGGTCGGTGGCGTCGGCTTCGATGAGGATTTGCGGCCCGTCGCCCGCATCGACCCGCCTTGCAAAATCGGACGGGATCGTCACCACGAAGGAGACCGTGCCGCTTGCGATCAGCGCTTCGGCTTCCGCAGCACTTTGCACGACATGGTCGAAGCGATAATAGCCGGTTGTCTCCAGCGCCGACACCATCGCCCGCGTATAGTGATCCTGACTGGTTACAACCAAAGCACTGGGCAGGCTTTTCGGATCGTTATTGATGGCAAAACCGAAGAGCAAAAGCTGCATCAAGGGAACCACCAGCATCATGGCGAAGGTTATGCGGTCGCGCCGCATCTGGATGAATTCCTTCATCAGCATCGCGCCAAGACGTTCGAACGAGAACCACCCGCCACTCATGATGGGCCTTCCTTCGACATATTGTCACGCGCATTCGCCATGAACTGGATGAAGACATCTTCAAGGCTCGTTTCGCCCGGTTCGACGCTGATCCCGTCGCGATGCCGGACTTTTTCAAGCGCCTCTTCGAGCCTGGCGCGGTCGGAACCGACCACATGCAGCGTCGCGCCGAAGGGCGCCACCTGCTCCACACCCGGTTCGCCTTCCAGCAGGCGCGCAATCTCGCCAAGCCTTTTGCCGCTGACGATGAAGGTCGAAAGCCCGGCCTTGTCGATCACCTCCTGCACTGTGCCGGTGGCCAGAAGCCTGCCATAGGAAATATAGCTGATGCGGTGGCAACGTTCGGCCTCGTCCATGTAATGGGTGGAGACAAGCACGGTCAGACCGCCATCGGCGAGACGATGAATCTCGTCCCAGAAATCGCGCCGCGCCTTGGGATCGACGCCTGCGGTCGGCTCGTCCAGCAGCAGAAGCTTCGGCTTGTGCATGATGCAGGCGGCAAGCGCCAGCCGCTGCTTCCAGCCGCCCGAGAGCGTTCCCGCAAGCTGGTTGCCGCGTGAGGTCAGGCCCAGTTCCTCAAGCGTGCGCGCTACATGCTCTTTCACCGGCTTCAACCGATAGAGCCGGGCGACAAATTCGAGGTTCTCAGCGATGGTCAGGTCTTCATAAAAGGAAAAGCGCTGCGTCATATAGCCGACCTCGCGCTTGATCTTCAGGCTTTCGGTGCGAAGATCGAAACCGAGCACCTGCCCCTCCCCTTCGTCGGGCGTCAACAACCCGCACATCATGCGGATGGTGGTCGTCTTGCCGGAACCATTCGGCCCAAGGAAGCCGACAATCTCGCCCTCGGCCACCGTCATGCTTACATGATCGACAACGGTGGCGCTTCCGAAACGCTTGACCAATCCCTTGACTTCAATGGCGTTGGGCATGGCCGCCTCCACCTATCGCGCGGCCAGATCGACGTCCACGATCTGACCGGGCTGTAGGGGCGAGGCGGGATCGACTGGGTGCGCCTCAACGAGATAGACAAGCTTCTGGCGGGTTTCGAGCGAATAGATGACGGGCGGCGTGAATTCCGGGTCGGGCGAAACATAGCTGACGCGGGCCTGCAAACCCGGAACGCAACCATCGCAGCGCACCGACAGCATATCGCCAACCTGTATCGCTGAAAACTTGTCTTCCGGTATGTAAACCTTCAGCTTGACCGCGCCGTCGGGCAGCATGGTCAAAACCGGCGCGGACGGACCGGCAATATCGCCGGGATTGCGGATGACATCTGTGATGCGTCCCGGCGCGGGCGCTTCGATGGTTCGCTTGGCCAGATGCCAGCGGGCGGAATCGAGCTGCGCTTCCGCGCTCTTGACGGCATTTTCCGCCGCCTTGATCGTTTCGGGACGGGCCGGAAGCCGGCCGACCGCCAGATTGGACGTCGCCTGATTGATGGCGGCTTCCGCCACCTCCACCTTTGTCGCCGCATCGTCGAGCTGCGCCTGTGTCATCACTCCGCGCTTCGTCAGGTCCTGCGTGCGCAAAAGCGTTCGGCGGGCATCGTCGGCTTGCGCCCGCGCGGTTCTGACCGCCGCTTCCAGAACGGCGATTTCATCCGGACGTTTGCCAACCTGCAAATCGGCCAGTTGCGCGCGTGCCTGCTCCAGCGCGGCTTCGGCCTGCGCGACGGCGATCTTTGCGTCTGCGTCTTCAGTCTGTGCAATCGGTCTGCCCGGCTCGACGCGATCGCTGCGCCTGACGGCGACAGACTTGACCTGTGCCACTTCCAGAGGGGCGAGTTGCACAAATTCCCCCTCGACATAACCGACCGCAAGCGGCTGCGCACTACAGGCAGCGAAAAGATAGGAGGCGAAGGGAAGAACACAGAGAAGGCTCATGACAACACCTTGCCATCTTTGGCTGCGAGGATCGCTGCAAGGTTCTGCCGCACAATGGCGGCTATCGCCGCAGCCTCGTCCTCGCCCATCGTGGACCACCCCATGCGCCGTTTCACTGCCTCACGGCCGATGCGAAAATAAACGATCTGGCCGATCAGGGTGAAGATCACGAGCCGCGTGCTTTCGCTTTCGGCGGGCTCGCCCGTAGCGACTTCCCAGATGGCGCAAAGCCTTTTATGCGTCGGCTCGAAAACGCCGGAATAGATGCGGTCGAGCGCAGCCGTCGGATGCGCCAGCTCGCGTTGAAGAAACTGCACGATTTCGCCGGATTGCGGCTGCGCCACGATGAACCGCGTCATCCGCTCGACCGCCATGGCAAGAAGCTGCCGCGCATCTTCCTTCGTGTTGGCGGACGCGCCGATCACCCCATAATGGCCGAGCGCCTGACCAGCCACGCCCTGTATCGTTTCCACAATATAATCCGCCACCGCCAGACGAAGCCCTTCCTTGCCGCCGAAATGATAGGCGATTGAGCCTATATTCGCCTTGGCAAGACCCGCGATCTCGCGTGTCGATGTGGCATCGAAGCCCTTCGACCCGAAAAGCTGCAATGCCGCATGAATAAGCGCGGCGCGTGTCTGCTCCGCAGATGGACGACTCTGGGCCTTCGCGATATTTGCCGATGTGCTCATACAGTTTATTTAATCAATCGATTGATTAAATGTCAAGCAAAGCGAACAACGGAGGCCGTTCGGGGGCTACGGTCCGCTGTTCGCTGCGGCCTGCGGCGGAATAAGCGCCGCGGTCGCCCGGTAACTGGATTTCTGACAAACGCAGACGTGTCAGCCACGCCTGCCGACATGACGTCCGACAGCTATCGGTGCGGGCATATTCCGATGCGAAGCAAAGACCTGCTCCAGAGCCTCGCATATGCCCGGCTTTGCCGCCACCGCCTTGCCCGCCTTGCTGTCGACATGCAGCAGCATCTGCTCGGCGCTGGCAATTTCCGTATCGCCGCGCCGGAGGCTGTGAAAGACATGCGCGCGCTTTTCGTCGAAGGAGAGCAATTGCGTTTCGACATGCAGCGCATCGCCTGCCTTCGCCTCGCCGCGATGCATGATATGGGTTTCGACGGTGTAGTAGCTGTGCCCTGATTTCAGATAGGCCTCATCCACGCCGATATGCGCCAGAAACCTGTCCGTCGCCTGCCCGAACAGGTCGAGATAGCGATGCTCGGTCATATGGCCGTTGTAATCGATCCATTCGGGGATCACCCGCACGTCGAGAAGCCGCAAAGCGCCGGAACCCGCATCGGGACGGTCTGCCGCCGTTTCAAGCCGCGCGGTATAGCCGTTGAGAAGCGCGCCCGCGCCCCAACCCCTGCCCTGCTGTTGTTGCGAAAGAGCTCGGATGATCGCCACCAGATTCTCGTCGCGAATCCGCTCCAGATCGCGAATTGAAAGCCCTTCATTCTGCGCGTCCGACTGATCGGCGATGCGGTTGATCAGGCCGTCATCGAGGTCGGGCACATCCGTCAGTTTCGTCCATGGCCATTGCAGCGCCGGGCCGAACTGGGCAAGGAAGTGCCGCATGCCCGCTGGCCCGCCCGCGATGCGATAGGTCTGGAAAAGGCCCATCTGCGCCCAGCGCAGCCCGAACGAATAGCGGATGATGTCATCGATCTGCTCGACCGTGGCGATGCCGTCGCGCACCAGCCACAGGGCCTCGCGCCACAACGCTTCCAGCAGCCGGTCGCCGACAAAGGCGTCGATCTCCTTTTCCAGCACCACCGGCTCCATACCGGTCCGGCGATAGAGCGCGGAAGCGGCTTCAATCGTTGCGGCGGCGGTCTTTTCGCCGGGAACGAGTTCCACCAGCGGCAGCAGGTAGACGGGATTATAGGGATGCGCGATCAGAAGCCGCTCTGGATGCCGCAACCCGGCCTGCAACTTGCTTGGAAGAAAGCCCGACGTAGATGAGGCAATCAACGCATCGTCTGCGCAAGCCGCTTCGATCTCCGCCATCACGGCAAGCTTGAGGTCGAGGCGCTCGGGCACGCTTTCCTGAATGAGCGCCGCGCCTGCAACGGCCTCCGCCAGCGAAGCGGAAAAGGACAGCCGCCCCTCCTGCGGAAGACGCACGGTGGTCAGCGCCACCAGAGCTTTGCGCGCATTGTCGAGAATATGTTCGGTCGTCGCCTTGGCATCGGGCGACGGATCGTAGACCGCGACATCGAAACCGTTGAGCAGAAAGCGCGCGGCCCAGCCGCTGCCGATGACACCGCTGCCGATGCAGGCAATCTTGGGAGGATGGCTGTTCATGAATATCACCAGCGCTTGGTAAGCTTGAGTTTTTCGCGGACTTCGGCGGGCGTCAGAACCTTCGTTCCCATATTGACGGCGATGGCTTTGGCCCGTTCCACCAGATCGCCATTGGACGCCAGAACGCCCTTGTCGAGCCAGATATTGTCTTCCAGCCCCACGCGGATATTGCCGCCTGCAAGCACCGCGAGCGCTGCATAAGGCAACTGATTGCGACCGATGGAAAATGCCGAGAAAATCCAGTTATCCGGCAGGTTGTGGAGGATCGAAACCAGCGTCGCCAGATCGTCGGGCGCGCCCCACGGAATGCCCATGCACAGCTGCACCAGAACTGGATCGTCAAGCAGGCCCTGCTGCTGCAGCCACTGGGCGAGCGGCAGATGGCCGGTATCGAAAATCTCGATTTCCGGGCGCACGCCAAGCCGCTGTATCTGCGCGGCCATTTCCTTGAGCATGGCAGGCGTGTTGGTCATCACATAATCGCCCTCGCCGAAATTCATCGTGCCGCAATCGAGCGTGCAGATTTCCGGCAGGAGTTCAGCGACGTGGGCAAGCCGCTCCGTCGCGCCCGCCATGTCGGTCTTGGCGGCGTCAGGCGGCAGCGGGGCTTCTGCCGACCCCAGAACCAGATCGCCGCCAACGCCTGCGGTCAGGTTCAGCACGATATCGACGCCGGACGCCCGGATATGGTCCACGACCTCGCGGAACAGTTCCAGCTTGCGCGACGGTTCGCCCGTTTCGGGATCGCGAACATGAATGTGGGCGACGGCGGCGCCTGCCTCGGCGCTTTCAATGGCGGCATCCGCGATCTGGCGCGGCGTGATCGGCACCTTGTTCGAGCGGTGGGTCGTTGCTCCGGCACCGGTGACGGCAGCGGTGATGAATATTTCGCGGGCGGGCTTTAAAGGCATGTTCGTTTCCCTCAATTTTCGACGAGCTTGACAGGTCGCAAAATGCCGGGATTATCATTTTACGAAATCTATTTGGCGAAGAGCGAAGAGCATGATCTTTGAACCGTCCGACGAAGAACTGAGCGTTACGCTGCTGGTCCTGCCGGATTGTTCACTCATGTCGCTGGCGGCGACGCTCGACCCTATGCGCGGCGCCAACCGCGTCACCGGGCGCTCACTCTATCGCTGGCGCGTGGTTTCACCGGACGGCAGCGATCCTGTCACATCCAGCGGCCTCAAGGTTTCGGCTGACGGGAAGTTCGAGGCTGGCGCGCAGGACATTCTCATCATCGTCAGCGCTTTTCATGCATTGGAACATGCGACACCGAGGCTTCTCGCCATGCTGCGTCAGGCGGCCAAGCAATCGAAGCTCATAGTGGGTGTGGAAGCAGGATCATGGGTGCTGGCAAAGGCCGGATTGCTCAACGGGCGCAAGGCCACCACGCACTGGGAAGATCTGGAGGCATTTTCGCAGCGCTTTCCGGAAGTCGAAATGCAATCGGATCGCTGGGTGCGGGACGGGGCGCTTCTGACGACCGGTGGTGCTGCACCGGCGCTCGACATGATGCTCGCGCTCATTCGCGCCCGCCACGGCTATTCCATCGCGCTCGATGTGGCGAGCCTCTATATCTACGATGAGGTGAAACAGGCTTCCGATGCGCAGCCGCTGGTTTCACTTGGCCGATTGCTCAATCGCGAGCCGCGGCTGGCGGACGCCATAAAAATCATGGAAACCCATATCGACCGCCCGATCCCCGTGTCGAGCATAGCGCGCAGGCTCGGCCTTTCGACACGCAGCCTTGAATTGCTGTTCGCCAATGTGATCGGGCAGTCGCCGGGCAATTACTATCTGTCGCTCCGGCTGAAAGCTGCCCGGCGGCTGATCCTCGACACCCGTCTTTCCATGGCAGACACAGCTGAACAGACCGGCTTTTCGTCGATCAGTTCGCTGTCGCGCGCCTTCAAGCGGCATTTCGGTCAGTCGCCGAGCAAGTTGCGGCAGTAAAAGCGCCTTATTTAGAGGCCCAGACCGGACTTCACTTCTGCAAGTGCCGGTTTGCCGTCGACGGTGGTCACGCCGTCGAGCCATGCGTCGAGCTGCGCCGGGTTCTCCTTGATCCACTTCGTAACGGCGTCCTTGGCTTCCATGCCGTCATTCAGGATCATATTCATCATCGTGCTTTCCATTTCCGTGTTGAACTTCAGGTTCGACAGAAAGCGCGAGACATTGGGACAGTCCGCAGCATAACCCTTGCGGGTCAGGGTCTCAACAGTCGCGGCCCCATCTTCCGGGCCGAACAGGTTCTCGCCATTTTGCAGATAGGTCAGCTTGTAGCGAATGTTCATCGGATGCGGCGTCCAGGCAAAGAACACAACGGGCTCATCCTTGCGCACAGCGTTCTGGACCTGCGAAAGCATGGCCTGCTCGCTCGACTCTGCGAGCTGGAAATCCTTGAGACCGAACTTGTCCTTCTCGATCATCGACTGGATCGTGGCATTGGCGCTGCTGCCGGCCTCGATGCCGTAGATCTTGCCGCCAAGCTGGTCCTTGAATTTCGCTATGTCTGCATAGGTCTTGATGCCGAGGTCCTTGCCCGTCGCCGCAAGACCGATCTTGGCGCCTTCAAGATTTATGCCGGCCTGCTCGATCACCTTCTTGTCCAGATAGGGTTTGCGGGCTTCCTCCTGAAGCGGCATCCAGTTGCCGAGGAAAATGTCGATCTGCCCGTTTTCCAGCGACTGGAAGGTGACGGGCACCGAAAGAATGGTCGTTTGCGGCTGATAACCGGCCTTTTCCAGCAACAGCGAAGCGAGCGCCGTTGTTGCGGTAATGTCGGTCCAGCCGACATCGGAGAATTTGGGCGCCTTGCAGGTTTCGCTTTCGGCGGCGTGCGCCTGCACACTGGCAAGACTGGCGACGCTTGCAGCAAGCAAAAGAAATAGGTGTTTCATTCTCTTCTCCCCTTTGTTTTTATTGGAAACAACATGATAGGGAAAACAGGAAACGCCTCTTCGCAATATGCGCAATCATCTTTGCGTTTTGCGCAGCCTTTGGCCCTCAACTGGCCGGGTTGGTTTTAGAAAGCTGCGCAAAAGCCGGGGCGGGATTTACTTTTTCCCGCCATATTGCGCGTCGCTGACATGCTCCATCCAGTCCACAACCTTGCCGTCGAGCTGTTCCTGAATGGCGATATGGGTCATGGCGATGTTGGCCGATGCGCCGTGCCAGTGTTTCTCGCCCGGCTCGAACCACACGACGTCGCCGGGCCGGATTTCTTCGATCGGCCCGCCCTCGCGCTGCACGAGGCCAAGCCCGGCAGTCACGATCAGCGTCTGGCCCAGCGGATGCGTGTGCCAGGCCGTGCGCGCACCCGGCTCGAAGGTCACGGTCGCTGCCGCGGCACGCCTGGCATTGTTTGGAGAGAACAGCGGATCGATACGGACATTGCCCGTAAACCAGTCGGCTGGACCTTTGCCGGAAGGATCGGTTCCGTTTCGCTTGATATCCATGGCGCATTTCCTTTCGAAGATGAGAGGTGCACCATAAATCAACTTTGCTGGGAGATCAGCGCCTTTTGGCGGGCTGTCCCTGCAAAATCACGTTATGCCGTTTTTCAAGCTCGACGTTGACCGCCTCGATTTCCTGCGCCTTGCGCGCATCATCCCATCCAAGCTCTCGCGCAAGAATATCGGCGATTGCGGCAAGATTGCCGGTCGTCAGCGCGCCGTCGATTGCAAGAGTGGTGCGCCGCAAAGCGACGTCCGCCAGATGCACGACAAGCTCGTTGCGCGCGATCCATGCGATTTCCGTCGCGCTGACGGTATCGGTTTCAGGCAGCATCGAGACCGGAGCCTCGGCTTCTTCCCGGAGGATCGGCAGGGCCGTGGTGCCATAACGCTTCAACAGGGTTTCGACCCGTGCGGCAGGCAGCCGTGTTTCGGTGGCATATTTCGTCACCCAGACCTTACGGGCGCGATCATCCGCAGGATAGTCCCTGCCGCCGCCAATGGCGAGGTTGCGCGTGGACACTTGCCGCGTCTTGCCGAACCGGGTCAGAACCTTGTCGGCCACTTCCTCGGCAAAGCCGCGGAATGTGGTCCACTTGCCGCCGACCAGCGCGATGATCGCGAATGGACGTTCACTATCCGGCTCGATGACGGGCGCGGAATGATCGCGGCTGATGAGACCCGGTTCAGAAGCGTTGGACGCGGGAAGCGGGCGGATGCCGCTATAGGTATAGACGATCTGGCTGCGGTCGAACTTAAGCTTCGGCAACAGCGAGCGCAGGCTGTCGATGAAATAATCGGTCTCATGATCGTCGCAGCGCACATTGTCGGGATCGTCTGACGGAATGTCGGTGGACCCCACCAGCGCCAGACCGTGATAGTCGTAGACGAGACAGATGCGCCCGTCATCTGCCTCGAAATAGATCATCCGCCCGTTGAGGCTCTTCACCAGTTCGGGATGATCGACAAGAATATGCGAGCCCTTGGTGCCGCCGATCATCTTGGTCGGTTTGCCAAGCGCGGCATTGACCCGGTCGATCCACGGACCGGCTGCATTGATGACGAGCTTCGGCCTGACGGCGAACTTCGCTCCGTCCGGCCCCTCGAAACCGACCGTGCCATTTTCGGCGGAAACGAGCGCCGTGAAATTGGCGGCAGCGCTTTTCGGATTGGCGCGCAGGCCGTCGCTGACGAGTTCATAGACCAGACGTTCCGGCTGGCTGACCTTCGCGTCGTGATAGATGCCGCCCGCCACGATTGCAGGCGTGATATAGGGCATTTCCTTTGTCGCCGTTTCCTTCAGCAGAAAACGGTGACGCGGCATGACGCGTTCGCGCGCGCCAAAATAGTCGTAGAGCGCCAGACCGATCTTGATAAGCACGGCGCCACGGCTGCGCGGCGCGGTCGTCGAGCCGAACAGGGTACGCAGCGCCGCCGTGATGCCCTTGGTCCACGAGAAAACAGGAATGAAGGTCGGCAGCGGCTCGACATTGTGCGGCGCGTTCTTCAGCAGGAGATTGCGCTCCAGCGTGGACTGCGCCACAAGGCCGAACTCGCCGGTTTCCAGATATTTCAATCCGCCATGGATGAGCCGCGACGGGGCGGCGCTCGTGCCGGAACCGAAATCCGCCTTGTCCACGATGAGACAATTCACGCCCTGTTCGCAAAGATCGCGATAAAGCCCCGCGCCATTGACGCCCGCGCCGAGGATGAGCACATCCACGCCCCCGGCTTCAAGCTGCCCGATGCGGTTCTTCATGTCGGCATGACTTACGAAATCGTTCATTTCAATTCTCTCTGAGGCGCGGGACACGCCCTTCATTTCAATCCGTGAGGGCTTCGATCTTCGGCCAGATCGGCCCGAGTGCCGACGCGATTTCCTTGAACAGCTGATAGCGCTTTTCATAGAGCGCGCTTCGCTCCGCATCCGGCTGATAGGTGCGGCCTATGGCATCGAGATCGCGCGGGTCGCTGTAGACATCGGCAAAAACGCCAGCGCCTTTGCCAGCGCAAAGCGCCGCCCCCCACGCCGCAGCCTCGTCCGTATCCGTTACGGTAACGGGCATGCCGAGCACATTGGCGAACATCTGCGCGAAAGCTGGGCTGCGCGACACGCCGCCGGTAAGCCGCGCGGCTGAAATTGTGAAACCATCCTTCAGGTGATCGACATGGATGCGGTGATTGAAGGCAATGCCTTCCCACACGGCACGCAGCATGTCGCCTCGATCCTGCCAGCCGCGCAGACCGAAGAATGCGCCGCTCGCCATCGCCCCATAAGGCGAGCCGAAAAGATAAGGGTGGAACATCGCTGTCGAAGGCTTGGCCAATGCCGCATCGATTTCCGGACGCAGCATGTCGTGGATCGAACGCCCTGCTTCCTCCGCCTCGCGCCGTTCCGCCGGGCAAAGCTTGTCGAGAAACCAGTCGTAATTGGCGGTCGATGCGGGCGAGATCGACATGTTGTTCCATTCGCCCGGCGCAATGCCGTTGCGGCAGAACCAGCTTTTATCGGCGCGGGGTTCGGACGACAGCGTTTCGTTGATGGAATAGGTTCCGGCAACCACGGCAACGGTTCCGATGCCAAGCCCGCCAACACCAAGCGCGGAGGCCGTCACGTCGTGCAAGCCGCCGACAACCGGCGTACCGGCAACGAGACCGGTGCGCTTCGCGCATTCGGCGGAAACATTGCCCACGATCTCATCGGAGCGCGACATGGGCGGCAGCGCATCCCAAAGCGCGTCGAGCCCGAACAAGGCGAGCGCTTCCTTCGAATATTCCTGCGTGTTCACATCGGTAAACGAGGTGGAGGCTTCGGTGCGATCCGTACCCACGTCACCCGTGAGGCAAAAGCGCAGCCAGTCCTTGCAAGCGATCACATGACCGATGCGGTGATAGCGTTCCGGCTCGTTCTCTTTCACCCACGCCAGAATGGCGGAAGGGGCGGATGCATGGGGCAACTGGCCGGTAACGGCGATAGCGCGATCCGCGACGGGGCTGTTCACCCAGCGCTCCGCCACATCCACGGCGCGGCTGTCGAGCGAGAGGATACCTGCGCCGAGCGGTCGGCGGTCCTTATCCAGCATATAGATGCCGTCGCCATGCGCAGTCGTGGCGATAGCCAGAATGTCGGAAGCTGGCCGTCCGCTTTTGGCGATGGCCTCGGCGATCGCATCGGCGGTCGCATTCCAGAATTCATCCATGTCGCGTTCGACATGGCGCGGGCGCGGGAATGATTGCGCCACACGGCGGCGCGCAACGGCAAGGGTGGTTCCGTCAACGTCGAACAATACGGCTTTGGTGACGGTGAGGCCGCTATCGATTCCGAGCAGAGAAGGCATGTATCGTATTCCTGATAAATATGCTGAGGCTATTCCTGCTTGCCACCCGTCCGGGCGCGCGCAACCACCACATTGATGCCTTGCGCTTCCATCCGCTCGATATGCGCAAAAGGCGTATCTTCATCGACGATGACGACATCGAAATCGGTCAGCGCACCGAAATTATGGAGGGCGCGCCGCTCGAACTTTGTATGGTCGGCCAGCAGGATGCGCTTGGCGGCGCAATCCAGCATGGCGCGCTTGGTCTCCACCATTTCCGGGGATTGATGGAACAGAAGATCGTCGGTGATCGCGGCAATCGATATGAAGGCCACATCGGCGCGAAGACGACGAATTTCATGGATCGTCATGCCACCGACGAATGCGTTGCACCAGTTATAAAGCTGGCCGCCCAGCCCAAGCAGCGTCACGTCCTTCATGTCGCGCACTTCGTTCATCAGGATGAGCGAATTGGTGATGACGGTGAGCGGCCCCTTTTCCGGCAGATGCGGCACCATTTGCAGGACGGTGGTGGAATCATCGAAGAAAATCGCCTGGCCGGGTTCGACGAACTGCATCGCAGCTTCGGCAATCAGCTTCTTTTCTTCCGACTGGCGGGTAACGCGGTAAAGGTCGCTTGCCTCGATGAGGCTCGTGGGCGCCGCCGACACGATGCCGCGCGACTTGCGAAACAGGCCGCGGCTTACCAGTTCATCGACGTCGCGATGCGCCGTCATCAGGCTGATGCCGAACCGCTCGGTAAGGTCCTCGATACGCATCGAGCCTTCAGCCATTACAGTTTCAGCAATCTGCTGGCGTCGGACGAGCTGACGCGCATGCCGGCTGTCGTTCGGCACCTGCCCCGTCATGAGGCCATCGGTCATCAGCTTGTCAATGCTTGCTTTGTTGCTCACTGCCATGCCTGCCACTTGTCCCCATGCTTGCGCGTTCCAAACGCATCGGAATCGCCGGATAGGCTTTATATTGCGCCGTCTTCAGCCCCGAAATCCAGCGAGTGATTGCGGGGAATTTCCTGAGAAGAGGACTTTCAGAATACGCATCCCGAAAGCATTTCGGCTGTCGGGATGCGCCTTTTCAAACCTTACTGTTCCAGAACGAACGGCGAGGTATACTTGTCGACATTGTCCTTGGTGATCAGGATGCAGTCGAAGAGCTGCTTTTCGTGATCCACGCCGGTCTTGCCGGTCTTGATGAAGTTGTCGGCCTGCTTGACGGCAGCTTCCGAGAACACGGCAACCGGCTGCAGAACGGTGTACTGCAGTTCACCGGCCTTGATGGCTGCAACCGCGTCCGGCGAACCGTCGAAACCACCGACCTTCACCTGGTCCAGCTTGCCAGCCTTCTTCAGAGCGGCAATCGCGCCCAGAGCCATTTCGTCGTTACCGGAGATAACGCCGATAATGTCCGGGTTGGCCTGGAGCAGGGCCTGCATCTTGTCGTGACCCTGGGTACGGTCCCAATTGGCGACGTCCTGACCGGCCTTCACCAGATCCGGATACTGCGACAGAACGGTTTCATAGCCGTTCGAGCGCGTTGCAGCGTTGTTATCCGATGGCGAACCGAACAGCTCGACATACTTGCCCTTGTCGCCAACGCTTTCGACCCACTGGGTCGCACCGATGGCCGCACCCTGTGCATTGTTGGAAACGAGCTGCGCCTTGGCCAGACCTTCCTGGTTAATTTCCGCGTTGACGAGGAAAACCGGGATATTTGCGGCGATTGCACGCTTGACCGCGCCGACCGAACCGTCCGCATTGGCCGGGTCGAGAATGATGGCCACCGACTTGTTGGTGATGGCGGTGTCTATCAGATTGCTTTCGGTGTTGGTGTCGCCCTTGTGGCCACCGACAACAGCCTTGTAGCCGAGACCTTCAGCGGTCTTCTTGGCGATTTCACCTTCGGTGAACCAGTACGGGTTGGATGGATCGTTGACGATGATCGTCATCAGTCCTTCGGCCCAGGCCGAGCTGGCGATGAGAGGCAACGCTGCCGCCGCGGCGAACAGAACGCGCATTCCCTTCTTGAACATGGTCTCACTCCCTTAACATTTTCGTTTGCGTTATGCCGGTTCCCCGGCGGTACTCATTTCCATCAGGCCGTTTTCGAGATCTTGTGCCCTTTTGGAAGTCTTTCGATACGCCCGGCTGTTT
>Ga0182735_1001853_pt1 | contig 13576 bp, 16 predicted proteins | sample eDN5th30CKraftMG_FD_128524 | JGI IMG/M metagenome (GOLD analysis project Ga0182735, IMG submission 128524) | Enriched Miracle-Growth compost microbial communities from Emeryville, California, USA - eDNA 5th pass 30_C Kraft MG (version 2) (version 2) ... | reverse complement strand
GCACCATCGACCACAGCAGGAGCGTCGTCTCGATGCCCTCGCGCGCGACCGACACGAAGCCGATCACGACGATCCCCCACGCGGCGCCGACCGCGAGCGCGCGGTCGACCTCGCCCTCCAGCGCGCGTCTCATGCCGCGGCTCGTGCGCTGCATCCAGAAGACCATCCACGTCACGAGGCCGACGGCGAGGAGCGACATCGTGCCGCCGATGATCTCCTGGGCCTGGAACGTCAGCTCGTACGTGCCGAACGTGAGGACGCCGCCGATCGCGAGCGCGAGGACGATCGCGAGCACGACGCCGGCCCACAGCCGCGGGAGGACGTCGCGACGGCCGAGCCGCGCGAGATAGGCGACGAGGATGCCGACCACGAGGGCGGCTTCGAGGCCTTCGCGCAGGCCGATGAGGAACGTGGCGAGCATAGGTAAGGGTTACCTTACTCCCACACTTCGTAACACGGGAAATCCGGGGTTAGCCTCGAAGCATGACGTCCGCATCCACCCCCGAGCCCGCGCTGCCCGTCCTGGACCTGTCCCTCCTCGACCGAGGCCCCGAGGCCGCCGAGCGCTTCCGCACGCAGCTGCGCGACGCGACGCACCGCGTCGGCTTCTTCTACCTCACGGGCACGGGCGTCTCCCCCGAGCTCGAGGAGCGCCTCCTCCGGGTCTCGCGCGCGTTCTTCGCGCTGCCCGAGGCCGACAAGCTCGCGATCGAGAACGTCAAGAGCCCCCACTTCCGCGGCTACACGCGCATCGGCGGCGAGCGGACGCAGGGCAGGGTCGACTGGCGCGAGCAGATCGACATCGGCCCGGAGCTTCCGGCCGTCACCGATCCCGGCGCCCCGGACCACGCGCGGCTCATCGGCCCGAACCTCTGGCCGGAGAGCCTGCCCGAGCTCCGCGAGGTCGCGGAGGAGTGGCAGGCGCAGCTCGCCGGGGTCTCCCGCAAGCTCCTGCGCGCGTGGGCGCTCGCCCTCGGCGCGCCCGAGGACTACTTCGACGAGCACTTCGGCGACCCGGCGACGCTCTTCAAGATCGTGCGCTACCCCGGCACGACCGAGCCGGAGCCGCGGCAGGGCGTCGGCGCCCACAAGGACTCCGGCGTCCTCACGCTCCTGTGGATCGAGCCCGGCAAGGGCGGCCTGCAGGTGGAGCGCGAGGGCGAGTGGGTCGACGCCCCCTCGGTCCCGGGGGCGTTCGTGGTGAACATCGGCGAGATGCTCGAGTACGCGACGCAGGGATACCTCATCGCGACCAACCACCGCGTCGTGTCGCCGCGCTTCCCCGACGACCGGATCTCGATCCCGTACTTCTTCAACCCCGGTCTCGACACGACGCTGCCGATCATCGACCTGCCCGCCGAGCTCGCGGCCGAGGCCCGCGGCGTCACGCAGGACCCGACGAACCCGATCCACGCCCTGCACGGCGAGAACGCCCTGAAGTCGCGCCTGCGCGCGCACCCGGACGTGGCCGAGATCTGGCACGCCGACCTCCTGGCCGCCCGCGCCGGCGCCCGCTGACCCCCGCCCTCCGGTCCCGCCCGGCCGTCCCGTCCGCGAGGGACGGGACGGGACGGCCGGGCGGGCATGCGACGAGGGCCGCCCCGGGTGGGACGGCCCTCGTGGAGAAGACGATGTACGCGGGTCGCCTAGCGGCGGAGTCCGAGGCGCTCGATCAGGGCGCGGTAGCGCTCGATGTCGATGTCCTGGAGGTAGCCGAGAAGACGACGGCGCTGACCGACGAGCAGGAACAGGCCACGACGCGAGTGGTGGTCGTGCTTGTGCTCCTTCAGGTGCTCCGTGAGGTCCTTGATGCGCTGCGTCAGCAGCGCGACCTGGACCTCGGGGGAACCGGTGTCACCGGGGTGCGTCGCGTACTCTTCGATGATCGCCTTCTTGACGTCTGCTTCCAATGCCATAGAGCCGATCCCCTCTCTCCTCGTTGCGCGGCGCCCGTCGCCTGATGCGCGAGCTCTCTTCATCCGCGGCCGATCTGACGGCAACCGCATAAGCCTACCAGCATCCCGTGCCCCCGCCGAATGGGTAACCTGAGAGGGATGCAATACACCGTCCGGGTCAAGCCGGGAAGCCGGAGAGGGCCGGCCGTCGAGACGACGGAGGACGGACTGCTCGTCCACGTGCGCGAGCGCGCCGTGGACGGCGCGGCCAACGAGGGGCTCGTGAGGGCTCTCGCCGCGCACTTCGGCGTCGCGCCGTCGCGCGTCGAGATCCTGCGCGGTCACGCGTCGCGCGTCAAGCGCGTCGAGGTCGACGCCTGATGGCCTCGCTCGGCAGCGTCCTCCTCGACCTCCGTCCCCTCCGCACGAGCCCCGCATTCGCGCGGCTCTGGACCGGGACGACGCTCGCGGGGCTCGGCGGGCAGCTCACGATCGTCGCGGTCATGCTGCACGTCTTCGACCTGACGCAGTCGACCTTCGCGGTCTCGATGATCGCGGTCGCGGGGCTGCTGCCCATGGTCGCGGCGGGGCTGTACGGCGGGATGCTGGCGGACGCCTTCGACCGGCGCCTCGTCGCGCTGCTCGCGGCGACCGTCACGTTCGCCTCGACGGCCATCCTCGCGGTCCTCGCGTGGACGCATGCGGAGTCGGTGTGGTCGCTGTACGCGCTCAGCATCGTGAACTCGGCGTCCAACTCGATCGTGCTCGCGACGCGGTCCGCGATCGTCCCGCGCCTCCTCCCCCGCGAGATGCTCCCCGCGGCCGCCGCCCTGCAGGGCATCACGGTCGGGGTCATGACGATGGCGGGCCCCGCGCTCGCGGGCGTCCTCGTCGCGACCGTCGGCTACTCGTGGACGTACACGGTCGACGTGATCCTCATGACGTCGCTGTTCCTGGGCCTGTGGACGCTGCCCCGCATCCGGCCCGAGGGGAACATCGTGCGCCCCGGCCTCGAGTCCCTGCGGGACGGCGCCGCGTTCCTCCGGCGCGCGGCGAACATCCGGCTGCAGTACATCCTCGACATCGTCGCGATGACCTTCGGCCAGCCCCTCACGCTGTTCCCCGCGATCGGCGCGGTGCTGCTCGGCGGCGGCGCCATCACGACCGGCGTGCTGACCGCCGCGTTCGCGATCGGCGCGTTCCTCTCCAGCCTCTTCTCCGGCCCGATCGGGCGCTTCCGGCGACACGGGATCGGGATCGAGCGCGCGATCCTCGTCTACGGCGCCGCGATCGGCGCGTTCGGGCTGCTGCTCGGCGCGGCCGCCCTCGGCTGGTTCGCGCCGGAGGGCGTCGGCGAGGCGGTGCCGAACCTCGCGCTCCTGATCGCGTCCGTGCTCGTGCTGGCGGTGGCTGGGGGCGCCGACAACGTCAGCGCGATCTACCGGTCCACCATGATGCAGTCCGCCGTGCCGGACACGATCCGGGGGCGCCTGCAGGGCATCTTCATCGTCGTCGTCGCGGGCGGGCCCCGCGTGGGCGCGCTCTACGCCGGCGTCCTCGCGACGTTCACGACGCTGTGGTTCCCGCCGCTGCTGGGCGGGCTCGTCATCGTCGCGATCGTCACGACGCTCGTGCGGCTGAGCCCCGGGTTCCGCTCGTACGACGCCGACCATCCGGTCCCCTGATCCGTCCGGCCAGGGGACCGGCGGCGGTCACTGCTGCAGCGAGCCCTGCAGGTCGAGCTCGATCGTGACGTCCTTGCCGACGAGGACGCCGCCGGTCTCCAGCGCCGCGTTCCAGGTCAGGCCGAACTCCTCGCGGTTGACGACGGTCTTGGCCGAGGCGCCCGCCTTGTAGTTGCCCCACGGGTCGGTGCCGAAGCCGTTGAACTCCACCTCGAACGTGACGGGCCTGGTCACGCCGTGGATCGTGAGGTCGCCGTCGACGAGGAAGTCGCCGCCGTCGAGGCGGACGCCGGTCGAGCGGAACTCGAACGTCGGGAACCGCTCGACGTCGAAGAAGTCCGCCGAGCGGAGGTGGTTGTCGCGGCCCTCGTCCTTCGTGTCGACCGAGGCGGCGTCGACGGATGCCGTCAGCTCCAGCTCCAGCGGGTTCGCCGGCGCCGTGAGGGTCGCGCTCTTGACGCCGAAGGTGCCGCGCACCCTCGAGATCATCATGTGCCGCACCGTGAAGGTGACCTCGCTGTGGGCGGGGTCGAGCACCCAGGTGCCGGGCTTGTAGCCGGGGATGTCGATCGTCGTCGTGTCGCTCATGCTTCTCCTTGAAAGGGTCGACGGGGCGGGCGCTGTGCCCACCCCGTCGACAACCTCGGGAGATGCGGGATCTATTCCCGCGAATGGAAAGCGCTCAGGCGACGGCGATCAGGTCGATGACGAAGACGAGGGTCTTGCCGCCGAGGAAGTGCCCGCCCGCCGGTCCGTACGCGAGGTGCGGCGGGATGACGAGCTCGCGGCGGCCGCCGACGCGCATGCCGGGGATGCCGTCCTGCCAGCCCTGGATGAGGCCGCGCAGCGGGAACTGGATGCTCTCGCCGCCCCACGAGGAGTCGAACTCCTCGCCCGAGTCGTACTCGACGCCGACGTAGTGGACCGTGACGTTCGCCCCCGGCACGGCCTCCGCGCCGTCGCCGACGACGATGTCGCGGATGACCAGGTCGTCCGGCGCCGGGCCCTCGGGGGCGTCGATCTCGGGCTTCGTGAGGTTCTCGCTCATGAATCCATCTTGACAGCATCACAGGACGGGTTCATCCTGAGGGAAGACCAGCTCAGCGCCCGGAAGACACGCAGGCATCGCCGCGGCACCGGGCGCTGAGTGCGTCCGCGGCCGGGTTCCTATGCTGGGAGGGTGACCGGCGAGCGCTCCCCCGAGGCCGAGCGCCTCCTCGGCCTCGCGTCGGACTACCTCCTCGCTCATGGCCTCGGCGGCACGTCGCTGTCCCGCCTCGCGCGCGGCATCGGCTCGAACAACCGCATGGTGCTGTACTACTTCGGCTCGCGGGAGCGGCTGTTCGCCGAGGCGCTCGTCGTCGCCTACGAGCGCTTCCCCGCCCTGCACGGCCTCATGCCCGGCCTCCGCGACGACGGCGAGCTCCGCGGGCTCCTCAAGCGCGGCTGGCGTCAGCTGCGCGACCCGGGCAACCTCCCCTTCCTCACGCTGTTCTTCGAGGCGTTCGCGCTCGCGGTGCGGGAGCCCGGCGAGCACCGGCCCCACCTCGACGTCCTCTCGTCCACGTGGACCCGCGACATGCGGGAGGCGCTCCGGGCGCACGGGCATCCCGCACGAGACGCCGAGCTGCTCGCGCCGCAGGTCATCGCGCTGTGGCGCGGGCTGCAGTTCGCGCTCCTCGCGGGCGACGACGTCGCGGGGCTCGACGCCGCGCACGACGCCGCGATCGACGCGCTCCTCGGCTAGCGACCGGGGGGCAGCACGGGGTGGGCGTCGCCGAGCCGGGGGCCGGGGCGCTCGGCCATCCGCTCCCGCAGCGTCGGGCCGGCCGGCTCCGCGACGCGCCCCCGGTCGCGGAGCACGGGGAGCACGAGCTCGCCGAACGCGGCGACGTCGCGCGTGCCGAAGACGGGCTCCACGAGGAAGCCGTCGAGGCCCGTCTCCGCCGCGAGCGCCTCGACGCCGTCCGCGACCTCCCGGGCGTCGCCCACGAGCCGGAAGCCGCGCGTGCCGCGGCCGCGGAGGCTCGCGAGGATCTCCCGCACGGTCGGCGGCTCGCTGCCGTCCGTGGGGAGGAAGCGCTCGATGTTGCTGACGCCCATCTGCCCCGCGGGGCCCTCGCGGCCCGCGAGCTGCGTCAGCGGCAGGTCGGGGTCGAGAGCGAGGAGGTCGATGCCCGTGTTGCCCGCGTAGAGGGCCGCGACGATCTCGTCCGTCTGCAGCGCGTCGAACTCGTCCGCGAGCGCGTGCGCGCGCTCGGAGGTCTCGGCGACGATCGCCGTGAGCCCCGCCATGAGCCGCAGGGCCTCGGGATCGCGGCCGGCGGACGCGGCCCGCGCGCGGATGTCGGCGACGTTGCGCGCCGTCTGGACGGGCGTCGTGCCCTGCACGAAGACGCACTCGACGTGGGCGGCGGCGAACTCCCGCCCCTTCGGCGACGTGCCCGCCTGGAAGAGGACGGGCGTGCGCTGCGGCGACGGCGGGGCGCCGAAGTATCCGGAGGAGCGGTAGTGCTCGCCCGCGTGCTCGATGCGGTGGATGCCGTCGCGCCGCGCGTACACACCGCTCTCGCGGTCCGCGACGAGGGCGTCGTCGTCCCAGCCCCGCTCCCAGTAGCGGCTCGCGAGCGCGAGGTACTCCGCCGCCATGTCGTAGCGCGTGTCGTGCGGCACCATCGCCTCGTGCCCGAGCACCTGGGCGACGGCGTTCTGCGAGGCGCCCGTCACGATGTTCCAGCCGATGCGGCCGCCCGTGACGTGGTCGAGGGTCGCGAACCGGCGGGCGAGCGGCAGCGGGTGGTCGATGCCGGTGGTCGCGGTCACGACGAAGCCGAGCCGGTCGGTCTCCCGCGCGAGGACCGGGATGAGCGTGGCGGGGTCGAGGCCGGAGAAGTTGACGCCGCGCGTCACGGCGGTCTCGCTCACGTCGTCGCCCACGATCGGATAGCCGAACCCGTCGGCGAAGAAGAGGAAGTCGTAGCCGGCGGCGTCCATGATCCGCGCCATCCGCACCCAGTGCTCCGTGTCGATGAACTCCGCCGTGTCGCTCTCCGGATGCGGCCAGCTGAAGGTGCCGCCGATCTGCGGACCGTAGAGCTCGAAGACCCCGAAATGCAGTGCGCCCATGCGATCCCCCTGTATGAACTGATCGGTTCATCACGATAAGCGATCCGTGTTACGCCCGCGTGACGGGACCGGGCGTCCGTTGCGCAGAATCCCTTCGATAGCCTGGACCGGTGCGCTTCGCCCATCTGCTCCCACCCGGATCCGAGACACCGAGACTGGGGGTCGTCGACGGCGACGAGGTCCGCTTCGTCGACGAGCTCTACCCCGGCGCCCCGCGCCTCCTCCCCGAGCTGATCGCCGGAGGCGACGCCGCGCTCGACCGCGTCCGCGAGGCGTCTCCCGACGCGGCGGCGCATCCGCTGGAGTCGATGCGGTTCGCCTCCGCCGTCCTCGAGCCCCCGATCGTGCTCGCGATCGGCCTGAACTACGCGGCGCACTCCAGCGAGCTGGGGCTCAAGGCCGACACGGCGCCGACCGTGTTCGTGCTGTGGCCGAACTCGCTCGCCGCGCACGAGGGCACGACGTCGTGGCCGCACGCGCTCAGCGCCTCGGTGGACTACGAGGCCGAGCTCGGCGTGGTCATCGGCCGGCCCGCGAAGGACGTGTCCGTCGACGACGCGCTCGACCACGTCTGGGGGTACACGGTCGTCAACGACATCACGGCCCGCGACATCCAGTTCTCCGAGGCCCAGTGGTCGCGCTGCAAGTCGTTCGACGGCTTCACGCCGACGGGGCCGTTCGTCGTGACGGCCGACGAGATCCCCGACCCGCAGGGCCTCCACATCTGGACGATCGTGGACGGGCACCTGGTGCAGGACGCCTCGACGGGCCAGATGATCCGCGGCGTCGCACGCCTCGTGTCGCACCTCTCGCAGTCGGCGACGCTGCTGCCGGGCACCCTCATCTCGACGGGCAGCCCCGGGGGCGCCGGCTACTCGCGGGATCCGCAGATCTTCCTCCGCGACCGCTCGACCGTGACGGTCGGCATCGACGGGATCGGCGAGCTCACGACGCACTGCCGCATCGTCGGCTGACGTCGCCGAACGCAAGACGCCCCCGGGGATCCCCGGGGGCGTCTCCTCGAGCGAGGTCGCTCAGCTGCAGGTGTAGGTGATGCCGTCGACGACGTGCTCTCCGGGACCGTACTCGTTGCAGATCTCGACCAGGTGGCCGGCGACGGCGCCGATCGTCACGCCCAGGATGATCGCGACGATGATGCCGATCACGATCGAGATCGAGCTGATGATGATCGCGGCGATCGCCCAGCCGTTCGACGCGCCGGCCTTGCGGCTCTGGACGAGCGCGACGATGCCCAGGATCAGCGCGATGACGTTGACGAAGAACGACAGGATGAAGGCGACGATGCCGAGCGTGCGGCCGGGCACCGAGGTCGAGGCGGGAGCCGCAGGCGGCGGCGCGGGGCTGTAAGCAGGTTCGGTCATGGTTTCCTCCGTGAGAATGGGGGCGGGACATCCGAACCTTAGCGATCGCTGAGAGCTTCCCGCAAGCATGCCGGGGGAAAGACGCGACCCACGGCTACGAGATATCCTCCGCCGACCGGACGACGGGCAGCGCCGCCGTGATCGCCTCGAGGCCGGAGAGCCGCGCGGGCGAGAGCTGCTTCGTCACCTCCGCGCGCGACATGAGCCCCGCCTCCACGACGAGATCCGCGACGGAGCGGTTCGTGAGCAGGGCCGTCTTCGCCAGCGCCGCCGCGGCCGCGTAGCCGATGAACGGGGTCAGCGCGGTCACGACGCCGACCGAGGAGCCGACCATGGCGCCCAGCCGCTCGCGATTGGCCGTGATGCCGTCGACGCAGTGCACGCGCAGCGTCCACATCGCCTGGCGCATCCACGTGATGGACTGGAAGATCGAGTGCGCGATGACGGGCTCGAACGCGTTGAGCTGCAGCTGCCCCGCCTCGGCCGCCATCGTCACCGTCACGTCCGCACCGGCGACCGCGAAAGCGACCTGGTTGACGACCTCCGGGATGACCGGGTTCACCTTCCCCGGCATGATGCTCGACCCCGCCTGCCGCGGCGGGAGGTTGATCTCGCCGAGCCCCGCCTGCGGGCCGCTGGAGAGCAGGCGCAGGTCGTTGCAGATCTTCGACAGCTTGATCGCGTTGCGCTTGAGTGACGCGGAGAACGACATGAACGAGCCCGTGTCGCTCGTGGCCTCCACGAGGTCGGCCGCCGTCGTCAGGTCGAGGCCCGTGATCTCCCGCAGGTGCCGCACGACGGCCGCCGCGTAGGCGGGATGCGCCGTGATGCCCGTGCCGATCGCCGTCGCGCCCATGTTGATCTCGGTGAGCAGGCTCGCGTTCTCGCGCAGCCGCTGCTCGTCCTCCCCCAGCGTCGTCGCGAAGCCGTGGAACTCCTGCCCCAGCGTCATCGGCACGGCGTCCTGCAGCTGCGTGCGCCCCACCTTCACGACGTCGTGGAACTCCCGCGCCTTCGCCAGGAACGACTCGCGGAGGCGCCCGAGCTCCTCGAGGAGGCTGCGCAGCTCCAGCGACAGCCCGATCTTCACGGAGCTCGGGTACACGTCGTTCGTCGACTGGCTGCGGTTCACGTGGTCGATCGGCGACAGGTACGCGTAGTCGCCCTTCGGCCGGCCCGCGAGCTCCAGCGCGAGGTTCGCGATGACCTCGTTCGCGTTCATGTTCGTGGACGTGCCCGCGCCGCCCTGGATCACGCCGACCACGAACTCGTCGTGCAGCTCGCCGTCGATGATCCGCTGCGCCGCCCGGTCGATGAGGCCGGCGCGCTCCTCGTCGAGGACGCCGATCTCGCGGTTCGCGCGCGCGGAGGCCTGCTTGACCATCGCGAGCGCCGTCACCAGGTCGCCGTACACCGAGATCGGGCGGCGGGTGATCGGGAAGTTCTCCCGCGCCCGCGCCGTGTGGATGCCCCAATAGGCGTCGGCGGGGATCTCCATCGACCCCAGCGAGTCGGTCTCGGTGCGCGTCGGCGCGTCCTGCATGTCGGCCTCCTATGCCCGCGGCGGCTTGCGCGAGAACGCCTCGAGCCGCTCCTCCGGGGTGAGGCGCGCCATCCGCTCCACCCACTCCGCCGTGAAGAAGTCACCCGTCGGCGCCGTCGGCACCGGCACGACCGAGTGCGTCACCGTGTGGTCGTACACGTGGACGAGGTGGAACGACTGCCCGCCGTCCATGCCGTTGACCTCGTACGGCGGCCGCGCGAGGTTCATCGTGTAGCAGGTCGCGGCCGAGACGCTGACCGGGACGCCGGCGAACGTGCCGCTCGTCGAGTAGTGCAGGTGACCCGCGAGGATCGCCCGGACGTCGGTGCCCGCGATGACGTCCGCGAGCACCGACTGGTCGCGCAGCTCGAGGATGTCGAACAGCGGCAGGCTGCTCGGCAGCGGCGGATGGTGCATCGCGAGGATCGTGCCGCGCGGCGCGGGGGTCGCCAGCTCGTCCCCGAGCCACGCGAGCTGCGCGTCGTCGAGCGCGCCGTGGTGCCACCCCGGCACGCTCGTGTCGAGGGCGATCAGCCGGAGGCCGCCGAGATCCCACACCCCGGTCACGGGCTCCTCCGTCGCGTCGAGGCCCAGGAGCCCGGCCCGCAGCTCGGGGCGCTCGTCGTGGTTGCCCGCGACCCACGCCACCGGCGCGCCGAGGCGCCCGGCCACGGGATCGACCACGGCGCGCAGCGCCGTGTACGCCTCGGGCTCCCCCAGGTCGGTGAGGTCGCCCGTGAACACGATCGCGTCAGGACGGATGCCGAGGCCCTCGACCTCGGCCATCGTCCGCGCGAGCCCCGCGGCCGTGTCGTACACGCCCGAGAGCGGACGGTTCCCGGCCAGGAGATGCGTGTCGCTGATGTGGACGATGACCCGTTCGGCGGGCGGATACTGCCCGAACCGGACGGGGCGCGTGGTGCCGGCATCCATGCCGCCAGCCTACGGGTCGCGGGCCTGGGCCCTGCCCGCGTGCTCCGCCGTTGCTTTTCCCCGCGGAGGCCTTGACCGTCAGCGCTCGGCGTGCCCGACGTCGCCCCATCGAGACACGACCGGGCGTAGCGTCGCGTGAGGAGAAGCACCACCGTGAGGAGAAGCACTTGATCGACGCCCACGTGCACGTGATCGCCGGCGATCCGGCCCGGTACCCTGTGCAGCCCGATCCGCCGGCGTGGCCCGTGGTCACCGGGGAGCGCCTGCTCGAGGAGATGGACCGGTCGGGGATCGAGCGGGCCATGCTCGTCCAGAGCTTCTTCACGTACGGCTTCGACAACAGCTATGCGATCGACTGCGCGGCGCGCGCTCCCGATCGGTTCCAGGTCGTGGCGGTCATCGACCAGCTCGCGGATGACGCGCCCGCCGTGCTGACGGATCTCGTGGAGCGCCACGGGGTCCGCGGCGTGCGGTTCATGCCGAAGGGCATGCCGGACGGCGTCCTCTGGGATGCGAGGACGTTCCCCGTGTGGGAGCGTGCCGGAGAGCTGGGCATCCCCGTCACCATCGCCGCCGAGATCCAGCATCTGGCGCCGATGCCGGAGGTCGTGTCCCGGTTCCCCGACGTGACCGTGTGCTTCGAGCACATGTGGGGCGTGGAGGTCGACCGCCCTCCCTTCGCCGGCCTCGCCGAACTGCGCGCCCTCGCCCCGTTCGAGAACGTGCACCTGAAGCTCGCGCCCAACAACGACTGGGCGGCGCGCGAGGCGGGCTTCGAGCCGCGCGAGCTCTTCGCGCACCTCATCGACGTGTTCGGCCTCGACCGGCTCCTCTGGGGGTCGAACTATCCCGCCCACCCCGCGCGCTTCGGGGGCTATCCCGACCGCCTGGAGGTCATGCGCGAGGACCTGGCGTTCCTGTCGGATGCCGACCAGGACGCGTTCTTCGGCGGGAACGCCGCGAGGATCTGGCCGGCGGCGACCCCGTGAGTCCCGGACCGTCCTCGTCTTCCGCGGACGACCACGAACAGAGGACCGCTCATGCTTGAGGACCAGCTTCCCACCCGTTACTTTCTCACGCTCGCCGTCGCGCAGAAGATGGTCGACGCCGCGCTCCGTGCCGCGACCGAGCGGGGTCTCGACCATCTCGTCGTGGGCGTCTGCGACGCCTCCGGCAGACTCATCGCGTTCGCGCGCCAGGACGGGGCCGAGCCCGCGGCGATCGGCATGTGCCTGTCGAAGGCCTCGACGGCCGCCATCTTCTGCCGCGACACGAAGGAGTGGAAGGAGCGGCTGCTCTCCGGGGCGACGTGGGTCCTCGGGATGCCCGACATGCACCCGATCGAGGGCGGCAGGGTGATCACCGCGGGCGGACGGCCGGTCGGGGCGATCGGGATCGCGGGCGGGTCCGGGGTGTTGGACAGCGAGATCGCGCTGATCGCCATCGAGGCCGGAATCGCATCGTGACGGACACGACCGATCCCGGCCGGACGCGACTGCGGCCCTTCGACCTCGACGAGCTCAGCGGGGAGGGCAGGGCGCTGGCGCAGGACATCATGAAGGGCCGCGGCCGGATGCCGACGCCCTATCGGATCTGGCTCAGCAGCCCGGGGCTGGCCGCCGCCCTGCACGAGCTCGGGATGTTCTGGGAGGACGGCGCCACGCTCACGAAGCAGGAGCGGGAGATCGTCATCCTGATCACCGCGCAGCATCACGGCTTCGACTACGTCTCGGCGGTGCATCGCCGTGAGGCGGTGGACGCGGGTCTCGACGGCGCGGTCGTCGACGCGCTGCGGCGGGGCGAGCCCGCGGTTCTGGCCGATGCGCGCCAACGAGCCGTCGCCGCCCTGATGACCGCGCTGCAGGACCCCGGACCGGACGAGCCGTCGGACGACACGTTCGCCGAGGCGATCCGCGCGGTCGGGGATGCGGGCGTCGCCGAGGCGATCGCGCTCTCGGGCTATTTCACGGCGATCGGCAAGGCGATGAAGGCCTACCGGGTGCCCGTGCCGGGCGCATCATGAGGCTCGCCAGCTTTCGCCGGGAGGGACGGTCGCGGTTCGGTCTCGTCACGAGGACGGGCATCGTGGACCTCGCCGATCGGCTGCCCGGCGCATCCAGCCTCCGCGAGCTCTGCGCGCTCGGCGTCGAGAGCGCGGCGCGCTATGTCGACGATCCGGCCGACGTCGACATCGGCTCCGTCGTCTGGGAGCCGGTCGTCCCCGATCCCGAGCAGATCCTCTGCATCGGCCTCAACTATCGGGCCCATGCGGCCGAGGTGGGGCGGCCGCCGAGCGAGCGGCCTGCGGTGTTCCTGCGCACCCGGCAGAGCCAGACCGCCCATCTCGGCCCGCTGATCCGCCCGCGTGCGAGCGAGGAGTTCGACTACGAGGGCGAGCTCGCGGTGATCGTCGGCGCCCCCGGGCGTCGCATCGACCGCGCGGACGCGTTCGACCACATCGCAGGGTACGCGCTCTACAACGACGCCTCGGCGCGGGACTGGCAGAGACACAGCCATCAGTACACGCCCGGCAAGAACTTTCCCTCGACCGGTGCCCTCGGCCCGTGGCTGACCACCGCCGACGAGGTGCCCGACCCGCGGGAGATACGGATCTCGACCCGGGTCAACGGCGTGCTCGTGCAGGAGAGCGGCATCGACGACCTGATCTTCACCATCCCGGAGATCATCGAGTACCTGTCGATGTTCACCGAGCTGCGCCCCGGCGACGTCATCCCCACCGGCACGCCGAGCGGTGTGGGAAGCATGCGCGTCCCGCCGCTCTGGCTGCGTCCGGGTGACGTGGTCGAGGTGGAGGGCACGGGCCTCGGCACGTTGGTGAATCCCGTGGTCGAGGAGGCGTTCTAGGCGCTCTCGCCGCCGTCGATCGTCAGCACCGTGCCGTTCACGAACGACGACGTCGGCGCGCACAGCCAGACGACCGCGTCCGCGACCTCCTCCGGGGTGCCGAAGCGGCCGGCGGGCACGTCGGCGCGCAGCCGGTCGCGCACGGTG
>Ga0182735_1001852_pt1 | contig 13582 bp, 9 predicted proteins | sample eDN5th30CKraftMG_FD_128524 | JGI IMG/M metagenome (GOLD analysis project Ga0182735, IMG submission 128524) | Enriched Miracle-Growth compost microbial communities from Emeryville, California, USA - eDNA 5th pass 30_C Kraft MG (version 2) (version 2) ... | reverse complement strand
CGCGCCGAAGACCGTCGATGGCAGCGCGGACGACGCGTCGCAATCGACCGCCGGCAAGCGCGGCAATCCCACGCCGCAGGACCTGAACCAGTTCGCGTCGCTTTACAACAAGGGCCGCCACGACGAAGCGATCAAGCTGGCGCGCGTGCTCGTCGAACGTTATCCGCATCACGTCGGCGCGCAGCGTTCGCTCGGCCTGGCGCTGTACTCGCACGGCCGCTTCGTCGAAGCCATCGAGCCGCTCGGCCGCACGGTCGAGCTGGAGCCCGCGGACCAGCATTCGCGCATGCTGTTCGCGAGCGCGCTGCAGGTTCATGGCGACAACGTCGGCGCCGAGCGGCAGTGCCGTCTGGTGATCGCGCGCGACCCGAATCACGCGGAAGCGCATCGCGTGCTCGGCGTGTCGCTGTCGGCGATGCGCCGTCACGCCGAAGCCATCGAAGCCTGCGAACGGGCGATCGAGCTCGCGCCGAAAAACGGCGACATGCACGGCGCGCTCGGCGTCGTGCTGATGGACGACGGTCAGATCGCGCGCGCCGAAGGCACCTTCCGCAAGGCGCTCGAGTGCAACCCGATCGACTTCATTTCGCACAGCAATCTGCTGTTCTGCCTCACGCACCGTACCGATCTGACGCCCGTCGCGCTCTTCGACGAACATCGCGAATTCGACCGCCGTCACGGCGATCCGGCGCGCCGCCTGTGGCGCGCGCACGAGAACGCGAAGGATCCGCACAAGACGCTGCGCGTCGGTCTCGTGTCCGGCGACTTGTTCCGCCACGCCGTCGCATCGTTTCTGGAACCCGTGCTCGCATTGCTCGCGAAGGATCCGGGCATCGAGATTCACGTCTACAGCACCCATGCGCGCGAGGATTCGACGACGCAGCGCCTGCGCGGCCACGCGCCACGCTGGAACGTCGTCTCGGGCTTGTCGGACGATGCGTTCGTCGAGAAAGTGCGCGCCGACGGCATCGATATCCTGATCGACCTGTCGGGCCATACCGGCCGCAACCGCCTGCGCGCCTTCGCACGCAAGCCCGCGCCGGTCCAGGCGTCGTGGATCGGCTATCCGCAGACGACCGGCGTCAGCGCCATCGACTATTACTTCGCGAACCGCACGCCGCATTTCTCGCCGATCGACGACCAGTTCGTCGAAAAGATCGCGTACCTGCCGGCGGCGGCGCCGTTCCTGCCCGATGCGAATTCGCCGCCGGTCAATCTGCTGCCCGCGCTCCACAAGGGCTACGTCACGTTCGGCAGCTTCAACCGCGTGTCGAAGCTGCGCCGCGAGGTAATCGCGCTGTGGGCGCGCGTGCTGCACGCCGTGCCGGATTCGAAGATGCTGATGGGCGCGATGCCCGACGACAGCGCCGTCGCCGAACTGGGCAAGTGGTTCGCCGAAGAAGGCATCGCCGCGGACCGGCTTGCGCTGCTCAAGCGCTCGAACGTGTCGGTGTATCTGCAGCAGCATCATCAGGTCGATCTGTGTCTCGACACCTTCCCGTATGCGGGCGGCACGACGACGCTGCACGCGCTCTGGATGGGCGTGCCGACGCTGACGCTGCTCGGCGACACGATGCCCGGCCGCGCGGGCGGCACGTTGATGAGCCAGGTCGGACTCGAATCGTTCATCGCACGCGACGCGGATGAATTCGTCGCGAAGGGCGTCGCGTACGCAAGCGATCTGAATGCGCTCGCGGCCCTGCGCACCGGCATGCGCGAGCGCTGCTCGGAATCGGCGCGCTTCCGTCCGGACGTGATCGCCGCGAGCATGAGCCACGCGCTTCGTCACATGTGGCAGCGCTGGTGCGCCGGCCTGCCCGCCGAATCTTTCGATACCGAACTCCTCGCCGCCGCGCCCGCCGCAGCGAATTCAGCAGCCACCACGCAAGGTTGATCATGAGCGCCATTCCTCTCTTTCGCGAGCAGCCCGCCATCGACGAGCGTATCTTCGTCACGCAGCCGCATCTGCCGCCGCTCGACGAATTCGTTCCGTATCTCGAGAAGATCTGGGAAAACAAGACGCTGACCAACGGCGGCCCGTTTCATCAGCAGCTCGAACAGGCGCTGTGCGAATACCTCGGCGTGCAGCACCTCGCGCTGTTCTCGAACGGCACGATGGGTCTCGTCACCGCGCTGCAGGCGCTGCGCATCACGGGCGAAGTGATCACCACGCCGTATTCGTTCGTCGCGACCGCGCATTCGCTGCTGTGGAACGGCATCAAGCCGGTGTTCGTCGACGTGGACCCGGTCACGCTGAATCTGGATCCGCGTCAGATCGAAGCCGCCATCACGCCGCAGACCACCGCGATCATGCCGGTGCACTGCTACGGCCAGCCGTGCGACGTCGAAGCGATCCAGGCGATCGCCGACAACTACAACTTGAAGGTGATCTACGACGCCGCGCACGCGTTCGGCGTGCGCAACGAGGCGGGCAGCATCCTCACGCACGGCGACCTGTCGGTGCTGAGCTTCCACGCGACGAAAGTCTTCAACACGTTCGAGGGCGGCGCGATCGTCTGCCCGGACGCGAAGGTGAAGCAGCGCATCGACCATCTGAAGAACTTCGGCTTCGTCAACGAGACGACCGTGGTCGCGGCCGGCATCAACGGCAAGATGAGCGAAATCAATGCGGCATTCGGCCTGTTGCAGCTTCAGCACATCGATCGCGCGCTCGCGCGCCGTCAGGAGATCGACGCGCTGTATCGCACCCTGCTCGCCGACGTCGACGGCATCGTGCCACTGCCCGGTCTCGCGGGCGGCGCGACGAACCACTCGTATTTCCCGGTGCTCGTGCAAAGCGACTACAAGCTGACGCGCGACGAGCTGTATCAGCGTCTGCGCGATCACGAGATTTTCGGCCGCCGCTATTTTTATCCGCTGATTTCGGATTTCCCGATGTATCGCGGCCTGCCCTCCGCGCAGCCGAGCCGACTGCCGAACGCGCAGGAAGCATCGCGCAAGGTGCTGTGCCTGCCGATCTATCCGGCGCTCGCGGACCGCGACGTCGAGCGCGTCGTGGACGTGATCCGCGCGGCCAACGTCTAAGGCCCGGCAGCCCGGCGCACGCAGGATCGACCCATGCACGTGTTTCTTCTCTTCAGCGGCACCAACGATCGCGCCGTCGTCGCGCTGCTGCGCGCGATCGGCAAGCTCGGGCAACAGGCGGCGGTGATCGCGCGTTCGGCCGCCGATCAGGTTCTGTCGAGCGCGTATCGCGATCTCGTGGTCGCCGTGCGCGAAAACGACACGCTCTCGGTCCCGCTGCTCGCCGGTTATATCGCGCAGGCGAAGGCGAAGTTCGGCGCGCGCCGCGTGACGCTCGTGCCGATCTCCGAATTCTTCAACACCTTCCTGCTGGATCACAAGGAAGCGCTGGAATCCATCGACGGCGTGCATGTGCCGCTCGTCGATCCGTCGCTGTACGCGAAGCTCACGAACAAGGCGAGCGCCACCGAGTTCTTCGCGCGCGAAGGCATCGCGCCGCCGCCCGAATACGCGGGCATCGACGATGCCGTGGTGCCTTTCGTCGCCAAGCCGAAATGCAACGTCGACGGCAAGCGCGTGCTTTATCCGGTGCTCGTGAAAAGCGACGCGGACCTCGCCGCTTTCAAGGCGAGCGAAGATCCGTCGCACTATTTCTTTCAGCACTTCGTGACGGGACGCAGCTTTTATCTGCTCGCCTATTTCGCGCGCACGGGCGAAGTCTTCTGCTCGTCGCAGGAAAACCTCGCGCAGCAGCCCGGCGGCAAGTCGATCGTGCTCGCGCGCACCGCCGATTTTCATGCGAGCGATATCGGCGTGAAGCTGCGGCAGGCGCTTTCGCAATGCGGCTATTTCGGCTTCGCGATGATCGAATGCATCGTCGGGGACGACGGCGCGTACTTCATCGAAATGAATCCCCGTCCGTGGGGACCGCTCGACCTGTGCCTGAACCACGACTGCGGCATCGTCGAAGCTTTCGTGGGCGACTGGGCGACGGAAGATGCAACCGCTTATCAAGGCCGGCGCCTTTCGCGCGCACGCCACGCCACGTATCTGTGGACGGGCGGCATCGTGAACACATGGCGCCGGCGCCGGACGACCGTGCATCGCTATGGCAGCGAAGCGCGTCTCGCGGGCGCTGCGTTGCGCGCCCTGGCCGGCGACGTCTATCTCGCAAGCGACAGCTGGCGAATCTTTTACAAGGAACTATGGAAATGACCTCTGGCGCCACCGCAGTCAAGGAGCGGCTCGCTCAACTCTACGGAGAAGTCTCCAAGCACTCGGGGTATCAGACGATCCCCGACTTCGTCGCGAGTACGCTCGGTTATCAGGAGACCATTCAGAGCCAATGGCGCGGCGACCGCAACCGCCTCGACTGGATTCTCGCGCATCGCGCGCCGCAAGCCGGCGAGCGCTGGGCCGACTTCGGCGCGAATACGGGCTTCTTCACGTACACGATCGCGCATGCGCATCCCGATGCGCGCGTGACGGCGATCGAAGCGAACGCCGAACACGCGAAGTTCCTGCGCGAACTCGGCGATGCCTTCTCGATCGGCAATGTCGACGTGCATCACGAAGCGCTGCCCTTCGATGGCCTCGACAAGCTGTCGGACATCGACGTGCTTTTGCATCTGAATGTGCTGCATCACGCGGGCGCGGATTTCGACCGCGAATATGTGACCGGCGCGCACGATTTTCCGGCGTATGCGGTCGCTTATCTGAAGAAGCTGCGTCAGGCGTCGCGCTCGCTCGTGTTCCAGCTCGGCTGCAATCTGTGGGGCGACAAGACGCATCCGCTGCAGCCGGGCGCGACCGATGCGGAGCGTCTCGCGTATGTGTCGAAGCTGCTGACGGACGCCGGCTGGCGCATTCGCGATCTCGCGTACGCGAAGAAGACGACCGACGCGCCGATCGCCTATGCCGATCTCGGCAAGGACGTCATCGAAGCGCTGAACGGCCAGCACGGACAAGCCGAACTGCGCCTCTTCGCCGACGCGCTCGCGCCGTATGCGCTGGAACAGCACATCGGCGAGTTTTATCGGCGCGCGATTTACATCGTCGATTAATTGACGGACGGCACTAAAGTTATCGGCGCACGTGCCGATAACCCCTATAAGAACAACGAGAACGACGTGCCGGTTTTCTCGGCGCGCTGCTTCGCTCTTCGATGCCCGCCTCGCGCGGGCATTCTTCTTTGTGCCGCAGCTTTGTCAGCGCCCGAGCGTCAACGCGAGATAGGCCGCGTACAGCACGCCGTTGCCGAGCAGCGCCCACAGCACGACGCCGTTCTCCTTCGCATTGAAGCGCAGCCACGCCGCCGCCGCGAGCGTGATGAGCACGCCCGTCAGCACTTCGATACGCGGCTCCCACGGCGTCAGCATGATGCCGATGGCCGGCAGCAACGTCCCTTGAAACACCATCGCGCCGGTGATGTTGCCGAACGCGAGCGTGTCCTTTCCTCGGCGCGCCCACAGAATGCTGTTCACTTTCTCGGGCAGTTCCGTCGCGATCGGAATGATGATGAGCGACAGCAGCAGCGCCGAAATTCCCAGCGCATGCGACACGCCCTCGACGCCGTGAATGAAGCCCTTCGCGCCGCCGACGAGCAGCACGATGCCGAAGAAAAACTGCAGCATGATCGTGCCGAGCGACGTTTTCAAACCGAGACGCGAAGCGAACAAGGCCTCGGGCGCTTCCGTTCCGTGTCCGCCCTCGACGAGCTTCGCCGAAGCCTTGAACGTCGAAATCACATAAACGATATAGAGCGCGACGAGCCCGACCGCGAACAACGCGCGCACTTGCCACGCGTGATGCGGCACGAACATCGCGGCGCACGCGATGAGAAACGCGACCAGAAAGAAGTTCAGATCGCGCACGAAGCCGCTGCGCTCCGGCACGATGCGCCCGCTCATGCCGCGCGACTTGAGGATCGCGAACGTCATCAGACACGTCGAAAGCGTCGCGAGCATAAGCGGCGCGCCGAGAATCGCGCCGACGCCGATCTCTTCGTTGACCGCACGGCTCGTCGTGCCGCCGAGCAGCGCGATGATCGGCACCGTCGTCTCGGGCAATGCCGTGCCGACCGCCGCGAACAGCGATCCGGTCACGCCTTCGGAAATGCCGAGCCGTTCGCCGAGATGTTCGAGCGCATTCGTGAATAGCTCCGCCGCGACCAGGATGATCGCGAGCATCAGCGCGAGTTCGAGAAAGAGCATCGTCATGCGGCACCTCGCATCGAAACATGCGACGGGTGCGCGAGCGTGCGCGGGAAACGGGGATGTTGTAGTTGTGGGGACACGATGATTCCACGGCCGGACGTCGAGCGAACCACGATGCGCCACGCGCCGTCCGGCCAGGAACGACATAGCGCATCGATGGTCTCGCCAAACCGTTCCGGTCGAACGCGCCACGGCAGCAGGGCCGAGGATGTTGACGCGTTCTCCTTCGCTCGCGAAGGAAGGCTACTCCCCAAAGAAGGCGCAAGTTTAGCCCGATGCGCCCCGTTTCGGCAACCCGCGGAATAAGCGTATGCCGATCGGATCGTTGTCGTCGACGGATGCATCCGCTAATCTGGCCGCGCCGGGCGCGTCGCTTGCTGCGCGTGCTCAAGCTCATCCACGAACAAAAATGAAGATCACGGGAGATCTCATGCGTCTGAAACTCTTCGCCGCGGCCGCCGCGATGGCCATGTTCGCCGCGCCGATGCTCGCGATGTCCAAGCCGCTCACCGTCTGCACCGAATCGAGCCCGGACGGCTTCGATGTCGTGCAATTCAATTCGCTCGTAACGACCAACGCATCGGCGGATGTCATCTTCAATACGCTCGTCTCCTACGACGAAGCCGCGAAGAAGGTCGTGCCCTCGCTCGCGGAAAAGTGGGACGTGACGAGCGACGGGCTCACGTACACATTCCATCTGCGTCCGAACGTTCAGTTTCAGACGACCGATTACTTCAAGCCGACGCGTCCGCTCAGTGCCGACGACGTCGTGTTCACGTTCTCGCGCATGCTCTCGGACGACAATCCGTGGCACAAGATCGCGGGCGCGAGCGGCTTTCCGCACGCGCAGTCGATGGGCCTCGTGAAGCTCATCAAGGCCGTATCGAAAGTCGATGACCATACCGTGAAGTTCGAGCTCAACGAGCCGAACGCGACCTTCGTGCCGATCCTCACGATGGGCTTCGCATCGATCTATTCGGCCGAATATGCGGACAAGCTGCTGAAGGCGAACCAGCAGGTCGATCTGAACAGCAAGCCGATCGGCACCGGCCCGTTCGTGCTGAAGAGCTACACGAAAGATTCGGTCATCCGCTACGACGTGAATCCGTCGTACTGGGGCGCGAAACCGAAGATCGACCGGCTGATCTACGCGATCACGCCCGACGCCGCCGTGCGCGCGCAGAAGATCAAGGCGGGCGAATGCCAGATCGCGCTGTCGCCGAAGCCGCAGGACGTCATCGACGCGAAGAAGGACAAGTCGCTGAAGGTGAGCGAAGCGCCCGCATTCATGACGGCGTTCGTCGCGCTCAACACGCAGAAGAAGCCGCTCGACAATCCGAAGGTGCGTCAGGCGATCAACATGGCCTTCGATCGCACGACCTACATGAAGACCGTGTTCGACAACACGGCGACGCAAGCGGTGAACCCGTATCCGCCGAATACGTGGAGTTACGACAAGAGCATCGAGGCGTACAAATATTCATCCGCCGATGCGAAGAAGCTGCTCGCCGATGCGGGCTTTCCGAACGGTTTCGACACGACGATCTGGGTACGCCCGAACGGCAGCGTGCTCAATCCGAATCCGAAGGCGGGCGCGGAATTGCTGCAAGCCGATCTCGCGAAAATCGGCGTGAAGGCGCAGGTGAAAGTGATCGAATGGGGCGAACTCATCAAGCAGGCGAAGCAGGGTCAGCACGACATGCTGTTCATGGGCTGGGCCGGCGACAACGGCGACCCGGACAACTACATGTCGCCGCTTTTCAGTTGCAACGCGGTGAAGTCGGGCATCAACTTCGCGCGCTATTGCGATCCGCAACTGGACAAGCTCATCGCCGATGGCAAGTCGACCGCCGATGTCGCCAAACGCACGAAGGCGTATGTCGACGGGCAGAAGATCATCCACGATCAGGCGCTGTGGATTCCGCTCGTCTATCCGACGGCGGCGGCGCTCACGCGCGCGAACGTCAGCGGCTATAACGTGAGTCCGTTCGGGCGCGTGAATTTCGGCGCTGTTTCCGTGCAGTAAGCGAAGTCAGGCCGGCGTGAAGCGGATCACGCCGTCAGCGCCGGTCTGACGTTTCAGCGTGCCATCGAGCCAAAGCAGGTTCAGATGCGCGAGCGCTTCGCCGAGCGCGAACGTCATCTGATGGATATCGAGCTTGCGCTTGAACATGATAGGGACGATGTCTGCGGCGCTGCATGGCTTTTGAGCGCACGCGTCGCGCACTTCCGCCAGCCGCGCGCGATGATGCTCGCGCAATTGCCCGATGCGCGTTTGCACGCCGCGAAACGGCTTGCCGTGTGAGGGCAGCGCGAGCGTATCGGCGGGCATGGTTTCGTAGCGGCCGAGCGATTCCAGATACAGCGCAAGCGGATTGCCTTCCGGCTCGACCGCGAACACCGACACGTTTGTCGAAATGCGCGGCAACACCATGTCGCCGGAAATGAGCAACTTGTCGGCGGCGCAGAAAAGCGCGCTGTGCTCCGGCGAATGGCCGTAGCCCGACACCACTTCCCAATTGCGCGCGCCGATACGCATGACATCGCCATCGCGGATACGCCGATATTCCGGCGGAATCGACGGCACGAGCGTCGGGTAATAGCTATCGCGCTTGCGCAGCGCATCGAGCGACGCTTCGTCGGACAGGCCGTGCGCCGCGAAATGCGCCGCCGCTCGCTCGCCGCCCGCGTTCGAGCCGTCGCCGGCGGCCATCACGCGGCCCATCGCGTATTCGCCGAGCGACATCCACAGGCGCACGTTCCATCGATTCTTGTCGCCGCCCGTGCAGATCCAGTCGGCAAGTCCCAGATGATCCGGATGACAATGCGTGACGATCACACGCAGCACCGGCTTTCCATCGAGCACGGAATCGAACACGCGCTCCCAGTTCGCGCGGATCGTATCGCTCGAAATGCCGCAATCGACGACGGTCCAGCCTTTCACACCGTCGATTTCATCGGCGAGCAGCCACAGATTGATGTGATCGAGCGCGAACGGCAGCGGCATGCGCAGCCAGAACACGCCCGGCGCCACTTCCATGACGCCGCCCGATTCGGGCAGCCGGTCCGCGAAAACATAGTCGAGCTGGTGTTCGAGTGCGTTCATTCGGTGCCTGTCTCCGGGTTTGCGCCGCGTTGCAATTTGGCCAAGTTGACGATAACGTAAACGTCCATTCTAACGTTGCGCGCGCATTTGCGCTGCCGGCCGGCAATGACCCAACCGACGCATTACACGATCACCGAACTGGCGCGCGAGTTCGACATTACGCCGCGCGCCATTCGCTTTTACGAAGATCAGGGGCTGCTCGCGCCGAAGCGCGAAGGCTCGAACGGCCTGCGGCGTGTGTATTCGGCGCGCGATCGCACGCGCCTCAAGCTCACGCTGCGCGGCAAGCGGCTCGGTTTCACGCTGTCGGAAATCCGCACGCTGCTCGATCTGTATGACTCGCCTACCGGCACCGCGACGCAGCTACAGGCTTTCGTCGATACGATCGCGGCGCATCGCGAAGTGCTGCAGCGTCAGCTCGAAGACTTGAACACGACGCTCGCCGAACTTTCCGCGTATGAGGAACAGGGCCGCGCGCTGCTCGCGGCGGGCGCGGAAAAGCGTGCGCGCAAACCCAAAGCGGCATAACGCGTGACGCCCGCACAGGAAGCGCAGGGTCGATATGAATCATTTCCCCAAGCTGCTCTCGTCGCAAATCGGCTTCGATGTCGCCAAGACGATACTCGAAGGCTTCGAGCATCATTACCGCGTGTTCCGCGAAGCCGCGATCAAGGCGAAGGAGCTATTCGAGCGCGGCGACTGGCTCGCGTTGCAACAACTGGCGCGCGATCGCATCGCGTCGTATGACGATCGCGTCACGGAATGCGTGACGGCGCTCGAAGACGAATACGACGCGGAGAATATCGAGGACGACGTGTGGCAGCAGATCAAGCTGCATTACATCGGCTTGCTGACGACGCATCGTCAGCCGGAATGCGCGGAAACGTTCTTCAATTCCGTGTGCTGCAAGATCCTGCATCGCTCGTACTTCAACAATGACTTCATCTTTGTGCGGCCGGCCATTTCGACGGAATACATCGAGAACGACGAGCCCGCCGCAAAGCCGACGTATCGCGCGTATTACCCGGAAAAGGACGGCCTCGCCGCGACGCTCGAACGCATCGTCACGAACTTTCAGTTGGAACCGCCGTTCGAGGATTTGCCGCGCGACGTGCAATGCGTGATGCAGGCGCTGCGCGAAGCCTTCGGCGATATCACGCCGGCGCCGAACTTTCAGATTCATGTGCTTTCGTCGCTGTTCTTTCGCAACAAGGCGGCGTATGTCGTCGGGCGGATCATCAACGGCGATGCGCTGCTGCCCTTCGCCATCGCGATCCGGCATACGAAGCCCGGCCTGCTCGCGCTCGATACCGTGCTGCTCTCGCGCGAGCAGGTGCTCATCATCTTCAGCTTCTCGCATTCGTACTTTCTCGTCGATATGGAAGTGCCGTCGGCGTTCGTGCAATTTCTGAGCACGATCATGCCGCGCAAGCCGAAGGCCGAAATCTATACGTCGGTCGGTTTGCAGAAGCAGGGCAAGAACGATTTCTATCGCGACTTGCTGCATCATCTGTCGCATTCGAGCGATAAGTTCATCGTCGCGCCGGGCATCAAGGGACTCGTGATGATCGTCTTCACGCTGCCGTCGTTTCCTTACGTGTTCAAGCTCATCAAGGACGCGTTTCCGCCGCCGAAGGAAACCACGCGGCAGAAGATTCAGGACAAATATCAACTCGTGAAGCGGCACGATCGCGTTGGCCGAATGGCCGATACGCTCGAATATTCGAGCGTCGCGCTGCCGGTCGCGCGCCTCGACGACGCGCTCATCCGCGAACTCGAAAAGGAAGCGCCTTCGATGATCGAATACGAAGGCGACAAGCTCGTCATCCGGCATGTGTATATCGAGCGCCGCATGGTGCCGCTCAATCTCTTCCTGCAGAACGGGAACGCCGACGACGTCGATCACGGCATCAAGGAATATGGCGACGCGATCAAACAGCTGATTCAGGCGAACATCTTCCCCGGCGACATGCTGTACAAGAACTTCGGCGTGACGCGGCACGGTCGCGTGGTGTTCTACGACTACGATGAAATCGAGTATCTGACCGATTGCAACGTGCGCCGCGTCCCTGCGCCGCGCACGGAAGAGGACGAGCTGTCCGGCGAACCGTGGTATACCGTCGGGCCGCACGATATCTTTCCCGAAACGTACGGCACATTTTTGCTCGGCGATCCGCGCGTGCGCGAAGCGTTCATGCGTCATCACGCGGATTTTTTCGATCCCGCGTTCTGGCAGCATCACAAGGAACAACTGCTGCGCGGCGAACTCGCCGATTTCTTTCCCTATGACCGGGACGTCCGATTCTGCATCCGTTATCCGGAGCGTTTCGACGAGCCCGGCCGATCGGACGCGCGCGCCGCGTGAAGCGCGCGGTCCGGCTTTTGACTTTCGAACATGAACCACATTGACGATAAAACGCCGCTTGCTCACCTGTTCGCAAACAATCAGGAATGGGTCGAACGCAAGCTCGCCGAAGACGCCGCTTTCTTCGAGCGCCTCGCGCATCAGCAGACGCCCGAATATCTGTGGATCGGCTGCGCGGACTCGCGCGTGCCGGCCAACGAGATCATCGGCTTGCCGCCGGGCGAAGTCTTCGTGCACAGAAACATCGCGAACGTCGTCGTGCACTCCGATCTCAATTGTCTGTCGGTGATCCAGTTCGCCGTCGATCTGCTGAAGGTGAAGCACATCATGGTCGTCGGCCATTACGGCTGCTCGGGCGTGGGCGCGGCGCTCGTCGGGCGGCGCGTCGGTCTCGCCGATAACTGGCTGCGCCATGTCGAAGACGTGCGCGAAAAGCACGGCGCGCTGCTCGACGAATGGCCGATGGGCGACGCGCGCCATCGCCGTCTCGTGGAGCTGAACACGATCGAGCAGACCATCAACGTGTGCCGCACGACCGTCGTTCAGGACGCATGGGCGCGCGGACAGGAGCTCACCGTGCACGGCTGGACCTACGGCGTGCACGACGGCCGCCTGCGCAACATGGGCATGATGATCGGCGCACCGGCCGAGATCGATCCGGTTTATCAGTCGTGCGTTGCCGCGATGACTCGCAGCGGCGCGCATTCCGCGGAAAACGATGTCCTCGCGTCAGATGCGGCACTTGCCGAACGCTTGGGCGACGTTCCCGAAGTGATCAAGGGCGTCATCAAGGAGCTGAAACATGAGTGAGACAAGGAACGATCCGATCGTCATCGTGTCGGCGGCGCGCACGCCGATGGCCGCGTTTCAGGGCGATTTCGCGTCGCTGACCGCGCCGCAGCTTGGCGCTGCTGCGGTGAAGGCGGCGGTCGAACGCGCGGGATTGAAACCCGAGCAGATCGACGAAGCCATCATGGGCTGCGTGCTGCCCGCCGGTCAGGGTCAGGCGCCCGCGCGTCAGGCGGCGCTCGGCGCGGGCTTGCCGCTATCCACCGGCTGCACGACGATCAACAAGATGTGCGGCTCGGGCATGCGCGCGGCGATGTTCGCGCACGACATGCTGCTGGCCGGATCGGTCGACGTGATCGTCGCGGGCGGCATGGAAAGCATGACGAACGCGCCGTATCTGCTGCCGAAAGCGCGCGGCGGCATGCGCATGGGTCACGGTCAGGTTCTCGATCACATGTTCCTCGACGGCCTCGAAGACGCTTACGAAAAAGGCCGTCTGATGGGCGCGTTCGCGGAGCAATGCGCTTCGTCGTATGCGTTCTCGCGCGAGTCGCAGGATGCGTTCGCGGTCGAATCGTTGCGGCGCGCGCAGCGAGCGAACGACGATGGCTCGTTCGACTGGGAAATCGCGCCCGTGACGGAACAGGGCAGGAAGGGCGATACGGTGATCGGGCGCGACGAGCAGCCGTTCAAGGCGAACATCGAGAAGATTCCGTCGCTCAAGCCCGCGTTCGCGAAGGACGGCACGGTGACGGCCGCGAATTCGTCGTCGATTTCCGATGGCGCGGCGGCGCTCGTGATGATGCGCGAATCGACCGCGATGCGGCTCGGCGTCACGCCGATCGCGCGTATCGCCGGACACAGCACGTTCGCGCAACAACCGGCCTTGTTCACGACGGCGCCCGTCGGCGCGATCAGCAAGCTCTTCGAGAAAAACGGCTGGCGCGCGGGCGATGTCGATCTGTATGAAATCAACGAAGCATTCGCCGTCGTGACGATGGCCGCGATGCGTGAGCACGATCTGCCGCATGACAAGGTCAATGTGAACGGCGGCGCGTGCGCGCTCGGGCATCCGATCGGTGCGTCGGGCGCGCGGATTCTTGTGACGCTGCTCGGTGCGTT
>Ga0182735_1001851_pt1 | contig 13584 bp, 12 predicted proteins | sample eDN5th30CKraftMG_FD_128524 | JGI IMG/M metagenome (GOLD analysis project Ga0182735, IMG submission 128524) | Enriched Miracle-Growth compost microbial communities from Emeryville, California, USA - eDNA 5th pass 30_C Kraft MG (version 2) (version 2) ... | reverse complement strand
ACGGTGACGGGCTGGTCGAGGTCGTTGCGCAGGGTGACGGGGAGCGCGCCCTGGGCCGAGATGAGGTTGACGTCGCTGCCGACGATGACGGACTGCGACGAGAGCACCGCCTCAGCCGTGGCCCCGAGCGCGCTCTGGGCCACGGAACGGGCCTCGGTGTCGGCTTCGAGCCAGATGGAGGCCAGCGCGAGCGTCGCCGTCCCGACGGGGCCGCGCAGCTGGCTCGGGTCGTCGGCGATCTCGGCGAAGCCCGCGACCGTCTGCTCCTGCGCGACGAGCCGCGACCAGGTGGTCGACGACAGCGGGACCAGGCCTGCCCGCTCCCGCTGGCGCTCGACCGACCGCGCGGAGGGCACCGTGCGCGCCAGCCCGGGGTCGGTGGCCGACTGCAGGCTCGACAGCGGCACGACGTCGCCCCACGAGCTCGAGCCGAGGGCGTCCAGCTGCTCGCGCGCGATGGTGGGGTTCGGTGCCCAGTCACGGGGGAGGGCGACCAGGATGGTGCGCTGCTCGGCGGGGCGTTCGTTGCTGATCACGGCGAGCTCGGCGAGGATCCGCTGGCGTGCCGTGGCCGGTGTGGTGTCCTGCGGGTCGACGAGCAGCGAGCCCAGCGTCTGGTCGGCCACCAGCACGTCGGCGTCGCCCGCGGTCGTCGTGACGGTCGTGCGCCCGGTCGGGGTGTAGGTGAGCTCAGCCTGTGGGGCGTAGCCCTTGAGCGCGACGACCGTGCTCGCGTCGGAGGCCACGGCCGAGGTGAGCACGGCGATGCCCGGTGCGGCGACGTCGGGGAGGGTCAGACCGGTGCGCCAGGTGGTGGTCAGGGAGCTCGTCGCCGCGACGAGCGCGTCGGAGGCGGCCGGGACCTCGTCCCCGGCGAGGACCTCGCCGTTCGTGTCGAACAGCGGCAGGGCCCAGACCTCGTGGGTCGCGGCGGTGGAGAGCAGGCGCGCGGCCCAGGCGGCGCTCGGGGAGGCCGTCGTCGTGCCGCCCGCCGCGGTCCCTCCCGCGACCGTGGCGTCGTCCTGCGGGGTGGACGGCTCCGTGTCGGCGGCGCTGTCCGTGTCCGCGCCGGTGCTCGAGCCCTCGGTGGGCGCGGACGTGGGTGCACCGGTGCTGGACCCGGTCAGCAGCGTCGTCAGATCGTCCTCGGGCACGACGCTCGCGGCTCCGTCGCGCGCCGCCACGACGAGCGCGGGGTCGATCGCCCAGGTGACCCCGGGCACGTTCGCGGTAGCCGAGAGCACCCGGTCGAGACGGCCCGTGGTCGGCGCGGTCAGCTGCTCGACGTCCTGCGCGAGGCCCGAGACGGGCGCCAGGACGCTGACCTCGACGGGGGTGATGCTGTCGGCGTCGACGGGCTGCCACAGCACATAGGTGCGGTAGGCGGCGAGGCGTCCGGTCTCGGCGCCGAGCGTCCCGTCGACGGTCACCGTGATGCCGCGGGGTCCGGAGCCGGCGGAGGAGGCGAGCAGGCCGAGCCCGGCGGACGAGGAGGAGAGCGTCACCTCCGTGCTGGCACCTGGCGCGAGGTCGAGCGGCGCGGAGTCGAGGGTGTAGCCGACGGAGGTGGCGAGGTCGGCGGTCGCCCAGGCCTCGACGCTCGAGCGGGTGAGCATCAGCACGCGCTGGATGCTGAGCACGGCGTCCGCCTCGAGGCGGTCCGTGGTGGAGGTGTTGGTGATCGTGGCGTGCACGGTGAGCGTCTCGTCCGGGTGGACGACGTCGGGCGTGACCTCGCCCACGGTGATGGTCACCGCGCTCGCGGCCGTCGTCGCGGCAGGGCTCGCCGCGGACGCGGCCTCCGCACCGATCACCGTGGCGCCCACGAGTCCCAGACCCGCCAGGACGATCGAGGTCAGCAGCGCGGGGAGGGAGGCGAGACGCCTCACCCGTCGTCCTCGCCCGTGCGCACCTGGTCCCACTCCGGGGCGTCGAGGCCACGGCCGAGCGCGCTCGCCGCGATCCGGCGCTCGTTGGGATAGTTCAGGCGTGCGGTGAGCGCGGTGAGCGCCACCCATGCGACGGACTCGGCCTCGGCGTCCGGGTCGTTCTCGACGGTCAGACGCCCGCCGGCGGCGTGCAGCAGGAAGTGGTGGACCACCTTGTGCACGCGGCGGTCGTCGCCCGTGAACCAGTAGTCGATGATGCCCAGGGTCTCGCGGACGGTGCCGGTGACACCCGTCTCCTCGGCGATCTCGCGGGTGGCGGCCTCGACCTCGGTCTCGTCGCCCTCCAGGTGACCCTTCGGCAAGCACCACTCGAGCCGGCCGCCCCGGTTGCGCCGGGCGATGATGGCCGCGTGCGGGACGCCGTCGACGAGCGCCACCACGAGGCCGCCCGCAGAGACCTCGTCGACGATCGGCAGCTCGCTCGCGGGCGCGTGACCTGAGGGTCCGCCCGGAGCCAGCGGGGTTCCGGCACCAGGGGTACCGGGCGCACGGCTGTCCCTGATCCGCAGCGCGTGGCCGCCGGGAGGCGCCGGAACCGGGAACGGCTTCGACTGCTCACCGGGCGCGGACATGCCCTCCACTCTACCGATACGGTCTGCGCGGGCGGTCCCTGCCGCGCCCCGTGCACTCGATAGGCTGGGGGCACCATGCCTGACTCCTCGCCGCGCCCCGTGCCCGACCCTGTGACCGACCTCGTGCCCGAGCCCGTGCCGACCCCTGTGCCGGGCTCCTCGCAGGGTGGTTCCTCGGACGACCCCTCGTCCGTGCTGCGCGGGCTGCTCGCGCGCACGCTCGACGTCCTCGGCTCGGTCGCGCCGGAGGCCGTCGAGCTCGGCGAGATGTTCCGGGACGCCGGTCACGAGCTCGCGCTCGTCGGCGGGCCGGTGCGCGACGCGTTCCTCGGACGACCCATCACCGACTTCGACTTCGCGACCTCGGCGTCTCCCGACGCCACGGAGAGGATCCTCGCCCGCTGGGGCGACGTCCACTGGGACATCGGCCGGGCGTTCGGGACGATCGGGGCGCGCCGCCACGGGCGCGGCGGTCGCGAGGACGTCGTCGTCGAGGTGACGACCTATCGCAGCGACACGTACGACGAGGCGTCGCGCAAGCCCGAGGTGGCGTTCGGCACCTCGCTCGACGGCGACCTGGCCCGCCGCGACTTCACCGTCAACGCCATGGCGATCCGGCTCCCCGAGGCGACGTTCGTCGACCCCCACCACGGCCTGGCCGACCTGGCGCGCAAGGTCCTGCGCACGCCGATCGCCCCGGAGCGCTCCTTCGACGACGACCCGTTGCGCATGATGCGTGCCGCACGCTTCGCGGCGCAGCTCGGCTTCACGGTGTCGGACGACGCCTTCGCGGCGATCGCCCAGATGGCGGACCGCATCTCGATCGTGTCCGCCGAGCGGGTGCGCGACGAGCTGTCCAAGCTGCTGGTCTCGGACCACCCGCGCGCGGGCCTGCGTGCGCTCGTCGAGTCCGGCCTGGCCGAGCACGTGCTCCCCGAGCTGCCCGCGCTGCGCCTCGAGATCGACGAGCACCACCACCACAAGGACGTCTACGAGCACTCCCTGACCGTGCTCGACCAGGCGATCGACCTCGAGACCGGTCCCGACGGGGAGGTGCCCGGCCCCGACCTCGTGCTGCGGCTGGCGGCGCTGCTGCACGACATCGGCAAGCCCGCCACGCGCCGCTTCGAGCCGGGCGGCGGCGTCAGCTTCCACCACCACGAGATCGTGGGGGCGAAGCTCACCGCACGCCGGCTCAAGGCGCTGCGCTTCGACAAGGACACGGTCAAGGCGGTGGCGCGGCTCGTCGAGCTGCACCTGCGGTTCCACGGCTACGGCGACGGCGCGTGGACGGACTCGGCCGTGCGCCGCTATGTCACCGACGCCGGTCCGCTGCTCGAGCGTCTGCACCGGCTGACCCGTGCCGACTGCACCACCCGCAACAGGCGCAAGGCCGCGCGCCTCTCGGGAGCCTACGACGACCTCGAGGCCCGCATCGCCGAGCTGCGAGACGCCGAGGAGCTCGCCGCGATCCGTCCCGACCTCGACGGCGAGCAGATCATGGAGACTCTCGGCCTGCGGCCCGGCCCCGAGGTGGGGGAGGCCTACCGGTTCCTCATGGAGCTGCGTCTGGAGTCCGGGCCCGTAGGCCCCGAGGCGGCCCGTGAGGAGCTGCTCAGGTGGTGGCGGGCGCGCTCGGAGGACTGAGCGCGCGCAGTCGTCGGCTCGCCGCGGCGTAGCCGGTCGCGAGGAGGACGAAGGCTCCGCCGATCCCCGCGTAGACCGCGGCCGAGTAGCCGTCGTCCGGCAGCACGAGCACCGCGAGCACGGCGGCCAGCACGAAGGTCGCGTTGTAGACGACGTCGTACAGCGCGAACGCGCGACCGCGGAAGGCGTCGCTCGTGTCCCGCTGCACGATCGTGTCGACCGTGATCTTGAGCGCCTGCGCGCCGAACCCGCTCAGCACGGCCGACGCGGCGAGCGTCGGCACCGTCGCCGCCACGACGAGCGGCACCTGCGCGAGCGCGGCGACGCCGAGGGCGACGACCACCCACCCGTTGCCGGGCAGGCGCGGCCCGAGCACCGGTGTCACGACCGCGGCCCCCGCGCCACCGACCGCCGTGGCCGCCAGCGCGAGGGCGAAGATCCCCAGGCCAGGGGCGCTCGAGCCCTCGTCGGCCAGCACGTTGCGGCTCACGAGCAGGGCGGCCACGAACGTCACGCCGTACAGCAGCCGGTGCGCGCCCACCGCGGCCAGCGCGAGCGCGGGCGTGCGCCGGACCCACAGGTGGCGGGCCCCGTCCACGAGCCCACGTGAGGTCTGCCCCACCCCTGCCGCCACAGCGCTCCAGGGCCCCGCCCCACCAGCCCCGGCCTCGGTCCCTCGACCGCGGTCGAGCCGGAGGGCGACCGTCGGGCCGAGCTCGTCGGGGCGGAAGCGCGCGGCCAGCGCGGCGGCGGTGGCGAAGACGACCGCCGCCGCCGCGACGAGCACACCGTCCCGGTCGGCTCCCGCGGGCATGGCGGCCGTCGCGGCGGCGGCGAGACTGGCTCCCAGGAACGATGCACCCGCCCCCAGCGTCGGTGACAGCGCGTTCGCCGTGAGCAGCAGCGGCCCGCCGACGACGAGCGGCTGGCCTGCGGAGAAGGCGCTGAGCAGGAACCGGTTGACCGTGAGCACCCCGAGCAGCCCGACGTAGAGCACCCACGAGGGCCCGCCGGACCACAGGCTCACGGCGATGACGATCGCGACGATCGCCCGCAGCGCGTTGGCCGCGACCATGATGCTGCGCCGGCGCCACACGTCGATGAGCACGCCCGCCCACGGCCCCACCAGGGTGAACGGCCCGAGCATCACCGCGTAGGCCAGCGCGACTCCTCCCGTGGTGGAGGCACGCTCGGGGGAGAAGAAGAGCACGGTCGCCAGGCCCATCTGGAAGACGCCGTCGCCCAGCTGGCTCGTGACGCGCGTGGCGAAGAGCAGCCGGAAGCGCGACAGCCGCAGCAGCGCGGCGAGCTCTCGGAGCAGACCCATGGCCCACAGGCTACGGGCACGGGCCCGCACGCCGTCCCCCGCCCTCGCCGGTCGGGCAGGCTCCTGTGGCCGTGTCGAGACCTCGTCGGCCCGCCCCCGCTGGACGCCGCCCGCCGTGCGCGGGACGATGCACGGGGACGACGACGCGGCACAGGACGACGCGTCCGGGGACGAGGAGGTTCACCGTGGACGCCGTGCACGCGCTCACCGCCGGGCTGGACGAGGTGCGCGGTGTCGTCCACGGCACCGTCACCGGGCTCACCGCCGACCAGCTCTGTGCCCGCCCGGGCCCGCAGGCCAACACCGTCGCCTGGCTCGTGTGGCACCTGACCCGCGTCCTCGACGACCACGTCGCCCCACCCCTGGGGCGCGAGCAGGTGTGGTTCGCCCGTGGCTGGGTGGAGCGTCTAGGCTTCCCCTTCCCGCCGCCCGACGATGGATACGGACACTCGCCCGACGACGTGGCTGCGGTGCGGGTCGAGGACGGCGGCGAGCTGCTCGAGTACTTCGACGCGGTGCACGTCCACACCCTCGAGATGCTCGACGGCGTCGGTCCCGAGCAGCTCGACCACCCGGTCTCCACCCCGCACGGTCCGGTGCCGCTCGGGTCACGACTGGTGCGGACCTTTGTCGACGTCACGCAGCACGCCGGGCAGGCGGCGTTCGTGCGGGGCCTCGTGGTGGCGCGGTGACGGGCGCGGGCATGCGCGGCGAGCGGGCTGGGCGGCTGAGGCTCAACGTCCGTTCATCACGGGGAGGCTGAAGATCACCACGCCGATGGCGACCACGCTGCCGCCGAGGAGCCCGAGGACGAGCAACAGCATGACCGTGCTGCCGAAGATAAGCGGGAGGGTGGGGTCAAGGACCGGTCATCGCTACCGATGGCGACCGATCCATCCGTGCGACGCCGGTTGCGGACCAGGAGACCGGCGGGCTGGCGAGAGAGAGGGCCGGAGCATGAAGGCTGCAGAGGAGCACGCGCCGAAAGCCGTGGGGGCGCGATGAACAGGAAGATCAGTACAGGGCGTGCGGGGTCGATGACCCTGTGCGTGCTGCTGTGGGCCGCATCCGGCGAGGAGGCTGGGCTGGCTGGGTACGAGGACGCCGTGCTGCGCCTCGTGCCGAGGCACGGCGGCCGGGTGCTGAGCCGGGTGCGGCGGACGGGCGACGGTGCTGCTGCGGACCGCGACCAGGCGTACGAGGTCCAGGTCATCGAGATGCCCGACGAGGCGGCGCTCGCCGCCTACATGGCGGACCCCGACCGCGTCGCGCTCGCGGACGTCCACCGCCGCGTCATCGCGCGGACCCAGATCATCCGGGTGGACCAGGTCGACACGTCGTCCCTCGCTCGTTGACGATGCGACGACCAGATCATTCATAAAGTGTCGACTGACCCCTTCAACCCGCGCTGCGCTACGGTTCAGCGCACTGTGTCTTCGGTCGCGACAGACCTGCGCTCCGCCACGGCCGAGGGGGCCGGACGAAAAGCGTGTCCGACCCCCTCAACCTGCGCTGCGCTACGGTCTATCGCTCGATGCCTTGGTCGCGTCGATCTTCCGCTCCGCTACGGCCGGGAGGGCCGGACGAAAAGCGTGTCCGACCCTCCCAACCTGCGCTGCGCTGCAGATCAACGCTCGACGTCACCCTTGATGAAGGCCTCGACGAGGGCGCGGCCCTCGGTGTCCTCGTGCTGGACCGGCGGGCTCTTCATGAAGTAGGTCGACGCGGAGAGGATCGGGCCGCCGATCCCACGGTCGAGCGCGATCTTCGTGGCGCGCACGGCGTCGATGATGATGCCGGCCGAGTTGGGGGAGTCCCAGACCTCGAGCTTGTACTCGAGGTTCAGGGGCACCTCGCCGAAGGCGCGACCCTCGAGGCGCACGTACGCCCACTTGCGGTCGTCGAGCCAGGCGACGTAGTCCGACGGGCCGATGTGCACGTTCTTGTCCTCGGTCTTCCCGCCCAGCGGGCCGGAGAGGTTGGACGTGACGGCCTGCGTCTTGGAGACCTTCTTGGACTCGAGGCGCTCGCGCTGCAGCATGTTCTTGAAGTCCATGTTGCCGCCGACGTTCAGCTGGTACGTGCGGTCGAGCACGACGCCACGGTCCTCGAAGAGTCGGGCGAGCACGCGGTGCGTGATGGTCGCGCCGACCTGCGACTTGATGTCGTCGCCGACGATCGGCACACCGGCGGCCTCGAACTTCGCGGCCCACTCGGGGTCGGAGGCGATGAAGACGGGCAGCGCGTTGACGAAGCCCACGCCGGCGTCGATGGCGCACTGGGCGTAGTACTTGTCGGCGATCTCGGAGCCGACGGGCAGGTAGGAGACGAGGACGTCGACCTTGGCGTCCTTGAGCGCCTGCACGATGTCGACCGGCTCGGCGTCCGACTCCTCGATGGTCTCGGAGTAGTACTTGCCGAGGCCGTCGTTCGTCACACCGCGCTGCACGGTCACGCCGAGCGGCGGGACGTCGGCGAACTTGATGGTGTTGTTCTCGGACGCGGCGATGGCCTCGGAGAGGTCGAAGCCGACCTTCTTCGCGTCGACGTCGAACGCCGCGACGAACTCGAGGTCGGAGACGTGGTAGTCACCGAACTGGACGTGCATGAGCCCGGGGACGGTGCTGCTCGGGTCGGCGTCCTTGTAGAACTGCACACCCTGGATAAGCGAAGAGGCGCAGTTGCCTACGCCGACGATCGCGACGCGGATGGAACTCATCCTTGCTCCTTGACATCTGTGCCGGGGCGGTCCTCGTCCCGGCCGGTGGAACGGGCACGACGACGGTCGCGCTCGATGGTGATGAGGCTGTCAAGCCAACGAACCTCACGTTCGACCTGCTCCAGCCCGTGGCGCTGCAGCTCGCTCGTGTACTCGTCGAGACGACGGCTGCTGCCGCGGCTCGACTCGCGCGCGAGCTCCAGGCGCTCGGTCAGACGGCTGCGCCGTCCTTCCAGGATCTGGATGCGGGTCTCGACGTCCGTGAGGCCGAACAGCGCAAACCGAACGTCGAAGTTCTCGTCCTCCCATGCCGCCGGCCCGGAGGTCGACAGCTCGCTCTGCAGGTACTCCTTGCCGTCCGCCGTGAGGTGGTAGACGATGCGCGACCGCTTCGCGGTCAGAGCGTGCGGAGGGAGATCGGGCGACTCCTGTCCCTCGATCAGCCCACGGGCCGCGAGAGACTTGAGGCAGGGGTACAGCGAACCGTACGAGAGCGCACGGAACGATCCCAGCAGCAGGTTGAGCCGCTTGCGCAGCTCGTACCCGTGCAGGGGGGAGTCCGCGAGCAGACCGAGGATGGCGGTCTCGAGCGTCGTCGAACGACTACGCACGGGCGCCTCCTCGGTAGGTCACGGAACGGGAACAATCATCGACTGTACATGACTCGATGTATCGAGTCGATACATCGAGAACACGAAAGACGGCGTGTCGGGCCGCTGTCGGGCGCCCGCACCTGCGACGAGACCCCGGACGTGAAGAACTTGCGAAGCCTTCGCGACGTGCTCGCGAAACTGGTGTGCGAGCGTCGTCGGGCGCACCGTCCTGGCGGGTGCTGGGCCGTATTGTTCACGGTGGCGGCCCGTGCCGCCTGATCCAGTCGCCCAGAGGAAGGCCCCCGGTGCCGAACCCCGACGTCCCCCGCCGTGTCTCGGCGCGCCCCGGCGCACGCACGCCCGCGCAGCCCGAGGGCGGTGCACCCTCGTGGCGGTCCACCGGCATGTCCCGGCCCGACGGTGCAGCGGCCGCCTCGAACGGGCCGACCCGTCCGCGCACCACCGTCACCGGCCGCAGCGGGACCAAGGCCGCGGACGGCAAGGCCACGGCGAGCGCCGCGGGCGGCAAGGGCGGCGGTGGCAAGGGGCGCAAGAAGAAGGGGCACGGCTTCTTCAACTACCCCCGCAAGCAGTACCAGGGTCTCCACCGCTGGGTGCCGTCGTGGCGCTTCGTCCTGGCGTGCGTCGTCGGGATGGTCGCCCTGGTCGTCGGCGGGGTGCTGTTCGCCTACTCCAAGGTGGAGATCCCTCAGGCCGACCAGTTCGTCACCGCCCAGAAGACGACCGTCTACTACGCGGACGGCAAGTCGGTGATGGGCACGTTCGGCGTCCAGGACCGCGTGATCGTCGACGGCGACACCCTGCCCGACTACGTGCGCCAGGTGTTCGTGGCCGCGGAGGACCGGACCTTCTACGAGAACAACGGCATCTCCCCCAAGGGCATCGCCCGCGCCTTCCTCAACAACATCCGCGGCGGCTCCCAGCAGGGTGGTTCGACCATCACCCAGCAGTACGCCGAGCGCTACTACCTGGGCACGACGAAGAGCTACACGGGCAAGTTCAAGGAAGCCCTGCTCGCCGTGAAGCTGTCGCAGCACCAGGACAAGGACGAGATCCTCGACAACTACATCAACACCATCTACTTCGGCCGCGGGGCGTACGGGATCCAGAGCGCCGCGCAGAAGTACTTCAAGGTCGACGCCAAGGACCTCACGCTCAGCCAGGCGGCCATGATCGCGGGCATCGTCCCGAGCCCCACGAACTGGGACCCGCGCAACGGTGACGAGGCCGCCAAGAAGCGCTGGAACTACGTGCTCGACGGCATGGTCACCCTCGGCTGGGTCACCCAGGCCGAGCGGGACGCGCAGAAGTTCCCCGAGACGGTCGAGTACTCGCAGTCGAACACCTACGGGGGCACCAAGGGCTATCTGCTCGACATGGTCCGCAAGGAGGTCGTGGCCAAGGCGGACATGACCGAGGAGGAGCTCGACACCCGTGGGCTGTCGATCGTCACCACGATCGACAAGAGCATGCAGTCAGCCGCCGTGCAGACGGTCAAGGACATGCCCGAGGACACGCCCAAGCGGCTGCGCGAGTCGCTCGTCACGATCGACCCGGACACCGGCGGCATCCAGGCGCTGTACGGCGGGCCGAACTTCCTCAAGCAGTCGTACAACAACGCCACCCAGGGTGCCGCGCAGGCAGGCTCGACGTTCAAGCCGTTCGCGCTCATCGCCGCGCTCGAGGACGACAAGACGCTCTACTCCACGTACAACGGCAACACCGGACGCACGGTCGCGGGCTTCGACCGGCCCGTGACCAACTTCAGCAACGAGAACTACGGCTACGTCTCGCTGCTCAAGGCGACGGCCTACTCGGTGAACACGGTCTACGCGCAGCTCAACGTCGACATCGGGCCCGAGAACACCGAGAAGGCCGCGGTGCGGGCGGGCATCCCCAAGGACACGACCGGTCTCAACGACCTGCCGAGCAACGTGCTCGGCACCGCCTCGGTGCACCCGGTCGACCTAGCCACGGCCTACGCGACGCTCGCCGCGGGCGGCGTCCGGCACGACACCCACATCATCGCCAGCATCAGCGAGCTGACCAGCGGTGACACCGTCTTCACGGCGGACACCAAGGGCACGCGCGAGTTCGACAAGGACGTCATCGCGAACACCACGTACGCGATGCAGCAGGTCGTCGAGTACGGCAGCGGCGTCACCGCGAAGTCGCTCGACCGGCCGGTCGCCGGCAAGACGGGCACGTCGTCGGACAACAAGTCGGCGTGGTTCGCCGGCTTCACGCCGAGCACGGTGACGGTGTTCGGCATGTACCAGGTGGGCAAGGACGGGTCCGAGGAGTCGATCACCCCCTTCGGCGGCTACGACGCCATCACCGGTGGTTCGGTGCCGGTCGACCGGTGGACGGCGTACATGTCCGAGGTGCTCGACGGCACCCCGGTCGAGGAGTTCCCGGACCCGGTCGCCTCCACGGCCACGCCGAGCTCCACCCCGACGCCGACGGACGCCATCACCGAGGAACCGGTCGAGCAGGTCCGGATCCCCTCGGGCGTGGTCGGCGCGACCGAGGCGGTGGCGACGGACCGCCTCGCCAAGGTGGGCCTCGTGGTGAAGGTGACGTACAAGGAGTCCGACGAGCCTGCCGGCACCGTGATCTCGAGCTCTCCGGGAGCCGGCGCGAAGGTCGACGTCGGCTCGCGGGTGACGATCGTCGTGTCGAAGGGTCCCAGGCAGACGTCGACCCCGACGCCCACGACGCCGACACCGCCCACGACCGATCCCACGACCGACCCGACCCCGTCCACGGAGCCGACCGACCAGCCCACGGGCGATCCTGGGGACGACCCGTCGTCGGGCTCCGACGGCTGAGCTCGCCGGACCGTCGGCTCGACGACGGGCGGTGGTGCCAGGCCATGGGTTTCCGGTACGCTGATCCCTTGTTGTGTGCCCGGGCGCGGTCAGGTGCCGTAGACCGGGCGACAACGACGCACCAACCCTCCTGTCACGGAAGTTCCGTGACCGTAGAGTCCATAGGAGGTGGGTTATGAGCCTGCGTCACTACGAGCTGATGATCATCCTTGATCCGGGTATCGAGGAGCGCACCATCGCGCCGTCGCTCGACAAGTACCTGACCGTGATCTCCACCGAGGGCGGCACCGTCGACAAGATCGACATCTGGGGCCGTCGTCGTCTGGCGTACGAGATCGACAAGAAGGCCGAGGGCATCTACGCCGTCGTCGACTTCGCCGCGACTCCCGCCACCGCGAAGGAGCTCGACCGCCAGCTCGGTCTCAACGAGTCCGTCCTGCGTACCAAGGTCCTGCGCCGCGAGGCCTGAGTCCTGTCGTCGTCTGAAGAACGCCCCGAGAACCTAGGAGCATCGCATGGCTGGTGACACCATCATCACCGTCGTCGGGAACCTGACGGCGGACCCGGAACTCCGCTTCACCGCGTCCGGCGCGGCTGTCGCCAGCTTCACGGTGGCCTCCACGCCGCGGACCTTCGACCGCCAGAGCAACGAGTGGAAGGACGGCGACGCGCTGTTCATGCGCTGCTCCGTCTGGCGCGAGACCGCGGAGAACGTGGCCGAGTCCCTGACCAAGGGCGCGCGCGTCGTGGTCCAGGGCCGTCTCGTCCAGCGCTCCTTCGAGACCCGTGAGGGCGAGAAGCGCACCGTCGTCGAGCTGCAGGTCGACGAGGTCGGACCCTCGCTGCGGTACGCCACGGCCAAGGTCACCCGCGCTCAGCGCGGTGGTGGCGGCGGTGGCTTCAACGGCGGTGGCGGCAACGGGTTCTCCGGCGGTGGCCAGCAGGGCGGCGGCAACGGGTTCTCCTCGGGCGGTCGCGCCCAGGACGACCCGTGGGCCACGTCCGGTCCGGCTTCCGCCGGTGGCGGCAGCTTCAGCGACGAGCCGCCGTTCTGACGGCGAGCACCCTTCATCGAACTCGCCTCGAGCCCACGCGGCTGAGGCAGCAACACACCAAGGAGCATCACGATGGCCAAGGCCGTTGTCCGTAAGCCCAAGAAGAAGTCCAACCCTCTGAAGTCGGCCAAGATCGAGTCGGTCGACTACAAGGACACCGCGCTGCTGCGCAAGTTCATCTCCGACCGTGGGAAGATCCGCGCCCGCCGCGTCACCGGTGTCACCGTCCAGGAGCAGCGCCAGATTGCTCGTGCCGTCAAGAACGCACGCGAGATGGCCCTGCTGCCGTACTCGTCGTCCGCTCGCTGAGCCGGGTAGAAGGAGACAACCACCATGGCAAAGCTCATTCTCACCCACGAGGTCACCGGTCTCGGTGAGCCCGGTGACGTCGTCGAGGTCAAGGACGGGTACGCCCGTAACTACCTCGTCCCCCGCCGCCTGGCCACCCCCTGGTCCAAGGGCGCCGAGTCGCAGGTCAGCGCGATCCGCAAGGCTCGCAAGGCCCGCGAGATCGCCACGCTCGACGGCGCCAAGGCCGCGCGCGACTCGCTGCAGTCCAAGGCGTACGTCGTGTCGGCCAAGGCCGGCAACGCCGGTCGCCTCTTCGGCGCGGTGACCACGGCGGACATCGCCGAGGCCATCGTCGCCGCCGGCGGCCCCAAGGTCGACAAGCGCAAGATCGAGATCGGCCAGCCGATCAAGACGACGGGCGACTTCAGCGTCTCCGTGCGCCTGCACCCCGAGGTCGCCGCCACGGTCGCCGTGAAGGTCGCCGCAGCCAAGTGATCTGAGGCGGCCCGCTGCGCGCGGGCCGCTGACGACGGACGCCCGGTCCCTGCTCTGCTGAGCGGGTGCCGGGCGTCCGTGCGT
>Ga0182735_1001850_pt1 | contig 13595 bp, 11 predicted proteins | sample eDN5th30CKraftMG_FD_128524 | JGI IMG/M metagenome (GOLD analysis project Ga0182735, IMG submission 128524) | Enriched Miracle-Growth compost microbial communities from Emeryville, California, USA - eDNA 5th pass 30_C Kraft MG (version 2) (version 2) ... | reverse complement strand
TCGTGTGCAGCGCCTGCGCCACGGCCTGCGCGATCGTCCCGGCGGGAAGGCCCAGGAGCGTCCCGATGCCGGCAGCCGCGGACGGCCCGAGGTGGGCGACGTGGTCGATCTTGTGCCGGTGCAGGCTGATCGCGCGCGCCAGGTCGATCTGGATCTCGTAGCCGGTCGCGATCCCCCGCACGAGCGCCGCCCCGTCGGCGCCGGTGTGCTGCGCGACCGCGAGGACCGGCGGGATGTTGTCGCCCGGGTGCGAGTACTCCGCCGCGAGGAACGTGTCGTGGTAGTCGAGCTCGCGCACCGCGACCCCGTTCGCCCACGCCGCCCACTCCGGGCTCGTCCGCCGGCCGAGCCCGACCCCGAGCACCGTCGACCCGGCCCCGTTCGCCGACACGGGATGGTCCAGCGCCTGCGCGCGGGCCGCCGCGACGGGGGCCCGCGTGAGCGATGCCGCGGCCACCGCCGCGTTGTCGATCACGCGGTTGACGATCATGTCCACGACGTCGGGCTCGACCCCGACGGGATCGGTCGCGACCGCGGCGATCAGCGACGCGAGCTGCGCGTCCCGCGGCAGCTCCTCCTCGCTCCGGTGGACGCGGACGTGGTGGGTGACGGTCATGCTGCTCCTTCTCTCGGCCCCCGTGCCGTCGGCGGCTCGGCGCCGGCCTCCCCGACGGCGTCGAGGATGCTGGTCACGGCGTTGTGCAGGTGGACGTGCGTCGCGTGGGCGGCGAGCTCGGGATCGCCCGCCGCGATCGCCTCCGCGATCAGCCGGTGCTCCGCGATCGACGCGACGAGCCGGTCGGGGCGGTCGCGGGCGAGCCGCCGCACGCGGACGAGGTGCATGCGGATCGTCCGCAGCGCCGCCGTCAGGTAGTCGTTGGCGACCGCGGCGTCGATCGCGGCGTCGAAGCGCGCGATCAGCGCATAGTACGCGTCGCGCCCCGCCTCCCCCTCGACGGAGACGCGCGCGAACTCCTCCGCGAGCGCCGCGAACGCGCGCGCGTCGCCGCGCGTCGCCGCGAGGCGCGCGGCGGTCTCCTCGAGCGCCCGGCGGACCTCGAAGAGCTCGCGGATGTTGCCGGCGTTGACGTCCGTCACGACCGTGACCCGCGGCGACTGCTGGGCCACGAGCCCGTCGGCGGCGAGCCGCCCGAGCGCCTCGCGGAGCGGCGTGCGGCTGACGCCCAGGCGCGCGGCCTGCTCGACCTCGCCGAGGACGGCCCCCGGCCGGAGCATCCCGCTCTGGATCTCGTCGAGCAGCGTCGCGTACGCGCGGTCGCCGGCCTTCATCACCACGCTCGTCATTGTATGCACAATCCCGGACAACGCATCAATTTCAGGATATCTGGTCCCCGAATGTATCCAGAGTTCTCTTAGGCGTAAGCGTTCCGTTAAGAGAATTCACAAATTCGTGAAACGGGAGTACCGTCGCTCCCCGTGACCACGATCATCCGCACGGCGGGACTCGTCAAGCGCTACGGACGCACGCGGGCCCTCGACGGGCTCGACCTCGACGTCGAGTCCGGGCAGATCCACGGATTCCTCGGCCCGAACGGCGCGGGGAAGTCCACGACCATCCGCATCCTCCTCGGGCTCGCCCGGGCGAGCGGCGGCGACGCGAGCGTCCTCGGGCTGCACCCGTGGCACGACGCCGTGGCGATCCACCGGCGCGTCGCGACCGTCCCGGGCGACGTGAGCGTATGGCCCAACCTGTCCGGCGGCGAGGCGATCGACGTCCTCGCGCGCCTGCGCGGGGCGCGGCGGCACGACCCCGCCTACCGCGCCGAGCGCGAGCGGCTGCTCGACGCGTTCCAGTTCGACCCGCGCAAGAGAGGCCGCGCGTACTCGAAGGGCAACCGGCAGAAGGTCGCGCTCATCGCGGCCTTCGCCGTTCCGGCCGACCTGTACATCCTCGACGAGCCGACGAGCGGGCTCGACCCGCTCATGGAGGTCGTCTTCCGGCGGGAGGTCGCGCGGGTGCGCGACGCGGGCGCGACCGTGCTGCTGTCGAGCCACATCCTCTCCGAGGTCGAGCAGCTCTGCGATCGCGTCAGCATCATCCGGGCCGGACGCATCGTCGAGAGCGGCACGCTGCAGGAGCTGCGGCACCTCACGCGCACCGAGGTCTCGTACGAGGGGACGGATGCCGCCGACGCGGCGACGGTCCCGGGCGCGCACGACGTCTCCGTCGCCGAGGGACGCGTGCGGTTCACGCTCGACTCCGACGCCGTCACGGCGGCCCTGCCCGAGCTCACGCGCCGGAACGTGCAGGGCCTGCGGATCGAGCCGCCGTCGCTCGAGGAGCTGTTCCTCCGGCACTACGGCGACGACCTGTCGCGCGACGCCGGGGCGGGTGTCGCGTGAGCGGGTTCGGCGTGCTCCTCGCGCAGCGGCTGCGCCGGGACCGGTGGCAGGTGCCGCTCTGGGCCGTCGGCACCGGACTGCTCGCGCTCCTGACCTACGTGGGCGTGCACGAGAGCTACGGGACGGAGCAGGATCGCGCGGCGCTGGTCGCCGCCGCGATCGCGAACCCCGTCATCCTGCTCTTCCGCGGCCTGCCCTCCGGCGCGCAGGAGGGCGCGTTCATGCTGTTCCTGATCCTGCCGTGGATCGCGATGCTCGCCGCGTTCATGAGCACCTTCCTCGCGGTGCGGCACACCCGCGGCGACGAGGAGGCGGGTCGCGCGGAGCTCGTGGCCGCGACCCCCGCCGGCCGGCTCGCGCCCCTGCTCGCGACGATCGCGCACGGCGTCGCCGCGAACCTCGCGCTCGGGCTGCTCGTGGCGCTGGCGTTCCTCGGGACGGGGCTCGGAGCCGCCGGCGCCTGCGTCGCGGGGGCGGCCGCCGCCGCCGTGGGGATCGTGTTCCTCGGGGTGGGCCTCGTGGCGGGGCAGCTCATGCCGACCTCGCGCGGGGCGAGCTCGCTCGCGGTGTGGGTCCTCGTCGTCACGTTCGTGCTCTCGGGCATCGGCAACGCGATCGGCACGCCGAGCGACGACCTGCGGAGCATGCGGAGCTCGTGGCTGACGTGGCTCTCGCCGTTCGGCTGGGCCGAGAACACCCGCCCGTACGACGCGGACGCGTGGGCTCCGCTCGCGTTGGGCCTCGGGGTGGCGGTCGTCCTCGGCGTCGGCGCCGTCCTCCTGCAGCACGCGCACGACTTCGGCGAAGGATTCGTGCCCGAGGCGTCCGGCCGGGCGACGGCGTCCGCGTCGCTGTCGTCGTCGACGGCGCTCGTGTGGCGCCTCACCGGGCCGGCGGTCGTCGGCTGGGGCGTCGGCGGCGTCCTCACGGGGGCGCTGTCGACATCGCTCGCGGGAGTCATCCAGCAGGTCGGCGGCGAGAACCCGGCCGTCGAGCAGATCCTCTCGCAGCTCTCGGGCGGCTCCGATCCCGCTCAGGGAACGGTCGTGATCTTCTTCACGATGGCGGGGATCCTGGCGGCCTGCGCCGCGGTGCAGATCGTCACGCGCGCCCGCCAGGAGGAGGCCCGCGGCACGGCCGAGCCGATCCTCTCCTCCCCCGTGAACCGCGTCCGCTGGCTCGCCGACTACCTCGTCGCCGCGGTCGGAGCGGTCGTGATCGTCATGGCCTGCGCCGTCGCGGGAGCCGCCCTCGGGATCGCGGGCTCGGGCGGCGAGGCGTCGCTCATCGGCGACGCCGCCGTCACGGGCGCGGGTCAAGCCGCCGCGGCGGCGGTCTTCCTCGTCCTCACCGGCCTCGTGCTCGCCGTCGCCGCCCGTGCGACGATCGCGCTCGGCTGGGTCCTCGTGCTCCTCGGTGCGATCCTCGGCCTGTTCGGCCCGCTCTTCGGCTTCCCCGACTGGCTCGTGCACAGCTCGCCGTTCAGCGTCGCCCCGCACGCGACGACCGACGGCGTCGACGCGGCGGGGCTCGTGTGGCTCCTCCTCGCGATCGCCGTCGGGGCCGCGGCATCCCTGCTGCTCACGCGTCGCCGCGAGCTCGCGGCCGGCGGATGACGGAGAATGCCATGGTGGAGCATCCCGGGGTCGAGGCGGCGGAGCGCGCGGCCGCGACGCTCGTGGCGGCCGGGATGCCGCGCATGCCCGCGCGCGTCATGATGGCGCTCGTCGGCTCGCCGGACGCCGGATACTCCGCCGCCGAGCTCGGCGACCGGCTCGGGGTCTCCCCCGCCGCCGTCTCGGGGGCCGTGCGGTACCTCGAGACGATGCGGATCGTCCGCCGTCTCACGCGCCCCGGCGAGCGCGTCGCCCGCTACGACCTCATGGCGGACGGCTGGCACTCCATGGCGCTCGCCAACAGCCCCGTCTACGCGCGGCTCGGCGACCAGCTCGACGCGATCGCCGACGAGAACCCCGACGCCCCGGCATCCGTCGCCCGCGCGCGGGACATGGCGGGCTTCCTCCGCTACCTCTCGGCGCGGATGCCGGAGCTCGTCGCCGAGTGGGAGGCCCGTCCCCGCGACTGAGGCTACGCCTCGGTCGTGCCCTCGTAGAGGCCGATGCGGTTGCCGTCGGGGTCGACGATGACGGCGTACCAGCTCGTCGCCGAGATCGGCTGCTTGCCCATCGCGACGGTGGCGCCGTTCGCCTCGGCGAGCGCGACCGTGTCGTCGATCGAGTCGACCTCGACGTACGAGCGCGGCTGCGTGAAGCCCTCCCCCCGCGGCGCGAGGCCGCCGCCGCTGATCCCGTTCGGGGCCTGCCACATGGGATACCCCTCGAAGCCGGGCACCTCGGCGATTCGCCACCCGAAGAGGGTCGAGTAGAACTCGCCCGCCCTCGCGAGGTCGGTGACCGGGATGTCGATGTGCGTGATGTCGCCGTGAGCCATGACCGTTCCCTCCGTCGGTTCCGCCCCCAGTGTCCCGCGGCCATCAGACCCGGGCAACCCGCGAGGGATGAGGGTCGCGCGGACGCGCGAGGGGGCGGCCCGCGGAGCGGCGGACAGACGATCCCGGAGCACGCGAGCCGGCCGGCCCGCGACCTGCGCGGCGGCGTCAGCGGGCGACGTGCGCCAGGAGGGCGTCGAGGGCGGGACGCTGGCCCGTGACCAGGCGGGGGCGGGCGGTCTCGAGGGGCATCCACTCGGCGCGGTCGACCTCGGGGAAGGATCGCATCCGGCCGGAGCGCGGGGGCCACTCCAGCTCGAACTCTCCGAAGACGAACGGGGCGGGATCCCAGGCCGCGCCGGAGGCGGCGAAGACCGTCACGCGCTTGCCGGACGAGTACGCGAACTCGCCGAGGGCCACGAGCTCCCCGGCGGGCGGGTCGACGCCGAGCTCCTCGCGGAACTCGCGGATCGCGGCGTCCCGCGCGTCCTCGGACGCGGGATCGAACTCGCCCTTCGGGATGGACCACGCGCCGGCGTCCTTGCGCGCCCAGAACGGGCCGCCCGAGTGCGCGACGAACACCTCGGGATCGTCCGCCCCCGGGCGGTGCAGGAGGATGCCGGCGCTGCGGGTCGGCATCGGATCAGGCGAGGCGCGTCCGCGGGGAGACCGAGTACGTGTCCTCCGCGTCGTCGTACACGACTCCGGCCAGCGCGGTGTCGATCGCGGCGAGGGCGTCCGCGTCGAGCTTCACGCCCGACGCGGCGACGTTGGACGCGATCTGCTCGGGACGCGACGCCCCCACGAGGGCCGCGGCGACGTTCGGGTTCTGCAGCACCCACGCGACGGCCAGCTGCGGCATCGTGAGCCCCGCCTCCACGGCGACGGGCTTCAGCCGCTGCACGGCCTCCAGCACCTCGTCGCGCAGGAACCTCTTGATGAAGCGCGCGCCGCTCTTCTCGTCCGTGGCACGGCTCCCCTCCGGCACGGGCTGTCCCGGCAGGTACTTGCCCGAAAGGACGCCCTGCGCCATCGGCGACCAGACGATCTGCGAGATGCCGAGCTCCTGGCTGGCCGGCACGACCTTGCCCTCGATGACGCGCCACAGCATCGAGTACTGCGGCTGGTTGGAGATGAGCTGGACGCCGAGCTCCGTCGCGAGCGCGTGGCCCGCGCGGAGCTGCTCGGCCGTCCACTCCGAGACGCCGATGTACAGCGCCTTGCCCTGGCGGACGATGTCGGCGAACGCCTGGAACGTCTCCTCCAGCGGCGTCTCGTAGTCGTAGCGGTGCGCCTGGTAGAGGTCGACGTAGTCGGTGCCGAGGCGGCGGAGCGATCCGTCGATCGACTCGAGGATGTGCTTGCGCGAGAGCCCCGTGTCGTTCGGGCCCTTCGGGCCGGTCGGGAAGTAGACCTTCGTGAAGATCTCGAGCGACTCGCGCCGCTGGTCCTTCAGTGCCTTCCCCAGCACCGTCTCGGCCGCCGTGTTGGCGTACGTGTCGGCGGTGTCGAACGTCGTGATGCCCGCCTCGAGAGCGGCGTGCACCGTCGCGATCGCGGCCGAGTCGTCGACCTGCGAGGCGTGCGTCACCCAGTTCCCGTACGTGATCTCCGAGACCTTGAGTCCGCTGTTGCCGAGATAGCGATAGTTCACCATGCCTCCACGCTAGCGGCGCCCGAAGACCTCCCGGCCGCGAGACCGCATCTGCGCAGATGCGGTCTCGCGGTGGGTCAGGCGCCGGGCACGGGTCAGGCGCCCGCGGCGACCGCGTCGTCCTCGGCGGCGGGGCCGCCGGCAGCGCCGGGGGCGGGGTCGCCCCCGACGGACGGGGAGAGGGCGGCCGCCTCCGCGTCGAGATCGGTGGCGGCCTGCTCGAACTGCGAGTTGTACAGGCGGTAGTACGCGCCCTTCGCGGCGATGAGACGGTCGTGGGTGCCCTGCTCCACGATCGCGCCGTTCTCCATCACGAGGATGAGGTCGGCGTCGCGGATCGTCGACAGGCGGTGCGCGATCACGAACGACGTGCGGCCCTCGCGGAGCGCGGCCATCGCATGCTGCAGCAGCAGCTCGGTGCGGGTGTCGACGGAGCTCGTGGCCTCGTCGAGGATCAGCACCGAGGGCCGCGACACGAACGCGCGCGCGATCGTGACGAGCTGCCGCTCGCCGGCCGAGAGGTTCGACGCGTCCTCGTCGAGCTCCGTGTCGTACCCGTCGGGCAGGGAGTGCACGAAGCGGTCGACGTAGGTCGCCCGCGCCGCCTCCAGGATCTCCTCGTCCGTCGCGTCGGCCCGGCCGTAGCGGATGTTCTCGCGGATGGACCCGGCGAACAGCCACGGATCCTGCAGGACCATGCCGGTCTTTGCGCGGATGTCGTGACGCGTGAGGTCGGCGATGTCCTGCCCGTTGAGCAGGATGCGGCCGCCGTTCAGCTCGTAGAACCGCATGATGAGGTTCACGAGCGTCGTCTTCCCCGCGCCCGTCGGACCCACGATCGCGACCGTCTGACCCGGCGCCACCGTGAACGACAGGTCCTGGATGAGGGGTCGCTCGGGCGTGTACGAGAACGACACGTGGTCGAACTCGATCGTGCCGTCGCCCTCGACGGGAGCCGGGGCGTCGGCCGCGTCGGGCTCCTGCTCCTCCTCGTCCAGCAGCTCGAAGACGCGCTCGGCGGACGCCGTGCCGGACTGCACGACCGCGGCCATGCCGCCGAGCTCGGACAGCGGCTGCGTGAACTGCTGCGAGTACTGGATGAACGCCTGCACGTCGCCGAGACGGAGCTGGCCGCCCGCCACCATGAGGGCGCCGAAGACCGCGAGGCCCACGTATGTCAGGTTCCCGATGAACATCATCGCGGGCATCATGATGTTCGACAGGAACTGCGCCTTGAACGAGGCCCGGTACAGCTCCTCGTTCTCCGCGCGGAACGCCTCCCGCGAGCTCTGCTCGCGGCCGAACACCTTGACGAGCGCGTGGCCCGAGAACGACTCCTCGACGCGGGCGTTGAGACGCCCGACCTTGCGCCACTGCACGCCGAACGCTCTCTGCGACCGCGGCCCGATGACGCCGAACAGCACGGCCATCAGCGGGAACGACACGAGCACGACGAGCGTCAGCTGCCACGAGATCGACAGCATCATGATGAGGACGCCGATGATCGTCAGCACGCTCGTGAGCGCCTGCGACAGCGACTGCTGCATCATCTGCGTGATGTTGTCGATGTCGTTCGTCACGCGCGAGATGACCTCGCCGCGCTGCACGCGATCGAAGTAGCGCAGCGGCAGGCGGTTGATCTTCGCCTCCACCTGCTCGCGCAGGCGCCACATCGTGCGGACCATGATGACGTTGATGACGTAGCCCTGCAGCCACATCAGGACGGACGACGCCAGGTACAGCGCGAGCACCGTCATGAGCACGCGGCTCAGGGCGATGAAGTCGACCCCGGCGCCCGGCACGAAGTCGCGCATCGCGGCGACGATGTTCGCGAGGTCCTGCTGGCCGGACTGCACGAGCCCGTCGACGACCTGCTGCTGCGTCGCGCCCGCGGGCGCCATCTGCGAGACGACGCCCTCGAAGAGGATGTTCGTCGCGTCGCCGAGCACGCGCGGCGCGAGCACGGACAGCACGACGCCGATCGCCCCGAGGAGCGACACGAACGCGAACGCCCACGCATGGGGCTTCAGCAGGCCGATGAGCCGGCGGAACGAGGGGCCGAAGCGCGCGGCCTTGCCGGGGGCGACGCCGCCCGTCCAGTCGTCGGCCGCGATGCGCGCGGCCTCCGCCATCTCGAGCTCGAGCCGCTCGTCGGCGGTGGGCTCATCCGCTCCGCTCATCGGATCGCCCGATTCCGGCGATCGGCGCGCCGATGCGCGCCGGGAGCGCTCCGCCCGGCTCATCGGGCCACCTCCGCTCCGAGCTGGGACTCCACGATCTCGCGGTAGGTCTGGCTTGTCTCGAGGAGCTCCTCGTGCGTGCCCAGCGCGACCATGCGGCCGTCGTCGAGCACGACGATGCGGTCGGCGTCGGTGATCGTCGAGACGCGCTGCGCGACGACGATCTTCGTCACCTCCGGCAGCTCTCGCCACAGCGCCTGTCTCAGCCGCGCGTCGGTCGTGAGATCGAGGGCGGAGAACGAGTCGTCGAAGACCAGGATCCGAGGCCGGTGCACGATGGCCCGCGCGATCGCGAGCCGCTGGCGCTGACCGCCCGAGACGTTCGTGCCGCCCTGCGCGATCCTCGCGTCGAGCCCGCCGTCCATCTGGGCGACGAAGTCGCTCGCCTGCGCGATCTCCAGCGCGTGCCACAGCTCGGCGTCCGTCGCGTCCTCCCGGCCGAACCGCAGGTTGGACCCGACCGTACCGGTGAAGAGGAACGGACGCTGCGGCACGAGCCCGATCGTCGCCCACAGCGCCTCGAGGTCGGCGCGGCGCACGTCGACGCCGCCCGCCAGCACCGCACCGCCCGTCACGTCGAACAGGCGCGGGATGAGGGAGACCAGCGTCGTCTTGCCCGCGCCCGTCGACCCGACGATCGCGACCGTCTCGCCGGGCGCCGCGCGGAAGCCGACGCCGGAGAGGACCGGATGCTCCGCCCCCGGGTACGTGAAGGTGGCGTCGCGGAACTCGACCGCCCCCGGCTCGGGGAACTCCGTCGCGCCGTCGACCGGCCGCTCCAGCGTCGTGTCGGCGGCCAGCACCTCGCCGATGCGCTCGGCCGAGACGGCCGCGCGCGGGATCATCATGGTCATGAAGCTCGCCATCATGACTCCCATCAGGATGATCATGACGTACTGCATGAAGGCGAAGAGCGTGCCGATCTGCACGTCGCCCGCATCGACCTTGATGCCGCCGAACCAGATGACGCCGACCACGGTCACGTTGAGGATCAGCATGACGGCGGGGAACAGGAGCACGAACAGCGAGCCGACCTTGCGGCCGACGACCATGATGTCGGTGTTGGCCCCCCGGAAGCGCTCCTCCTCGATGGGCTCGCGGACGAAGGCGCGCACGACGCGGATGCCGGTCAGCTGCTCGCGCATGATGCGGTTCACGCCGTCGAGCTTCTTCTGGTAGCTGCGGAACAGGGGCACCATGCGGGCGATCACGAGCCCCGCGACGACGAGCAGGACGGGCACGGCGACCGCGATGATCCACGCGAGGCTGGGGCTCTGCTCGATCGCGAGGACGATGCCGCCGATCGCGAGGAGCGGCGCCGACACGAGGAACGTCGCCGACATCATCGCCAGCATCTGCACCTGCTGGACGTCGTTCGTGTTGCGGGTGATGAGCGAGCCGGGGCCGAAGCTCGTGACCTCGCGCTCGGAGAAGCCGGAGACGCGCGCGAAGATGTCGTCGCGCAGGTCGCGGCCCATCCGCATCGCGGCGCGCGCGGCGAAGAAGGTCGCGACGATCGAGGCGACGATCTGGCCGAGCGAGACCGCCAGCATGAGCGTGCCGGTGCGCCAGATGTAGCCCGTGTCGCCTCTCGAGACGCCGTCGTCGATGATGTCGGCGTTGAGACTCGGCAGGTAGAGGGATGCCAGCGCCGAGGCGAACTGGAAGAGGAGCAGGCCCAGCAGGAGCCAGGCGTAGGGTTTGAGGTAGCGGACGAGCAGCTTCGCGAGCACGGTGCCTCCAAAGGGCGAGGTCTGGGCGCGAGCCCGGGGCCGACGGGATCCCACGATGACACGGACCCCCGACATCCGGTCGACGTGATGCGCCGCCAGCACCGTAACACGATATATCGCGTTGTGCACAGAGCGCATTCAGGCGCATGCACGGCGGCGGGTCAGGCGTGCGCGGCCGCGACCGCCTCGTCCTCCTCCGTCGCGACGAGCTGCCCGCAGGCCCCGTCGATCTCCTTGCCGCGGGTGTCGCGGAGGGTCGTCGGGATGCCGGCCGCGTTCAGGCGCCGCACGAACTCGTCCTGCGCGGCGCGCGTCGAGGCCGTCCACACCGAGCCGGGCGTCGGGTTCAGCGGGATCGGGTTGACGTGCACCCAGCCGCGGCCGCGCGCGTTGAGCTTCTCGGCGAGGAGGTCGGCGCGCCACGCGTGGTCGTTCATGTCCTTGATGAGCGCGTACTCGATCGACACGCGGCGCCCCGTCGTCTCGAAGTACTCCCGGGCGGCATCGAGCGCCTCGTCGACCTTCCAGCGCGAGTTCACCGGGATCATCTCGTCCCGCAGCGCGTCGTCCGGCGCGTGCAGCGACAGCGCGAACGTGACCGGGATGCCCTCCGCCGCGAGCTTCCGGATCGCCGGGACGAGGCCGACCGTGGACACCGTGATCCCGCGCGCGCTCATCCCCATCCCGCGCGTCTTGTCGACCATCACGCGCACCGCCCGGAGGACGCGCGCATAGTTCGCGAGCGGCTCCCCCATGCCCATGAACACGATGTTCGTGACTCTCTCGTCGGGATGCGCCATGCCGCCCAGCTCACCGCCGCGGATCGCACGATTGGCGGCCACGACCTGCGCCACGATCTCGGCCGCCGACATGTTGCGCGTGAGCCCCGCCTGGCCCGTCGCGCAGAACGGGCAGTTCATGCCGCATCCGGCCTGCGACGAGACGCACAGCGTGATGCGGCCGGGGTAGCGCATGAGCACCGACTCGACGAGCGCGCCGTCGTGGAGCCTCCACAGGAACTTGATCGTGTCGCCGCGGTCCGTGCGCAGGCGCCGCACCTCCGTCAGCAGCGTCGGCAGCAGCGCCGCGACGAGCTCCTCACGGCGGGCCGCCGGGAGGTCCGTCATGGCCGCCGGGTCGTCCGTGCCGTGCGTGAGCCAGTGCTTCTCGAGCTGCTTCGCGCGGAAGCCGGGGAGCCCGAGCTCCTTCACGCGCGCGACGCGCTCGTCGGGCGTCAGGTCGGCGAGGTGCACCGGCGGCCTGCCGCGGCGCGGCGAGGCGAACTGCAGGAGCGGCCGGCCCTCGGCATCCTTCTTCTGCGACCATCCCTCGGTGCGCGGCCGCACCTGGCGGATCGCGGGCTCTGGCGCGTCGGGGGTCATCCCCCCAGGCTACGGGACGCCGGTTACGGTGAGACGGTGAGCGACCTCCAGACCCGTCCCATCGAGCCCGGCGACGCCGGAGAGGTGCTGACGCTGCAGCGCGCCGCCTTCGTGCAGGAGGCGCTGACCTACGACGATGCCGACCTGCCGCCCCTGACGCAGACGCTCGAGGAGCTCCGCGCCGAGCTCGCGGACAACCTCGGCTGCGTCGCGGTCCGGGAGGGGCGGCTCGTCGGGGCCGTGCGCGCCCTCCGCGACGGCCCGCTGCTGCTGATCGGCCGGCTCGCGGTGGCGCCGGATCTGCAGGGCGAGGGCGTCGGATCCGCGCTGCTGCGGGCCGTGGAGGAGCGCGGCCGCGCCGTCGGATGCCGCGAGGCCGAGCTGTTCACGGGTTCGCTGAGCACCGCGAACCTCCGTCTGTACGAGCGCCTCGGCTACACGGAGACCGAGCGGGTGCCGACCGACGGCGGCGTGTCCGAGGTCTACCTCCGCAAGCCCCTCGCCTGAGGCGTCCTCCTCTCGCGTGAGACTCGCCCCCCGAGACGAGACCCACCGACCGACGCCGTGTCTCGTCCCGGAGGCCGAGTCTCGCGGGAGGTGACGTCAGGCGGAGGGGGGCGCGGTCACGATCGCGGCGCGCTCGCGGAAGGTGCGGGCGGTGACCCGGTCCAGGTCCACCTGGCGGCGCATCGCCTCGGCCTTCTCGTAGAGCGACGGATCGCCGAAGCTCGTCAGCACCTTCACGAGCACGGGCAGGAGCTCGATCATGAAGAACAGCGCCGCGATCAGCCAGTGCGCCCACGCGAGCGCCGGCTCGCGGGCCGACAGCCGCTCCAGCGCGCCCATCTGGCTCAGCAGGCCCACGGCCTCCGCGTTGCCTCCGGCCACGGCCGCCGCGCGGTCGTCGTACGCCGCCAGCGCGGCGTCGTACTGCTGGCGCGCCGCGGGCAGCTCGTCCTGCGCCTGCTGCTTGTTCTGCTCGGCCGAGGACGCCGCGGCATCCGCGCCCGCGGCGTTGGCGGACGCGAGCGCGGCCTGCGCCGTCTGCAGCTGCGCCGCGAGCGCGTCGTAGGACGCCTGCGCCTGGGACAGCTGCGTCGCGGCGGCCTGCGCGCTGGCCCCGTCCCCCGCGAGGCCCGTGCAGCCGGGAACCGTCCCGGCGCCCTCGCCCGTCAGCTCGCACTGGTACACGGCGCGGGCCTGGTCGATGACGGCCTGCTGGTCCGCGAGCTGCTGCGTGAGCTGGTCGACCGTCTGCTGCGCGGCGACGGATTCCGCCGACGTCGTCGAGGTGCCGTCCACGATGCCGGTCGCGGCCTGGTTCTCCAGCGTGGCGACGCGGGCGCTCGCGGCGTCCAGCGCCTGCTTCTCGGGGCCGTTCGTGACGGCGTCCTGGTCGGACTGCGCCTGCACGACGTTCGTGGAGGTCACCTCGCGGGCGATGTCGTTGTGGAACACCTGCAGCACGAGCGGCTCGGCGACCACGATGCCGATGATCGCGGCCATCACCACACGCGGCAGGGCGAGCCAGATGAGCTTGAGGACGCTCGTCGACGCCTTCATCGTCGAGGTGAGGAACCGGTCGAGGTTGAAGATGATGAGCGCCCACACGATCGCGACGGGGATCGCGACCCAGACGAGCACGCCGACCCCGGTGATGAGTGCGAAGAACATCGACAGGGCCGACACGAGCGCGGTGCCGACGAGCACGAAGAACATCTGCACGAAGCGCGACGTCTCGATCGGCACCTCTTCGAGCACCTCGAGGTCGGC
>Ga0182735_1001849_pt1 | contig 13595 bp, 12 predicted proteins | sample eDN5th30CKraftMG_FD_128524 | JGI IMG/M metagenome (GOLD analysis project Ga0182735, IMG submission 128524) | Enriched Miracle-Growth compost microbial communities from Emeryville, California, USA - eDNA 5th pass 30_C Kraft MG (version 2) (version 2) ... | reverse complement strand
TGCAGAACTGACGCCAGCGCGCGCTGCCGGTTGAAGAAGTGCCGCAACTGCTCGTAGGTCTCGAACAGATCAGGCTCCTCCACGAGATCGTCAGGCTCAAGCGTAATGGGTTGCGCTGCGTTATCGACAGTGCCGATGGCGTGCAGCACCGCCGGCACGGGAACGGCGCTTGCGGGGCCGGATGCGTGTGTCGCGCTGACGCGGACGACTTTCGCGTTCGGATCGGCGACCAGCACAAGGTCGAGCCAAGGTTGGCTCAACACGATCCAGAGCACGATGGCGGTGGCGGCGACGCATACCAGCGTAGCACTCTGAATGATGCGGTTTGGCAGCCACATGCGAAGGTCTCGCTCCCTTGGACAAGGGGGCGAGCCCCTGCGAAAACGAAGCATAGTGCTTGTAAATTGTAAATTGTCGAACGTTATTTGAATGCTGGTCCGGGTCATCTCGGCAGAAAACGCGGCCGCGTTTTGTTTGTTGGAGCGGGCGGACGTGCTTTAACCTGCGTCGAGCGGCGTCCCGCCATCGATGTTTTCCATCAAACGCAGTACGCTAAAAATCATGATGGCGATCATGGCGCAGCCGCATGCGATTTCGAATCCGAGAAATCCCCAATACAATATGGGTTGCTCGTCGCGAAAGACGCTCTGAGGCTTCATCGGGATGAGGCGGTTTCGGAGGTTGTAGCGGATCGTGGAGATCATCAGCCATGCAAGAGCGAGCGATCCGACGAATGCCAGGCCGGGAGCGAATGCGGGAAACCGGACCGCATACGATATGACGAGGTAGAGTGCTATTCCAAGGGTGCCGCACAGAAGGGCGGTGCGCGCAATTTGTACCATGATGTCTTTCAAGCGCGTCGGGCCTGTTACGTGGTTGGGGACTGACGTTATAATGAAATTTCAATCGCAGAAGAGTTCGCCGCTTTATTGTGAGTGGCGCGTCATTTATCAAAATCGCCGGCATAGGCGCGAGCGAATTTGTCGCGGACGAGGGCCAGCCTTGCGCGGCATAGTGGCGTAAGGCGATCATATCGACGAATATATCGGGCATTGCGCCGGGGCTGGTTGCCGGAGCGCATCGATCCAGGAGGGAAATGCTTGCCAGTCCCACCCGTTGCGTCGGCCGATCATGGCATCCCGGACTTTTCGCAGGCCGAACGGGTTGTGGTGCGGCGGGCTTTCGCCCGGCAGATGCTGGCGATCGCGGGTGTGGAGAACGCCGCAGTGGCCGCCGCCTTCGCGGCCGTGCCGCGCGAAGCTTTTCTTGGCCCCCCGCCGTGGACAACGGCATTGCCGTTGGTCGGCTATCATGTCCTGTCCGGGTCCGATCCGGTCGTGCTGTATCAGGATCTCGTCATCACGCTTGATCCGGCGCGTGGCGTCAACAACGGTAGCCCGTCGCTCCACGCCAGGCTTCTTGATGCGCTGGGTCCGAAACCCGGCGAGCACATCATCCATATCGGTGCGGGCGCTGGCTACTACACGGCTCTGCTCGCCGAACTGGTCGGTCCTTCAGGTCGCGTCACCGCCGTCGAGTTCGATGCGGCGCTGGCGGAACGGGCTCGCGCGTCTTTGTGCGACCGCGGCAATGTGCAGGTTATCATTGGTGACGGTGCTTGCTGGCCTCAGGCGCAGGCCGACGGGGTCTATGTGAATTTCGCTGTGGCGAGACCCGCCGATCGCTGGATCGAGGGGCTTGCGCCTGGTGGCCGGCTGATATTTCCGCTTGGCGTCCCCGGACCCCGGCAGCCGAACCTTGGCGGCCGCCATGCCGACCGCGGAGCGGTGCTGCGGATCGAACGGCGCGGCGAGGGGTATGGGGCGCGGGCGATCATGCCGGCCTATTTTGTCTGTGCCGAAGGCGGAAGTACTGAGGTTGCGGCTGACGAACTGGTGCGATTGCGGGCGGCTTTCGACGGCGGGGGAATAGATCGTGTGCGCAGCCTGATCTGGAAGCAACCGGCTCCCCCCGATTGCAGCTGGTTCGCGAGCGAGACCTGGGCACTGTGTCAGGATGACACTCCTTAGGTATTGCAATCGGACGAGATTGTGTATTTTCTCATGAAATAGTCCGCTCCCCCGCGAATGAGGGGTTGTTTTGACGATGCGGACAGGCAGTTTTCATACGGCGCGTCGTGAAAGACGTGATTTTTAAAAGGGAGAAGATTGTGAAGACATACGAGAAGCCTGCGATTGTCCAACTCGGCACGATGAATCTGATCAAGTCCAACCACACCGGACCGAGCAGCGACGGAAAGAAGTACGCCGGATTCTTCAAGTAAGCAGCGCTATACGACATGTCGTTTTTCGCGGCATGTCGTATTCTGTCTTAGGTCACGCCAATAGCGAACAGCGCGTTCCGGCGAATGCGCTGGTCGTATTTTCGTTGGTGGATCAACCGCATTTTGGTCTTTCAATCTTCTCGCATCGCGATGCCCTAACGCAGCAGAGCACCGGCTGATGTTTCTTTTGCGGCGTCCGGTCATCACCGCTCCGCCTCCGCGGCCCACCCCGCCAGCGTCTCTTTTCGGATTCTGCCGATATTTTCTGGCGGAACATCGCACGATTTTTGCGTGGCTCTTTCTGTGCGGCCTCGGCGTCGCCTGCGCCGACGCGCTCGTGGCTGTTTTCATCGGCAAGATGGTCGGTTTCGTCGGACAGGCTGATCGCTGGGCGGCATGGCATGAGCGATGGCCGTCGCTCCTTGCCTTGTTGCTCGTTATCGGTCTTGTTCGGCCGTTTCTGATCTGGCTGGATCTGCGTCTCAGGAATGCCTTTCTCATTCCCGGCGTCACGTCGCGGATGCGCTGGATCAGCCACTGGCGCGTTGTACGCCAGAGCTGGAGTTTCTTTCAGGGGGATTCGCCGGGGCGTCTGGCTCATTGGGTGATGCAGACACCCGGCGCGCTGCGCGAAGTCGCGGAAGCCTCGATTCGCGCCGTCTGGTATTTGTCCATGTACGGGCTGACGAGCGTCGTGCTGCTCGCGAATGCGGACTGGCGCCTGACCGTGCCGATCCTGGCCTGGTTCGCCGGCTTCGCGTTGCTTCTGCGTTGTTTCGTGCCGTCGCTCAGGCGCAGGGCCGACGAAAACGCCAACAGGTACTCCCGGCTGATGGCCGAACTGGTCGATGGCTACGGGAATATTCTGACGGTGAAACTGTTCGGCGTGGCGGCGACCACGGATGGGCCGGTTCGCAAGGCGCTTCTCGCGCATGACGATGCGCAGGCGCGGCATATGGAAAGCGTCACCGGCTTCATGACCGGGCTTACGCTTCTGAACACCTCGCTTCTGCTCGGGACCACCGCGATTGGCGGATTCCTCTGGCTGCACAATGGAGTTTCGGCGGAAGCGGTGGCGATGGCCCTGCCGCTGGTCTGGCAAGTCGCCAACACGGGCGGCTGGGTCGCCTGGGAAGTTTCGGGCATCTACCAGAATCTCGGCGAGATCAGGCAAGGCATGGAAGTGATCGCGGCACCGAATGCGATGCCGGACGACCACGCGGCTCCGCTCCTTGATGCGAAGCAGGGCGGGATCGCCTTCGACCGGATCACATTCGGCTATGGCAATCGGTCGCCGGTGTTCCAGAACTTCAGTCTCGACATCGCCCCCGGCGAGAAACTCGGGATCGTCGGCCGATCCGGCGCAGGCAAATCCACGCTGGTCGCGCTGCTGCTGCGGCTGGCTGACGTGCAGGGCGGTGAAATCCGTATCGACGGACAGGATATTCGAAACGTATCGGCGGAAAGTCTGCGCGCGCGTATTGGTGTCGTCACGCAGGACGTTTCGCTATTTCACCGTTCAATCCGTGACAACCTTCTGTGCGGCAAGCCGGATGCGTCCGATGCGGAATTGCAAAACGTGCTGGGTCGCGCACAGGCCGCCGGGTTCGTCGCGGCGATCAAGGACGACGAGGGCCATGGCGGTCTCGATGCCGTTGTCGGTGAGCGCGGTGGCAAACTGTCGGGCGGACAGAGGCAGCGTCTCATGCTTGTCCGCGCACTGCTCAAGGATGCCTCCATCATCGTCCTCGATGAGGCGACATCCGCACTCGACAGTGAGGCGGAACACGCGATCGGCATGGAGCTGGAAACGCTGCTGGCGGACAGGACCGTCATCAGCATCGCTCATAGGTTGTCGTCGCTGGTGAGAATGGACCGTATTCTGGTGATCGACGAAGGTCGCGTGATCGAGCAAGGCACCCACGACGAACTTCTGATGCGGGATGGGCTGTATGCGTGGCTCTGGCGTCAGCAGACCGCAGGATCAGACGACGACGCCGCACCGCCTCCAGTTAACCAGCTCCTTTAAAGAGAAGGACGATTATGCGCATTCAATTGACCCCCGGAACGAGTCTGACAACCATCGAAGGAAAAAGCGTGCTGTTCTCGGTCAAGACGGGCGAGTCCTACGGACTTAATGAAACCGCCGCCGAGATGCTGAAGCTCGGGCTGGAAGGCGGGATCGATCACGCCGTCGCGTGGTTCGCGCAAAATTACGATGTTCCGGCTGCGGAGATCAGGAGCGATCTCGACGAACTCGCGCGGGATCTGGTGCGGGTCAAGCTGGTTCAGGTTGTTGCAGCCTGAGGCCGGGCCATGGATCGTAGGCGGCGACGATGGTGAAATCCTCCATCCCCGGTGTCGTGACGAAAACGTCATCGCCGCAGGTCACCCAGGCGTGGCCGGACAGCGGTGACAGGCGCATGCCAATTTTGAGGGCGGCGGGATGGCCGTGACGGTTGAGGTTGAACCAGACTGCAATCGCCTGATCGAGGCATTCGATGCGCATCGGCAGAGCGTTCAGGCCCTGGAGCGCGCGCGCGGCCACTGTCTGCGCGGTCGCGCCATTGGCGCGAGCACCAGCTTTCGTTCGCGTGCCTAGCCATTGAAACATGCGGACGGTGCGGTCGATGCCAAACAGCCTTGTTGACAGATGCGACAACGACAGAACCACGGCGCCCATCTCGATGTGTCCTCTTTGGGTCGATGGCCTACAGCTAACCGGCCGGAGCACGGAGATGCAATGACAACTTTCGAATCTGACGAAGGAGATGCATCGATCGGTGGCGGCGCCGGTGCCGGAATGTCATCAGCCGCGATTTCACTGATATGGCGCGAGGGGACGATCCTGATCGAAGGGATCATTCAGCGCGTGGACGGAGCCATTGGCCCGCAAGCGCTGCGGCGCATTGTCGAGATCGTAGATCGCGACGGGCCTGCCGCGCTGGCGCGTGTGGAAGGCGATTTCGTCGCGCTGGTGCGGGCGCATGATCGTCTCCATGCCTTCAAGAGTTTTACGTCGCAATTCCAGATCTATTATCGCGAGACCGACCGGTTGATAGCGAACCGCCTGTTTGCATTCTGGGATGCGGCAACGGGGCAGTGGAACGAGGATTACTTCGCCCGCCATGTTCTAATCGTGCCAGGTTATCAGTTTCTCTCACGGGAGACAGCCATCAACGGGGTGATGCGCGTTCTGCCGGGTGAGCTTGTCTCGATCGGCCGGCGGATCGAGCGCCGACAACTCCTTTCTCGAAACTATGCTTACAACATCGATCCGGAGCAGCGCCGTGAAGAAATAGCGGAGCAGATCCTGCATCTGCTGCGGGATGCGATTAAAACGCGACTGGCCGCGAGGCCCGAGGCGCATATCTGTGTCGAGATCTCGGGTGGACTGGATTCGTCGTTCATCGCGTGTCTGCTCGGAGAGCAGTTGTCAGGCGGCATTCGCGGCGTGATGTTCTCGCAGCCACGCCTGCCTTCCCATGCCGTCAGCGAGCAATATGCGCGCGATGTGGCCGAACGTTACAAGATCGATCTCACTGTTCTGCCGCCGGATGCGCTTCCCGTCGGTGTGCCGGATGCTCCCGGTTATTCCGACGAGCCGAGCGATTTCTTCTGGTTCGGCGACATTTTTTCCCGCGCAGTCGCTGACCTCGCTGAGCCGCATTCCTATGTTTTCACCGGCTTCGGCGCGGATCAGCTTTTTCTGCGCTCGCCGGCATTTCTTCCCTACCTTTTGAAGCGGAAGGAGTATCGCGCGTTCCGCAAGGCGTTGCCGGAGGCAAGCCGGCTATTGGCCCGAGGGCAGGTCAGCGTCGCCTGGCAATGCCTCGTGTCCCAGCTTCCGGCCGAACTGCATCGCTCGCTGCAACGTACCTGTTTCTCGCGCGGCTGGAATCCGTGGGATGTCAGCGACGTCAATATGGAACGCGCGTTGACCGGCGACATCCCGTGGTTGCGATGTGGAAGAAGCCTTGCGGACTATTCGCTCGAACGGCATCAGGCCGAGGTGGCGATTGTGGGCGATGGCATCCTCTGCGACGACTGGGGCTATTTCTCCGCGCCGCGCGCCGTGACGCAGGCGCATTTCAGAGGGAAATCGCTCATTGACGCATCGCCGTTCTGCGATCTTCCATTGCTCGATTATGTCTACGATCACATCAGTGCGCTGCTGGTCCATGATTTCGGCGGGAGATACAAAGAGCTTCTGCGCGATGCCCAGAGGGGCGTTGTTCCGGACAATCTGAGGAATCGCCAGAACGATACGTTCGTCTTTAATTCGTTTCAGATGAACTATGTGGATGCCGCGAAGGAACGTTTCACAGGTCTTCTCGATGAGGTCGATGATGCATGGATCGACGTCAAGGCGGCGCGGCACGCCCTTCAGCAATTGTCTTTCGGAATAGCATCGAGCTCGACCCGGTCGGTGATGGCGCTGATGGGGTATCTGCAGTGGAGGCGATCGTTTCTTGATCGCACGAAGGTTCTGGAGGACAATTTTGATGATGGCTTTTTTAAAGAGGCGTTTGGCGGGCAATGAAATTCAGGCTTGCCTTCATGCCATATTGTTTCTTGGCCTGCTTCTTTTTGTGAATCCGGCCGCCGCAGCGGATATTCAGGTCATCGATGGTGGAGCGCTCGTCGTGGATGGCCGTACTGTCCGGCTATGGGGTATCGAGACTCCAACCGCAGCGCAGACCTGCGTAACGACGGCGGGGCGCTCCTGGCCTTGCGGCAAGCGCGCCCGTGACGAGCTTCGTTCAGTCGTTCAGGAAAACGTGGTTGTCTGTCAGCCGAAGGCGCCAGGATTTGAATTGTGCCGCGTCGCCGGTCTCGATGTCGGCGCTCTGCTGGTCAAGGAAGGTCTCGCCAGAGCAAGGGGCGATTATCAAGAACTTGAGGCACGCGCCCGTTCAGCACATGTCGGGCTGTGGGAGTGATGTAGTCGGAGCAAAACGGCCCAGCGAAGTTCTGTCTCAACCACCGGCCACGGGCCTGCGATGCTCTTGACGAATTCCGATGCGTCTGGCCCGGCGTTCGGCAAGTTGATCCACAGCAGAAAGTGTCCGCTCCCGGTCCGTAGCGCGGCTCCGCTGTTACCGAACTGGGCATAGAATGGCGGTAGCGAGTCCCAGTGCATGGGCAACAGGGCCTGTTGCTGTAGCGGCAATTTCCGAGCGACGCGAAACGGCCGCAGATACCAGGGCGGATTGTCCCGGAGCGGTTCGCTGAGATATTTGACAGCACCAAACCGGGAAAGACTGTCGAGGACTCGCCGCAACAGGTCTTCGGCGGCTTCGTCCCAAGCTTCGTCATTGTCTCCAAACAGTGTGAACCCGGCTTCCTTGAAGCAAACATCGTGGTTCACAGGTGCTGGCCAGACGGCCAGCAGACGACAATCAGGCGAAGTCAGGGTCTCTGCATCGTCGGATAATACGGCAGACCAGTGAATCTGAAATGAGGGCAGAATGGGAGCGATCATTGGCTGGTGTTCATATGAGCGGTTTTATTTTAATGGCGTGCCAAAAGATCGGCACCATACAGATAATTCAAAAGCATAGCGTCAGGCCGGGCTCAAAGTATCTTGTGCGGGGCCTGCGGTAGATATTTCGCGCCTTGCGCAGCGAAGAAATCGAGCATCGCCTGCGCCGGCGGCAACAGCGTCTTGTCGTGTCTGCGGACGACGAACCATTGTCGCACCACCGGCAGGCCGGCGACGTCCAATTTAATCAGCCGCCCATCCTCTATCTCGGTGGCGACGGTGTGCGCGGAAATGAACGCGATGCCGAGACCGGCGATCACCGCCTGTTTGATGGTCTCGTTGCTGCTCATCTCCATGCCGATGACCGGCTGAAACTTGTTCGCCTCGAACAACTGCTCCATCAACATCCGCGTGCCGGACCCTTGTTCGCGGGTAAGAAATATCTCGTGTGACAAGTCTGCGATCGCCAGACCGAAATCCTGTTCGAGCCAGTGCCCTTTCGGAGCGATGATGATGTGAGGATTGTCGCCGATCAGATGAGTCTCGACCTGAATCTCCGCGGGCGTGCGCCCCATGATGGCGATGTCGAGCTCGTAGCCGCGCAGCGCTTCGCGCAGCTCCTGGCGGTTGCCGATTTTGAGTGTGATCTCGACTTGCGGGTACAGCTTGGAGAAACCCGCTATCACGAAGGGCACGAAATATTTCGCGGTGCTGACGGCGCCGATCGCGACGCGCCCGCCGGTGTGCCCCGCGATCATGTCGAGCGACGTCGTGCAGTTCGCGACCGCTGCTTCAATGCGCTCGAGGAGCCCAAGCACTTCCTGACCGGCACCGGTCAAAATCATGCCGTCGCTGGTGCGCTGGAGGAGCGGCAATCCTGCAAGGTTCTGCAGGCTGCGAAGCTGAAGCGTGACCGCGGGCTGCGTGAGATGCAGGCGGTTGGCCGCGCCGGTTACGCTGCCGGTGGCAGCCACGGCACCCAGTGCGCGGAGTTGCCGGATGGTGACGTCTTGCAACCTCGATATAAGCAAAACTTTTACCTCATAGAAAATAACTAAATTTTACTTATTTAAACTTCCCCGTCAATGTTCCCGCAACGCCAAACCAAAACAAAAACGCCGAGAAACGGCGGGCATCGACCGGGGACGACGAATGGCTCAAGGGCAGACACTGCACCAACACCTGACCGGTTTTGCCGCCACTGATCCGGCTCACGGACCTGTCGCCGATGTCGTCGCCGCGTTCGCCACCGCTGCCACCGAGATTTCCGAACTGATCTCGGGCGGTTTGTTGTCCGGGATCACCGGCGAGGGACAGACCCGCAACAGTGACGGCGATGTCCAGAAAGATCTCGACATCAAGGCCGACCAGATCATCCGCGCCGCGCTGGCCGGAGTATCCGTGGCCGCGCTTGCCTCCGAGGAGGCCGAGGAGATCGAGATTTGCGATCCGGCCGGCGCGGTCAGCGTCGCTTTCGATCCGCTGGATGGTTCGTCGAACATCAATACCAACATGTCCGTCGGCACGATCTTCTCGATCGTGCGAACGCCGTCGCATGCCCGCGCGGCGTTCACCCAGCCGGGATCGGCACAGTTGGCTGCCGGCTTCGTCGTCTATGGCCCGCAGACCAGTCTTGTCCTGACCCTGGGCGACGGCGTCGACGTGTTCACCCTCGATCGCAAGGCGAAGGTGTTTCAGCAAGTCAGGTCGCGGGTTCAGATTCCGGCGCAAACGCCCGAGTTCGCCATCAATGCGTCGAACCGCCGATTCTGGGATCCGCTGATCGTTGCCTTCATCGAGGATTGTCTCGCCGGAAAGGACGGCGTGATGCAGGCCGATTTCAACATGCGCTGGATCGGATCGATGGTGGCGGAAGCCTACCGGATTCTCGTTCGGGGCGGCATTTTCCTTTACCCCGGCGATACCCGCGAAGGTTACGGCGAGGGCAGGCTGCGTCTGCTCTACGAAGCGCACCCGATTGCTTTCATCATGGAGCAGGCGGGAGGCGGCGCGACGACCGGACGCCAGCGCATTCTCGACATTACGGCGAATACGCCGCACCAGCGCGTGCCGCTGATCATGGGTTCGATCGACAGCGTGCGGCGCATCGAGCGCATGCACGGGTCGCCGGACATCAAGTTCGAGCGCAATCCGCCGCTTTTCGCCACCCGCGGCCTATTCCGCATTTGATCCGAGAGGGACGAGTTCATGTCGAGGAAGCATCCCATCATCTCGATCACCGGTTCGTCCGGCGCGGGCACCACATCGGTGAAGCGGACGTTTGAACAGATCTTTCGCCGCGAGAACGTGACCGCGGCCTATATCGAGGGCGACGCGTTTCATCGTTACAATCGCGCCGAGATGCGCGAACGCATGGCGACGGAAGCCGAGCGCGGCAACAAGCATTTCAGCCACTTCAGCGCCGAGACGAATCTGTTCGAAGAACTGGAGCAGGTTTTCAAGACCTACGGCGAGACCGGAACGGGCACGACACGTTATTATGTGCATGACGCGGACGAGGCTGCGCTGCATGGCGCCGCGCCGGGGACGTTTACCGACTGGCAGCAACTGCCGGAAAGCTCTGATCTGCTGTTCTACGAGGGGCTGCATGGCGCGGTCGTCACCGACAAGGTGAATGTCGCCCAGCATGCCGACCTCAAGATCGGCGTCGTTCCGGTCATCAACCTCGAATGGATCCAGAAGCTGCACCGCGACCGCAGCGCGCGCGGTTATTCCACCGAAGCGGTGACGGACACCATCCTGCGTCGCATGCCGGACTACGTGAATTACATCTGTCCGCAATTCGCCGAGACCGACATCAACTTCCAGCGCATCCCGACGGTCGATACCTCAAACCCGTTCATCGCGCGCTGGATTCCGACTCCGGACGAATCGATGGTGGTGATCCGCCTGAAAAATCCGCGCGGCATCGATTTTCCCTATCTGCTGTCGATGATTCCAAACAGCTTCATGTCGCGTGCGAATTCGATCGTCATCCACGGCGCGAAGCTCGACCTCGCGATGCAACTGATCCTCACCCCGCTGATCCTGCAACTAATTGACCGCAAGAGGCGCGCATGACGGCTGATGCCAAGATGTCCGGCGACATCATCACTCTCACACGGCGTGGCAAGAACGCGAACGCCAAGCTGACGCATAGAGAAATGGCGAACGCCATCCGCTTTCTGGCCATCGATGCGGTGGAGAAAGCCAACTCCGGTCACCCCGGCATGCCGATGGGCATGGCCGATGTCGCAACGGTGTTGTTCTCGAAATTTCTCAAGTTCGATCCGCTGGCGCCAAGCTGGCTGAACCGCGACCGCTTCGTGCTGTCGGCGGGCCACGGCTCGATGCTGCTCTACGCGCTGCTTCATCTGACCGGCTATCGGGAGATGACGATCGACGAGATCAAGTCTTTCCGCCAGTGGGGCTCGAAGACGCCGGGTCATCCCGAATACGGTCACACCCAGGGCGTGGAGACGACGACCGGTCCGCTCGGGCAGGGCATCGCGACGGCGGTCGGCATGGCTCTTTCGGAGCGCATGACCAACGCGCGGCTCGGCAACGATCTGTTCGAGCATTACACCTACGTGATTTGCGGCGACGGCTGTCTGATGGAAGGCGTCAGTCAGGAAGCGATCTCGCTTGCCGGACACCTCAAGCTCGGACGCCTGATCGTGCTGTTCGACGACAACGGAATCTCGATCGACGGATCGACCTCGCTGTCGTGCTCCGACGATCCGCTTGTGCGGGCGGCAGCCTCCGGCTGGTCGGTGCGCCGCGTGGACGGTCACGATCCTAAAGCCGTTGAAAAGGCGATCGCCGAAGAGCGCGAAACGGACCGTCCGTCGCTGATCGCTTGCAAAACGCGGATCGGATACGGCTCGCCGGGCCGGGAAGGATCGGAGAAAGCGCATGGCGCTCCGCTCGGGGCCGAAGAGATCGCTTCGACCCGCGCGGCTTTGGACTGGCCGTATGCGCCGTTCGAAATTCCGCGCGATGTGCTTGCGGCCTGGCGCACGGTGGGCGAGCACGGGCAGACCGAGCACAGCAAATGGGTGGATCGTCTTGCCCAGCTCGATCGGGAGGAGCGCGAACATATCAACAGCGTGCTGAGCGGCAAGCTGTCGTCCCAGTATGACGCCGCGATGCGCAAGCTCTGCACCGGCTTTGCGACAGAGCAGCCGAAGATCGCGACGCGTCAGGCATCGCAACAGGTGATCGAGATGCTGGCCTCGGTGCTGCCTAATCTCGCGGGCGGCTCCGCCGACCTGACGCACTCGAATCTCACCCACGCGAAAAGTCAGAAGCCCATCAAGCCCGGCGATTACGCAGGCAATTACATCCACTACGGCATCCGCGAGCATGGCATGGCGGCGGCGATGAACGGCATCGCGCTGCATGGCGGGTTCATCCCCTATGGCGGGACGTTCCTGACCTTCGCCGATTACAGCCGGCCGGCGATCCGCATGGCGGCGCTGATGGGACTGCGCGTCATTCACGTCATGACGCACGACTCCATCGGCCTCGGTGAAGACGGGCCGACGCATCAACCGGTCGAGCATCTGGCATCGTTGCGCGCGATTCCGAACCTGCTGGTGTTTCGTCCCGCCGATGCGGTCGAGACCGCGGAAGCCTGGGATTGCGCGTTGCGCGCCGAGAGCCGGCCTTCGATCCTGTGTCTGTCGCGCCAGGCGTTGCCGACATTCCGCAGTGGCAGCAGCGCCATCAACAAGGTGGCGCAAGGCGCCTATCTCGTGCTCGATCCGCAGGATCGGCGCGACGTGACACTGATCGCGACCGGCTCCGAAGTCGCGATCGCGCTCGATGCGGCGCGCCTGCTGGAGAAAGACGACATTCGCGCCGCCGTTGTGTCGGCGCCGTGCCTGGAGCTCTTCGCCGAACAGCCTGAGGAGTATCGCCGAGCAGTGCTTGGACAGAGGCCGCGCGTCGCGGTCGAGGCCGCGATCGAAGGTGCGTGGGCGCGCCTGATCGGGGACGACGGCGAGTTTGTCGGAATGACCGGTTTCGGCGCTTCCGCTCCGGCGAATGTGTTGTACCGCGAATTCGGCATCACGCCGGAAGGCATCGTGCTTGCGGCCAAGCGTTCCATCGCCCGTTCATCGAGCAAGGGGGTCTAGAGTGTCAGTAAAAGTCGCCATCAATGGTTTTGGGCGGATCGGCCGCAATGTGCTGCGCGCGATTGTCGAATCCGGCCGTGACGACATCGAAGTCGTTGCCATCAACGATCTCGGTTCGGTTCAGGCCAACGCGCATCTGCTTCGCTACGACTCTATCCATGGCCGCTTCCCGCATGAAGTGAAGATTTCCGGCGACACCATCGATGTCGGCCGCGGTCCGATCCGCGTAACGGCGGAAAAGGATCCGGCAGCGCTGCCGCATGCGGCGATGGGTGTCGATGTCGCGCTCGAATGCACGGGGATATTCACCACCCGCGAGAAGGCGGCCGCGCATCTGAAGGCAGGCGTCAGGCGCGTGATCGTGTCGGCTCCGGCCGATGGCGCCGACATGACCGTGGTCTACGGCGTCAATCATCAGAAGCTCAACAAGGATCACGTTGTAATCTCCAACGCATCCTGCACCACCAATTGTCTGGCGCCTGTTGCCAAGGTTCTCAACGACGCGGTGGGAATCGAGCGCGGGTTCATGACGACGATCCATTCGTACACAGGCGATCAGCCGACGCTCGACACCATGCACAAGGACCTCTATCGCGCGCGTGCGGCGTCGATGTCGATGATCCCGACATCGACCGGGGCGGCGAAGGCGGTCGGCCTCGTCCTGCCGGAGCTCAATGGAAAGCTC